>Ga0209157_1000285_pt1 | contig 44540 bp, 44 predicted proteins | sample GraSoiAngelo_135_FD_185892 | JGI IMG/M metagenome (GOLD analysis project Ga0209157, IMG submission 185892) | Grasslands soil microbial communities from the Angelo Coastal Reserve, California, USA - 14_0929_05_40cm (SPAdes) (version 2) | ecosystem: Environmental > Terrestrial > Soil > Grasslands ...
CCACGCTCCGGTGGCTGAGCGCTGGCCCCGATGCTGGCCGCGAGGACCAGGAGCAGCGCGATGCGGACGATCACCTCTTGTCTCCCACCTCGGCTTCCTTCATCCCGGCCACCGGAACGAACAACGGCGGGCCGAACTTCTCGAGGCCGAAGGTCTTGATCACGCGCTGGGTGTCCGGCGCGACCATGAAGTCGGCGAAGGCCTTGCCGCCGGCCGTGTTCACCCGGGGGCCGTTGGCCGGATTCACTTCGAGCACCGAGTAGATGTTGAGGAGCGGGCGATCGCCTTCGACCAGGATGGGCAGCCGCACGCGCTTTTGAAAGGCGAGAAAGGTGGCGCGGTCCGTGATGGTGTAGGCATTGCGGTCGTCGGCGATGCCGAGCGTCGCGCCCATGCCCTGGCCCGACTCGATGTACCACTCGCCCTTCGGCTCGAGGCCGGCGAGCTTCCACAGCGACTTCTCCAGCACGTGGGTGCCCGAGTTGTCACCGCGAGACACGAAGCGCGAACCAGTCGTGCCAATCGCCTTCATCGCGTCGGCGGCCTTCATCCCCTTGATCTTCGCGGGATCGCCGGCGGGCCCGATGATGACGAAGTCGTTGTACATGACGAGCCGGCGATCGTGCAGCTTACCTTCGTCGACGTACTTCTTCTCCAGGCTCGGCGCGTGGCAGAGGGCCACGTCGGCCTCGCCCCGGGCGGCCAGCGCCAGCGACTGGCCCGTGCCCACCGCGATCGTCTTCACCGAGTAGCCCGTCTGCTTCTCGAACAGCGGGACGAGGACGTCGAGCAGCCCGGAGTCCTGCGTGCTGGTCGTGGTGGCCAGGATGATTGGGGCACGCTGAGCGTCGGTCGACAGTGGGACGAGCACGCCGACGATGAACACGGCCAGAAGCAGGGCCACCCGCCGCCGTCTCATGGTCACGTTCTCCCTCGACATCACGGTCTCCCTCGACGCGCCGTTCTCGTCGGCGCGAACAAGCCGCAGCGAGCCGGATCTCAGTCGAACGACCGGTCGAATTGTCGCTTCATCGCGCCCTCGAGCCCGTTCTGAAACTTCCGGTAACGCTCGAGGAACCGCTTTCCGGCGCGAGTCAGGCGCATGCCGCGTCGGGGCCCGCCGCCCGGCGCCCGTTCGACGAACTTGAAGCCAGCGGCGGCCTCCAGCTCGCGGAGATAGCCCCAGGCGTTGCGGTAGGACATTGAGAATTCTTCCGCCGCCCTCTGCAGCGATCCCCGCTTCTCGATGGCCTCCAGCAGTCGGGCCCGACCATCTCCGAACTTGAGGTCGTCTCCGAACGTCACCCACACCTTGAGCTTCGGCTTCATGGCTGAATGCAGATATATATGCTCTTCGGAGCATATTCAAGGCCCTGCCCAGGCCTTGCGGTCGAGGCGGTGGGGAGCGCCGCGGGCCTGGCTAGCGGGAGCTGCGTGCCATCGCGAGCGCGATGCGCTCGGGCGTCAGAGGTAGCTCGGTGAGCCGCACCCCGGTGGCGTCGTGGACCGCATTGGCGAGCGCCGCCGGCGCGGGGACGATCGGGGGCTCGCCGACACCGCGGGCGCCGAAGGGGCCGGCCGGCGCTGGCTTCTCGACGATGATCGTCTCGATGTTGGGAAGGTCGGCCGCGGTCAGCTTCTTGTAGTCGAGGAGACTCGGGTTCGTGAGACGGCCCTGGTCGTCGAACGTGAGGGCCTCGGTCAGCGCCATGCCGATGCTCTGGACGGCGCCGCCCTGCATCTGGCCTTCGACGCCGAGCGGGTTGATCGCCTTGCCGACGTCCTGCACGACCACGAAGTCGTGGATCGTGACCTCGCCGGTGTCGGGATCGACCTCGATCCGTGCCAGCTCGGCGCAGAAGGCGGGGGCCTGTTGGGAGAACGCTGGATGGCTCACGCCGAGGACCGGCGGCACCTTGGACATATAGAGGTTGCCCTTCTTGCCGATCTGAGCCAGCGTGACGCCGCGATCCGGTACGCCGCGTACCACCACGCGCTCGTTCTCGATCTCAAGGTCCTGGACCGCGGCTTCCATTTCCTTGGCGGCGATCTCGAGCGTCTGCTTCCGCGCGTCCTTGGCCGCCTCCATCACCGCCACGCCGACGGTGTAGACCGTCTTGCTACCGGCGCTGAGCCCGGTGACGGGCGCGACGTCGGTGTCGCCGGTGGTGATCTTGACCTTGTCGATGTCGACGCCGTATGCCGACGCCGCGATCTGGGCCAGCGCGATGTTCGTGCCCGCGATGTCCACCTGGCCGGTCAGAACTTGCAGTGAGCCGTCGGGGTTCAACCGGACCGTAGCTCCGGTCGGCTGGAGACCACCGAGCCAGCCACCCAGCGCGAGCCCGGTCCCGCGTAGGCGCCCGTTTTTCCCACTGGCCTTCCACTGGGCACGGTTCTTCCAGAGCGGATGCTCGGCGATGCGCTGGAGCACCTCGATGGCCCCGTTGTTCAGCCAGGGCTGGTTGTTGGCCATCGGCTTGCCCTCGGACTGCAGATGGCGAAGCCGGAACTCGACCGGATCCATCCCGAGCACGAGCGCGATCTGCTCCATGTGCGAGTCGATCGCGAAGATCGTGTGGGGCGCCACCGGCGCGCGGTAGGCCGCGATGCTCGGCTTGTGCGTGAGCACCTCGAAGCTGCGCACCTCGAACGCGGGCCACAGATACAGGCTGGCGAGGAACACGCTGCTCACCGCGAGCACGGCGCCCGAGAATGCGCCGGACTCGATGACCGTCTCGGCCTCGAGCGCCATCAGCGTGCCGTCCCGCTTCACGCCAGACTTCAGACGGATGATGACCTGGGGCGCCGGGTTTCCGGCTTCCAGCTCCTCCCGCCGCGTCATCACGTAGCGCACCGGCCGTCCGGTGACGCGCGCGAGCACCGCGGTGATCGGCTCGCACAGCGCGCGGATCTTGCCGCCGAAGCCGCCGCCGCACTCCATCGGGATGACCTTGATGGTGTTCTCGGGCAGCTCGAGAACCTCGGCCACCTCGGACCGCGTGTTGAACGACCCCTGCGTGCTCGCCCACAGCGTCAGCTGGCCGTTGGTGTCCCACTGGGCCAGCACCGCGTGCGGTTCCAGGTAGCCCTGGTGAACCATCGGGATCCGGTAGGTCTTCTCGATGACCACGTCGGACTCGGCGAAGCCCTTGGCCACGTCGCCGCGCCCGAGCTTCGCCTGCTGGGAGATGTTGACCGCCTTGGCCGGCTTCGTCTCCGTCGTCACGCCCGACACGCTGCCGTGGGCGAGCGCTTCGCTCGTATCGGCCTCGGTTCCGGCTTCGGCGACGGGCGGCGCTCCCGGCTTCATGGACTGGAGCGGATCGACGGCGGCGGGCAGCACCTCGTAGCGCACGTCGATGAGATCGAGAGCTTCCTCGGCGATCGCCAGCTCGTCGGCGGCCACCGCCGCGACCGGCTGCCCGACGAAGACCACGCGATCGATGGCCAGCACGGCGTGGGCGCGCGTCGGCGCCTTGCGCTTCAGCTGGGGAATGTCGGCGGCCGTGATGACCGCGCGCACGCCAGGAAGCGCCCGCGCCCGGCTCGTGTCGATACTCACGATACGCGCGTGAGCGTGCGGGCTGCGCAGGAGCTTGGCGTGCAGCAGGCCGCGCGGCTTGAGATCGGCGACGTACTGCACCTGGCCGGTCACCTTTTCCGGTCCGTCCGGCCGCGGGATGGAGAGCCCGACGCCCTTGACGTCACGCGTGGTCTTCATCGTCGTCGCCATGGACTCAAGCCCTCCGGGCGGGTGCGGCGCCCGCGACTTCGGTGATCGCGGCCAGCATCTTCGTGTAGCCAGTGCAACGGCACAGGTTGCCGGCGATTCCGTAGCGGATCTCTTCTTCGGTCGGGTGTGGATTCTCGGCGAGCAGCGCCGCCGCCGCCATCAGCACCCCGGGGATGCAGAAGCCACACTGCGGCACACCAAGTCGCACGAACGCGTCCTGGAGCGGATGAAGGGCGTCGAAACGTCCCAGCCCTTCGATCGTCCTCACGGAGCGACCGCGCGCCTGCATCGCGAGCACGAGACAGCTCGCGACCGGCTTGCCGTCGAGGTGGACGGTGCACGCACCGCAGTCGCCGGTGCCGCAGCCTTCCTTGGGCCCGGTCAAGGCGAGGTCCTCGCGGAGCGCGTCTAGCAACGTCACATAGGGCTGGACGAGGACTTCGGTGTCGACGTCGTTCAGTGTAAAGCTCAGCACCTGCTTGGCCACTCGAACCCTCCCGAAATTCAGCGACCGGCGCGCTCGAGCGCCGTCGTCAATGTGCGGCGAGTCAGGACACCCACGAGGTGGCGGCGGAAATCCGCGGAGCCGCGCTGATCACTGATCGGCCGCGCCGCTTCGACGGCGAGCTGAGCCGCTCGCGCGATCTGCTGGGCGGTCAGCGGCTGGCCCTCCAGCGCTCGCTCCGCCGCGGTCGCCCGGATCGGCGTCGGCGCCACCGCGGCGAGCGCGATGCGCACCTTGCGGCACACGCCGTCGGACAGCGTGATCTGCGACGCGACTCCGACCACCGCGATATCCAGCTCGCGGCGCGGGGTGTGGCGCAGGTACTGGCCGCCGCTACGCGGACCCGGCGCCGGAACTATCAGCTCGACGAGCAGCTCGTCGGGCGCCAGCACGGTGCGGCGCACGCCGGTGAAGAAATCGGCCATCGGCACACGACGCCGGCCGCGCGGTCCGGCGATGATTGCCTCGGCGTCGAGCGCGAGGAGCGGCGGCGCCATGTCGGCCGACGGCGCCGCGTTGCACAGGTTGCCGCCCACGGTCGCGAGGTTGCGAATCTGCACGGACCCGACCAGCGCACCGCTCTCGGCCAGCGCCGGATACGTCGAGCGCGTGTAGGGGTCGAGCTCGATCTCACGCGCCGCCACGGATGCACCGACGCGGAGCCCCGCGCCGTCCTCGCGCCGCAAGACGCGGAGATCGGCCACGCCGGAGAGATCGATCACGGCGGCCGGCTTGATGAGCCCGTTCTTCATCTGGGGCAGGAGATCCGTTCCGCCGGCAACCAGCTTGGCCTCGGGGCCACGCTCGGCGAGAAGCTTCAGGCAGTCTTCGATGCTACGCGGAAGGGCGAGGTGGAAGCGTCGCACGCTGGTGGACGATATCTGCTCAGGCGAGCAGAGTCAACGGGTCCACGGTGTGCGTCGTCAGCTCAGGTCCACCCACACCGTCTTCACTTCGGTGTAGTGATCGAGGCCGGCCGAGCCCATCTCGCGCCCGAAGCCCGATTCCTTGAAGCCGCCGAACGGCAGCGCGGCGTCGAAGAGGTTGTAGGCGTTCACCCACACGGTGCCGGCGCGGATGGCGCGCGCCGCCTTGAGCGCCTTGCTGACGTCGCGCGTCCACACCGCCGCGGCCAGCCCATACGTCGTCGCGTTGCCCTGGGCGATGCCCTCCTCGACGGACTTGAAGGGGATCACGGACAGCACCGGGCCGAAGATCTCCTCGCGCGCGATCTTCATCCGGTTGGTCACGCCGTCGAAGATCGTCGGCTCGATGAAGTAGCCCTTGCCGTTGCCGACCGAGGCGCGCCCGCCACCCGCGACCAGTCGTGCGCCCTCCTGCTTTCCCGACTCGATGTACGAGAGCACCGTGTCCATCTGCTGCCTGGAGACCACCGGGCCCATGCGAGTCGACTTGTCCAGGGGATCACCGACCTTGAGGCCCTTCACGCGCTCGGTGAGCTTCGACATGAACTCGTCGTGGACCTTGTCCTCGAGGAAGAGCCGGGACCCTGCCGCACACACCTCACCCTTGTTGTAGAAGATCCCGGTCATGGCGCCGCGGATCGCCGCTTCCATGTCGGCGTCGGCGAATACGATATTGGGAGACTTGCCGCCCAGCTCGAGGGAGAGCCGCTTCAGCGTGCCGGCGGCCTCACGCATGATCTGCTTGCCGACCTCGGTCGACCCGGTGAACGCGATCTTGTCGACGCGCGGATCACGGACCATCGCCATGCCGACCTTGCCGCCGGGCCCCGTCACCACGTTGACGACGCCCTCGGGCAACCCCGCCTCGGCCACCAGCTCGGCGAACTTCAGCGCCGTCAGCGGTGTCTGCGATGCCGGCTTGAGCACGACCGTGTTGCCGGCGGCGAGCGCCGGCCCGAGCTTCCACGACGAGAGCAGGAACGGAAAGTTCCAGGGCACGATGGCGCCGACGACGCCGACGGGCTGGCGCAGCGTGAACGTGAACGCGTTGTCGCGGAGCTGGAGCGTCTCGCCGTGGATCTTCGTCGCCCAGCCGGCGAAATAGCGGAACACCTCGGCGGCGAACGGGATCTCGACCTTGCCCGAATCGAAGAGCGTCTTGCCCGTGCACAGGCTCTCGAGCTTCGCCATCTCGTCGAGGTTCTGCTGGATCAGATCGCCCAGCTTCCACACGAGGCGGCCGCGCTCGTGGGGGCTCATGCGCGGCCACGGGCCCTCGTCAAAGGCCTTGCGGGCCGCGGCGACCGCCGCGTCGATGTCGCGCTCGTCGCCCTTGGCCACCGGCACGATCGCCTCTTCGTTGGCGGGATTGATGGGCGCGTAGGTCTCGCCGGTCAGCGGCGCCTGCCACTTGCCGTTGATGAAGATCTGTCCGGTCGCCATGGCTACCTCCTGTCCCGCGCGTTGTCGAGGAGCGCCACGGCTTCGCCGGGGCGTTCCGAGCGTTGGGGGCTTGGGGGCCATTTCGGGGCCCCCATTTCACTAATGAGCCGGCCTGAGGATACGCCCGGTTCGCGACGAGGCGAACCGGCCGCCGTCCACCACCGCGGAGCCGTTGACGATCACGTACGAGATGCCCGTCGGGTAACGGTGCGGATCGGGGTAGGTCGACTCGTCCCTCACGGTGGCGGGATTGAACACGGCGATGTCGGCGGCGAAGCCTTCACGAAGCAGGCCACGCCGCTCCAGGCGCAGCCGTGCGGCGGGCATGCCCGTCATCTTGTGAACCGCGGTCTCCAGCGAAAACAGCTTGCGGTCGCGGGCGTACTCGCCGAGCACGCGAGGAAAAGTCCCGTAGGTCCGCGGGTGCGGCTTGCCCGGCTTGTCGCCGTCGCCGGCGAACAGCGGGATCGAGTCCGAGCCGATCATGAGGTTCGGGTGGGCGAGGACCTTGGCCACGTTGTCGAGGCTCTGCGAGAAGCTCACCATCCCCACCGTGCACTTCTGCTCGAGCAGCAGGTTCATCAGCGAATCCGCGGGGGCGATGCCCGACTGCCGCGCGATCTCGGCGAGGCTCAGGCCCTCGATCTCGCGGCGCTTGCAGGAGGCGATGAAGATCTGGTCGAACCCGATGCCGCCCTGGGACACCGTCCCCCAGCGCTCGCCGTCGATGAGGCACTCCTCCACGATGCGGCGGCGCATGCCGCGGTCGGCCAGGCGCTCGAGCAGCTTCGTGATGCCGCCGTCGTGAGCCCACGCCGGCATCAGGTTGTCGAGCTTGGTACTGCCCGCGTTGTAGGGATACACGTCGCCCAGCACGTCCACGCCACGCGCGCGAGCGTCCTCGATCATGCGCAGGGCGGCGTCGATCTTCGGCCAGTTCTCACGCCCCGAGGCCTTCACGTGCGAGACCTCGACGCCCACGCCGCCCTCGTCACCGATGCGGATGGCTTCGGCGATGGAGTCGAGCAGCATCGAGGACTCCCCGCGGATGTGCGAGAAGTAGAGCCCGCCGCGCGCCTTCATCGTCTTGGCCAGGCCGATGAGCTCGGCCGTGTCGGAGTAAGCGCTGGGCGCGTACACGAGGCCGGTCGAAAAGCCGAAGGCGCCGGCGTCGAGCGCCTCGCCGAGCAGACGCCCCATCGCCTTCATGTCGTCGCCGCCCGCCGCCCTGGAGTCGAAGCCCATGGCCGCGATGCGGAGGGCGCCGTGGCCGACGAAGTGGGCGACGTTCACCGCCGGCCGCACCGACGCCAGCGCGTCGAGGTACTGGCCGAAGCTCTGCCAGCGCAGGTCGAGCGAGGCGCCGATGCCGCCCGCCCACCCCTTCACCACGTCCTCCTGTCCGGGCGCGAGCGGCGCCTGGGAGAAGGAGCACATGCCGACGACCTCGGTGGTGACGCCCTGGCGCACCTTCGATTCCGCCGACGGGCACGCGAAGTAGAAGAGGTCGGAGTGCGAGTGGGCGTCGATGAAGCCCGGCGTCACCGCCTGCCCGGAGGCGTCGACCACCCGCTCGGCTTCACCGATGAGATGGGGCGCGATCGCCGCGATGCGATCGCTCTCCACTGCGACGTCGGCGGCGCGTCCGGGCGCGCCGCTCCCGTCGATGACCGTGCCGCCCCGAATCAGCAGCGACCAGGTCACGGTCAGGCCTCGACGATGACCACCGACTTCATCCGGTCGCCCTGCTTGATGCGATCGACGTGCTCCATCCCGCTGGTGACCTTCCCGAACACGGTGTAGTTGCCGTCGAGGTGCGGGGTGGGACCGTACGTGATGTAGAACTGGCTGCCCGCGGAGTCGGGATGCTGGCTGCGCGCCATGGCCAGCGAGCCCCGCACGTGCTTCTGCTTGTTGAACTCGGCCTTGATCGTGTAGCCCGGGCCACCGGTCCCGTTGCCCTTGGGATCGCCGCCCTGCACGACGAAATCGGGCACGACCCGATGGAAGGTCAGGCCGTTGTAAAAGCCCTTCTTCGCCAGCGTGACGAAGTTCTCCACCGTCTTGGGCGCATCTTCGGGGTAGAAGTCGATGCGGATCTCGTTGCCGTTCTCCAGCGTGATGACCGCCGTCTGCGTCATTTCTGGACCACCTTGATGGATTTGATTCGGTCGCCGACCTTGATCTTGTCCACGACGTCCATGCCCTTGGTGACCCGGCCGAACGCCGTGTACTGATTGTTCAGGAAATGGGCGGGCCCGAGCATGATGTAGATCTGGCTGCCCGCCGAGTCCGGATCCTGGGTGCGGGCCATGCCGAGGACGCCCCGATCGAACGGCCGCTTGTTGAACTCGCCCTTGATCGTGTAGCCCGGGCCGCCGGTGCCGATCCGGGGATCGGTCATTGGCAACGTCTTCGATTGGGGATCGCCGAACTGCACCACGAAGCCCGGCTCCACGCGGTGCACGCGCTGTCCGTCATAGAAGCCCTTGCGCACGAGGTCGAGGAAGTTCTTCACGTGGTTCGGAGCGTCGCCCGGCCAGAACTCCAGCGTGACGTCGCCCTTCTCGAAGGCGATGACGGCATTCGGCGCCGGCGCCGGCTTGGCCTTCGATGCCTGGCCGAGCGCGCCGGACGCGGAGAACGCCACGAGCACGAGGGCGACGAACAAAAGACGGCGCATGCGGGGCGACCTCCGCGGGCGTGAGAGTGCCGACATTATACATAGACACGCCGCGCCGGAGGATGCGCCTCCCAGGCCCCGTGATAGATTGGATAGATGCACGAGCGCCAGAACATTCGGAACATCGCGATCATCGCCCACGTCGACCACGGCAAGACCACCCTCGTGGACGCCATGCTGTGGCAATCCGGGCTCTTCCGCCAGAACGAGTCGGTCCCCGAGCGGATCATGGACTCGATCGACCTCGAGCGCGAGAAGGGCATCACGATCATGGCCAAGAACACGGCCATCAACTACAAGACCGTCCACATCAACATCGTGGACACGCCCGGCCACGCCGACTTCGGCTCGGAGGTCGAGCGGACGCTGACGCTGGTGGACGGCGTGCTCCTCCTCGTCGACGCGGCCGAGGGGCCCCTGCCCCAGACCCGCTTCGTGCTGAAAAAGGCGCTGGAGGCCCAGCTGCCGCCGATCGTGGTCATCAACAAGATCGACCGCTCGGACGCGCGGCCGGCCGAGGTGCTGGACGAGATCTACGACCTCTTCATCGACCTCGACGCCGCCGACGACCAGCTCGACTTCCCGGTCCTGTACACGAACGCCCGTGTGGGCACCGCGACGCTCGATCCGAAACAATCAGGCCAGTCACTCGAGCCACTCTTCGAGACGATCCTGAAAACGGTGCCGGCCCCGCGCTTCGACCCCACCAGCGGGCTCCAGTTCCGGGTGGCGATGCTGGACTGGGACGACTACGTCGGCCGGCTGATCATCGGGCGCCTCGTCAACGGGCGCGTCCGCCAGGCCGAGCGCGTGGCCGTCGTCCATCGCGACGGGCCCGTCGAGTACGCGAAGGTCACCGTGCTCTACGGCTACGAGGGCCTGAAGCGCATCGAGATCCCGGAGGCGAGCGCGGGCGACCTCGTGGCCATCGCCGGCGTGGACGCGATCGAGATCGGTGAGACGGTGGCCGACGCCGAGAACCCGGTGGCGCTGCCGCTCATCCGTATCGACGAGCCGACCGTGTCCATGCTCTTCTCGGCCAACGTCTCGCCCTTCGCCGGGCGGGAGGGCCGGTTCGTCACCTCCCCCCAGCTCCGCGAGCGGCTGATGAAGGAAAAGCGCATCAACGTCGGCATCCGCGTGGAGGAGACCGACTCGCCCGACACCTTCCGCGTGTCCGGGCGCGGTGAGCTCCAGCTCGCGATCCTCATCGAGATGATGCGGCGCGAAGGCTTCGAGCTCGAGGTCGGAAAGCCCACGATCATCACGCACGAGGAGCACGGTCGGACGCTCGAGCCGATGGAGTACCTCGTGATCGACGTTCCCGAGGAGCACATCGGCGCGGTGACCCAGAAGATCGGTCCTCGACGGGGGGCGATGGCCAAGATGGTCAACCACGGGACCGGGCGCGTGCGGCTCGAATACCGGATCCCGTCACGGGGACTGATCGGGTATCGAACGGAGTTTCTGACCGATACACGGGGAACGGGACTGCTCAACCACCTGTTCGACGGGTGGGACGAGTGGCAGGGCGACATCGCCCACCGCCAGAACGGGGCCCTGGTTGCAGACCGCACCGGCCGCGCCACCGGCTACGCCATCGACCACCTGCAGGCGCGGGGCACCATGTTCATCTCGCCGGCGACCGACGTCTACGAGAGCCAGATCGTCGGAGAGAACTCGCGGGACAACGACCTCGACGTCAACATCACCAAAGAGAAGAAGCTCACCAACATGCGGGCCTCCACGTCGGACGAGGGCATCAAGCTGACACCCCCGCGCGTGATGAACCTCGAGCAGTGCCTGGAGTGGATCCGCGAGGACGAGCTGCTCGAGGTGACGCCGAAGTCGCTCCGCCTCCGCAAGCGTGCCCTGGGCGGCCGCCGCCGGTTTTAAGAACATGGGGGCCCCGACATGGCCCCCAAGCCCCCAACCTTCGGATCGCCCCGGCCAAGCCGTGGCGCTCCTCTGTAACACGAGGAGCGTCTAAACCACTGTCAGAGACGGCTTGCCGGATTCGAGGGCGCTGCGCACCGCGGTCATCAGCTCGCCGACGGAGAACGGCTTGACCAGCAAGGGCTTGAGCTCGATGAACGTGTCGTCGCTGCCGATGGTGCCGTCGCCTGGATACCCCGACATGTAGAGCACGCGGAGCCCCGGCCGGACCCGGCGCAGCCGGTCGGCCAGCTCGGGGCCGATGAGCCCGGGCATGACGACGTCGGTCAGCAGCAAGTCGATGCGGGCGGGCGTCACGGCCACCAGCCTCAGCGCGTCCTCGGCGCTGCTCGCCTCGAGGACGGTGTAGTGGTTGACCCGGAGGCTGTCCGCCGCCACCGCCCTCAGCATCTCTTCGTCCTCGACGAGCAAGATCGTCTCCCGCCCGCTGGCGCCCGGCTTGGACGAGTCGGCGGCGAAAGGCGGCCGCCGGATCGCACACCGCGGAAACACGACGCGGAACGTCGCGCCCCGGCCGGGCGCGCTCTCCACGCCAACGGTACCGCCGTGCTGCTGGACGATGCCGTACACCGTCGCCAACCCGAGCCCCGTGCCCTTGCCCGCCATCTTGGTGGTGAAGAACGGCTCGAAGATGCGTGACTGGGTCGCGGCATCCATCCCGCAGCCCGTGTCGCGGACCGTGAGGATCACCTGGGGCTCCGGGCCCAGCACCGTGTCGACGGCGACCGTCAGGCTTCCGCCGGTCGGCATCGCGTCGCGCGCGTTCACCGCGAGATTCAGGATCACCTGCTCGAGCTGGGCCACGTCGCCCCACACGGGCGTGCCGTTGGGATCGATCGCCGTGATGAACGAAATGTGCTCGCCGATCAACCGGCGCAGCATCGACGCCATGCCGGCGACCACCTCGCCGAGGTCCAGCACTCGCGGCTCGAGCACCTGCTTGCGGCTGAAGGCGAGAAGCTGGCGCGTGAGGATGCTCGCGCGCTCGGCCGTCTCGGTGATGAGGGACACCGTCTCCCGATCGCTGGAGCTGGTCAGGCGACCGCGCAGCAGCTCCCCACGCCCGATGATGACGGTCAGCAGGTTGCTGAAGTCGTGGGCGATGCCGCCGGCGAGCTGGCCGATGGCGTCCATCTTCTGCGACTGGCGCAGCCGGGCTTCGCTTTCCTGCAGGGCCGCCTGGGTGGTGCGTCGCTGGCTGACGTCCCTGAAGACGACGACGGCGCCCTCGACGTTGCCATGTTCGCGGATCTGGCTGCTGACATACTCGACGGGGAACGCCCGGCCATCCACGCTCTTGAAGAAGTCCTCGGCCGCGTCCGGCGCTGGACCGACGCTCATGTTGGCGTAGAGCCGACAGGGAGCCCCGGCGGGATCGGGTGGATGGAGGATCACCGCGCCGAGCGGGCGGCCGATCAGATCTTCCGCGGAGCAGCGCAGCATCCGAGCCGCCGCGGCGTTGACGAACGTCGTCCGGCCCTGCAGGTCCACGCCGACGACCCCCTCTCCCGCGGAGTCGAGGACGATCTCGGTCAGCGCGCTGGCGGTCTCGGTCACCCGCCACGTCGTCAGCGTGACGGCGCTCATGGCCAGGATGAAGGCGCCGTGGATCCCGGCCCACAGCCAGGGATGCGCCCACGCGGCCCCGTGGTTGTACACGGACTGCGGATCGAGGACGCCGACCACGCCGTGGTGCACGACGACGTACCCGATGGCGAGGATGAAGGTCGTCCAGTCCTGATAGAGGGCCAGCAGCCCGACCATCACGAAGAAATGGAAGTGGAACTCGATGTAGCCGCCGGAGAGGTGCACGAGGAGCGCCGACGACGTCATCAGGCCGAAGCAAGCGATCACGCTGCGCAGTCGGCGTGGACCCGGCAGAACGCCCGCCAGCACGGCCGTGACGCCGACCGCGCCCGCCTCCAAGAGGACGTGAGACACCTCGAATTGCCGCACGGCGGCGAAGACGGCGATGCCGACCGCGTGCATCCAGAGCAGGACGAGGATGCCGCGGTGGCGGCGGGACCAGACGCGCTCGGGCAAGCGCCGGCCCTCGGGCACGAGACCGCGAAGACGCGCACCAACCCCACGAAGCGTGGACGGCGCCGGGACGAGATTCATCATGCGGGTTATCGGTCGCGGCACCGGGCATCAGGACCCGGGAGTCTATCCAGGGAGCAGGGCAGGGACTTCCTGTCCAAGGTGTCGGCAATCATTCCGGCATCAGGCCCCGACGCCGCCATTGCCTTCGACGACGACCGTCGAGGTAATACCTAATTCTTCAAGGCATTCCCGGCGGACGACGCTTTCGCCCCTCCCGGCCCGGCAGACTCGGCGAGTTTCTTGCAGGAGAAGTCGGTGAAGGGATTCGAACGGGAGGAGCCGGGACATGAAGATGACGCAGAACGAACGCCGCCGGATGTATCTCGCTCAGCAGGCGGCCAGACAGGCGATGATCGACCGGCTGAAGCAACCTGTCGCTGTCGACACGGCCGTGAACGCATCGGCAGTCCGCCGTCGCTGGCTCAAGACCGTCGCCATCGCAACGCTCATCGGCAGCGGGCTCCTGGCGTACTCCGTGGTGCAATTCCACCCGCCGACGTCGATCGAAGCGTTCCTGCCCCGGCTCTAGTCGGCCGTCCGCGGGCTCACGCGCTGGTGCCGGCGCGCTGAGCTATCATGCCTCCGCGCAAGGAGGCTTCCATGGCATCCGCCAAGGAAACGTTCGCCGCGCTCACCGTCGGGAAGAAGGTCGAAGTCTACAAAACGGTCGGCGAAACCGACATCTATCTGTTCGCTGGCATCACCGGCGACTTCGCGCGGAACCACGTCGACGAGGAGTTCATGCGCCGCACCCGCTACGGCGGGCGAATCGCGCACGGCGCGCTGCTGGTCGGGTACATGTCACGCGCCTCCACCGAGATCTGCTCCGGGCTCGACGGCACCATCGTCTCCTACGGCTTCGAGAAGATCCGGTTCCCCGGCGCCGCCTTCATCGGTGACACCGTCACCGTGACGTACGAGATCATCGAGCGCGACGAGGCGGCCCTGAAGGCCTTCGCGCGGGTGACGTGCACCACGCAGCGCGGCGACGTGGTGGCGGCCGCGACCCACATCCTCAAAGTCGTGGACTGACGGCGCCGCCGACGTCGCGCCATGACGCGACCGCGGCGCCGTCTCGTCTTCGGACTAGTCGGGCACGAGGGCGAAGGACCGCAGCGCCGAGCCGGTGCTGCCGCGGATCTTCAGCGGCGGAACCACGATCAGGAATTCGTAAGCGCGCGCGGCCGCCAACTCTTCCAGTAAAAAGTTCTCGATGATGTGGATCCCGTGCTGGGCGATGACCAGCATGTGAACCGGGAACACCTCGAACCGCGGCGTGAACCGGATCGGTGGGCGCTTCTCGAAGGTCAGCGTGTCATTGCCGACCACGCGGGCGCCGTGATCGATCAGGAACTGCGCACCATCCACGCCGGGTCCCGGTGAATTCGCGCCGGCGTACAGGGCGGCGTTCGACGTGAAGAACGGCCCCCACCCCGTCCTGATCAGCACGGTATCGCCCCGACGAAGTTCTGTCCCCTGGGCACGAGCCGTCGCAGCGAGATGACGGGCCGTGATCTCGAAGTTGGCGGGCAGCGCCGAAGCGTCGTGCTGAATGTAGCTGGCGACGTCGAGGAGCACGCCACGATTGACCAGCAAGTCGGTCGCGTACTGATCCATGGCGAGGTGGGCCCCGACACCGCTGCGCCCGAGCCCGCGCGGATCGCTGGTTGCCGCGATGGCGTCGACGCCGCGGAAGAGCAGGCCGTCCCGGCCGATGTGGCCCAGGGCGTCGATACTTGGTGCTCCGTGCTGGCCGCTCCACTGCATGATCTCCGAGGTGAACGACAGGTGGCCGTCGAAGGCCGGATTGTGGATCGTGTTGGCGTGGGTGGCATCCAGCCTCATCGAGAACGGCGGATTGACGCTGGCGATCGGCGAGTTCTCGTCCCACACAGGGGAGAGGTCGAAGAGCCGCGCGCCCTTGACCTCCCTGATGAAGTCCTGGACACGGCTCGAGTCGTCGCGGCGATCGTCGGAGCGGCGGCCGTCGGATCGACGATCGTCGGCTCTCGCGGTCTGCGCGAGCCCCTCCAGGCTCAGCGCAGCGGCCAGCGCACCGGCCGCACGGACGAAGTCTCGACGGTTCACTGGCGTCTGCTGGTTCGTCGCCCTCGAATCACGCATGACGATCCTCCGCGGGGGTGAATGGTTGCGGCGCGGACTCTAGCACGACCGGACTATAATCAGCGCTCGCGCGCGGGCGCCGTTCGTCCACGCGCCAGCAAAGGAGTCGACATGCTCGATCTCGTGATCCGTGGTGGCCGCGTCGTCACACCGTCCGGTGTCGGGGAGTGGGACCTCGGTGTTCAAGGCGAGCGCATCGCGGCGCTCGGTGCCCCCGGCACGCTGGAGGCCGGTCGCGTCATCGACGCGACCGGGAAGGTGGTGGTGCCCGGCGGCATCGACCCGCACACGCACCTCGCCCACCCGATCATGAGCCATCCGGACGAGCCCGGGCTCACGCTGGGCCCCGAAGAGGACACACGGGGCATGCTCTTCGGCGGGACGACGACGCACATCGACTTCGCCTTCGTTCGTCCGGGCGGTGACATCCGGAGCGCCATCGAGCAGCGGAGCGCCCGCTGGAAGGGCAGCGCGTACACCGACTACTCGTTCCACGTCGTCCTGGCCGGCGCCCTCGAGCTGAAGGTCTTCGAAGCGATCCCCGAGGCCATCCAGGCGGGTTTCACGTCGTTCAAGGTGTTCACGACGAACATCCTGCCGCCCCATCCCAAGCGCTCCGGCAACCGGATCGACTTCGGCCGCATCCAGCACGCCATGGAGCGCATCGCACCGGCCGGCGGGATCATGACCGTGCACGGCGAGGACGAGGACATCGTCCAGTTCAACTACGAGAAGCACCGAGCCGAGGGCCGGATGGACGGCGCGAACCTCCACCTGGTCCACAACAAGCTCTCCGAGCAGCTGGCCTTCCGACGCACGACCGCGCTGGCCCGCCACACCGGCTGTGCGATCTACTTCGTGCACACCTCCGCGCGCGAGGGCGTGGAGGCGATCCGGGAGGCCCGCGCGGCCGGCGCGCCCGTCTACGGCGAGACGCTCCACCAGTACGCGTGCTTCAACGCCGAGTACTACAAGACGCCGCGCGGCTTCTGCTCGCACACCTATCCGTCGCTGAAGTTCCCGGAGGACCAGCAGGCGCTGTGGAGCGGGCTCCTCGGCGACGGCCTTTCCACGCTCGCCACCGACGAGTACCCGACGTCACTGGCCCTCAAGCTCAAGGGCAAGACGATCGAGGACGTGACCGGCGGCAACCTCGGCGCCGAGGCGCGGATGGGCATCGCGTGGACGGAGGGCGTGGTCAAGCGGGGCATGTCGCTGGCGCGCTTCGTCGACATCACGTCGGCGAACGCCGCCCGGATCTTCGGGCTCTATCCGGCCAAGGGCGCGCTCGCGGTCGGCAGTGACGCCGACATCGTGCTGATCGATCCGTCGGTGAAGAAGGCGCTGGCCAAAGACGACTTCCACGTGAGCGACTACAGCCCCTGGGAGGGCTGGGGCATCGAGGGCTGGCCCGTGACGACGCTGCTGCGCGGTCGCGTGATGGTCGAGAATCGTCGGCTCGTCGCCGACGAGCGCGCCGGCCGTCTCGTGTCGCGGAAGATCGAATCGGCCGTCCTGGCGCGTCCGGTCTGCTGAGCGTCAGCGTCCCGGATCGGGCAGGCCGCGCGCGTCGTCCTCGGCCGCCGGCGGCACCGGCTCGTCACCGACGAATCGCGCCGGGCGCAGCCGCGTCCGGTTGACGGTGAGGCCGAAGACGTCGAAGCGGTTGTAATAGCCGACGACGTCGTGGAACTGCTTCGGCTCGACGGCGGCCGAGGTGTCGATGTCGACGTAGAGCACTCCCTCGTCGTCGCGCTTCATGCCACCCACCGGCTCGCCGGTCGGCCCGATGACCATCGACACACCTCGCGGCGTGTCGGCCAGGATGCGCGCGGCGTCGGGGCCGATGGCGCCGAGCTCGTCACGCATCGCCGCATCCATGAAGCCGGACACGACGATCGTGAAGACCTTGGCCTCGAACGAATGCGCCCCGGCCCGGATTCGGATGGCCGCCGCCAGATCGTAGTTCCCGCCGTCCCGCGGATCGCGCGTCGGCCACACCGGTGGATACGTCGCGACGTGAACCTGCTCGCCCTCGGCCATCAGGGCGAAGCGGGCGAGCGGGTTGGTGTTCTCGCCGCAGATCAGGACGCCGATGCGGCCCAGCCGCGTCTCGCTCACACGCAGACCGGCGCCGTCGCCATTGGCCCACGTGAGCTTCTCCCAGAACGTCGGCACGAGCTTGCGGTGGTGATTGAGCACGCTGCCGTCGTCGCCGATGAGCACGTTGGTGTTCCAGAGGCACCCGACGCTCTGCTCCGTCCCCTCGTTGAATCCAAGGGAGACGAAGACGCCGGCCCGGCGCGCCGTCGCGGCGATGCGCTCGAGCTCCGGCCCCGGGCAGCGCACGGCGTTAGCGGCGAGTCGCCGGAACCAGCCGTGGTTGTGGATGGGCGCGGCCAGCGCCGACCAGACCGGAAACGTGGGAATATACGCCTCCGGGAAGGCGACGAGCTGGGCGCCGTGACGGGCGGCCTCGTCGATGAGGCTCTGCGTCTTGGCCACGGTCTTCTCGAGATCGAGGAAGACCGGCGCGACGTGGGCCGCCGCCACGCGACACGCGGGATACGCCGTGGGCATCACGCACCGGCCTTCGGCCACGTGGTCTTGATCCAGTTCACGGTGGCCGAGGGATCGTTGTGGCCCTTGCCCGGCCGCGGCCAGCTCGGCGGCGCGGTCATCGACGCCACGGGGATCGTGATGATGCGCTCGGGATCCCACACGGGGAACGGATAGTCGGGCAGGTTCTTGCTGAAGCCGACCTTCACGTCCTTGAACGCGCGATGGTCCTCACGACGGATCGTCACCGTTCCCGCCGGCGCGGCGATGCTCAGGCCCTCCAGCTCCTTGATGATGGCCTCGTCGTCCGGCCAGCCGCCGGTGGCCGCGCTCGCCTTCTCGACGGCGGTCTTGAACAGGTAGAGGCCCGTGTAGGCCGCCTCGGCCGTGTAGCTGGGATATTCCTTCCAGCGTTGATGATAGCGGTCCACGAACTGCTTGTTGCGCGGTGACTGGCTCGCCGACGGATCCGTGAAGTGATAGTTCGAATGCACGCCGGCCAGCGCGCCCTCGGGATGGTCCTTGCCGATCGCGTGCGGCACCACGCCGAAGTTGATGTTGCCGGCGATCTTCGTCTTGGGGAGCAGCCCGTGCTGGAGGGCCTGCTTGTAGAAGGCGATGTACATGCCGCCCCACATCGCGGTGACGACGAGATCGGGCCGCGCCGCCTGGGTCTTGGCGATGTGGGCGCTGAACTCGGTGCTGCCGAGCGGCGCCCAGACTTCCGAGACGGTCTGCGCCTGTGGCAGCAGCTTTTCGCGCGCGGCCTCGAAGTGCATCTGGAACCAGCGGCCGAAGGCGTAGTCGGGATGCACGAGCGCGATCCGGCGCACGTCGGGCCACGCGCGGACGACGGCCATGGCCGTGGTCACGCCGTCGGCGGAGAGGATGTTCGTCATCCCGAACAGATACCGGGGATTCGGGACCTCGACCTCGAAGAGCCGGTCGATGCAGCCCTCGGTCATGATCGTCAAGAGCTTGAGCTCCTCGACGACGGGCCCGACCGCGAGCTGGTTGTGAGCGGCGATGACGCCCGAGAAGTAGTCGATACCCTCGGACAGCTTCATCCGCTTGACTTCCTTCACGGTGGCGTCGGGGCCGGCCGCTTCGTCCGCGGTGACGGTCTCGATCTTGCGCTTGCCGAGGAGACCGCCGGCTCCATTGATCTCCTCGGCGGCGAGCGTGTGGCCCTTGAGCGACGGCGCGCCCAGCACGGCGCCGGGCCCCGAGAGGATCGTGATGTGGCCGAACTTCACCGGCTTGTCGGAAATGCGGCCTTTGCCCGGCTCGTCCGCCGCCGTCGCCGGGCCGGCCACCGGAAGCTCAGCGAGCGGCGAACCCAGCGACGCCGCGCCCACGGTGACGCCGAGCCGAGTGAGGAACTCCCGTCGATCGATGCCCTGGGTCATGCGCGCCTCCCGGCTCAGCACACGGTCACGGCGATGGTGTGGATGCGATTGCGGCCGACCGGCGGCTGAATGCGGCCGGCGCTGTCGGTCGCGCGACAGCTCAGCTCGTAGCGCCCGGAGCGCTCGAACGTCCACGCCACGGCGAACCGCTGCCACGCCAGCGTCGGGCCACGCGGCTCGAGCATCGCGTCGCGCCACGGCGCGCCGCCATCGATGCTCAGCTCGACGCGCGCCACGGCGCTGGCGCTCCACGCTCGGCCGCTGATCTCGTGGGCTCCTCGCGGGAGCTGCGCGCCGGCCGTCGGGCTCACGATGACGGCGTGGACGTCGAGGTCACGCACGGGCTCGCTGATCGTCTGGCCGTTGACCGTTCGCCGGCGGTTGTAGAGCCGTGTCGTGAACAGACTCTCGGGGCGGTGATCGGCGACGTGGATGCGCGAGAGCCACTTGACCGCGTTCGTCCCGAAGAAGCCCGGCACGAAGGCCCGCAGCGGAAAGCCGTGCTCGATCGTGAGCGGCGCGCCGTTCATCGCCCACGCCAGGAGCACGTCGTCCCGCCGCGCGTGCTCGAGCGGAAGATCCTTGACGTAATGATCGCTGGCGACGCCGGCGAACACGCCGTGGTCGGGCGCCTCCAGCCACACGGACGTCGCTTCGGGCTTCACGCGTGCCCGGGTCAGGATCTCGGCGAGGGGCACGCCGCGCCAGGCGACGTTGCCGACGCGCCGGGTCGGCACGTCGGGCTCCACCGGGTTGCCGAAGCACTCGAGCACGGCGACGACGTCGCGCGCGGGCAGGCTCGTGATCTCGTCGTAGTCGAGCCCGAGGGGCTCCTCGACGAGGCCGTCGATCACGAGGCGCCAGTGCCGCACGTCGACGTGGGCGATGCCCATGTGGGCGATCACGTACACGTCCTCGGTCGGCGTGACGGCCGGCGCGAGCTTCGCGAGAGGCACCAGCCGGCGAACGGTCTGAGCCGGGTCCATCCTGACTGACGGCACCGCCGACGTCTGGGGCTGCCGCGTCACACGCTCCCCGTGCGCCAGGCGGCGCCCAGCATGCTCAGTCCGGTCAACAGCACACCGACGATCGCTGACTCGACGTGGACGCGGCGCGCCTGGGCCCGGATCAACCGCGCCTCGGCGGGATCACGCACCGGCTCCTCGCCGTTCGCCGTCTCGCGTGTCCCACGCGCCGCCAGCCTCACTCACGTCTTCTCGCGGGCCTGCACCAGGCCGAGTGATCCGTACCAGAACGGAATGAAGAGGAGCGTCAGCCAGCCGGGACTCACCCCGGCCACGATGAGCACGCCGGCAGCGATGACACCGGCCGCCAGCGCGATCACGCCGGTGACGAAGCGCTGCCGCTGACCTTGCGGGGTGATGTTGGCGAGGCGCGCGCGGATGGCCATCAGAACAGCGCGATCGGATTCACCGGCGAGCCGGTCGTTCCTTGCAGACGCAGGGGCGCGAGGGTCAGCATGAACTCCCATCGCCCACGCGACCGGCAGGCCGCGGCCAGATCTTCGAGGTTACCGTTGTCGATGAGCCAGAGGCCCATCGCCACGAGCGACACGATGTGGAGCGCGTTGCCCAGGCGCGGATACGGCAGCGGTGAGACGTCGTTGTGGGTGTCGGTGCCGAGCATCGCGACACCACGCTCGCGGAACCACGGCGCACAGGCGACGTGGGCGGCCGGCGAGCCGTCCTTCAGCGGACTGCGCGGGCCCTGGGTGAGCCGGCGGCCATAGTAGCCGGTGCGGATCAGGAGGATGTCGCCGGGCTCGACGCGCACGCCCTGAGCCTTCTCGGCGGCGTCGAGGTCCTCGGGCATCACGCCCTCGCCCGATTCGAGCCAGCGGCCCTTGAGTGCGGCCACGTCGAGCAGGACGCCACGGCTGACCACACCGTCGTGGAGCAGCTCGACCGACTCGACCTGGGCGCCCTCGCGCGACGTGATCAGGTTGCAGGAGCGGCCGTTGTAGATGCGTCCGTTCCAGAAGTAATGCGCCGGCGTGTCCACGTGGGTGATCGTGTAGCCGTGGAAGACCATACCGATGAACTCCGAGGCGCCCCGCCGCTCGAGCACGCGCTCGGGCGAGCAGGCGTCGCGGCCTTCCCCGCTGTCCACCATGAACCGCATCGGCTGGAAGGTCGTGTCGGCGGCGATCTCCGTCGTGATCGGACGGGCGCACGTGACCCCAACGCCGTCCTGGACCAGCCGCGCCGCCTGCAGACGCTTCGCCGGCGTGATCAAATTCAGCGTGCCGAGCTGATCGTCGGCTCCCCAGCGTCCCCAGTTGCTGAGGCTGTCCATCATCTTGACGACGTCGCTCTCGGTCAGTGTGTGGCTCATGGCCGGGACTATACACGATGGCACCGGCGTTGCTATTTGCATCGAGCATGAAGAAGACTGCCCGTCGCTCGAAACGACCGGCGCACGCCACTCCGATGCTCGGCCCCCGCCGTCGCGTCACCCAGGTGACGCCGATGCCACCCCGCACGCGCCGGGATGGCGACTACGACCCTGGAATGCCGCGACCGAAGACGTCCAGCCCGTGGATGGACGAAGGTGAGCCCGAGGTCAACGGCTGAGTGCTGCGGTGGTCGGGCACAATTTGGTGTGTTAAAGTCCGATTGCCCGCCCCGAGTCTCCGCTGGCTGACGTCGTATGGGCGTCGGACTCGGCGTGCGGTGCATGGTCCCGCCCCGTTACCCACGAGGCGCAATGACCGTCGCTGATTCCAGACGACCGCCCTTCGATGTGGTCGCCATCGGCTCGTCGGCGGGGGGCATCGAGGCGCTGCACACGGTGACGGGCACGCTGCTCCCCGACCTGCCGGCCGCGGTGCTCATCGTCCAGCATCTGCATCCGCATCACGCCAGTGTCCTGGCCTACCTTCTCGGACGGCACTGCCCGCTCGAGGTTCGCCAGGCCGTTCACGATGACGAGATCGTCGGCGGCATCGTGTACGTCGCGCCACCGGACATGCATTTACTCGTCGCCGGCGGCCGGGTCGAGCTGAGCCGTTCGAAGCTCGTCCACTACTCGCGGCCGTCGATCGATCTCCTCTTCGAGTCGGTCGCGGGCAGCTACGGCGCCCGTGCCATCGGCGTCGTGCTGACGGGCTCCGGCGTCGACGGTGCCACCGGACTCCGGGCGATCAAAGGCACGGGCGGCACCACGGTTGTCCAGGACCCGTCGACCGCGGCTCACCGGAGCATGCCGCAGGCCGCCATCGCGACGGGCTGCGTGGACCACGTGCTGGCGCTCGACGAGATCGGACCGGCGCTCAGCCGGCTGGCCGGCCCAGCGCCGACCACCACGGTGAAGGCCCACAGGTGAACGACGCCGACGACGTCGGTAAGAGTCAGGCCGACGAGGCGACGGCCGACCCGGGTTTCCGGCACCTGCTCGACAAGCTCAGCGCGGATCACGCGTTCGACTTCCGAGAATACAAGCCGACGTCGCTGGCCCGGCGCATACGGTCTCGCATGCAGCAGGTTCACGTCGACACGTTCGACGACTACGTCACCTATATCGACCGGCATCCCGGCGAGCACGTCGCGCTCTTCAACTCGATTCTCATCAACGTCACCTCCTTCTTCCGCGACCCCGAGGCGTGGCAGGTGCTGGGCGAAGAGATCATCCCGCGGCTCGTCGACGAGGCCGCCGATTCACGAAGCCTGCGGCTGTGGTCGGTGGGTTGCTCGTCCGGACAGGAGGCGTTTTCGACCGCGATCCTGCTGGCCGAGCACCTCGGCAACCGCGCCGGTGACTTCAACGTCAAGATCTACGCGACCGACGTGGACGAGGAGGCACTGAGCACCGCCCGGCACGCCCTGTACCGCGTCGATGATCTCAAGGACGTCCCGACCAGCCTCCTCGAGAAGTATTTCAGCCGGGAAGGCCAGGCCTACCGGTTCCGGCGCGACCTCCGTCGCTGGTGCATCTTCGGACGTCACAACGTCGCGCAGGATCCTCCGCTGTCGCACATCGATTTGCTGATCTGTCGCAACGCCCTCATCTATTTCACCCGCGACCTCCAGGACCGCATCCTGGCCCGCTTCCACTACGCCGTGATCGAGCGCGGCTTTCTGTTCCTCGGACGTTCCGAGTCACTGCTCGCCCGGTCGCGATGGTTCGCCCCGCACAACGTGAAGTGGCGCATCTTCCAGCGGACGACCACGCCCGCGGCCACCGTGGCCACGGCCATGCTTGGCGGCGGGGGCGATGCGGGCAACCTGGCCGTGGCAGGGTCCCGCCCGACCGACCTGTCTCCGGTTGTGGTCCGGCTCCAACGTGTCCTGGAGATGCTGCCGACGGCCATCATGGTCCTGGACGTGATGGACACGGTCCTCGTCTGGAATACCGCCGCCGAGAGCCTGTTCGACATTTCCGGCGACCATGCGATCGGCCGGAAGTTCCGCGACCTCGACATCAGCTATCGCGTGGAAGGCCTGCGCGCGCGGGTCGAGGAAGTGAAGTCCGCCCACATCCCGTCGCGTATCGAGCACGCCATGTTCACCCGGAGGTCGGGCGAGACCGTCCACGCGGAGCTGACGATCGTCCCGATGGTCGAGGGCAACCGGGTCACCGTGGTCGCGGTCTACGGCACCGACGCCACCGAGTCGGCCAGGCTCAGGGACCAGACGACCCGACTGGCCGAGCAGCACTCGACGGCGATCGAGGAGCTGCAATCGACCAACGAGGAGCTCGAGACCACCAACGAGGAGCTCCAGTCCACCAACGAAGAGCTCGAGACCACCAACGAGGAGCTCCAGTCCACCAACGAGGAGCTCGAGACCACGGTGGAGGAGCTGCAGGCGGCCAACGCCGAGCTCGGCAGCCTCAACACGCAGCTCGAGCGGCGCGGCGTCGAGCTGAAGAATCTCGATGAGTATCAGCAGAGCGTGCTGTCGAGCCTCCAGCATGCCATCGTCGTTCTCGATCGGCACGGCCTGGTGACGACGTGGAACCAGACGGCCGAGCGGTTGTGGGGACTGCCCGTCGAGCACGTGGTCCGCCGCCTGTTCTGGACGCTCCCCGTCGGTGACATCGCTCCGAAGCTCCGCGAAGCGCTCACGCGGATGCTCGACAGCGGCAGTCGCGAAGCGGAGACACTCCACGATGTCCCGTTCAGGCTACCGACCGGTGAGACCCGTCACTTGACGGTGCAGGTCACGCCGCTCGAGAGCACCTCCGGTGAGGTCACCGGCGTGGTCGGCATCGCCAGCCCGATGGACTCCGGAGTTACGGCGCCTGCCCCGGGCGGGAAGCCGCGATGAGTCCCATGAGCTCGTCGGGATCGATCGGCTTCACGACGTGCAGATCGAACCCGGCAGCGAGGGCTCGGCGACTCGATTCGGCATCACTATAGCCGGTTAGAGCCACCAGCAGCACCCCCGGCCCGAGGATGCTCCGAACCTGCCGGGCCGTGTCGAAACCGTCCACTCCGGGAAGTCCAAGATCAATGAGGAGCGCGTCGGGGACGCCGAGCTGGGCTTCCCGTATCCCCGTGCCGCCATCCATCGCGGTCGTGACCACATAGCCTTCCAGCTCGAGAGCGGTCCGGAGCATTTCGCGGGTGTCACGGTCGTCTTCGACGATCAGGATCTTGCGAAGGGACCTGGGCGTCGCGGGCGCCGCCGGTGCGGGCGGCACGTCTTGCGCCGTCCTCGCCAACGGGAGCCGGACGACGAAGGCGCTGCCGTGGCTCAATCCCTCGCTGTAGGCGGTGACCGCGCCGCCGTGAAGCTCGACCAGGCTCCTGACCAGCGTGAGGCCGAGGCCGAGCCCGCCGCGCGAGCGATCGAGCGATGACTCGGCTTGCACGAAGAGATCGAACACGCGCGGCAGCATCCTGGGATCGATCCCGATGCCCGTATCCTTGACGCGCAGCACCGCCATGTCTTCCTCGACCGACCCGGCAATGGTCACGACGCCCTGGGGTCCTGTGTACTTCAGGGCGTTGTCGAGGAGGTTCCCCAGGATCTGAACCAGCCGGGTGGGGTCGGCGTCGACGAAGATCGGCTCACTCGGTAACGCCACGGTCACCCGCAGACCGGCGGCCTTGATGTGGTGGTCCATCGAGTCCAGGACCTCGGCGGTGGCCGCGGCCAGGTCCACGCGTTGACGTCGCAGCTCGATCCGCCCCTGCTGGATGCGCGAGACGTCGAGAAGGTCGTCGACCAGGCGGGTGAGATGACCGACCTGGCGCTCGATCACCCGAGCCGCGGCCGCGACTTTGCGATCCGTCACCCGCCGGATGATGGCGGCTGCGCTCAGGATCGGTGCGAGCGGGTTGCGTAGCTCGTGAGCCAGCAGGGCCACGAAGAGGTCACTCGCGCCTTCGGGCTCCTGACCGGCCCGGCGCAGCGCGTTGGAGATGCCGAGATCTTCCGCGACCACCAGACAGCCAACCACCCGTGCCGCGTCATCGATCAGCGCGGAAGCGCTGAGCCGCACGGTCTGGCCCCGGTGAGCCCGCGGCATCTCCGGCAGCGTGGTCGGCACCCGTGTGCTCAACACACGCCGCACGTGCTCGACGAGAGTGGTCATCGGCTCGACCACGAGCAGGTCGGCAAGCTTCCGGCCGATAGCCGCGTCCGCCTCGACACCGAACACCTTGTCCGCGAGCCGGTTCCAGGCCGTCACCATTCCATCGAGATCGACGACGAAGGCGGCGAACGGCAAGGCTCCGAGATTCGGCTCCAGGCGAACAGGCTGCTGCTCGGGATGCGACTTCGGACGGCGTGCATCGAAGAATCCCATCGCCATGTTCTTAAAGGGACGCTCGACTTTCTGCCCCGGGCACGATGTTGTCAAGAGGTGAACGACCACCGCGCAAGCTCCGTGCACAGTTCTTGCTATTGCCCCATGGTGACGGGCAGCAATGGTGTCCAGACCCACGTTCGAACGGCATGTGCCCCGCGGCGAGCGGGCCACCCGCATCTCGTGCCCGGATTGCGCCGGCGTGCTCGGGGTACGCGTCGACGGGGATCGTGGACACTCGATGTTCGTCTGTCGCGTCGGTCACACGTTTTCGATGAGAGACCTTCTCGTCGGCAAGGAACAGCAGATCGAGGCACGGTTGTGGAGCGCCGTCGTCGCCCTCGAAGAGCTCGTCGAGATCCTGGACGACTTCGGGCAACGAGCTCGGCGTCAGGGACTCGCCGACGCAGCGAGATTCCTCCAGGAGCGGGGATCGCGGTGCGAGGCACAGGTGGCGGCCCTGCGGTCCGCCATCGACAACAACCGCGCGGTGGAAGTGGACGACGAAGTGAGCCGTATCCGCACGATGGTGGACGGCTCGTGATCAATACCGAACGGATTCGTCGCAACATCATCACGATCGGGGCATCCGCGGGCGGTGTCGAAGCGCTGGGCTTCCTCTTTTCCCTGCTGCCACGTGACGTTCCGGCGGCGATCGCCATGGTCCTCCACCGTAGCCCGGTGTCCGAGGGCCGCCTGGCTCGGGTCCTGAGCCGCCGGACACTGGCTCTCGCTGGTCCAGAATCCCGAGGAGGCGCTCCAGGCTTCCATGCCCTGCACGGCCATTCGTGACGACGACGTCGATGCCGTGTTGACGCTCCACGCCCTGGCCGCCGCCATCGTGGACCTGGTGAAGGGAGAAGTCGTGGACGTTAAACCGCCGGACCGGGCCGTCTCTCAGTGTGACCAGCGCTGAGTTGGTGGTGAACTCTGGCGGCCTTCCGCTGGGCCTCCGACAGACGCATCAGGCGTCGGATCCGGCGGCCTCTGGCTTAGCCTCCCCTTTCCGCGCACTGCATCTCTCGGTGCGCTGGGGTCAGCCAGATGGACGAGAATATCCTGCGACGAATCGCTCGTAAGGTCATCCTGGACGGCAAGCTCCCGAGTCGTCGGCCTGACCGCACATGGGGCGGGCCGGGCGTTGGGGCGCCGTGTGCCGTGTGCGGCGTGTCGGTGGAACGAGACCAGATGGAGTTCGAGATTCAGTTCACCCGCGATGGTGACAATCCCGGCCTGGACAAGTTCCCCGTCCACATCCGATGCTTCGCCGCCTGGGAGTTCGAGCGAAGCTCCGACAAATAGCGCGTCCTGACCCTTTGACACCATCGCCCGCCTTGGGCCATGCTGGCGTGACGCATGATGGTCTGGACACCACCGCCTCCGCGCTCCGGCCATCCGTACTACATGCACGACGCGATCTATGCGCAGCCGGGCGCGCTCCGGCTGCTCATGCGCGGCAACGAAGACGCGCTCGCCGGCGCGGCCGCGCGTCTGAAGACGATGGACCGCGTGATCCTCTGTGGCATCGGCACCTCCTGGCACGCGACGCTGGTCGGCGAGCTACTGCTCGGTCACGCCGGCAAGCTCCGCGACCGTGTCCGCGCCTTCCACTCGTTCGACTTCAAGAACTACTGGCCAGAGGCCGACCATCGCACGGGAGCCATCGTCGTCAGTCACCGCGGCACGAAGCGCTATTCCCTCGAGGCGCTGGCCAAGGCGAAGGGAACGGCCGGCGTCGGCGTGGTGATCACCGGCAAGGACAGCGGCGACGGCCTGGCCATCGCCGACTACACGCTGCGGACGATCGAACAGGAGTCGTCGTCCGCCCACACGATCAGCTACACGTGCGCGATGGCGCTGCTGGCCGCCCTGGCGGCCGAGATCGGTGGCGCCGAGGCCGTGCGCCGTGAGCTCGAGCACGTGCCGGACCAGCTCGCCACCCTGCTCGGTCAGGAAGACTGGGACGGCCTGGCGCGCCGCTTCGCTGGCCGGAAGCAGTACTGGTTCGTGGGCGGCGGGCCCAACACCGCGACGGCCTACGAAGCGGCCCTGAAGATGAACGAGGCCAACCACACCAAGACCGTCGGCTACAACTGCGAGCAGTTCCTCCACGGGCCATGGGCTGGCGTCGACCCGGACGATGTCGTCTTCCTGATCGCGCCGCCTGGCCCGTCGTACGAGCGCTGTCTGAACGCGGCCCGGGTGACGCGGGAAATCGGCGCCCCGATCGTGGCGCTCGTGCGCGAGGACGATCGAGAGATCGCGGCGCTGGCGGCCGAGACGATCGCGCTGCCCGTCATCGACGAGCTCCTCTCGCCGATACTCAGTGTCGTGCCGCTGCAGCTCTTCACCTATCACCTCGCCCTGCACCGGGGCGTCAATCCAGACACGATGCGGGCCGACCAGCCCGCCCACGGTCGGGCTCGCGCCGCGCTCTCGCTCTGATCGGCCCCTGTCCAGCGCGACGCTAGAACGATGCTGAAGCTACCGGCTGCTGGATTGCATGCTCAAAGGCCATGCCAGAAGAGCTCCGACTTCGCGCCAAGGACAGCCTGGCCTTGAGCGAGGCGAGGGTACGCCTCGCTGAAAAGCGCGCGGAACGGTACGGCGTCACCGTGCAGGAGCTTGTCGAGGCGCTGTTGCTGAAATGCGCCGGGGAGCGGCCGGCCAAGGCGACTCCGCCTCCCCGGGCCCGTGGAGCCTCACGAGTGATCGACCTCGAGCAGGCCCGCAAGCAGAAAGCCCAGCGGCCGTGATCGGCCGCTAGAAGTACGCGAGCAGCCTCCCGCAAGCGATCGTGCTCATCCACAGCACGAGCGACGCGATGGCCGCCGCCTTGGCGGCCGGGGGCGTGGCGACCGCGACATCCCAGCCCGTCACCGCGCGGAACGGCCACCGATGGAAGACGGCGGCGTTCAGGCAGCCGGCCGCGATCAACATCAGCTTGAGACGGAAGACCGGACTCGCACCGAACTCGGTGGCGTGGGCCGTGAACATCAGGGCCCCGGTCAGCGCCATCAGCCCGAGGCCGGCGCGCGCCCACGGGAGCAAGTGCCGGGCGAGGGCGGCGACGGGAACACCGCGGGACAGACCGAGCAGGCGCAGGTCGAACATCGCCGCGGCGCCGACGAGCAACGCGATCCCCGCGATGTGGGCGATCTCAACGGCGGGGTACAGCCAGAGCCACTGGCGCATCGCGTGGGCGAGCGCCGAGGCCTCGAGCCACGCGAGCCAGTCGGACGGCGAATGCGTCAACGCAACTCGACGGTCTTGCTGCCGATGGTGATCCGCTCGGCCCGCATCTCGCCGGCGTCGGTGCGATTCGGATAGCCGACGACCGTGGCCTCCGTGCCGACGCTCAGATCCTTGGCCGTCAGGCCGCGCCGCTCCATCCGTGACGGCGGCGCGAGGACGACGGTCCACGTCTTGCCGGAAGCCTCCAGACGCAGATGCCCGTGTGGATGCTCGTACCCGGCCTCACGGATGACGCCGGTCAGCGACAATTCCTTGCTGTTGTCGTAGCCGCTCCAGCCGTGATGGGCGTCGCTCGCCGGCGCCACGAGCAGGAGGAACAGCGCCAGAGAAACGCTCGCTCGAGTGCGCATGGACGAGCCTCCCGGGCCCTAGGGTAGCAGGCCCGGAAGGCTCGCGTGGGCGGCGGCGGTTATCCGCGGAACTTGTCGGGGAACTGCTTGACGATCGCCTCGGCAAGCGGGTCGGCAATCATCTGCATGTGGCCGGCAGCGGTCCGAAGGGCCACGTAGGCCTTGTCGGGATCCTTGGCTGCCTGCGCATCGATGACGGTCTTGAGCGTCACGACGTGGTGCTTCACGAGATCGGCCACCACCGACTTCGGCAGGTTGGGATTGGCCGACTGGAGGAACGCGCCGAAGTCCTGGCTGTAGGCGACGAGATCGTTCACGGCCTTGTCGGCCTTCGCGCGGTCGTTGGTGGCGACGCCCACCGTGTAATCGACGGCGAAGCCGATGTGCTTGCGCCACAGCGGCAGGAACGCCTGCTCGGCGTCGCTGCCGTACACGGAACCGATCGCCCTGGCGATGGCGACGGAGTTCTGATCGAGCGCAGCCGCCGCCGCCTTGAAGTCGGCGTCGCGCCCGCCCAGCGCCGCACCGGTGGCGGATCCGGCCAGCCACACGTGCTCGGCGAACAGGTTGTTGAGCGTAGTCCGGAGCGCGGCCGCCTTGGTCCCCGACGACGTCGTCGTGCTCGGCGACGCCATCGCCATCCCGTCGTGCGCGGCCATGCTCTGGCTACAGCCCGCGCCGACGATCGCGACGACGCCTGCGATTCCCACCAGGGTCTTGAACGAAGCCTTCATCTCTCTGCCCTCCTTGGTTGACTTCAGTTGACCTTCACTTCGCCGCGCATGTGCTGGTGCCGTCTGCAGAAGTAGGTGTACGTGCCGGGCGTGGGGAACGCCGTGCTGGCCGTCGTCCCCTTGCCATCGAGCGTGAAGTCGAAGCGGCCATCGGGCTCAGCGGGCACGCCGGGCCGTCACCGTGTGCTCGATGTCGTCCTGATTGGTCCACGTGACGCGCTCACCGGACTTCACCGCGATCGCACCGGGACGGAACTGGAAGAGCTGAACGTTGACACCGGTCGCGGCGTCAGCCGCGGTCGCGGCTGCGACGGCGATGGCCCACCCGATCGCCACTCCTCTGAGCTGCATGGGGCACCTCCTGCCCTGTCTACGGGTCAGGGGGCGATTCGGATTGCCGGGGGCGGGTGCCTACGTCTGAGGCGGGGCGTCGGGGCGAGGGCCGGGGCCACGTCGGCGGCGACGACGGCGGCGCTGAGCATCGGGAGCACTAGGCGACGCGGGCGCCGTCGGCGGATGAGGCGCGGGTGCAGGACGCGGGGCATGACCTTCGGGCCGGCGCTCACGATCGCGACGGTCGCCGCGATCACCGCGTCGGCCGGGACGGAAGCCTTCTCGCCGCCCGGCCAACCGACTGCGGCGCTCCTCGGCGTAACGGCGCCGCTCCTCGGCCGTCGGCATGATCTCGCTCACGAAGACGTCGTCGTCAGCCCACTCCACGTGAATCTTCTGACCGATGAACTTCTCGATGGCCTCGATCCGCAGCGCGCTCGCCTCGTCTACCACGCTGATCGCCTTGCCGCCGGCGCCGGCGCGGGCCGTGCGGCCGATGCGATGGACGTAATCCTCGGCGTCATCGGGCAGGTCCCAGTTCACGACGTGAGTGACTGCCTCGATGTGCAGTCCACGCGAGGCGACGTCGGTCGCCACCAGCACGGGAAGACGCCCATCCTTGAAGTCGTTGAGGATGCGCAACCGCTTTTTCTGATCCACGTCGCCGGTGAGAGCGCGTGCCTCCCAGCCGTTGCGGCCCAAACGATCCTCCAGGCGGCGCGCCTCCTCGCGCGTGTTCGAGAAGATCAGGATGCGATCACCACCCTCGCGCCGGAGCAGCCCGAGCAGCAGCTTGAATTTCTCGTCACGGCCGACGTGGTAGAGGCTCTGCTCCACACGCTCGGCGGTCTTCTGCTGGGGCGTGATAGAGATCTGGGTCGGGTTGTTCATGAACTCCCACGTCAGCTCGAGGACCCGGAACGAGAGCGTGGCCGAGAAGAGAAACGACTGTCGTTGCTCGGCCGCGGGCAGGCGGCGGAGGATGAAGCGCAGGTCGGCGATGAAGCCCATGTCGAACATGCGGTCCGCCTCGTCCACGACCAGCACCTCGACGCGCCGCGCGCTCCAGATGTGTTGCTTGAGATAGTCGATGAGGCGGCCGGGCGTGCCGATGAGGACGTCGCAGCCCTCGCGCAGCGTGTCGCGCTGTCGGGCGTAGTCGATCCCGCCGTACACGGCCTGGATGTTGAACGGCGTGAAGCGGCCGAGCTGGTGGGCGTCGGCCTCGATCTGCACGACCAGCTCGCGCGTGGGCGCGATGACGAGCACGCGCGGCGCCGCCGCGCCACCGGGTACGGGGCGCTCCGGCGTGCGGAGCAGGCGCGTGAACGCGGCGATCAGGAACGCGGCGGTCTTGCCGGTCCCGGTCTGCGACTGGCCAGCGACGTCCTTGCCCTTGAGGGCCAGCGGCAAGGTCGCCTCCTGGATCGGCGTAGCGGCGACGAAGCCAGCGTCGCGAATGCCCTGCATGACCGGCTCGGGGAGGCTCAGCGTGGCAAAGTCCATCGCGCTAGGCCGGTGTCTCCTCGGCGACGGGCACCGGCTTCGGCTTGCGACCGAAGATGCGGGCGCAGATGATCCCCACCTCGTAGAGGAGGATGAGGGGCCCCGCCATCAACGTCTGGTTGAACGCGTCCGGCGTCGGCGTCAGCACCGCCCCCGCGATGAAGGCACCCAGGATGGCGTACTTGCGGTTCTTGGCCAGCACCTTGGGCGTGACGACGCCCATGCGCGCAGCCAGCGTGATGGCCAGCGGCAGCTCGAACACGAGACCGAAGGCCAGCGTGAACTTCAGGAGGAAGTCGATGTAGCTCCCCACCGAGATCATCGGCTGCAGCCCCGGTCGCGCGTAGGAGAGCAGGAACTGGATGGCGTAAGGCGTGACGACGAAGAGCGAAAAGGCGCCGCCGGTGATGAAGAGCAGCGACCCGACGATGACGAACGGCATCGCGTACTTCTTCTCGTGTTGATAGAGCCCGGGCGAGACGAAGCGCCAGACCTGCCACAGGATGCCCGGCGAGGCGATGAAGAGCCCGGCGATGACCGCGACCTTCATCTGGACCCAGAACGCCTCGGTCACGGCGAGGAACACCAGCGTGTTGCCGGTCGCCTGGATCGGCTTGGCCAGATAGTCGGTCAGGCGTTGACTGAGCGGGAGCGCGATGGCGAGGCCGACGAGGAGCGCGACCAGGCTGCGCACGATCCGCACGCGCAACTCACCGAGGTGCTCCATGAACGACATCTTGTCGGGCAGGATCGGGGTCATCGTCCTACCAGCGCTCGACGAAGTGCCGGAGGGCGCCGACGCCGTGGCCGGCCGGGAACCCTTCGCGGATGGCAGCCGTCACGAACGCCTTGCCCTCGACGATCGCATCGCGCAACGCGCGGCCCCGGGCGAGGCCGGCGGCGATCGCCGACGAGTACGTGCATCCGGTGCCGTGCGTATTGGGCGAGTCGAGCTTGGCCGCGGGAAAGCGCGTGAGGTCGCGCCCGTCCCAGAGGACGTCCGTCGCGGAGTCGGCGAGGTGGCCGCCCTTCACCAGCACGGCGCGCGGTCCGAGCCCGAGGATGCGCCGGGCGGCTTCGACCATCGCGCGCTCGTCGTCCACCGTCATGTTGGCGAGCGCCGCCGCCTCCGGCAGGTTCGGCGTGACGAGATCGGCCAGCGGCAGCATCGCCTTCATCAGGGCCGAGCGCGCCGCCGGCTCCAGCAAGGGATCGCCCGACTTGGCGATCATCACGGGGTCGAGCACGACCGGGCCGTGACGATGGGCGGGCAGCCGCGCGGCGACGGCCTCGATGATCGGCGCCGTCGACAGCATCCCGATCTTGATCGCGTCGGCGCCGAAGTCCGAGAGCACGGAGTCGATCTGCCGCGCCACGAACTCGGGCGGCAGATTGAACACGCCCTGGACACCGAGCGAGTTCTGGGCGGTGACCGCGGTGACGACCGACATGCCGAAGATACGAAACGTCGAGAACGTCTTGAGGTCGGCCTGGATGCCGGCGCCGCCGCCGGAATCCGAACCGGCGATGGTCAGCGCCTTCACGATACTCATCACTTCAGGCAGTATACGTGCCGTGGCGTGCCCGCTCAAAACGGCACGACGTGTCGTACCGGCATCGGCCTTCCGCTCGGATCACGCAGGAATGACCACCGTGAACTCGCCGCGAATAGGGCCCGCCCGAAGACGCTCGAGGTGCGCGGCGGCTGGCGCGCTGACGACCTCCTCGAACTGCTTGGTCAGCTCGCGGGCCACGACGATCTCGCGCCCGCCGAAGACCTCGGCGATGGCCTGAAGCGTCGCCACGATGCGATGCGGTGACTCGTAGAGCACGATCGTCGTCTCGAGATCAGCGAGCGCTTTCAGGCGGTTGAGCCGACGCCCCGGCTTGATCGTGAGGAACCCTTCGAAGACGAAACGATCGGCGGGCAGGCCGGCCGCCGAGAGGGCCGTGACCACCGCGCTCGGGCCAGGCACCGGAACCACCGGGACTCCGGCGGCGCGCGCTTCGCGCACGAGCAGGAAGCCGGGATCGGAGATGCCGGGTGTCCCGGCGTCGGTGACGAGCGCGATCGACGCGCCCTCCACCAGCTGGCGCACGAGCTGCGGGCCCTTCCCGCGCTTGTTGTGCTCGTGATAGCTGGTGGTCGAAGTCCCGATCTCGTGACGGGCCAGCAGAATCCGGGTGTGGCGGGTGTCCTCGCAGGCGACCAGATCGACCTCGCGCAGCACGCGGAGCGCGCGCAGCGTCACGTCCTCGAGGTTGCCGATCGGCGTGGCGACGACGAAGAGGGTGCCGGGCGGCGACGTCAGGCTACGCCGACTGCCATGAGCGCCGACGCCACAGGCGCCGCTATCACTGGCGGCGCCGAATCGCGAGCATCACGAGGCCCGACGGAGGAGCCGACCGGAGCGTACGCGGTTGTACGTGAGGATCGGTGACGACGGAGAACGACGTGAGGCGACGCGAGTCGGCGCCGCCCACTACGCCGACTGCTCTTTCGCTTCCGAGACGAGGATCGGCTGCTCGTGGCTCAAGATCACCTCGCGGGTGATCACGCACTCCTTGAGCCCCTGGATCGAGGGCAGCTCGTACATGATCTCGAGCATCACCTCTTCCAGGATGGCGCGAAGGCCGCGGGCCCCGGTACCCCGCTTGAGCGCTTCCTTGGCGATGGCGGCAACGGCGTCGTCGGTGAACTTGAGCCGCACCTTCTCGAGGTCGAAGTACTTCTGATACTGCTTGATGATCGCGTTCTTCGGCTCCCTGAGGATGCGCACCAGGGCCTGCTCGTCGAGGTCGTGCAGCGTCGCGATCACGGGGAGCCGGCCGACGAACTCGGGGATGAGGCCGTACTTGAGCAGGTCCTCGGGCTGGATCATGGCCAGGAGGTCGCCGACCCGCCGGTCCTCCCGGCTCTTGATCTCGGCCCCGAAGCCCATGCCGGACCGACCGACCCGGCCCTCGATGATCTTGTCGAGGCCGACGAACGCGCCGCCGCAGATGAAGAGCACGTTGCTGGTGTCGACCTGGATGAACTCCTGGTGGGGATGCTTGCGCCCGCCCTGGGGAGGCACGTTGGCCACCGTGCCCTCGAGGATCTTCAGCAGCGCCTGCTGCACGCCTTCGCCGGAGACGTCGCGGGTGATGGACGGGTTCTCGGACTTGCGAGCGATCTTGTCGATCTCGTCGATGTAGACGATGCCGCGCTCGGCGCGCTCGACGTCGTAATCGGCCGACTGCAGCAGCCGGAGGATGATGTTCTCGACGTCTTCCCCGACGTACCCGGCCTCGGTCAGCGTGGTGGCATCGGCGATGGTGAACGGCACCCGCAGCATCTTGGCCAGTGTCTGGGCCAGCAGCGTCTTGCCCGAGCCGGTGGGGCCGATGAGGAGGATGTTCGACTTCTGAAGCTCCACGTCTCCGGCATCGTTCCCGGATTCGATTCGCTTGTAATGGTTATGGACGGCCACGGAAAGAATCTTCTTCGCACGGTCCTGCCCGATCACATATTGGTCGAGCACCGTCTTGATCTCGGCCGGCTTGGGAAGCGAGCGGATCTCCCGCGACTTCTCCTCTTCCCACTCCTCGGCGATGATGTCGTTGCACAGCTCGATGCACTCGTCGCAGATGTAGACGGTGGGACCAGCGATGAGCTTGCGCACATCGTTCTGGCTCTTCCCGCAGAACGAACACTTCAACGTCCCGTTGCCTTCGCGCCGACCCGCCATGCCTGACCTTGTGTCTATTTTTGCGTCTGCGCCGACAGCGCGGCCTGCTCGGTGACCGGCCGGGTCGTCGGCTTCGACGAGATGACTTCGTCAACGATCTTATAGTCGCGGGCCTGCTCGGCGGTCATGAAAAAGTCCCGGTCGGTGTCCCGCTGGATCTTCTCCATCGCCTGGCCGGTGTGGTGCACCAGGATGCGGTTGAGCTCCTCGCGCATCCTCAGGATTTCGCGGGCCTGGATGTCGATGTCGGTGGCCTGGCCCTGCACGCCACCGAGCGGCTGGTGGATCATGATCCGGGCGTGGGGCAGCGCGAAGCGCTTGCCCCGGGCGCCGGCGCACAGCAGCAGCGCGCCCATCGAGGCCGCCTGCCCCATGCAGATGGTGGAGATCGCCGGCTTCACGTACTGCATGGTGTCGTAGATGGCCATGCCGGCGGTGACCGAGCCGCCCGGGGAGTTGATATAGAGGTAGATGTCCTTGTCGGGGTCTTCCGCCTCCAGGAACAGCATCTGGGCGATGACCAGGTTCGCGAGCTCGTCCTCGATGAACGTGGGCAGGAAGATGATCCTCTCCTTGAGGAGGCGGGAGAAGATATCGAACGCCCGTTCGCCGCGGGGCGTCTGCTCGACCACCATGGGGACCAGCGCCATGAGATTCTCCTTCACGATCTGATCGTGGCGTGAGTGACGAGGAACTCCAGGGTGATGCGCTCGCGAAGCGCCTGGCGCAGCCCCTCGAGATCTCCGCTCTTCTCCATCATACGTCGAACGGCCGGCGCCGGGCGCTGACTTGCTTGCGCGAGCTTCTCGACCTCGGCGTCGACGACCTCGTCGGTGGGGGCGAAGCCTTCCCGCTCGGCGACCGCCTCGAGCAGGAGCCCGCGGCGGACCGCGCGCTCGGCCCCGGGCCGCAGCTCGCCGATGAGCTTGGGGTAATCCCACTGCACGCCCTCGGGATCGACGCCCTGCCGGCGCATGCGCTCGCGCGCGTGCTCGACCTGATGCGCGATCTGCCGCATGATCATCGATTCCGGCACCGCGAATGCATGGCGACCGAGCAGGGTGTCGACCACCTTCTCTTCGACGGCGTGACGCTCCTCGCTCGCCCGGCGCGCCTCGAGCTGCTTGACGACTTCGGCGCGCAACGCCTCGAGCGTCGCGAACTCGCCCAGTGACTTCGCGAAGTCGTCGTTCAGCTCGGGGAGGATCTTCTCCTTGACCTCGATCAGCTTGAGCTCGCCCGTCCCCGACTTGCCACGCAGCGCTTCCTTGCGATAGTCGTCGGGCAACCGGAAGCCGACCTGCCGCTGCTCGCCGGTCCGCATCCCGGCCACCGCCTGATCGACCTCCGGCATGACGGAGCCGTCGCCGACCATGAACGCGTATCCGGACTGCTGCACGGGCTGCTCGCCGTCGATCGTCAGCGTGTAGTCGACGATGACGAGATCGCCGGGCGTCGCCGCGCGCTCGACGTCGCGGAACTCGGCCTGCTGCTCGCGCATCCGGTCGAGGGTGGCGTCCACGTCGCTGCCCGTCACCGGCGCCGCGGTATGCTCGACCTCCACGCCCTTCACGTCACCGAGCGCGATGTCGGGCTTGATCTCGACGACGGCGGTGAAGGTCAGCGGCGCGCCCTCCTCGAACCGTACGTCCTGGAGATCGGGCTCGCCGACGGGATCGAGGCGCACTTCGGACAGCGCCTGCCGGTAGACGTCAGGGATGAGATGCTGCGCGACCTCGCGGCGCACGTCGTCGGCGAAGTGGACCTTCACCAGCGAGCGCGGGACGTGGCCCTTGCGGAAACCGGGCAGTCGCGCCTGCTTCTGCACGCGATCGTACGCGCGCTCCCATTCCTTGGTGACGACGTCGGCAGGCGCCTCGACGACGAGACGCCGCTTGCAGCTCTCCATCTCCTCGACTGCGACCTTCATCGAAGCCTCAAGTGGTGGTGCGAGAGGGGGGAGTCGAACCCCCAAGGGCGATCCGCCCACTGGATCCTAAGTCCAGCGCGTCTGCCAGTTTCGCCACTCTCGCATAGATGTGGGTTTCACGCTCAGCAGAATACCCAGGAAGAGCCCGACGCCGCAAGAAGGCCCCCGTTTTGTAGATTCACCACACTTTCGTCGCTCGCTGACCGCGCGGAGCAGTCCGGACCTCCGAGAAGTTCGACGGTTGCGAATCCGGCTACTGGCACCCACCTTGAAGCCCTCCCCCGATGCCTGGCAGCAGGCACCATCACAACCTCACGTCCATTCAGGAGGGTCGATCATGACGCAAAGCAGGAGCGCATGTGCGCTCGTCACCGCAGCGACGCTCTTCAGCATGTCGGGGATCGCGCTGGCCGCACCCACGCAGGCCGACTTCGACGCGTGTAACCGCGAAGCTCAGGCGGCTACGCAGAATCCCTCGGCATTCCCGAGGTCCAGCAGCGTCCCGGGGTCCACGGACACCAGCTCCAGTGTGAGTGGTGGCGCGTCGACCAGTGGTCGCACGTCCGGCGCGACCGGATCGACCTCCGTCGATTCCACGCTCCTGGGCATGGCCGCTGTCGGCGCCGACGATCAGGCGTATCAGCAGGCCTACCGCGACTGCATGAAGCGGCGCGGGTTCTAGCCTTACTCGAGGAGGGGCCTCTTCCGCGGAAGGGGCCCCTCGACTTCTGGAGGACGAGAGCCATGGCGATCAGTCACGAGGACATCATCTCGGCGCTCGACGAGCTCGTCGCGACGTGTCGCGACGGAGAAGAGGGCCTCCGCGCCGCGGCCGAGGCAGCACAGAACGCGGAGCTGCGCGGCCTTTTCCTCACGTACGCGCAGCAGCGCGGCGACTTCAGGGCCGAGCTGGAAGAGGAGATCCGCCGGCTCGGCGGCACTCCGAGCACGCGCGGCAGTATCACCGGCTCGCTCCATCGCGGCTGGATGAGCGTCCGATCCGCCGTCGGCGGCGGCAGCGACGACAGCGTGGTCGCCGAGGCCGAGCGTGGTGAGGACGCCGCCAAGCGCGCCTACCAGGCGGCGCTCGACCGTGAGCTGCCGCCACCGATCCGCGCCATCGTGGAACGTCAGTCTGCGCGCATCAGGGAGGCCCAGGATCGCGTGCGCAGCCTGCGCGAGCGCGCGGCGTGAGCACTGGCGTCAGCCACTGTCGGGATTCCTACCCGGCGGCGGCACCAGGCGGCGACACCGGTCAAGCGGCGGACTGGGGCTCGATGGTCACCGGCTCACGCAGCCGGCGTTCGAGCATTTCACGGTGCTCGATCCGGAATTTCTGGACGCAGCGCGTGCAAATCCCGTCGGTGAAGCGAACGTCCCAGCCGCGCCACGACACCACGCCATTCCAGAGGGGATGCCCGTAATAGTGAGGGTGCCACGCACACCGACCAATCATCATGAGCGACTCTCCCGGTGTACATCCGAAATGAGCGATAAGACGGGTGCAATGCCCGTGCCCCACGCCGGACAAGCCCTGATACGCCTTTACGTCCCACCGTGCACCGGGAGGCGCGAAAATTTCCGGCTAGAGAGGGAAAAGCGTTGCCTACCCCTGGCAGTGGCCTACCTCGCGAACACCCACGTCATTTGCGAAACTCCGAGATTCCCCAACTCGGGCCGGGCGCGGCCATTGCAAAGGGATAAAGACGCCGGCGCTCCGTCGAGGCAGCCGCGTTGTGTGCGGACGTCGGAGGTTAAACTCCTCCCGCCGGCTCCAACCCTCCCCGTCGATCTTCATTAATTTCGGCTGAATCAATATCGGCTGAATCCCCACCGCCCCCTGGCCACGTCCAAACGGGCGACGGCTCGAGGAGCCGTGGTGCGGGAAAGAGGGAGGCGCGAATCGTGGCGGGATCGACGCATGTGGAGACCGCCGTCGTCGTGCCGCCGGCCGTCCTCCGGTTCGATCCGCGCACCCGCCTGCTGCTCGAGGCGCCGATCGCTCCGACGTTGCTGCGCCTGGCAACTCCGAATGTCCTGGTGATGTTCGTCCAGGCCTCGGTCGGCCTGATCGAAACCTATTTCGTTGCCCGACTCGGCACCGACGCCCTGGCCGGTGTCGCGCTCGTCTTCCCGGTCCTGATGCTGATGCAGATGATGTCGGCCGGCGCCATGGGCGGCGGGATCTCGTCAGCTGTCGCTCGGGCGCTCGGGGCCGGGCGCCGGGCCGACGCCGATGCGCTGGCCCTTCATGCGCTCGCCATCGCGGGTGGCTTCGGGCTCGTCTTCACGCTCGCAGTCCTCGGCGGTGGCCGATGGCTCTACGCCGCCATGGGTGGGCAAGGGCCTTCCCTCACCGCGGCGCTGACGTACTCCAACATCGCCTTCTCGGGCGCGATCCTGATCTGGGTCTTCAATTCGCTGGCGAACGTGATCCGCGGCACCGGCAACATGGCGATACCGGCCGCGGTGACCTCTGTCGGTGCCGCGGCCCTGATTCCCTTATCGCCCTGCCTCATCTTCGGGTGGGGACCGCTTCCGCGGCTCGGCGTGGCCGGGGGCGCGGTTGCGGTGGTCATCTACTACGCCGTCGGGAGTCTCGTCCTCGCCGGCTATCTATGGATGGGGCGGAGCGTCGTCCGTCTGTCGTTCGGTGGCGTGCGCTTCCGGTGGCCGCTCTTCCGCGACATTCTGAAAGTGGGCGCGGTGGCTGCGCTCATCACGGTCCAGACCAATCTCACGATCGCGATCGCGACGGGATTCGCCGGCCGATTCGGGCCCGCGGCGATCGCGGGGTACGGCACCGGCGCGCGTCTCGAGTACCTGCTGGTCCCGCTCGTCTTCGGGCTGGGCGGCCCACTCGTCGCGATGGTGGGCACCAACATCGGCGCGGGCCAGCGCGGCCGTGCATTACGCACGGCCTGGATCGGCGCCGCCATCGCCGCCGGCCTCACGGAGCTGATCGGCCTGGGCGCGGCCCTGGCCCCCCACGTTTGGCTCTCGCTGTTCGACACCGATCCGGCCATGCTCGACGCCGGCTCGCGTTACCTGCACACGGTCGGGCCGTTGTACGGTCTGTTCGGCCTCGGCATGGCCCTCTACTTTGCTTCGCAAGGCGCGGGTCGTCTGCTCTGGCCGCTGCTGGCGAACCTGACGCGCCTGATCATCGCCGCGGTCGGCGGCTGGTTGGCGCTTCGCTGGAGCGGAGAGCTGTCTCACGTCTTCATCGCGCTGAGCGCGGCGCTCGCGGCCTTCGGGCTGATCAATGCTGGCGCGGTCGCGACCGGCGCCTGGTTCGGCCCGCTCCGCTGGCCGCGGACGCCCCCGGCGTTGTCCACGGAGACCAGAGCGGAGCACGATTGACTCGCGATCAGTTCAGTAGCGGATCCCGTGCTGGTCGAGGAACGTGAGCATCGCTCGGCGGCACTCGTTCGGCGTCTGGATCTGCAGCAGGTGGCCAGTCTCGGGAATCGCCTCGTAGGCATAGCCCATCTCCTCGGCCAGGGCTTTGTTGGCGAATGCGGGCGCGGGCGCCCCTCGGGCGTTCGGGTCAGCGGCGATCAGCTTGACCGGGCCGCCATACGCTTCGTTCGGCGGCCAGAGATTGAGCGTCATCGCCTGGAGGTAGATCGAGGCCTCGAGCTCGCGTGGGCAGGACAGTTCCCAACCACCGCCGCTGTCCGCGCGACGCAGGACGGAGCGAGCCATCAGCTCGTGCGCGCCCGCGACCCATGTGCTGTGGGCCCGTGTCTCCGCATACTGGCGGGCGAGCTCGGAGGGATCGTCGAAGTGATGTTGCCGGCCCATCGCCCAGTCGGCCAGGCGCCGCTCGAACACGTCCATTCGTTCCCAGACGCGATGGCCCGGAGGAGGCACGTTCGGTGGATCGAAGAGGATGAGGGCCTCCCATCGGAAGCCGATCTCGATGGCGTGCTTCATGGCCGTGCGCGCCGACATCGAATGAAACACGCCGATGGTCGGGCAAGGCCCGAGCCGGGCGTCCACCTCCCGGCGGATGCGCTCGAGGTCCAGCGTCATCTGGGCGTAGGTGTGGCCGTCCTGGCCGGAGGTGGCGAGCGGATTGGCGCCGTGATTGCGCATGTCGAAGGCGATCACGTCGAAGCGCTCGGCGAGCGGTCCCCAGAACGGAACGTACCCGTCGATCGCGAAGCCGTTGCCGTTGGAGACGAACATCCGCGTGCCGTCACGCCGCCCATGCCGGCGAACGCGGACGATCGCCCCATCCCCCATGACGAGGTCGAACGTCTCCACGGGAACCGGGAGCTCGAAACTCACGGAACGAGTGCAGAAACACGCGCGCTCGGCAGGATCGAGCCGGGCTCGAGCACGGGCGGGAGCATACTATGCACGACGGTCGCCGGTCAGGTTGTCATGACGATCGCTTCCATCTGCCTGGAGAAAAACTTGAGTTCCGTGCTGCGGACTCTGTATGAGGAGATATGCCCGGTCAGACGCTGAGCCCCGCGAAGACCAGGTCTCCGGCCGCGCAACCGCCGAAGTCTCAGCCGACGGCGCCGCCCAAACCGAAGCCGGGGGTGTCCGCCGTCGAGATGGGTGCGCGCCAGCGAGAGATCTCGGTGTCCGAGTTCTTCACCAAGAACCGTCATCTCCTGGGCTTCGACAATCCCCGCAAGGCGCTCCTCACCTGCGTCAAAGAGGCCGTCGACAACGCCCTCGACGCCTGCGAGGAAGCCGGAATCCTCCCTGAGGTGGTCGTGAAGCTGGAGGCCGTCGCCAACGGCGGGCCCCCACCGCCGCCGAGCCAGGCGAGCCGCTTCCGGATCACCGTCACCGACAACGGCCCCGGCATCATTCGCCAGCAGATTCCGCGGATCTTCGCGAAGCTCCTGTACGGCTCCAAGTTCCATCGCCTCCGCATGAGCCGAGGACAGCAGGGCATCGGCATCTCGGCGGCCGGCATGTACGGGCAGCTCACGACCGGCAAGCCGGTCCAGATCATCTCGCGTACCAGCGCGCGGGCGCCGGCCCACTACTTCGAAGTCCAGATCGACACCAAGAAGAACGAGCCGTTGATCCTCGAGAAGAAGCAGATCGCCTGGGAATTCCCACGGGGGACCCAGGTGACGATGGAAGTCGAGGGGCGGTACCAGAAAGGCCGGGCGTCGGTCGACGAGTACGTCGAGCAGACGATCATCGCCAATCCGCACGTCAAGCTGACGTACGCCACCCCCGAAGGCGAGACGAAGGAATACCGCAGGACGTACGACGAGCTTCCTCCGTCGCCGCGCGAGATCAAGCCGCATCCCTACGGCATCGAGCTCGGGATGCTGCTCAAGATGCTCCACGACACGACGAGCCACTCACTGGCCGGATTCCTGGCCGGTGATTTCAGCCGCGTGTCGCCCCACCTCGCCGCGGAGATCTGCAAGGCTGCGCACCTCGCACCGCGCACCCGCCCTCGCGACGTGCATGGCCAGGCCTCGGAGAATCTCTACAAGGCCATCCAGTCGACGAAGATCATGGCGCCGCCGACCAACTGCCTCTCGCCGATCGGGGAGAAGGCGATCCTGGCCGGGCTGTATCAGCAGATCAAAGGCGACTTCTACACGGCGGTGAGCCGCCCGCCGGCGGTCTACCGCGGGAATCCCTTCGTGATCGAGACGGGCCTGGCCTTCGGTCGCGGCCCGGAGCACGCGGCGGAGAGCCAGGAGAAGAAGACCATTCCCATGGCCGAGGGCGAGGAGGAGCAGGACGACCGCGAGCTTGCCCGCGTCATCCGCTACGCCAACCGCGTGCCGCTCCTCCATCAACAGTCCGCCTGCTCGATCTACAAGTCGGTGCTCGACACCACGTGGCGCAACTACGGCGTGCCGCAGTCCCGAGGCGCGCTTCCCGGCGGCCCGATGGTGATCTTCGTCCACATGGCTTCCGTGTGGGTCCCCTTCACCAGCGAATCGAAGGAGGCGATCGCCGATTACGACGAGATCCGGAAGGAGGTCACGCTGGCGCTGCGCGAATGCGGCCGGCGGCTGGGCGCCTTTCTCCGGCGCCGCGAACGGGCCCACAGCGAGTTCCGCCGGCGCAACATCTTCGAGCTGTACATCGAGGAGGTCGTCGAGTCGTGCAATCGCCTCAAGGGTGGCCGATTGCCGACCGCGAAGCTGAAGGAGCAGCTGCAGCAGATGGCGCTGAGGCGGACCGGCGGCGAAAAGACCGACGAGCTCATGGGGAGGAACGGAAGTGGCCCGGAAGGTCTTCCGCACTCGATCATCGTCACGCCTGACGGCATCGAGGGTGAGGTCCCGGTGTTGTCGCGCGACGCATCGGAGGACGCCGGGTCGTCGAACGGCGCGACCGCGGAACAAGAAGCCGCCGAAGCAGACCCAACGCCCGCTCCCCGGTCGCGGTCGGCCGGAAAGACCAAGCGCGGGGCCAAGGGCAAACGCACGACGGCGCGTGGCTCGGCGCGCAGGAAGGCCTAGAGGCGAGCGATGGCCCGCA
>Ga0209157_1000286_pt1 | contig 44524 bp, 39 predicted proteins | sample GraSoiAngelo_135_FD_185892 | JGI IMG/M metagenome (GOLD analysis project Ga0209157, IMG submission 185892) | Grasslands soil microbial communities from the Angelo Coastal Reserve, California, USA - 14_0929_05_40cm (SPAdes) (version 2) | ecosystem: Environmental > Terrestrial > Soil > Grasslands ...
CACGCTCGCCAGGATCGAGAAGCTCGGCGGCCGTGTCCTGATGCCGCTCACCGAGGTAGCCCCTGAGACCACCATCGCGCTGTTCGCCGACCCGGAGGGACACGTCGTCGGCTTGATGTAGCCGGCTTTCTTCGCGACGGCACAGCGTGCGGAGACGATCGCCTCTCAGCGCACTGTGCCGAAACCCCGGCGACGCTAGGCGGTCACGTCGATCCAGACCAGACCCGGCGGCAGTGTCAGCACCTGGCCGCTGTCGAGCGTGAACACGAGCGGCTGGTTCCTGTCGACTGACTTCCAGGTCCCGCTGTAGCCCTGCCCCTTGTAGAACACGCCGATGGCGCCGCTCGAGTCGAGGTCGTAGTCGTGCACACCGTGGCCGTCGATGACCAGGTACGACTCGCGCGTGTGGAGAACGATCAGCATCTCGATCCGCAGCGGCTGACTCAGGCTCGCGTCGGAGTAGCGGTGCCCCTCCTCGGTTTTCAGGTAGGTGCCGGTCGCGGGGTCGTAGGTGTACGTCGAGTTGTGCTCGTCGACGCCGACGGTCAGGGCGCCAGAGCCGGTGGGCACCGTCGGCCGCGCCTTCGGGATCGTGAAAGACGGCATGTCGCCGAAGAAGTTGTTCTGCGCGGCCTGGACGCGGTCCCCGCTGATCATCAGGTTGTCCGGCGCGTAGCGAGAGCTCGACCTGTACTGGTAGCCGATGGTGTCGAAGAACTGCGGGGTGGGGTCTGACGCCGCGCGCGCCCGCGTCGCCTGCGACTCCCCCGACTGGAACAGCAGGCCGCGGTAGTGATGGCCCAGCTTGAGGGAGATGAACCTCGCCGAGCGCATCGGGCCGATCAGGTTCGGCGCGTTCATGTACATCGCGGTGAGGCGCGTGATGCCGCCCTCGGCCAGGTATTCGAAAACGACGTCCGCAGCCTGCAGGCCGTTCTGATCGCGCGCGTCCACGTCGTTGGGGACCTGGATGATCGCGGGGTAGCGCAGCGAGATCGTGTGCTCGTGGTCGTGCCAGTAGATGCCCGTCTTGACCGTGAAGCCCGCCGCCACCGAGTGGCCGGTCTGGTCGCGGCCGCCGGGCGAGATCTGGATGGCCAGCGGCCCCGACGCAATGCCGGCGGTCGAGAACGTCGCGCTCCGGTCGTCGGTCGCCCACTTGAGGTCCGCGACCTGGCCGTTGATGGTCGCCTTGATGGTCACAGGCTCCATCTGGTCGTTGAACGCGAGCTTCAGCGTCGCGCCGGGATCGATCTCCATCCCGTCCTTCAGCGCCGTGCCGTCACCGGCGGTGATGGCGACGACGCGCGGGATGATGATCGTGGTGAACGTCCAGTGGCCGCCGTTCACGTGGTGGCCGCTGACGTCGAGGATCGGCTTCAGGTCCACTGTGTACGTCTTCAACTCGACGAGCGGCTTGCTCGGGGTCCACGCGTACTGGTTCTGCCCCGAAACGGAGGTGATGGCGCCGTCGGTCGAGGGAGTGATCGAAAACGCCGCCTGCACGACGTCGCGCGAGACCGAGCGCGAGAACGTGAGCACGAACGAGCCGTCGGTGGGGACATCCTTCTGACCGTTCTTGACGTTGGTCGCGACCGTCGTCGGCAGCGTGTTCTGGTAGGCGAGATAGGCGCCCACGCCGATCAGCACGACCAGCAGCACCATGCCCGCGGCGGCCCATCCACGACGGCCGAGGCGCCGGCGGCGACGTTGAGGTTGCCTTAGGGGAAAGGCTCCGAGGGACGTGGGCTGGATTTCGGGCGGCGACGTGGAGATCGACAACGGGCCGGCCGAATTATTGCATCAAGCCCCGTCTGAGGTAAGGAAATGTATAGAGCCCGGTGGCATGACCGCTCTCGAACGCGATCTGCAGCGCGTACTGGCCGACGAGCTGGACGTCCTTCACCCGCAGCTCTTCGTCGCCGAGCGTCTTCACGCGCGACAGCCGTCCCGGCATGCCTGCCTCGCCCCGACACTCCGCGCACGGGCACGCCCACCGCAGCTGCTCGCCCGTGTAGGTCGTGCGCGCGCCGTCCTCCCAGGTGATCTCCACGACCTGACGCGCGCGGTCGACGTCGACGTTGGTGGGAAACGCGTCTGGGTCTTGCGTGCGAGTGCCTAGTGGACGTTGATGACCGGCAGCTGGCGAAACGACTGGATCGACGTCCGCGCCGCGACCTGCGAGGCGATGGCGACAAACGCCTTCGCGCCCGCGGACTCGGGTCGCGAGATCACCACGGGCACCCCGGTGTCGGCGTCCTCGCGGATGGACTCCTCGAGCGGGATCGCGCCGAGGAACGGCACGCCGTACCTCTTCGCCGCCGACTCGGCCCCACCATGACTGAAGATCTCGTGCCGGTGCCCGCAGCTGGGGCACACGTACCAGCTCATGTTCTCGATCAAGCCGAGCGGCGTGACGTTCAGCTTGCGGAACATCTGCAGCGCTCTGACCGCGATGTCGGTGGCCACGTCCTGCGGCGTGCAGACGATGGCGACGCCGGTCAGCGGCACCGCCTGCGCGAGCGTGAGGGACGCGTCGCCCGTGCCAGGGGGCAGGTCGATGACGAGGTAGTCGAGCCGGCCCCAGTCCACCTGCGTCATCAGGGCCTCGATCGCCTTGCCGACCATCGGGCCGCGGTAGATCGTCGGCTGGCCCTCCGGATACAGGTGGCCGAAGGACATGAGCTTCATGCCGTGCGCGTCGATGGGGAGGAGGTGACCGTTGGCCTGCTGCGGCGTCTGGCGTGAACCGGTCATCACCGGCACCGACGGGCCGAGGATGTCGGCGTCGAGCAGGCCGACCGAGGCGCCGCTCAGGCGCAGCGCGGCCGCGAGGTTGACGGCAACCGTCGATTTGCCGACGCCGCCCTTGCCGGAGGCGACTGCGATCGTCTGCTTGACCCCGGGGAGGATCTCCGACGGCTTGGGCCGCAGAAAGGCGGGGCGAACGTTGGCGGTCATGCGCACCTCGACCGCGGTCACTCCGGTCAGCTCGCGGACCGCGTCCTCGGCCTGCGACTTGAAGCGGTCGCGCACCGGGCACGCGGGCGTGGTGAGCTCGAAGGTGAAGCTGACCTTGCCCTGGGCGCTGACCTCCAGCTCCTTGATCATTCCCAGGCTGACGACGTCGCGACCGAGGTCGGGGTCTTTGATCGTCGCCAAGGCTTGCAGCACCTGCTGCGAACTGGGAGCGCTCATCAGGCACCGAATGCTACCGAGGCTGCTAAGTTCAGTGCCCAATGAAGCAGGTGACCGCCACGAGCCCGGCTGCCGACCTGGTCGCGTATTACGGCGGCCCGGCCTCCGACGTTTACTTCCAGCGGGCGCGGAAGACGCTGGCCGGCGCGCACGTCGACGCCGTCGTGGCCGTGGACTTCTTCTCCAGCAGGGCCGGCGTGCTGTGCGGCGTCGCCGAGGCGGTCAGGCTGCTGAGCGAGATCCTCGAGGCGGACGACGAGGCGTGGGCGGTCGCCGAAGGCGCGGACATGGACGCCAAGGAGACGGTGCTGCGCGTCCGCGCGCCGTACTCGCGTTTCGGGGTCTACGAGACCGCTCTGCTGGGCATGCTGTCGAGCTGCTCCGGCTGGGCGACCGCGGCGCGCGAGATCGTGCAGGCGGCCAACGGCAAGCGCGTGATCAGCTTCGGCGCGCGGCACGTGCATCCCCTGGTCGCTCCAACCATGGAGTACTCGGCGGTCGTCGGCGGCTGCGCCGGTTGCGCCACGCCGCTCGGCGCCCAGCTGGCGCTTCTGCAGGGTGCGTCGGGAACGATGCCGCACGCGATGATCCTTCTCTTCGGCGACACGGTGAAGGCGGCGCGCGCCTTCGACGAGCACATGGGCGACGACGTGCTCCGGATCGTCCTCGTGGACACGTTCAAGGACGAGGCCGAGGAAGCGCTCCGCGTCGCCGAGGCTCTGGGCAAGCGGCTGCGCGGCGTGCGCCTCGACACGCCGAGCGAGCGCGGCGGCGTGACCGTGGACCTGGTGAAGGAGGTGCGGGCGCGGCTCGACCAGGCCGGGTTCGACCACGTCGGGATCTTCGTCTCGGGCGGGCTCGACGCCAACCGCATCCGCCAGTTCGAGGCGGCCGAGTGTCCGATCCACTCCTACGGCGTCGGCATGGCGATCAGCGCCGCGCCCCCGATCGCGTTCACGGCCGACATCAAGGAGATCTCGGGCAAGCCGATGACCAAGCGCGGCCGCATCCCAGGTGCGCAGCCGAACGAGCGCCTGGCAAGGGTGATCTGAGCAAAGCGCAACTCCTCGAGCTCCAGGCCGCATGTCGCGCGTGCCGCGTCTGCGAGGACAAGGGGATCATCGCCGAGGCCAACCCGACCTTCGAAGGTCGCTGGGGCGCGCCGTTCTTCATCGTCGGCCAGGCGCCCGGCCCCGCCGAGCGAGCGACGCGACGTCCGTTCTCCGGGCGCGCGGGCAGGGAGCTCGACCGCTGGATGCTGCGCGCGGGCTTCCGCGACCCCGACGAGTTCCGGCGCATGACCTACATCGCCGCGCTGATGCGCTGCTTCCCCGGCCGCAACAGGCAGAACACCGGCGACCTGCCGCCGCCGCCTGCGGGCATCGCCAACTGCGCCCACTGGCTGGAGTCGGAGCTGAAGCTCGTCCGTCCCAGGGCGCTGATCCTCATCGGCCAGATGGCGATCTCGCGCTTTCTCGGCCCGGCGCCGCTGGAGGAGCGGGTGGGCAAGAGCTTCGGCGCGCGACCGGTGATGATCCCGCTGCCACACCCGTCAGGGCAGAACCGCTGGCTCAACGCCCCGGCCAACCGCGAGCGACTGGCCTCCGCGCTCGCCTTGATCGGCGAGCAGCGTGCAAAATTCGCGCGGTGAGATATCTCCTCATCTATTACGGCGGCCGGATGCCGGCGACGCCCGCGGAGCAGGCGCGCGTGATGAAGCAGTGGACGACGTGGTTCACGAAGCTCGGGCCGGCGATCGTCGACCCGGGCAACCCGTTCTCCGGCCACGTCAACAAGATCGACGCTGACGGCGAGGTGGCCAGGGGACCGATCGGCCGGCGCGCCACCGGCTACAGCATCATCGAGGCGCCGTCGCTGAAGGCGGCCACGAAGGTGGCGAGGACCTGCCCGGTGATCAAGGGCGGGGCCCAGGTCGCGGTCTACGAAACCTTCAACGTGATGTAGCGCGGGCCGCTGACATTGCCTGCCTTTTACGGTCGTCGAGAAGGCGACCGCGTGATCATCGAAGGCGCCGACGCGCGCCACCTCGCGCGGTCGCTCCGCGCGAGACCGGGCGAGAAGATCGAGGTCGTCGACCCCGATGGATGGATGCTGACCGTGCGGCTGGAGTCGATCAGCGACTCGAGGATCGAGGGCACGGTCGCGTCGGAGCGCGAGCACGCGCCAGAGCCTGGCCGGCACGTGGTCGTCGCGATTGCGCACCTGCCATCGGTCACGCTCGAGCTCGTGCTCTCGCGCTGCACAGAGGTGGGAGCGTCGGCGTTCCACATCGTCCAGGCCCACCGCAGCATCGCCAGGGGGGCGAGGCAGGATCGCTGGCAGACGATCATCCGCGAGGCGGCGATGCTCGCGGGCCGGCTGCGGGTGCCCATCGTGGCCGGGCCGTCGCCGCTTGCCGAGGTGGTCGCCGAGCGACCGAACCCCGTGATGCTGGTTCGCGGCGCGCCCACTCCGCTGGCGGCGATGCCGCGACCGCGGGAGACGACGCTGTTGATCGGACCCGAGGGCGGATGGACGGAGCAGGAGCTGGCGCTGGTGGCCGACCACGCGGGCCTGGGTCCGCGCAACTTGCGCGCGGACACCGCGGCGATCGTGGCCACGGCGATCGCGGTCGGGAGCGGTCCCGACCCCGGATAGTCGCGACTAACGCTGGTCTTGGCGCACGAGAAAGCTCGATAGTCGCGACTAACGCGGGTCTTGGAGCACGAGGAAGCTCGATAGTCGCGACTAACGTGGGTCTTGGAGCACGAGGAACCTCGATAGTCGCGACTATCGATAGACGCTCCGGAGCCGGGGGCGGCGCCCGCTCCTAGCGCTTCAGCGAGCGCGAGGTCGCGATCTCTCCCCGGATGGCGAACACAGAGCCGAAGCCGAACGCAACAAGGCCCACGCCCACCAGGGCCAGGCCCGAGACAACCGCGGAGGCGGCAAGGGCGACGCCCATGAAGAGCAGCCCGATGGCGAGGACGACGAGCCCGTAGACCTGCAGGCCCCGCGGCGTCGCGGCGTAACCAGGCGGCAGCGAGCCCAGCGGCTTCGAGGTCAGGTGCCGGATCGTGAACCCGGCGGCGCCGGCAAGGTCCACCATCAACGCGACTCCCGCCGCGCTGATCAACGCCCCGACGACGAGGACTGCGGCCACGATCCTTAGCATTCTGAACCGTGGCGGTCACGACCAGGCAGGCTTTGGTGCGGAACTTTTGCATCATCGCCCACATCGACCACGGCAAATCGACGCTGGCCGACCGGCTGCTCGAGCGCACGGGCTCCATCAGCCAGCGCGAGATGCAGGACCAGGTCCTCGACACCATGGACCTGGAGCGCGAGCGCGGGATCACGATCAAGCTCCAGGCCGTGCGCATGACCTACCCGGCGCGCGACGGCCAGACCTACGAGCTCAACCTCATCGACACGCCCGGCCACGTCGACTTCGCCTACGAGGTCTCGCGCTCGCTCGCTGCGTGCGAGGGCGCGGTTCTCGTCGTCGACGCCGCGCAGGGCATCGAGGCGCAGACGCTGGCCAACCTCTACCAGGCGGTAGAGGCGGGCCTGACCATCGTCCCGGTCGTCAACAAGATCGACCTCGACGCCGCGCAGCCCGAGCTCGTGGCCGAGGAGATCGCGGACGTGACCGGTATCCCGCGCGAGCAGGTCATCTTCGCGTCCGCCAAGCTCGGCAAGGGCACGGACGAGATCCTCGAAGCGGTGGTCAACCGGGTGCCGCCGCCGCGCGGCGATCCCTCGAAGCCGCTGCGCGCCCTGATCTTCGACTCTCACTACGACACCTACCGCGGAGTGATCACCTACGTGCGCGTCGTCGACGGCGAGATCCTGCCCCGGGCGCGCATCCGGATGATGAACACGGGCAAGGTCCACGAGGTCGACGAGGTCGGCTGGTTCGCGCCGCGGCCGCGGCCCGCCGACAGGCTGACGGCCGGAGAGGTCGGTTACGTGACGGCCGCGATCAAGAACGTGGTCGACGCTCGGGTCGGCGACACGATCACGACCGCCGAGCACGGCGCGACCGCGCCGCTGCCCGGCTACCGGCGCGTCAAGCCGATGGTCTTCGCCGGCCTCTTTCCGACCGACTCGGACCAGTTCGCGGACCTGAAGGAGGCACTCGAGAAGCTGCAGCTCAACGACGGCGCTCTCTCCTTCGAGCCGGAGAACTCGGCCGCCCTGGGCTTCGGCTTTCGCTGCGGCTTCCTCGGCCTGCTGCACCTCGAGATAGTGCAGGAGCGGCTCGAGCGCGAGTTCGAGCTGGAGCTCATCACCACCGCGCCGACGGTGGAGTACGAGGTCAAGCTCAAGCGCGGCGGCGTCGTCGAGGTCGACAACCCGGCCCTGCTGCCGGACCCGACCGCGATCGACTCCGTCTCCGAGCCCTTCGTGAAGCTGTCGATCATCATCCCCTCCACGTACGTCGGGCCGATGATGGAGCTCTGCCAGGACCGCCGCGGTCAGTTCAAGCACCTCGAGCACAGGCCGGGTGACCGCGTGGTCCTCGAGTACGAGATCCCCCTCGGCGAGATCATCCACGACTTCTACGACCAGCTGAAGTCGCGCTCCAAGGGCTACGCCTCCATGGACTACGAGATGCTCGGCTTCCGCGAGGGTGAGCTGGTCAAGGTCGACATCCTGGTCGCGGGCGAGCCGGTGGACGCCCTGTCCGTCATCACCCACCGCTCCAAGGCGCAGGCGCAGGGGAGACGCCTGGCGGAGAAGCTGAAGGCCATCATCCCGCGGCAGCTCTACGAGGTCCCGATCCAGGCCGCGATTGGCGGTAAGGTGGTCGCCCGCGAGACCATCCCGGCGATGCGCAAGGACGTGCTCGCCAAGTGCTACGGCGGCGACGTGACCCGGAAACGCAAACTGTTGGAGAAGCAGAAGGAAGGCAAGCGACGGATGAAGCGAGTCGGGTCTGTCGAGATCCCGCAGGAGGCGTTCATGGCGGTGCTGAAGCTTGATTAGAGGATCGCGAGTGGTCGCGCTTTTGGTCATCGGGGCGCTCGCGTCGTCGTGCGGCATCGGCGGGGCGGGATTCAACGGCAAGCCCGCCGACGTCTTCTCGATCATCCCGACCCAGGCCGACGTCCGCTCTCTCATGGGCGACAACACCTGGTGGGAGGGCGCTCCCACGTTCGGCGTCCAGCCTCTGAACGCCGAGACCGCTCCGGCGACCGAGAGGTTCTCGGTCAGCCAGCTGTATCGGCACATCGGCACCGACGAGTACCTGCTCGCGCGCTACTCGGTGTTCGACAAGACGTCGTCGGCAAGCTCGTACATGAGCACCGTCGAGCAGAGCCTCGGCACCTCGCCGTCGACGCCCAAGGTCGGCGACCAGGTCCTCTACTACGGCCAGTTCAGCAGCGGCGGCGCGCCTTACGTCACGTCGACGTTCGTGCGCGTCGGCCAGTTCGTCCTCACCCTGACCTGGTCGCGCAAGGACCGCGGCGTGACGGTCGACATGCTGGCCAGGAACGCGAGGAAGTTCTCGGCCCCCCTGAAAGACATCGGCAAGGTTCGGGCCAAGCCGCGGACGGCCGACCCGGACCTGCTGCCCCCCGCCGGGGTGAGCATCACCCTGCTCGGGTCGGCGCAGCTGCCGGTCGAGGCGTTCGCGGTGATGACGCTGACGTCGCTTCCCGAGGAGATCGTCGCGCTGCTGAAGCAGTCGGGCATCTCCACCCTCCCGTACGGCGACTACGCGCTCAACAACGACACGAGCATGGAGGTTCAGACCGTCCTCCTACCGTTCCCGTCGGAGGCGGACGCCACCTCGTGGGCGGACACCTTCTCGCCCGCGAAGCCCGACGCCAGCGGCATCGCCTTCGACTACCTGCCCGCGAGCGGGACGCCGGCGGCCGGCGTCTACCACTTCGTCTTCTCCTCCGGGCGGTACGGCGGCTTCATGATCTGCAAGGCGGCGGTCGACGGGCGCGCGGCGACGCGCGAGTGCGAGGACCCTGTGCACACCGTGGCGCTCGCCTGGAAGCTCTCCTTGCAGGGGCTCCGCTAGCCTCAGCTAGGTCGGGGTCGCCTTCGGCCTGCTGGCCGTGTTCGCCAGGAACCACTCCCACTGCCGGGTCAGGCCTTCGCGCAGGGAGACGCGCGGCTCCCACCCGAGCTTCTCACGCGCCAGATTTATGGATGCCCCGGTGTGGCGCGGGTCGCCGGGCGCGGCGGGAAGGTAGCGCCGGCGGGCTTTCATGTGGCTGATCTCCTCGAGCGTGGTGAGGACGCGGTTCATCGTCCCCCGACTGCCGCCGCCCAGGTTGATTACCTGCCCGACCACGTCCGCGGACGCCGCCTTCACGGTGCCGTCGACGGTGTCGGAGATGTAGGTGAACTCACGGGTCTGCTCGCCGTCGCCGAACACGTCGATCTCCTGGTCGTCGACCATCCGCTCCATGAAGACGTGGAACGCCATGTCGGGTCGCTGGCGCGGGCCGTAGACGGTGAAGTAGCGGAGCGTGGTGACCGGGATGTCGTAATTGCGCAGGTAGACGAACGCCAGGTGCTCCGCCGCGAGCTTGGTCATGCCGTAGGGCGACACCGGCCGCGGCAGGGCGGTCTCCTTGGTGGGAAACATCTCCGCCTCGCCGTACACCGACCAGCTCGAGGCGAAGACGAGCCGCTGCGCGGGCTCCTCCCGCAGGGCTTCGAGCAGGCGCTGCGTGGCGACGATGTTGTCCTTGACGTAGCGGTCAAAATGGTCGCCCCAGCTTGGCTGCACGCCGGGCTGGCCGGCGAGGTGAAAGACGACTCTCGCGCCGCGGATGGCGCGGGCGACATCGCCGTCCACCATGTCCAGCTCGACCAGGGCGAAGCGCTCGTGCGCACGCGCGGCGTCGAGGTTCTGCTTCTTGCGCGCCCGGGCGTAGAAGTCGCTGAACGAGTCGATGCCGACCACCTGGTGACCGTCGGCGAGCAGGCGCTCGCAGAGGTGGGAGCCGATGAACCCGGCCGCGCCGGTGACGACGACGCGGCTTGGCGAGTCGAGCATGGCCGTACAGACTACCTATCGTTTCTTGAAATGCACCGCTTCGAAGACTGGCTCGCGACGGCCGATCTGGGCGTGCACGTGAGGACGTTTCCGGACGGCACCCGGACCGCCGTCGAGGCCGCGCGCGCGGTGGGCTGCGAGCTCGGCCAGATCGTGAAGTCCCTGGTCTTCGTCGCCGGGGGCGGTCCGGTGGTGGCGCTGGTCAGCGGGGCCAACAGGCTCGACGAGCGGCGGCTGGGCGCGGTCGCGGGGGAGCCGGTGGCGAAGGCCGACGCCGAGACCGCGCGAACCGCTACCGGCTACTCGATCGGCGGCGTCCCGCCCTTCGGCCACGCCACAGATGTGCCCGTGTTCATGGACCGCGACCTGCTGGCTTACCCGGTGGTGTGGGCGGCCGCGGGACGCCCCGACTCCGTCTTCGAGATTGAACCCGCGCGGTTGCGGGAACTGAGTAAGGCGACGGTGATCGACCTCAAATGAGCACGCTTCTGCTCTTCTGCCGCGACTGCGGCAAGCAGGTGGCGAGCTCCCAGACGAAGAACGGCCTGTGCCTCGACTGCCAGGTACGGCGCTCCGTCGCCGACCTGCGCGACGAGCACGCGCGGCTCTGGCGCAAGCGCGAGCGGTACCGGACGCAGAACGCGAACGTGGAGCAGATCGGGCGGCAGATCTCGCGCGTCGAGGACCGGATGGCGATGCGCATCCGCGAGCTCGTGCCCAACGAGCGGGAGGCGATCGAGCAGCTGCGACGTGAGCTGGAGGCGGCGCGCGGGCAGCGCTACACGATCAAAGGTGTCTGAGCTCTCTCTCCACCCATTCCGCCACCTCTACGTCCACATCCCCTTCTGCAAGCACAAGTGTGGGTACTGCGACTTCAATGCCTACGCCGGCATGGACCGCCTGATGCCGGACTACGTCGACGCCCTCGAGCGCGAGCTTGGCTTCGCCCGCGAGCGCTACACGTTCCAGGAGCTGGAGACCGTCTACCTCGGCGGAGGTACGCCCAGCCTTCTGCCGCCTCACCTGATCGCGCGACTGCTCGGCTTCATTCGGCGCGAGCTCAACGTCGCGACGGACGCCGAGGTGACTCTCGAGGCCAACCCGGCGAGCACCGACGAGGCGCGAATCGAGGCGTGGATGAAAGGCGGCGTCAACCGCCTGAGCCTGGGCGTGCAGGGTTTCGATCCTCGCGCGCTCGCCGTGCTCGAGCGCAAGACCGACGCGGCCCAGGCCACCCGCGCCTTCCGTCTCGCCCGGGCGATGGGCATGGCGAACATCAGCGTGGACCTCATCTACGCCGTCCCCTACCAGGACATGGCCGCGTGGATCGAGACTCTGCGCCGCGCGATCGCGCTCGGCCCGGACCACGTATCCACGTACTGCCTGTCCTTCGAGGAGGGCACCCTCCTGCACCGGCGTCGCGCCGAAGGTCGCGTGCCCGAGGTCGACAGCGACCTGCAGTGGGACCAGCTCGACGCGGCCTGCGTGGAGCTCGAGGCGGCCGGCTTTCGTCGCTACGAGGTGTCCAACTGGTCGCGGCCTGGGTTCGAGTCTCGACACAACCAGGCGTACTGGCGCTGCCGGCCGGTCTACGGCGCCGGCGCCGGCGCGCACTCCTACGCGACCGACGGGACAGGGGCGTGGCGCTGGTGGAACGTCGCCCGGCCGCGCGAGTACATCGCCGCCACACCCTCTCCGAGGGCCGACGGGGAGGAGTTGGAGCCGCGCAAGGCCGTGGCAGAGTCGCTGATGCTCGGACTCCGGACCGCCGACGGCATGACCGCCCCGGCCGGGTTTGACGCCGAGCTGTCGCGCCTGGTGCGGGCGGGGTTGGTCGAGCGGCGCTCCGGCCGCATCGTCCCGACGCGCCGGGGCCTCGACCTGCACAACCAGATCGCTTTGGCCGTGCTGTGACCGAAAGGCCGAAACGATCCCGACAGCTAGACTCTGATTAGCACTCTCCCCGGTAGAGTGCTGACCAAGGAGATGGAGAGCAGAAAGCAGGCGATCCTGCGGGCGGTCGTGCATGAGTTCACGACCAGCGCGGTGCCGGTCGGATCCCAGGCGCTGCAGAGCCGCTACTTCGTCAACCTGTCGTCGGCCACGATCCGGAGCGAGCTCGCCGACCTCGCCGACCTTGGCTACCTGACCCAGCCGCACACCTCGGCCGGCCGGGTGCCGACCGACTCCGGCTACCGCTACTTCGTCGACTTCCTGATGGACCTCGAGCCGATCCCCGAACGGGTCAGGGCCTACATCCACGACGAGCTGAACACCGCCCCCGCGGACGAGCAGGGGATGGTCGAGCGGGTGGCGATGACCCTGGCCGCGGTGACCCAGAACGCATCCGTCGCGAGCGCGCCCCAGGGCTCGCTGGCGCGGATCAAGCACGTCGACCTCGTGTCCCTGGAGCCGAAGGAGGTGCTGCTCATCCTCCTGCTCGAGGGCAACCTGCTCCGCCAGCAGGTGGTCGAGACCTCCGAGGGCGCCACCCAGGCCCTGCTCACACGTCTCGCCGCGCGCCTGAACGCCGCGCTGAGCGGCCGCGCCAGCGACGAGGCGCGCCGCCGCTACGAGTCGGCGCCGCTTGGCCTCGAGAAGGAGCTGCTCGGCCGCGTCATCGCGGTCCTCGACGTCTACGAGAAGGGCTCCGACAACCTCGTCGTCCATGACGGCGTGCGCAACCTGCTGCGCCAGCCGGAGTTCGCGGAGTCGTCGCGCGTCCACCAGGTGCTCGAGGTGCTGGAGGAGACTCGCTACCTGACGGTGCTGCTCCGCCAGCTGATCGGCAACTCCGATCTCCAGATCGTGATCGGCTCGGAGAACGCCTCGAGCCAGCTGCAGGGGTGCGCGGTGGTGCTGACGACCTACGGTCCCTCCGACCGGCTGAAGGGCGTGCTCGGAGTGATCGGGCCGACGCGCATGGCTTACAGCCAGACCGTGGCTCGCCTGCAGGCCGTGGCCCGCTCGGCCAGCGACCGCATGGCAGCCCTCGGGGTTTGATCGGGCAGACGCGCGCGGTATCTAGAGACCGATGACAACCCGCAAGCATCCGCACGAGCCCGAGGAGTTCGAGGCTCGTCTTGGCCTCTACGAGGGCAAGATCGCCGAGCTCGAATCCCAGCTGGCCGAGACCAGGGAGAAGTACCTGCGCCTGGCCGCCGACTTCGACAACTACAAAAAGCGGATGCGCCAGGAGCAGCTCGACACGATGCAGCACGCGTCCGCGGAGCTGATCCACCGCCTGCTCCCCGTGCTCGACGACCTCCAGAGCGTGCTCGAGCATCAGCCTCGCGACGTCGACGAGTCCTGGATCAAAGGTCTCGAGCTGAGCGTGCGCAAGCTGGAGGAGGCGCTTGGCACCCACGGCCTGCAGCCGATAGACGCGGTCGGCGCCCGGTTCGATCCCAAGCTCCACGAGGCGGTCGGCCACGAGGAGTCGGCCGAGCATCCCGAGGACACCGTCGTCTCCGAGCTGCGCCGCGGCTACCGGGTTCGCGACCGTGTCGTGCGGCCGGCGCTGGTCAAGGTCTCGCGGCGTCCCGCGCTGCCGGCAGAAACGCAAGAATCCTGACCAACCGATAGTGGCGGTCAAGCGCGACTACTACGAGGTGCTCGGCGTCGGCCGCCTGGCCTCGCCGGAGGAGCTGAAGCGGGCGTTCCGCAAGATCGCCATGGACTCCCATCCCGACCGCAACCCCGACGACGCCGTCGCAGCCGCCCGGTTCAAGGAGGCGAGCGAGGCGTACGCCGTGCTTTCCGACCCCCAGCGGCGGCGCAGCTACGACCTGTTCGGCCATTCGGCGGTGGGCGCCGGCGGCCCGGCGGTCGACTTCTCGGACATGCCTTTCGCCGACATCTTCGACACCTTCTTCGGCGGCGGGTTCGGCACCCGCTCGCGGCGCGAGCGCTCCAACCGCGGCGACGACCTGCGCTTCGACCTGACCATCACCTTCGAGGAGTCTTTCACCGGCGTCGAGAAGGAGATCGAGGTCGCGCGTCTGGCCGCGTGCGAACGCTGCTCGGGAAGCGGCGCCGAGCCGGGCACCGGGCAGGAGACGTGTCCGGGGTGCGGCGGCTCGGGCGAGATCCGGCGCGCGGCGCAGTCGTTCTTCGGCCAGGTGGTGACCAGGACTACCTGCCCGACGTGCGGCGGCGCCGGCCGGATCTTGAAGAACCCGTGCTCGGTTTGCCGCGGCCATGGCCGTGTGCAGCGGGCGAAGAAGCTCGCGGTGAACATCCCCGCCGGCGTCGACACGGGCTCGCAGATCCGGATCAGCGGCGAGGGCGAGGCCGGGGTGCGCGGCGGCCAGCCGGGCGACCTTTACGTCGTCCTGCGCGTCAAGCCGCACCCGCAGCTGGCACGCCACGAGCAGGACATCGTCTACGAGCTGCGGGTCAACATCGTCCAGGCGGCGCTGGGCGACCACATCGAGATCCCGACCATAGAGGGCCCGGTGGAGATCGCCATCCCGGCCGGGACCCAGCACGGACAGTCGTTCCGGCTGGCCGGTCGGGGCATGCCCGACGTGCGCAGCGGGCGGCGCGGGGACCAGTACGTGGTCGTGCAGCTGGTCGTACCGAAAGACCTGAACCCTGAGCAGAAGGCGATGCTGCGCAAGGTCGGCGGGCTGACGGGCAAGCCGGAGAAGGTGTCGAGGGGCTTTTTCGACAAGCTGCGCGACGCGATTTCGCTTGACTAGCTGAATTTCGCCGGGCTGGCCATAGACTTCGCACCGAATTCGGTGCGCGCCGTCTACGTAGAGGGAAAGTGGTTGGCCGCCGCGGCGGCTTTTTTGTTGCCTCTGGCCGCGTGCGCCCCGCCGAACCAGGGTCAGAACGTCGCCTCGGTGCAGTCGCCGACGCCATCCCCGTCGCCGACGCCGACCACGCCGTTCGCGACGTCCGGTCCAGGCTTCCACGTGGGCGAGGTTGGGATCAACTACACGTCGGTCTCCTTCACCGCCGACGGCGGCGTCAAGCCGTACCACTGGACCGTCACAGCCGGGGTCCTCCCGCCGGGCCTGTCTCTGAGCGACGACGGGACCGTCTCGGGTGAGCCGACGACCGCCGGAAAGTACGGGTTCACGATCCAGGCCGCCGACTCCGGGGACAGCAAGGCGACGATCCCGGGCGTCATCGACGTCGCCCCGCCTCTGAACGCCTCGCTGCTTCCGCCGTGCGCGAAGTACTGCGTCGTCGAGCTGGGATGCGTGAACGTGTGCGGGATCTTCGGCGCGCTTAGCGGGGGAGTGGCGCCTTATACGTACAGGGTCACCGCCGGCCAGCTGCCCGCGGGGACGAGGCTGTCCACGCTTTCCTTGACGGGCACGTTCACCGGGCTCACGGGGTACCTGCAGTTCAGCGTCCAGGTGACGGACGCCCTGGGGGCGACGTCGACGGTCTCGCCGACGTTCTGGATGTACCCGCACATCACGCTCAAGGGCGGCACCTGTCAGAGCACCCGCCTGTCGCCTGGGAAGTGCACCGTCGCGCTTGCGTACTCAGGCGGAACGCCCGGCCAGCAGGTAACCCTGGCGCCAACCTCGTGGACCGGCGATCTGAAATGCGGTTCGGTAGCCGCGATCCCATGCCCACAGCCGTCCTTCGCCGTCAGCTACGGACCTGGACAGGCCACCGTGACCCTGACCTATCAGGCCAACTACCCGTTCACGTTCGGCACGCTGGCCGTGCGGCTCACGAGCAGCGATCCCTGCGGCGCCGGCGCCTCCTGCGGCGCCGACGCCAGCATCACCGTCGCGGGTTAAGGCATAACCCGGCCACTTGCGGGGTAGTTATCAGGTTCAGTAGCTTTGATCCGTATTGAAGAGGGATGTAGTGTCCAAAACCATCGATCTAGAACTCACCCGAGCTGAAGTCGAAGTCCTGGAGCTGGAAGCCCGCCTCCGGGTGGTCCCCATGAACGACACCCAGCTTGCGGACGCCCTTAAGACCGCCCTGGCGGCCAAGAAGGAGCGCCTGGCCAAGCTCCGCACCCTCCACGCCACCGCCGGCCGGGGCCGGCTGAAGGACGGCGACGGGGAGAAGGTGAACCCCCTCCACGCCGGCCGCCGGCCGCCCCTGAAGCGGACCGTCCCCCAGAGACCGCAGGCGAAGACCAGCAAGTAACGGCTGTTCGACCCGAGTTCAAATTCGGGTCCCGAACGCTATCGTTGCCGCCAGTTGGACAAACAGCTGAGCGCGTTCCCGACCTCCACCGCCGATCCTTTGTTCGGCGCCGCCTGGGGGGACACGGCCGTCCCCCGGCCGGCGCGTCCCTGGAGCCTGCCCGTGGTCAGCGGCCTGGCGATCGCCGCCATCATCGCGGCCGTCTCGTTCCGGATCTGGACGGCCCATCCGCCGGTCGACGTCCTCCGCGCCGAGGCGGTCTTGATCGGCGTCGGCGTCGTCTTTGCGGGCGTTTGCCTGGCGATCAAGTCCTCTCGGTGGTCAACCATGCTGTTCGTCCAGCTGCCGATCATGGTCCTGGCGGCCGTCCTCACCGACCTGATCCTCGGCATGGCCGGCCCCTGGTTGGGCGACGACCTGCCCCCGCTGGCTGCGGTCAGCTTCGCCACCGTGTTCCTCTACTTCGAGGCCGGCCTGCATTCGCGCCGGTTTGGCTACGTGTTCGGCGTCGCCGTCCTCGGCCTTGGCGCGCTGTGGATCTACGCCGTCACCCAGCTGATGGTGTCCTTGAGCGCCGTCACCCTCTGGACCCTCGTCCTCGTCGGCCTGGGCATGCTCGCCTACCTCACGACGAGGTCCGTGGATCGGGAGCTTGGCGCCCAGGTCGAGAGGCAGAGCTCGCTGCTCGCCACCCTGAGCGACCTCGGCGAGGGCCTGGTCGTGACCGAGAACGGGCGCTTCATCGCCGGCAACGACTCCTATGTGAACCTGACCGGCTACACGCGCGAGGAGCTGATGGCGATGCCGACGCTCATCGCCCTCGCCCCTGAGGAGGACCGCGAGCGGCTCGCGGGCAACCTCACTCGCCGGCTCTCCGGGGCCGATGTGCCCGCGCGCTATGTGTCGGGGATCATCACCAAGAGCGGCCGCCGCGTCGACGTCGAGGTGGCGATCCACCGCGTTTCGACCCGCCGCGACCAGCTGCTGACGCTCGTCAACGACGTCACCGAAAAGCTCCGCGCCGAGGCGGCCGAGCGGGAGACCGAGACGCGCTTCCGCACCCTGTTCCAGCAGGCGCAGGCAGGGATGGCCTTCGCGAGCCTGGACAGTCACATCACCACGGTCAACTCGGCGTTCTCCGACATGGTCGGATACAGCGAAGCCGAGCTGCGCACGCTGTCCCTGGTCGACATCACGCACCCCGACGACGCGGCGGGGCTGCAGGACGCGATGCACTCCATGCTCGCCGGCGAGGAGGAGGGACGGCGCATAGAGATGCGCTACACCCGGAAAGACGGCGAGCACGTATGGGTCGACCTCACGATGCGCCTCGTCCGCGGCGCTGAGGAGCGGCCGAGCTACTTCCAGACCGTGGCCGTGGACATCCGCGACCGCAAGCGTGCCGAGGTTCTGCAGGCCGCCCGCTTCGCAGTCACGCAGGCGCTCGTGACGTCGCCGGGCTGGGAGAAGGCCGCGCCCGGAGTGCTCGAGGGACTTTGCCGCTCCCTCGACTGGGAGCTCGCCGAGTACTGGGAGGTCGATCTGGCGCGTGAGGCGATGTCGTTCGTCGTCTCGTGGAAGCGCCCCGGCCGCGACACCTCGTCGTTCGAGGCCACCGCCGCCGGCCACACGTACCGTCGGGGCGAGGGCCTGGCCGGTCGCGTCTGGGAGGCGGGGAAGCCGATCGCGATGCCGGACTTCGGCGACGAGGCGTCGCCGCGGGCCGCGGCCGCGGTCGCGGCGGGACTGCACGGGATCGTCGGCTTTCCAGTCCGCAGCGGCCGGCGTGTCGGCGGCATGATCTCCCTCTACACATGGGCGGCGCGCCCGCTCGACGAGGGACTGGTCGCCGTCATGAACGACGTCGGCTCGCAGATCGGCGAGTTCGTCGAGCGCAAGCGCGCCGAGGTCGCGCTGCAGGAGAGCGAGAAGCGCATGCGCTCCGTGCTCGACAACGTTTCCGACGGGCTCGCGACCATCGATCAGTCGGGGATCATCGAGTCCGCGAACCCCGCGGTGAGCAAGCTGTTTGGCTACACCGAGCAGGAGCTGATGGGTGAGTCGGCGAGCATCCTGATCGCCACCACGCATCGCGCCGCCTTCGACAGCTACCTCCAGCGCCGGCTGTCGGTCGACGTCCCTGTCAGCGGCGCCCACGAGACGATGGGCAAGCGCAAGAACGGCAGCCTCTTTCCGCTCGAGTTCGTGGTCAGCTCGATGCAGATCGGGCCGCGCCACCTCTTCATCGCCACCCTGCGCGACATCTCCGACCGCAAGGCGCACACCGACGCGCTCGAGTACCAGGCGCTGCACGACGCGCTGACCGGCCTGCCCAACCGGAGTCTGTTCGGCGACCGCCTGCGCCAGACCCTGCTTGCGGCGCGGCGCAACCAGAAGATGTTCGGCGTCCTCCTCCTCGACCTCGATCGCTTCAAGGACATCAACGACGCGCTCGGGCATGACCGCGGTGACAGCCTGCTGCAGGAGGTGACGGCTCGGTTGCGCGGAGTGCTGCGCGCGACCGACACCATCGCCCGCCTCGGCGGCGACGAGTTCGCGGTGCTGAGCACGGACGCGCGCCATCCCGAGGATGTGACCGCGACGGCCAAGAAGATCCTCGCCTCCCTGGAGGGACCGTTCGCCATCGGCGACCAGATGGTCGAGACGGGCGCCTCCATCGGGATCGCGATGTACCCGGTGCACGGGGATGACCCGAGCACGCTGCTGCGTCGCGCCGACGTCGCGATGTACGTCGCCAAGAAGTCGGGCGGCGGCTTCGCGCTCTATCAGCCGGAGCATGAGGCGCAGACGCTGCGCCGCTCAGGTCTGGCGGGCGAGCTGCGGCGCGCCATCCCGCAGGGCGAGCTCGTGCTGCACTACCAGCCGCAGGTCACCGTCGCGACCGGCGCCGTCAGCGCGGTCGAGGCGCTGCTGCGCTGGAACCACCCCCGCGAAGGCCTGATGCCGCCCGACCGCTTCATCCCGATGGCGGAGGAGACGGGCATCATCCATCCTCTTACCGCCTGGGTCATCGACTCCGCGCTCGAGCAGCTGTGCAAGTGGCTCGCCGAGGGCATCGACGTCTCGGTGTCCATCAACGTCTCCCCGCGCAACATCGAGGACCACTCGCTTGAGGAGATGGTCGCCCGCGCGCTGGGCAACTTCAAAGTCGAGCCGAGCCGGCTGACGCTCGAGATCACCGAGGGCGTGGCGATGGCCGCGGCCGCGGCGAAGGCTCTCCACCGGCTGCACGAGATCGGCGTACGCATCTCGCTGGACGACTTCGGCACCGGCTACTCCTCTCTCCTTTATCTGATGCGCTTGCCGGTCAACGAGATCAAGATCGACCGCTCCTTCGTCTCGGCGCTGGCGTCCGACCCCGACTCGGGTGCGATCGTGCGCTCGGCCGTCGGGCTGGGCCACAACCTCGGCCTGCGCGTGGTCGCGGAGGGCCTGCAGGACCGCGTGGCCGAGGCCGTTCTTGTCGAGGCGGGCTGCGACGCGGCGCAGGGTTTCCTGTTGGGGGGACCAGTCGAGGAGCCGGAGATCACCGCGCTGCTGCGGCGGCAGGCAGGCATCGCCGAGCCAGACAGGGAGGATGGCACGGCGCCGCAGCCGGAAAAGCTGACCGAATCGATGTGAGGGCCCTCGTGCTGGGCGCGGGGGGACAGCTGGGCGCGGAGATGGTGCGTCTGCTCGGGCCGGATACAGGCGTTCTTCACGACGACCTCTCCATCACCGACGCAGACGCGGTCGCTGAGTTGATCGCGCTTCGCAAGCCCGAGGTCGTGTTCAACTGCGCCGCCTACAACGCCGTCGACCGGGCGGAGGTCGCGCGCGAGGAGGCTTTCGCCGTCAACGCGCAGGGACCGCGCAACGTCGCCGTCGCGTGCCGGCGGCACGGCGCCGCCTTGGTCCATTTCTCGACGAACTTCGTCTTCGACGGCAAGCACGACGAGCCGTACGTCGAGGCGGACGAGCCGGCGCCGCTGTCCGTCTATGGGGCCTCGAAGCTCGAGGGCGAGCGCCTCATCCTGGAGGCAGGCGCACACGTGCTCGTCGTGCGCACGGCGGCGGTCTTCGGAGGGGCGCGGGGTTTTCCCGCGCGCATCCTCGAGCTGGCGCGCGAGGGCGCCCCGCTGCGCGTCGTCTCCGATCAGCGTGTCAACCCGACCTACGCCAGAGACCTGGCCGCAGCGGCCGTCGAGCTGGCGGAGGAGGGGACGGCGGGCGTCGTCCACGCCGTCGCCGAAGGGTGCTGCGCCTGGGACGAGCTGGCGCGCGCGGTCCTGGCCGAGAGCGGTGTCGAAAAGGCCGTCGAATCGATACCGACGCCGGCGCACCACGCTGCCCCGCGGCCGAGGAATGGCTGCCTTGCGTCGACCCGCTTCCGTCGCCTGCGGCCCTGGCGGGACTCCCTTCGCGAGGCCCTCAAATCCCCATAAAAAAAGGCTCGGGCCGGGCGATTTCTCGACACCGGCACCGAGCTTGGCTGCGGGGGGTGAGGTCTAACTGAAAATGAGGTCGCTGTTCCTTTCTGAAGGCCCGCGCGCCTGTCGCGCAGTGAAAAGTTTGGCACGAAACCGCCGAACCCGTCTGTGTATCTCTGCATGATTTCAACGACAAGGTGCCTGCCCCACTCTTGAGATCCCAAGCCCCAACTTCGATAGCCTGACGAAACCGCGACTGCTTTTTGGTATGAGTCCGTTAGTCCCAGCACAACGCCTTGCAGAGATTGATCAGTTCGAGGGATGTGGCGGCCCGCCTTGGCGTGAGCCAGGCGACGGTGGCGCGCGCGGTGGCCCGGGGCCTGCTGCGTCCGGCCCTGATCACCCCCGGCGGGCACCGCCGCTTCAACTCGGCTGACGTCGAGGTCTACGCGGCGAGCCTCCAGGACGAACCCGAAGGCGCCCGCCTGATCACCACCGGCGAGGCTGCGCGCCTGCTCGGCGTGAGCCAGCCGACCCTCAACCGCGCGGTACGCAGAGGCCGGCTGCGGCCGACCCTCACCACTCCCGGCGGCCACCGGCGCTTCGACAGCGCCGAGCTGAGCGCAGCCCTCTACTTCGAGGGGCCCGAATGAGCGGGCAGGGAGACGATCCCGCACATCTGAGCGGATCGCGCTCGGACGCCGAGCGCGGTCCCTCCGCAATCGCCTGGAGCGCGGTGCTCAACGCCGTCCTGGTCGCGGCGTTCGTGGTCGGCGCAATCCCGATCGTGGCCATCGCCCACGGGTTCGTCGAGCTGCTGCAGCAGTCGAAGATCCGCAGCGGCGCCGACTGGCTCGCCTACGGCTTCGCGTTCGCCGGCCTGTTCCTGGGCGCCGTCTTCTTCGCCTACGCGATCAAGTACTACCTGAGCACGGCGATGGTGCTGCTCACCACGCTGGTCTGGGCCGGACCGCGCGGCGGCAACGGCACCAGGCCCGGGAACGGTCACAACGGCCACATCAACGGCAACGGGAACGGCTATCACCTCGACCTCGGTTACCACCCCTTCGTCTCCGTGCACGTCGCGGCGTACAACGAGAAGCGCGTCATCGATCGACTGCTGACCGCGCTGTCGCAGCTCGAGTACCCCGAGTACGAGGTCGTGGTGGTCGACGACTCGAACGACGAATCGGTAGAGATCCTTCAGCGCTGGGTCGGGAGGCCGCGGTTCAAGATCCTGCACCGGAGCAGCCGCGCCGGCTACAAAGGAGGCGCGCTGCGCGAGGCGCTCATGCTCATGGACCCGCGCACCGAGTACGTCGTCGTCTTCGACGCCGACTCGGTGCCTTTCCCGGATTCGATCGAGCGCCTTCTCCCGCTGTTCTATCGCGTCAGCGACGGCACGGCCAACCGCCGGTTCGCCGATGCGTTCGGCCGGACAGACGCGTCGTCGGAGCCGGGACAGATCAGGCGCCGCGCCGAGGTGGCCGCGGTGCAGAGCTACCAGTGGCACGTCCTGAACAAGTCCGAGAGCTGGCTGACCGGAGCCGTGCGCGCCGAGTACTCGGGCAGCTACATGATCGAGCGGCCATTTCAGGACGCGATCGGCGCGCTGAAGATGATCGCCGGCACGGCGTACATGATCCGCGCGGACGTGCTGCGCGAGGTCGGGTGGGGCACGAGCATCACCGAGGACTGGGAGCTGACGCTCAAGCTCTACGCGCGGGGCTGGAAAGTCGTCTACACGCCCTGGGCCGAGACGCCCGCCGAGTGCGTCAGCACCTTCGCGCGGCTCGCACGCCAGCGCATGCGCTGGGCCGAGGGGCACACACACAACGTGCGCGAGTGGTTTGGGGCGATCATGCGCTCGCCCCACGTCACGCCGCTGGAGAAGCTCGAGTTCCTGTACGACTCGACGTACTACCTCCAGGCCGCGCTCTTCGTCGTCGGCTCGCTCAGCTGGCTCGTCTCCGAGCTCATCTTCCACACGCACGTGCCGGGATGGACCGCGGTGCTGGGGTGGTCCCTGCTGTTCTCCAACGTCTTCGCCCTGCCCTTGATGAACCTCGGCGGGCTGATCCTCGAGGAGGCGCCGGCGCGCGACGCCCAGGGTGTGCTCGGCGCCGTGGCTCTGTCGTGGGCGCTCGTCCCGTTCCAGGCGTGGGCGGCGTTCAAAGGCCTGGTCAGCAAGGACGAGGGGCCGTGGTTCCGCACCCCCAAGACCGGCCGCGTCACCGATCAAGTGCACCACCTCCGGCGGCTGTACATGCTGCGGCGCTGGCTGCTCGGGCGGCGGCCGTCGCACCGCCCGGCCCCGCCCCTCGCGCCGGCCCCCGTCTACAGGGCGACCCGGCGCTCGCGCCTGCTTGGCTGGCTCGCGATCGGCGTGCTCGTGATCATCTTCGGCGGACTTGCGGCGCTCTCCCTCCACGCACCGACCGTCAGCGCCGCGGGCAACCCGCTGTACCTGCACGGCAGCGGCACGGCGCCAGGTTGCACCGCGAGCACCATCGACGCCAGCGCCGGCGCCAGGGCGACGCCGTGCGCCATCCAGTCGCAGGCGGGCGGCGTGACGGCCACCTGGGCATGGACGGGACTGCCGGCGCAGACCGTGGCCGCCGGCGTATGGACGTTCATGCTTTACTGGAGCGGCGGCTCAGGCTCGACCAGCGACACGGTGAGCATCGCGGCCGGCGTCTCCGCCACCGCAAGCTGCGCCGGGTTCGTGGCCACGATCCCAAGCGTCGGGACGTGGACGGCGGACTACGGCGCGAGCACGGCCAACGCGACGAGCCCCCTGACCGTCAACACGAGCGCAAGCCAGCTGCCGCTGGTGATCCCTCCCGGCGGCTCGCTGTGCCTGTCGGTCACCCTCACCCATAACACGGGCGGCAAGCCGTCGATGCTTTACGACGCCAGCTTCGCCTCCGGCGGTGCCACCAGCTTCGTGCCGCCGAGCATCGTCGTCCCCGAAGGGTTGCTTGGTGTCGCCGGTCTCGCCTTGCTGGTGCCGCTGTTCGCGAGGCGCCTGGTCAGGAGGCGCGCATGAGGACCCGGGAACGGGATGTCAACCTCACGCTCATCGCGCTGACCTGCGCCCTCCTGATGGTCCTCCCGCTGGTGACGACGTTTGACGATCTGCTGACCGCGTGGGCGATGGGCCTCGGCGCGAACAACCCGCTGCAGGCGATCGTGCCGGCGGAGTCGCGGATGGTCGTAAGCATGCTCGGGCTGCTCGGAGTGCACGCGGCGGCTTCCGGAAGCCACCTCGTCGTCTGGGACGCATCCGGCTCGATGCATACGCTCTTCATCTCCTGGAACTGCATCGGCTGGCAGAGCCTCGTCCTGTTGGGGATAAGCCTCGCCTCCGGGCTGCGGGGCGGACACTCGCTGGAGGCGCGCGCACAGGTCATGGTGATCGGCGTCGCCGGGACGATGTTGTTGAATCTCCTGCGCGTGACGATGGTGGCCCTGATCGCGGCATGGTGGGGAGTCGCCCCGGCGATCCTCTTCCACGACTACGGCGGCACGATTCTCTTCGCTGGCTTCCTGTTCGGGTTCTGGGCCTTTGCCCAGCGCTGGATCCTCGAGCCGGCCACCGCTGAGGTCGCCGCGTGAACCGCTGGGCGCGCCTGGGTCTCCAGACCGCCTTCGGGCTCGCGCTGCTCTACCTGTGGCTTCGCACCGTCTCCCTGCCCGAGATCGCCGCCCACGCGCGCGTGCACAGCTGGTGGGCGGTGGCGGTGATGATCGTCCTCTTCCTGCTGACGAGCGTGATCCGCGCCCGGCGCTGGCTTTTGCTGCTCCGGCCGCTGGCCCCTGTCGGGATGGTGCGGGCGTTCGCAATGAACGCAGCGGCCGGGTTGCTGAACTACGTGCTTCCCATACGCTCCGGCGACGCCGCCCGAGCGTGGTGGCTCTGGCGCCGCCACCGCATCCCCGCAGGATCGGCGCTGGCGACCATCGTCATCGACAAGGCGTGCGACCTGGCGGCGGTGGCCGTGGTGCTTGCAGCGCTGACGGTCTTTGCGCTGACGGGCGCGATGAGCGCGCCCCGCGGCCTCGTGGGTGCCGCTGCGCTCGCGATCGCGCTGCTGGCGGCGGTGCTCGGGACGGCGCTCGTCGGCCCACGCTTGGCCCGTTCTGCTCCCGCGCGGCGGCTCCTACCGGGCCGGTTCGCGTCGGCGCTCGCCGGGCAAGCCTTCGCGTTCCGCGCCGGCGCGCGAGGCCTGTGGACGCCGCAGCTCGCCGCGCGCCTGGCCGGGCTCACGGCGCTGGCGCTGGTGATCGACGCCTTCAACTTCACGCTGCTCTTTGTCGCGGTCGGGATCGACGTACCGGCGCTGAAGGCGATGGCCGCCTACCCGGCGCTGCTCCTGTCATTCGCCGTCCCCGCCGGACCCGGCTACGTGGGCAACCTCGAGGTCGCGGGCTCGCTAGTGCTCGGCGGCGGGCTGGGGCTCGCGCCGGCGGTAGCCGCAGGCGCGATCGTCCTCTACCACGCGATCACCGCGGCCAACGCGCTCGCGCTTGGGGCGCTGAGCTTCTTCCTGGTCGGAGGGCGGCGCAAGGCGCGCGTCGGAGCGCCGAGGCGCATCGCCGTCTTCCACTGCGGCTTCACCTACGCGGGCGGAGGTGAGAGGCTGGTCATCGAGGAGGTCCTCGGGCTGCGCCGGCGCGGCTACGAGGTCGAGTGCTACGCGCCGACCGTGGACGCGTCTCGCTGCTACCCCGACCTGATCGGCGAGGTGCGCGTCAGGACCTTCTTGCCCCAGCTCCCGCGCTGGTTCCCCTACCGCGAGGCCGTGCAGATGGCGGCGACGTCACTGCTCATGCCGCTCTACGCGTGGCGCTTCCGCGGGGTCGATGCCATCGTCGGCTGCAACCAGCCGAGCGCGTGGATCGCGTGGTGGGCCGCGCGGTTGATGGACGTGCCCTACGTCGTCTATCTCAACCAGCCCAACCGCCTCGTCTACCCGCGCAACATCGACCGCCAGACAGGCTGGGTCTCGAACGCCGACTACCGCCTGCTGGCCGCGATCGTGCTGCGCGCGACGCGTTTTGTCGCGTGGGCCGACCGGCGCTCGGTGCAGGAGGCGGATCAGCTCCTGGTCAACGGCAACTACATCGGCGACATCATCCGCACGACCTACCGCCGCGACGCGGTCGATTGCCCGGCGGGGTGCCACGTCGCGCCGTCGGGGTTCCCGCTGCCGGTCGAGGCGCGCTTCTCCGGCGGCCTGACCATCAACGGTTACCCGATTCGCCGGCCGTACGTGCTGCTGACCAACCGCCACTACCCGCAGAAGCGGTTCGACCTGGCGATACGGGCCATGGCCGAGGTGCGCAAGAGGCACCCGCGCGCGCAGCTCGTGATCCCTGGCCCGGCGACCTCGCACACCGCCTCGCTGCGATCGCTCGTCAAGGAGCTCGGTATGGAGGACGCGATCCTCTTCCTTGGTCCGATCAGCGAGCAGGAGCTGCAGACGCTGTACGAGGGCGCCGCGGTTTATGTCTACCCGGCGCCCGAGGAAGACTTCGGCATGGGCGTGATCGAGTCGATGGCCAAAGGAGTGCCGGTCGTGGCCTGGAACCAGGCCGGGCCGACCGTCACCGTGGCGCCGGACACCGGCCACCTTGCCGAGCCGCTCGACGTCGGGGACTACGCCGGCGGGATCATCCGACTGCTGGACAGCCGCGAGCTGAACCAGGCGACCGGTGAGCGCGCCTTCCAGTGGGCCCGCAAGTTCGACTGGGAGCGGCACGTCGACACCATCGAGCGCGAGGTGCTCGCGGTCGCGCGCAGCCACGTGCAGCTGCAGCTGGAAGCCGCGACGGCGTCGGCGTGAAACTCCTGCCGAGGCTCCTCGCCGAGGAAGACGAGGAGGTCGAGGCACCCGAGCCCGAGGAGCCTCAGAACGCTTTGGTTCGACCGCACTGGGCGTGGACGCCCGCGATCGCGGCGCTGGCCGCGGCGCCTCGGCTGCTCTACCTTTTCGTGTTCACCGACCCGGAGAACCCGGGCGTGCGCCGCTATGGCGACGTCTGGCACCACTGGCAGATCGCGTACCTGACCAAGGAGATCGGCCTTGGCGCGCCGGACGGTCCGCGCCTGTGGGACCTCAAGGGACTCGACTACTTCTGGGGCATCCTCCATCCCCTGCTGCTGGTCGCCATCTTCGATGTCACCGGCTCGATCGACATCGTGCTGAACCGCCTGGTCAGCCTGGCGTTCGGCGTGCTCGTCGTCCTGCTTGTGTTCCACATCTGCCGCCGCCACTGGGGCACGCACGTGGCCATGGGCGCGGCTCTCATCGCCTCGTTCCTGCCCACGAGCGTCATGAACGACGCGTCGGGCATGCTCGAGCCGCTCGGCGTCGCGCTGTGCCTGGCCGGGCTGGTCGCGTGGCCCCGCCACGGCCTCTGGTCCGGGCTCGCGCTCGGCCTGGCGACGATGGCTCGGGCCGAAGCCTGGATCTTCGGCCTGGGCATGGTCGTCGCGGCCTTCTTCAAGAAGGACGGCTGGCAGCAGCGCATCCCACTCGTCGCTGGATTCGCTGCCGTGATGCTTTTGTACGTCAAGGTCCTCGCCGACAAGACCGGCAACCCGATCTACCCCCTGTGGTGGAACTTCTTCGCCAACGCGGTCGGCAGATGGGAGTTCACGCCTGTCAGCGCTAGCCAGGCGTCGGTCAGGCCGGTGCTCGGCGCGCTCCTGGCGATGGCGGTCGCCGGGTTGGCGTGGAGCCTTCTAAGGCGACCCCCTTCCTACATGTTCCTCAGCTTCGGTTTCGGCTACTGGGTCTTCGTGGCGGGGATGCTCGGATTCACGTCGTACCTGGCGAGCTGGGTGTGGTGGATGCCGATCACGAGGGTGTTCGCCTTTCCGTATGTGTTCGCGGGCGCGCTGCTGGCGGCCGTCGCGCTGTGGTGGGCGCCTCGGCGCTTCGGTCCTCGCGTACTCCCCGTGGGTTGGAGCGTCGTAGCCGTCGCCCTCCTTGCGAGTCAGCTGGCGTGGATTCCCATCCAGCAGGTGTTCGGTCCGTCGGAGGCGGAGTGGCTCGCCATCAAGGCCGAGAGCGTCCAGCTTGGTGCCTGGTACAGCACGCCGCCGTACGCGGGACACTCGCTCGCGGTGCCGGAAGACCGGCCGGACGTCACTTACGCGATGGCGCGCTTCGGCGGCGTCGAGGGCAAGCACCTGATCAGTGAGATGTACGCTCCCGCCCGACCGGACGCGTGCTGGTTCGCCAAGACCGACGTCCGCATCGTCGCCGTCGACGCCGCCCACAGCGCGATGCTCGAGGACAACCCGTCATGGTTCACTCACATCGGCACGATGGGCGAGGCGCACTGGGAGGTCTACGGCGTGAACTCTCCTCCCTGCGACGCCGCCGCATAGGCGAGCCACTGGCGCCCGCCACCTCCTTCGACTACGAGGCCAAGCGCTGGGGCGCGGCGCCGCTGCGGCCGCGGCCGTGGTTCATGAACGGCCTCAAGCTGCGCTATCTGCTGGAGGACCTGTCACCGGTCCAGGGGCGGGTCCTCGACGTCGGGTGCGGGGTGGGGCAGGTGGCGAAGGCGGTCAAGCGCGAGCGGCCCGACCTCGAGGTGCACGCGTGCGACGTGAGCCGCTCGGCGATCGCGGCCGCAAGCGCGGCGGCGCAGGGAGTCGACTTCCGGCTGGCGACGGCCGAGCGCCTCCCGTTCGCGGACGGCGAGCTCGACCACGTGTGGATCTTCGACGTCCTCGAGCACGTCGACGACCCGGAGCTGGTGCTGCGCGAGGTGGCGCGGGTGCTGAAGCCGGGCGGCGGCTTTCACATCGTCCTGCCGCTCGAGGGCCAGCCGCGCACCCTGTACCGCCTGGTCGGCGCGGGCACGCGATGGACGGCGAAGATGCGCCACGGCGGCCACGTCCAGCTGTTCGCCGCCGAGCGGTTCCGGGCCATGGCCTCGGCGTGCGGGCTGCCGGTGCGGCGGACGCGGTGGAGCTATCACCTGACGCTGCAGGTCCTCGACCTCTTGTACTTCACGTGGCTGGACTTGCGAGGTCCAGTGAGCGGTTCGGTTGAAGACATGTCGGTGGCGCGCGGCGGCGTGATGGGCGGGCTGATGCGGGCCGCGAGCAGGGCGGTGGCGACGACGGCGTGGGGCGAGGCCCGGCTGCTCCGGCGCCTGCCCGGCGGCTGCGGTCATTTCTCCTGCGTGCGGGCCGGCTAGCAAGACCGCGAGCGCCGGCAGTCGTGTGCAATCCAACACCGCGAAAGCCGCGAGTGCCGGGGCGGCTATCCGCCCTTTTGTCGCTCAGTTGACGGACTCGGCCCAGGCGATCAGGTCGCGCAGGCCGTGGTCGAAGTCGAACTTCGGCTCCCAGCCGAGGTCCCGCTTGGCTTTAGTGATGTCGCTGACGTAGTAGGCCTGGTCGCCCTCCCTCCAGTCCGCGAACTTGTACTCCGGCTTCTTGCCCGTCAGCTCGCCGATCTGGTCGATCACCTCGAGCAGGTTGCGCTGGTTTTCCGGCCCGCCGCCGACGTTGTAGACCTCGCCGCGCGTGATCCCGATCTTGTCGATGACGATGGAGTAGAGCGCGCTGAGGTCCCGGGCGTCGAGAAGGTCGCGCACCTGCGTGCCGTCGCCGTAGATCGTCAGGCCGCGGTCCTTGAGGATCGAGTGCACGAAGTGGGCGACCCAACCCTGGTCTTCGGTGCCGTACTGGTGCGCGCCGTAGATGCAGCTCTGGCGCAGGACGACCGTGTTCATGTCGAAGCAGCGCGCGTAGTCGCGCACGTACTGGTCGGCGGCGCCCTTGCTGCACCCGTAGGGGCTGTGAAAGTCGAGTGGCTGGGTTTCTTTACAGGCTGAGTTGTTTTTGTCGAGCTTTCCGTAGACCTTGTTCGTCGATGAGAAGACGAACGGTGCGTCGTGGTTGTGAGCTCGCACGGCCTCGAGCATGTTGAGCGTGCCGCGAGCGTTGACGTCGAAGTCCGTGTCGGGGTCGACGAGCGACGTCGTCACCGCCACCTGCCCGGCAAGGTGGAGGACGGCGTCCTGGTCGCGCACGTGCTCGGCGAGCGCGCTGGCGTTCCTTACGTCCTCTTTGATGAAGGTGACCCGGTTGGGGTACCGGGTGATCAGCCACTTCAGGTTGCGCTCGGTGCCCGGCCGGCTCAAGTTGTCGAGCAGGGTGACGTGCCAGCCCTCCTTGATCAGGTGGGCAGCAGCGTTGACGCCGAGGAAGCCGGCTCCGCCGCTGATGAGCACGCGGCGCTCGGGGCCGTCGCCTAGCCGCTCCACCCTCTCCTTGACGTACCGGGCGTTGGGGTCCATCGCGGCGGATACGTTAGCCGGTCGAAATGCCTCTGAAGAAGGCGATCGCTACGATCCAGGACGCGCCCGCCAGGACGAGGGCCTCGCGCCGGGCGTCGTTGCCGCGCGAGTAGGCGTACGCGCCGGGGATGAACAGGGTGGCGAAGGCGCCGTAGACCATGTGCAGGATCCCCTCCCGTGCGTTGCCGCCGGCGAGGAGCGAGGCGACGCCGAGCAGGCCCTGGACAGGGACGATGACAGCCAGGATCAGGTAGGTCGAGCGAAAGCCGCCGGACACGGCCTGGTTGCGAAAGTAGTGGTACGCGCCCCACAGTCCGAGCACGACCGCGAAGACGACCAGGACGCGGGCGCCGAGGCCGTGAAGGTAGGCGAACGTCGCGAGCAATCAGGACCTGGAAGAGAGGCGGGCGATGTGCTCGCGGAAGTAGTCGACCGTCAGCCGGAGCCCCTCCTCGAGGAGGATCTGCGGCCGCCAGGCCAGCTGCTCCGCCGCGCGCGTGTTGTCGAGGGCGATGCGGTAGACGTCCCCCTTGCGCGGCGGCCCGAAACGCGGCTCGTGCCTGTACTCGGTGAGCAGCGCGAGCTTGCGAAACAGGTCGTTGACCGAGACCGGGATCCCGGTGCTGACGTGGTATGTGCCGCCGTCGCCCTTGTCCAGGGCGGCGATGTTGGCGGTCGCGACGTCGCCAACGTGCAGCATGTCGCGCGACTGGTCGCCGGTGCCGTCGATCGTCACCGGCTTGTCCTCGACCATCCGGCTGGCGAAGATCGCGACCACGCGGCCCTCCTCTGCGGCGAAGTCCTGGCGGGCGCCGTAGATGTTGGCGTAGCGCAGGGTCGTGAAAGTCAGGCCGAAGGTCCGCTCGAACATGGCGAGGTACTGCTCGAAGGCGAACTTGCTCGTGCCGTAGGGCGACAGAGGGCGGATCGGGTGGTCCTCGTCGGCGGGCACCACGTCCGGCTCGCCGTACAGCGCTCCGCCGGTCGAGCTGAAGATGATCTTGCGCACGCCGTTGTCCACTCCCGCGCGCAGGACGTTGAGCCCGCCCACGACGTTCACGTGCGCGTCGTATCCGGGATCCGCGACCGACTTCGGGACCTCGGACTGCGCCGCGTGGTGGTTGACGACCTCGGGCCGGAAGGCCGCCACCGCCCCCTGCACCTTGTCCAGATCGCGCACGTCGGCCCTGAAGAGACGCGCGTCGGGCGTCACGTTCTCCTCGCGGCCAGTGCTGAGGTTGTCGAGCACCGCCACCTCGTGCCCGGCGGCGACATAGGCGTCGACGACATGTGAGCCTATGAATCCGGCCCCGCCGGTGACGAGAATCTTCACGGGTCGTGACTGTACTCGAAGTCGAAGTCGTGAAGGCCCGGCAGGCCGGGCCCCGGGCGACGTTCGTGCGCCGGGTGCTGCTGCGGGCGACGGAGGTTCCAGAAGTGGCGGCGCGCCTGCCCGAGCCAAGCAGCTCCGTGGCCGTCCGGCTCACCTCCGACGAGGAGCTCGCGCGGCTCAACCGCACCTTCGCCGGCGAGGACCGCGCCACCGACGTGCTCTCGTTCGCGGGCGAGGGCACCCACCTAGGCGACGTGGCCATCTCGTGGCCTGCCGTGGTGCGCCAGGCCGAGGAGTACGGACACGACGCCGAGACCGAGCTCGCGCTGCTGGCCGTGCACGGGCTGCTGCACCTCCTCGGCTGGGACCACGCGTCCGCTGCTGAGCGGAGGGAGATGACGCGCCTGACGGTGGCCGCGCTCGAACGCTCGCGGATCAGGCTGGCGCCGCGGCGGCTCTAAGCTTGAGCTCGCGACATGGTCTGCGGCGCTCGCCGCGGGCCTTTCCACGTCTCCATGCACATGCAAGCAAGAGCTGAGCGTCTGATCGTCGGCCTGGGCAACCCCGAGTCGGAATACGCCGACACGCGGCACAACCTCGGGTTCGCCTGCGTGCGCGAGCTGGCCCGGCGCTTCGACGTGCGCGTCGACAAGCGGCGATGGCAATCGCTTGTCGGGCGCGTCGAGTCGCGGGGCGTATGGCTGGTCATGCCGCAGACGTACATGAACCTCTCCGGCGAGGCGGTGACGAAGGCGATGAAGGACACCGGGATCGCCGCCGCCGACACCTGGGTGGTCTACGACGAGCTCGACCTGCCGCTGTGCCGGATGCGAATCCGTCTCGGCGGGTCGGGCGCCGGCCACAACGGCGTGCGCTCGATCATCGCGGCGCTCGGCACGGACGAGTTCGTGCGGTTCCGCGTCGGCATCGGCAAGCCGGCCCGGAAGTCCTCCTCGTCGGGCGTCCATTACGTGCTCGGGCGCTTCACCAAGGCCGAGGCCGGGCGGCTGCCGGGGGTGATCAGCGGCGTCGCTGACGCGGTCGAGCTGGCGCTCGACGCAGGTCTCGAGCGGGCCATGGATCGCTACAACCGCGCCGGCGCGCTCGGCTGCGAGGAGCTGTCATGACCGCGCTCTGGAAGGAAGTCATCGCGTCGGAGGCCCGGCTCGCCCGCTGGGTCGAGCGCGGCGGGGGCGAGCTCAACGTGGCCAGGCTGCCCCGTCCCGCGTGGCCGATCGTTGCCGGCTCCATCGCCCGAGGCTTGGCCGCCCGCGGCAGGCAGCTGCTGATCCTCGTCCCCGGCCCGGACAGGTTCGCCGGCGAGCTGCGCCTGTGGCTCGCGGGCAACCCGCCCACGTACGTGTTCGCCGAGGTCGCCGTCTCGTTCCTGGACCGGCCGCCCGCGTTCGACGAGTCGGTGAACCGCCGGCTGGAAGCACTCGTGGCTCTGAGCGAGGGCGAACCGGCCGTGGTCGTGACGTCGAGACGGGCGACGACCCGGCAGACGATCTCGCGCCGCGACCTGGTCGAGACCACGGTGGTGCTGCGTCCGGGCGAGGGGCCGGATCCCGTGGCGGTCGCCGGCCGCCTGATCGAGCTCGGCTACACCCGCGAGCCGCTGGTCGAGCAGCACGGCCAGTTCTCGCTCCGGGGCGGGATCCTCGACGTCTTCCCGGCGGCGGCTGACGCGCCCGTGCGAGCGGAGTGGTCCGGGGACGCCGTCGAGACCCTCCGCCTTTTCGACCCGGAGAACCAGCGGTCCGTGATGGCGATCCCAGACGCCGTGATCCGGACGGGACGCGAGCTGCTCATCGGTCCGGACCGCGGCGCCGCCGCAGTCGAACGGCTGCATGGGACCGTCTCCCTGGACACGCTGCGCGGCGACGTGCTCAGCGAGTGGGAGGACGAGCTGACCCGGCTTGGCGCGGGGGCGGCGTTCGCCGGGGTCGAGTTCTACGCCGCCTATCTGGACCCCTCGCGCCCCTCGCTGCTGGACCACGTCCCCCCGGATGCGGTCATCCTCGACTTCGAGCCGCGGCGACAGCTCACCGACGCCCGGACGCTGCTGGACGAGACGTCCATGCTGGCCGCCGCCGAGGCGGGAGGCGGGGAGCTGCCGCGCGAGTTCATCCTGCCGACCGTCGAGCACCTCGACGACTTCGGCACCAGGCCGCGCCTGGCGGTGACCGCGGGCGAGGGAGATGGCGACGCGGTGGACCTGGGATGGTTCGAGGGCGAGCCCCTGGTCGGCCAGCCCCGGGCGCTCGCCGGCTTTGCCGCCCGCGCCGACGCGGCCGCGGTCGTGTTCGCCACCGAGCAGGACGAGCGGGTGCGCGCGCTGCTCGACGAGGCGGGGGTCACGCCACCCTTGAAGGAGGTCGAGCTCGACCTCGACATGGACCTGGCGCCTGGCCTCGAGCGCGCGGCCGTCGACCTGGGCGCCGGATGGGCGCAACCGGCGCTGAGGCTCTTCGTCGCCACCGACGCGGAGCTCTTCGGTCGGGTGCGGCGTCCCTCGCGCGGCGGCCGCGCCCGGACGCGGGCGGCGGACCTCACCCGCGAGTTCACCCTCGACTTCGCGCCGGACGAGCTGGTCGTGCATGTCGACCACGGCATCGCGCGCTTCAAGGGCATGCGCCTGATCGAGTCCGAGGGCGCGCACCGCGAATACCTCGAGCTCGAGTACGCGGAGGGCGACCGGCTCTTCGTGCCCGTGGAAAACCTGGACCGGGTGCAGAAGTACCTCGGCGGCGAGGGCGCCCCGACGCTGCATCGCCTCGGCACCTCGGACTGGACCCGCGCGCGAGGCCGCGCACGGAAGGTCGTGCAGGACGTGGCCGAGGAGCTGCTGAAGATCTACTCCCTGCGCGAGGCGCGGCCGGGCATCGCGTTCGCGCCCGACACCGCGTGGCAGCAGGAGCTCGAGTCGACATTTCCTTATGAAGAGACGCCGGACCAGGTGGCGGCCCTGGCCGAGATCAAGGCCGATATGGAGTCGGACCGCCCGATGGACCGCCTGCTGTGCGGCGACGTCGGCTTCGGCAAGACCGAGCTCGCGCTGCGGGCGGCGTTCAAGGCGGCGATGAGCGGCAAGCAGGTGGCAGTCCTCGCGCCGACGACGGTGCTCGCGCAGCAGCACTTCCACGTCTTCCGCGAACGGCTGAAAAACTTCCCCGTGGTGGTCGAGATGCTTTCCAGGTTCGTCGACGACGAGGCGCAGGCGCGCACGGTCGAGGGCTTGAAGAGCGGGCACGTCGACATCGTGGTCGGCACGCACCGGCTGCTCCAGCGCGATGTCCGCTTCAAGCGCCTGGGACTTCTCGTCGTCGACGAGGAGCACCGGTTCGGCGTCATGCAGAAGGAGCGCCTGAAGAAGCTGAGGGCGCAGCTCGACGTGCTGTCCCTGTCGGCGACGCCGATCCCGCGCACGCTGCACATGGCCGTCGGCGGCATCCGCGACATGAGCGTCATCCAGACGCCGCCCGAAGAGCGCCAGCCGATCAAGACCTACGTCACCGCCGACGACGACGGGCTGATCCACGAGGCGATCAGCCGCGAACTGGGCCGGGGCGGCCAGGTCTACTACGTGCACAACCGCGTGCGCACGATCCAGAAGGCGGCAGAGCGCGTGCGCCGCCTGATGCCGGAGGCCCGCGTCGCGGTGGGCCACGGCCAGATGTCCGAGGACGAGCTGGCGACCGTGATGGTGGACTTCGAGTCGGGCAAGTACGACGTGCTGGTGTGTACGACGATCATCGAGTCGGGCCTCGACATCCCGAACGTGAACACGATCATCGTCGAGCGCTCTGACCGCTTCGGCCTGGCCCAGCTCTATCAGCTGCGCGGCCGCGTCGGACGCTCGGGTCGGCGGGCGTACGCATACTTCCTGTACGACCCGCGGCGGTCGCTGACCGAGGAGGCGGACAAGAGGCTGGACGTCATCTCCGGCCTGCACGAGCTCGGCCAGGGCTTCAAGATCGCGCTCCGCGACCTCGAGATCCGCGGCGCCGGCAACCTGCTGGGCACCGAGCAGCACGGCGCGATCGCCGCGGTCGGGTTCGAGATGTACCTGCAGATGCTGCAGGGCGCGGTCAACAAGCTGCGGACGGGTTCCGACGAAACCGCGATCGCCGACGTGCTCTCGACGGCGGAGATGAACCTCGACCTGCCGCTCGACCACTTCATCCCGCGCTCCTACATCCGCGACGAGAAGCTGCGCCTGGCTGCGTACCGGCAGCTCGCGAACGCAGAGGACGAGGAGGAGCTGGACTCGATGCTGCGCTCGCTGCGCGACCGCTACGGCACCGCGCCCGCGCAGCTCGACAACCTGGCTTACTCGCTGCGCGTCAAGCTGCGCGGCCAGCGCATGGGTCTGCGCGGCGTCATCGCGGAGGGCCACGACATCGTCATCCGCGTCGATCCGCAGAGGCTGCTCGACGTGGAGGAGCTCTCGCGGCGGATGGCGGGCAGGATCGCCGTCGGGCCGAACCGGATCAAGATGCGACGCAAGGGCGAGGGCTGGCAGGCCGACCTGATGACCTTGCTCAACGAGATGACCGCCCTCTACGAAGCCGGCCGCGGCGCCGCGGTAATGTCTCGCCCGTGACGGAAAAGCCTTTCTCGGCGGGGGTCGCGGCCATCTTCGAGGTCGTGCACCGCCTGCGCGCGCCGGATGGCTGCCCGTGGGACCGGGAGCAGACGCACGAGTCGCTCCGGCCGTACCTGCTCGAGGAGACCTACGAGCTGCTCGAGGCCATCGACTCCGGCCAGGAGGCCAAGATGATGGAGGAGCTCGGCGACCTCCTGCTCCAGGTCGCGATGCACGCCGAGATCGCCGCCCAGGAAGGCCGCTTCGACGCGGCCAGGGTGTCGGAGGCGGTGGCGGCGAAGATGGTCAAGCGCCACCCGCATGTATTCGGGGACGCGTCGGCGGCGAACGCCGACGAGGTCCTGCGCAACTGGGAGCACCAGAAGATGCGCGAGTCGCGCGATGCCGGCAGCGAAGAGTCAGTCGTCGACCGTGTGCCGGAGACGCTGCCCGCGCTCGCGTGGACCCTGGGCCTGCAGAAGCGCGCGGCGCGCGTGGGTTTCGACTTCGCGTCGCCGCCCGCCGCGGCGGCTTCGGTGGCCGAGGAAGCGGGCGAGCTCGCCACGGAGAGCGACCGCGACCGCGTGTTCGAGGAGATGGGCGATCTGCTGTTCGCGATCGTCTCCCTGGCCCGGACGTTGAAGGTGAATCCGGAGGACGCGCTGAGGGTCGCGGGCCAGCGGTTCCGCAAGCGCTTCGCGGCCGCGGAGGCCACACTGCGCGCCGAAGGTAGGAGTTTCAACGACCTCGACGAGGCGGAGAAGCTTCGCGTTTGGGAGCAGTCGCGCTAGGACGCGTTTGTTATAGTCGGCGCCTCCGCCGTCCTTCACAACACAACGTCGCAGCATGAGACACACCAGAGCCTTGACCGTCGCGGGCACCGTGCGCACGAACACGTTCGGCGTGCGCCAGGTCGTCGTCCTTGTCGCCATCGTCGGCGCTCTGGCGTGGGGCGGGGTGGCCTTCGCGCAGGAGGCTTTCATCAGCCACGGCCTAAGTCAGCAGGTGAAGGAGCTGCGCCGCCAGAACGCCGAGATCGCGGCTCAGAACGCCGGCTACAAGAAGGACGTGCAGGCCTTGCAGTCGGGCACCGCGAACGAGGAAGAGGCGCGGCGCAACGGCTACGCGAGGCCGGACGAGAAGACGTACCTGGTCACCACCGCGCCCTCGCCGACCCCGCCGGCCCATCGCTGAGCGGCGGGTATACTCGTAGACGCGGAGTGGAGCAGCGGCAGCTCGTCGGGCTCATAACCCGAAGGTCGTCGGTTCGAATCCGACCTCCGCAACCATCTTCCTGATCACCCCAACCGCGTGACTGTGAGCACGTCCGAAAAATCGTCCGTCCACACTGGAAACTGAGGATTCCCCGCCATCACTTTCCAACCTGGGCGTGCAGGTATATCGCCAAGGTCACGAGGATCCGCTGCCATCAGCACCCACGACGACTTGAACTTGCCCATCGCAGCCTCTGCGGGTGTCACGTCGATGTCGGTACGCAAGTAAGCCGTGAGGGAGATGGACGCCGCGCCGCTGGCCAGGACCGAGGCCAGGTCGATGTACTTGTTTGACACGTTGAACATCAACACCCCGCCCGGGCGCAGCTTGAGCACGTAAAGCTGCAGTGCTTCCTGCGTCAGCAGATGCACCGGCGTCGCGTCACCGCCGAAGGCGTCGAGGACGATCAGGTCGAAACTGTGGTCGGGCGCCTTGGCGAGCGTCAGCCGGCCGTCGCCGAGCACGATGCTCGCGTTGGGCGTGCAGTCGCGCAGGAACGTGAACAGATCGGGGTTCTTGGCGATGCCAACAACCACCGGGTCGATCTCGTAGTACGTCCACGTCTGCTGTGGCTGCGCATAGCAACCAAGCGAACCCGCACCCAGCCCGATGACGGCAACGTTCCAGCGGCCGTCCACCTCATGCACCGCCTGGAAGAAGTCACCGACAGGGCCGCTCGGCGCGTAGTAGGAGGTAGGGATGTCTCGCAGCTGCGGGTCGGTGAGCTGGACTCCGTGGATGACGCCACCGTCGATCAGCTCGTGCCGCTGGCCGGTCGCGTCGGCGACGACTTTGTGCACGCCGAAGAAGTCCCGCTGTTGAAAGATGGTGAGTTGGGCGCCGATGGGCAGCAGGCTCAACAGCAGCATCAAACCCGTCGTCAGCCCGAAGCGAAGCGGGCGTCGCGTGAAAGCTGCGGACACCACCGCGGGAATCGCGAAGACCACGAGGATGCGAACAAAGTCCCCAGCGCTTGCCGCGCTTGTCATCACCACGCGGTCCAACCGGCCGAGGACCCCTGTCACCGACAGAAGCCCGAGCGCGGCGAGAAGCGTGACGGCAAGAAGGGCGGGCATGGCCACGTCGGCGCGGAGAGACTTGCGGTCCGTCGCCGCGGCCAGCGCCGGCCTGAGGAGAGCCGCGCCGATGATGGCGATGGGGTACTCGAAGAAGTCACTGAAGAGGGCGGGGGCCACCACGGCGATGAAAAGGCCTCCGGTCGCGCCGCCCACGGCGACCCACCAGTAGAACTCGGTCAGGTGTGAGGCGCTCGGCCGATCGCCGGCGAGCTCACCGTGGCAGAGAAGGGCGGCGAGGAAGAAGGCACCGAAATGGAGGATGGCGAGACCCCAGAAAGGACCCCCGCCGCCGAGCAGGATCATCCCGAGCAACGGCAGCGCGTAGAAGGGAAACGCGCGGTTGAGCCATCGCTGTGGGATCAGCGGTCGCCGGGCGAAGACGATGGCGAAAGAGAACAGGTACAGGGCGAGCGGGATCACCCACAGCAGTGGGAGCGGACGGATCACCGTCGTGAAGTAGGACGTGACCGCCAGCATCCACGTCGAGGGGACGGCCGCGAGCAGTATCCACCGCACGCGCCGGCGCCACGTCAGCTGCTCGCTGGAGGAGTCGACGTGAGCAGTGACGGGTTGGCTGCGGTTGCGCGGTTCCGTGAGGGCGACGGCTGCAATGCACAGCGCCACCAGCAGGACGAACGCGATGTAGCCGGCGAGCCAGAGCTGGGCCTGCGCGTGGAGGCCGAGATGCGGCTCGATGAGCGCCGGGTACGAGAGGAGCCCAAGGGCGCTTCCCAGGTTGCTGGCGAGGTAGAGGAAATAAGGATCCGACGCGTAGCTGTGATTGGTCCGCGAGAAGAGGTGCTGGACGAGCGGCGAGGTCGTTGACACGACGAAAAAGGGAAGACCGGCCATGGCCGTGAGGAAAAGGACCAGGTACAGGACGATGCCGGCGGAGCTCGGTGGGTCCCATCCGGGAATCAGGTGGATGGGCAGCACCGCCAGGGGCAGCACGAGCACGACCGCGTGGACGAGGGCCTGCCGTCGCCAGCCAAGCCTGACCGCGAGCCAGTGCGAATATCCATACCCGGCCAGCAGCACGACCTGGAAGAAGAGAACGGTCGTTGTCCACACCGCGGGGGTGCCGCCAAACACCGGCAGAACCATCTTGCCGACCATCGGCTCGACGAGGAAAAGCAGGAACGCGCTGGCGAAGATGCAAAGCGCGAAGACTGCGACCACTCCTACGGAGGCCGCGAATCGCCTGTCCAGGGAGGCAGTGGCCGCGCCGATCAAGGCCGTATATTCTGCGGCACCGTCTTCACAATTCAGCCGGCGCACAAGGCCCGGCGTCCTAGATCGAGGAACCAGGTGAATAAGAGAAAGAGAGTGGCGATCGACAAGCACCGGAAGAAGAAGCGCAAGCTGAAGGCTCGGGCCCAGCAGCCGGCGCGGTAACCTCTCCCGCGCGGTGCCGTAGCTCAGGTGGTAGAGCGCGCGACTCATAATCGCGTTGTCGGTGGTTCGAGTCCACCCGGCACCACCATGTCCGTCTGCAACTTCGGCTGATGGGAGACCCTGACTCCAAGACCGTGGGGACTGCCGTACGTGCCTTTGCGCGTTCGGGCGACGCGGAATCCGCCCTCGAGCGGTGCGCGCGTGGTTGGCGGTCATGGCTCGCTAGCGGCGACATGGACGACGGAATGGTCGCCGCCGCGGCGGCGCTCGAGGCCCCCGGGGCGCAGACAGTGGAGCCGTGGTACGCGCGAGTCCTGTACGCAGATGGTCTCTTCGCCTTTCGCGCCGGGGATGTGAAGCGATCGCGCGCCCGCAACGTCGAGCTGCTGCGCGTGGCACGCGAGACGGGCGACGTTCGCGGTGAATGCGACGGGCTCACCGGCATGGCTCGGATTGCCCTGCGCGAAGGCCGGTATGAAGACGTGGTCTCGCTGGCACGCGAGGGTCTCGAGCGCGCCCGCGCTGCCCGTGACGCCGCCGCCGAGGACGGCCCGCGACACCTCGAGGCAGTCGGCGTGCGGATGCTCGGCGACTATCGGCGCGCCCGCGAGCTCTACCTCGAGAGCCTGGCCGCTGCTCAAAGCGCGGGCAACGTCGACCGGGTCGCGACCGAGGAGCACAACCTGGGCTGGGTGGACCTCCACCTCGGCGACGTCGAGAGCGCCGAGGCGCGATTCCGCCGCCGCGACGGGAGCGGTGTCGACAACGCGTACCTCGAGGCGTGGCGCGATCTGAGCTGGGCGGCCGTCGCTTGCCTGCGCAAAGACTGGACCGAGGCGCGGCGGCGATTCGAGGTGGGCATGAAGGCGCTCGAAGCACTGCAGGCCGCGCCCGATCCCGACGACGCCCTCGAGCTCGAGTGGCTGTCCACGAGACTGGACGAGGATCCCGCGTTCTAACGTTCAGACCAATGGACGTCCGCTTCCGCAAGATCGGTGCATGAGCTTCGCCTGCATCGCGCCCGAGGGGCGCCTTCTGGTGGCGGTGTCTGGTGGCCCTGACTCGACGGCGCTCCTCGTCTCGCTGCACGAGGCCGGCCGGGAGATCGTCGCCGCCCACTACGACCACGCCCTGCGCGACGGCTCGGACGCGGTGGCCGGCCAGGTCGCGGACGTGTCCGCGCACCTTGGCGTCCGGCTCATCACCGAGCGACGGACCCAGCCTCTTGCGAAGGGTTCCCTGCAGGCCGCCGCCCGCGAGCTGCGCTACGCCTTCCTGGAGCGCGCCCGGGTCGAGGCGGGCGTGGACTGGGTCGCGCTCGCCCACACCGCCGACGACCTGGTCGAGGGCGTCCTCCTGCACCTGCTCCGCGGCTGCGGCCTCGCGGGTTTCCGCGGCATGCCGGCGCGGCGTGGCCGCTACGTGCGCCCCTTGCTGAACGTGTGGCGGCGGGAGATCGAGCAGTTCCTGGCGGGCCGCGGGATCGCCGCCCACCAGGACCCCGCCAACACCGACCCGAGGTACGCGCGCGTGCGCGCGCGTCTATCTCTCCTGCCCGCGCTGGAGCGCGACCGGCCCGGCATCACGCGGCGCTTCCACGCCGCAGCGCTCACGGCCGCGCGCCTCCAGGAGGAGGCGGAGCACGCGCCCACGAAGATCGAGGTTCTGAAGCGCATGTACGCCGAGGCGGGGGGTCGGCAGCCCGGGCTCTCGAGGCGGCACCTCGAGGCCATGCTCAGTCTGACCGGCCCCGGCAGGGGCGGACGGGGCGTCGATCTGCCGGGCGGCCTGCGTTTCCGTATCGTGGGTGAGCTCATGCAAGTGGTCCCGTCGCAGAGGCCTGGCGCCGAGGCGCCGCCGCGCCTCGAGGTGACGTTCTGCGCCGGCTGCGACGACCCGGCGGCGGTCCACCTCCGCGACGGCGCCCGGCTGCGCGTCGGTTATCGGCGCCCTGGTCTCCGCCTGCGCCCGCTCGGCGGCCGCGGCACGCGCAAGCTCCAGGACGTCTTCGTCGACGCGCGCGTGCCTCGCGAGGACCGCGACGCGTGGCCGCTTGTGTTCGCCGGTGACCGCCTGGCGTGGGTGCCCGGCGTCGCCGTGGACGCGGACCTGGCCAGCCCGCGCGAAAGCCCCGGCCGGCACGTGGCGCTGGCACCTATGCCGGCTCTACCCGCTCGGAAAGTTGTTAGGCTAGAAACTCCCCAGGAGATCTGAGTTGAGTCGATTCCCCCGCTCCAGCCTGTTCTATTTCGCCTTGGTCGTCGTCCTCGGCCTCATCTTCTGGTTCACCTGGAGCTCGATCCAGAGCAGCCAGGGCCAGACCGACTGGGACTTCACGACGATGATGACCAAGGCCGCGCAGGGACAGGTCCGGGTGGTCGACATCACCGGCACCGACGGCGTCGTCACCGACGTCGACGGCCACAAGCACAACGTCGTCCTGCCCGACTGCTCGGGCGAGTGCAAGTACCAGGACGACCTGCGCTCCTACAGCGTGCAGGGCGGCGGCACGGTGACCATCAAGTTCGAGAAGAGCCAGACCGGCAGCTACCTGATCAGCGTCCTGCTGCCGAACATCATCCTCGTCATCCTGATCGCGGCCTTCATGTGGTGGGTCCTGCGCCAGACGCAGAGCGGCAACAACCAGGCCATCTCCTTTGGACGCTCGCGCGCGCGGATGATCGCGGGCGACAAGCCGGCGATCACGTTCGCCGATGTCGCCGGCGTCGACGAGGCCAAGCAGGAGCTGACGGAGATCGTCGAGTTCCTCAAGTACCCCGAGAAGTTCGTGGCCCTCGGCGCGCGCATCCCCAAGGGCGTGCTGCTCGTCGGCCCTCCAGGCACGGGCAAGACGCTGCTCAGCAAGGCCGTGGCCGGCGAGGCCGGGGTCCCCTTCTTCTCGATCTCGGGCTCTGAGTTCGTCGAGATGTTCGTCGGCGTCGGCGCCAGCCGCGTCCGCGACCTGTTCGACCAGGCCAAGAAGAACTCGCCCTGCATCGTCTTCGTGGACGAGATCGACGCCGTGGGCCGACAGCGCGGCGCCGGCCTGGGCGGCGGACACGATGAGCGCGAGCAGACCCTCAACCAGCTGCTCGTGGAGATGGACGGCTTCGACACCAACACGCACGTCATCGTCATCGCGGCCACGAACCGGCCCGACGTGCTCGACCCCGCGCTGCTTCGCCCGGGTCGCTTCGACCGCCACGTCACCCTCGACCGGCCCGACATCAAGGGCCGGCGGTCGATCCTCGACGTGCACGCGCGCAACAAGCCGCTGGACTCGACGGTCGACCTGGACGTGCTGGCCCGCCAGACGCCGGGCTTCAGTGGCGCGGACCTGGCGAACCTGATCAACGAGGCCGCGATCCTTGCCGCCCGCGCCAACAAGAAGGTGATCGGCATGGACGAGCTGGAGGAGGCGATCGCGCGTGTCATCGCGGGCCCCGAGCGCAAGAGCCGCCGCATCTCCGAGAAGGAGAAGGAGATCATCGCCTACCACGAGACGGGTCACGCGCTGGTGATGAAGGCGCTGCCGCACACCGACCCGGTGCACAAGGTCTCGATCATCTCCCGCGGCATGGCTCTCGGCTGGACCTTGAGCCTTCCCGAGGAGGACAAGTACCTCGTCTCGCGCGACGAGCTCATGGACCAGATCGCCGGCATCATGGGCGGCCGGGTGGCGGAGGAGATCGTCTTCAACGACATCACGTCCGGAGCCGAGAACGACATCCAGCGCGCGACGCAGATGGCCCGCCGCATGGTCACGCAGTGGGGCATGTCGGACAAGCTCGGCACCGTGACGATGGGCCACAAGGAGGAGCTTGTCTTCCTCGGCCGCGACCTCGGCGAGCAGCGCAACTATTCGGAAGAGGTGGCCGCCCTCATCGACGAGGAGATTCGCAGCATCGTCGACCACGGCTACCAGACCGCGAAGACGATCCTCACCCGGCAGCGCGGGAAGATGGACGCCGTGGTGGAGCGTCTGAAGGTCGTGGAGACGATCGACGGCAAGGAGCTCGACGCGATCATCGCCGCGGAAGAGCCGGACGCCCCGGCCGCGGCCAGCTCCTCGGCCTCCTAGCTTCGTAGCCACACTCACCGTCGCCGGGCGCGGAAATCTAGGCCGCAGCCTGGCGCGGGCGCTTCCCGCCCGGCTGGTGCCGGCGCGGAAGGGCTTCCGGATGCCGGGCTCGGGCGTGCTCTTCCTGGCAGTCCCGGACGGCGCGGTGCCCGAGATGGCCGAGAGGATCGCGAGCCTGGACCCGCCGGCGCGGCTGGCGGTCGTGCACCTGAGCGGGGCGCTGGGGCTGGATGCGCTGGACGCGCTGCCCGCGAACCCACGCGGCTCGTTCCATCCCCTGCAGTCGTTCCCGGAGCCGCGCGAGCCTGCGGCGTTCCGCGGCATCACCGTCGCGGTCGACGCGACCACGCCCGCGCTGCTGCGCCACCTCGGTGCGCTCGCCCGCCGGCTTGGCGCGCGGCCCAGGCACGTGACGGACCGCGAGCGCGTGCTGTATCACGCCGCGGCGGTGTTCGCGTCGAACTTCCTGGACGTCACTGTGGCCGAGGCGGTGCGGATGCTGGGCCGGATCGGCTGGAGCGAGAAGGACGCGACCTCGGCCCTGCTGCCGCTCGTCGAAGGAGCGGTGGCCAACATCCGCAAACGCGGCGCGGTCAAGGCCCTGACGGGCCCGATCCGGAGAGGCGACGCGGACACCGTCCAACGGCACCTGAGGGCTG
>Ga0209157_1000291_pt1 | contig 44169 bp, 36 predicted proteins | sample GraSoiAngelo_135_FD_185892 | JGI IMG/M metagenome (GOLD analysis project Ga0209157, IMG submission 185892) | Grasslands soil microbial communities from the Angelo Coastal Reserve, California, USA - 14_0929_05_40cm (SPAdes) (version 2) | ecosystem: Environmental > Terrestrial > Soil > Grasslands ...
GTTGGGCCATCACCAATCAACGTCGCACCTTTGACGGGTGCCGTAATTTGCCCGTTCTCGATCAGGTAAGCTTCGCTGGCCGTGAACACGAATTTCCCGCTGGTGATGTCGACCTGGCCGCCCCCGAAATGAACGGCATACAAGCCCTTCGTTACAGATTTGATGATATCTTCAGGCGCCGAGTCTCCCGACATCATGAACGTATTGGTCATCCTCGGCAAAGGAATGTGATCATAACTTTGACGGCGGCCATTTCCCGTAAGCGGCGCGTTCATGAGTTTCGAGCTTAGCCGGTCCTGCAGATATCCCTGCAAAACCCCTTTCTCGATGAGCACTGTCTGGTGCGTCGGATTTCCCTCGTCATCCATGTTGAGAGATCCACGGCGGAACGGAATGGTGCCGTCGTCAACAACGGTGCAAAGCTCCGATCCCACCTTTTGTCCAACAAGACCGGCAAATGCCGACGTCTTTTTACGATTGAAGTCGGCCTCCAAACCGTGACCGATGGCTTCGTGCAAGAGAATGCCCGGCCATCCAGGCCCGAGTACGACTTCCATCGGACCAGCCGGAGCATCAATAGCACGAAGTTGCAAGACCGCCTGACGCGCGCTCTCACGAGCGATGGCGCAAGGATCCAGATCGCCGGTAAAAACATCTAGGGCGCGCCGGCCCCCGCCTCCCTGATATCCGGATTGGCGTTGGCCATTTTCTTCCGCAATGCACATCACATTCAGCCGGACCAGAGGTTGAAGATCCCAGGCCGCGCGGCCGTCGGAGGTCGCAATTAAAATGTGTTTCGTCTCATCGACATAGCTTGCTTGAACTTGTTTGATGCGCGGATCATACGCACGCGCAGCCTCGTTGCTCAGCTGCAACAGTCGGATCTTTTCTGCGATTTCGAGTTCAGCGGGAAAGGTGGGAACCGGATACAAATTCCGTTCCTGATTCAGTGGTGTTGGTATTTGAAGACTTCCCCCCACTGCAGAAGAATGTGCAATAAACGCCGCCGTCCGTGCCGCCTTCAAAATATTTTGGCGATTCAGATCATCCGAATACGCATAACCGGTTTTCTCTCCGGAAATGACACGCACGCCGGCTCCAAGACTGACGCCCTTGGTTGCGCTCTTGATGATCTGTTCCTCAAGAACGATGGAATGGTTGATGCGGTATTCAAAATAGAGATCTGCGTAATCGCCGCCCCGGGACAACGCTTCGGATAAGTACGCCTCCAGATCGCGCGTCGTGACGCCGTGTTTCTCGAAGAAGATTGAATTACTGAGCGCCATCGACCGGTCCCACAACAACCAATGTGTAATTTTCGCTATCCAAATACATTCTTGCGACACGCGATATGTCTTCGATCGTTACACTCCGAATATATTCCGGATATTTCACGACGTAATTGAAACCCAGACCGTACACGTCTGCGTGCACGAGAAAACGCGCTATCTGCGGACTGGATTCGAAGGAAAAGACAAAACTACCCGTCAAGTAATCCTTCGCGTCTTGCAATTCTTGTGCTGTTACCGGTTCTTCTCGGATCCGGCGAATTTCGTTCACCAACCCTTCCGTCGCCAGTCTCATATTTTCCGGCGAGGTCCCGATAAACGCGACAAAACGGCCGGGATCCAAGCCTGCGGTCATCGTAATGCTTGCAAAAGTCGTATATGCCAATCCTAACTCATCTCGAAGCCGCTGAGGAATCCGCGCCGTAAAGCCTGCACCCCCACCCAGAATCGTGTCGAGCACTTGAAGCGCGTAGTAATCCGGATTGGTGCGCCGCACTCCGAGATGACCCAAATAGATGTTGAGTTGCTGAGCCGGCATACGGATGAATTTTTTCCGCTTGCCCGATTGGCGAACAGGCTCCGGATAAGTCGGGAAAACAATCGGACGGGCGCGCCAGCTTCCGAATGTGTCCTGGATGTTAGGCAGGAGCTCGGAAACTCGGAAATCGCCCACCACGGCGAGAACTACATTATTCGGAAGGAAATATTTTTCATGAAAATCGAGCAGATCGTTGCGCTCGATCCTCTCGACCGTTTCTGGATATCCGTGCGATGGACGATGTAACGGATGATCCTGGTACACCAGTTCGTTGAATGCCCAGCCTGCCACAACCTGCGGCCGGTCTTGCGCACTCGCAATTTCGGCCAAGGTCCGTTCTTTTTCCTTGTCAACATACTCTTGCGGAAAAATAGGACGCATCAGGAGATCCGCCAGCAGCTCTAATCCGAGAGGAACATCTTTGTTCAAAACACCAGCCGAGACGACGACCCGCTCAAAGGAACCGTCTGCCTCGATAGCGCCCCCGACGGATTCAATTGCGTCTGCGATTTCGAAAGATGTACGGGTCTGAGTCCCTTCGTCGAGCAACCGGCTGGCCATGATTGCAACGCCCGCCTTCGACTCCGGATCGTACCTGGCCCCGGTTAACACGCTTGCATTCAATGAAACCGTCGGTAGCGAAGGATTCTCAACCAAGAGAATCTTCATGCCGTTGTTAAGAACATGGCTGTGAACCTCGAAAGCTCTTCGCACGCCGAGTTCAGCCGGCTTCACTTTCATCGTCCTCGACTGGTTCGGAGCCGTCACTCAGCAAAACAGCTACAGTGCGGCTATCTTCATTCAGATAACGGCTGCAGGCGGCGGCAACATCGGCCGCTGTGACGGCGTTGATACGCGGGAGATACGAATCGATATAATCGAGATCATAGAGCGTTTCGATTTGCCCCAGCAGGATGGCCTGATCCAACGTCCTTTCACGCGAGAGGATGAAGTGAGCTTCCATCTGGTGCTTCGCCCGATCCAACTCATGCTCGTTCAACTGTCCTCCGGCGATCCTCCCCAATTCGTCGTAAATACTTGTCTCGATTTCTTCAATCGAGTGGTCTCCGCGCGCTTCGGCTCGGATATGAAACAGGGTCGGGTCTTTCGATTCGCCGTATTCCGCAGAAACAAACGTCACCGACTGCTCACGTTCCACCAATCGTTGGTAGAAGCGAGAGGCTTTTCCTTCCGAAAGAACGACTCCCAGTACCTGGAGTGCATAGCTATCGACATGCGCGATCTGTGGGGCGTGATAGGCGATTGCTAACCGCGGCACCTTCGAACGCCAGCGAACAATCAGCCGTCTCTCACCGCGTTGGGGCGGCTCCTTCAACAGCATGGGCGGAGGCGGAGCGCCCGCCGGAACCGAACCAAATGCGCGCTCTACTTTGGTCAATACCTCGTCGGTTTCGAAATCGCCGGCAAGCACTAGAATCGCATTGTTTGGATGGTAATAGCGTCGATAGTACGCCTGTTGCTCCTCGACTGTCGCGCGCTCCACATCCTGCAACCATCCCACTATGGGATTCCGATAGGGATGTACCTTGAAAGCGGCGGCTTCCTGTTCCTGCAACAACAGTCCCCAAGGCGAATCCAAACCGGTTTTCAGCTCTTCAATGACAACCTTTTTCTCTGCTTCAAACTCTTCGGGATCAAAGGCGCAGTTGATTATCCGATCGGATTCGATTTCCAACGCGACGTCCCATCGGTCGGCCGCGAAATTGAAATAGTACGCAGTGAAATCATGCGACGTGAACGCATTGTTGCCGCCTCCATTTTTCAGCGTAATCAGGTCAATCTGGCCTTTCTTGAATCGCTCAGTGCCTTTAAACAACATGTGTTCCAGAAAGTGGGACTTTCCGGTCTGGCCCAACTCCTCATTGCGTGATCCCACACGGTACCAGATCATGGCGGTCACGATCGGTGAAGTATGGACTTCTTTCGTCAGCACAACCAGACCGTTGTCGAGCACCGTCCGGCGAACATCTTCCATGGCGAACGTTGAAGGAATTTCGAGAGACGACATTTCTGTTTTCTGATTAAAAGTAAATTAGACTGTTTTTCTAAAGCCAGGGGTGCGCGGCTTCGTGGAGCAGTCGCGGAGGGAACATTCCCACCGAGTGGAAACTATCACAAGGTCGCTGGGCTTGTCACATATGATTTCACTGTCCCCAACGGAAGTCGAGCGGCGCTTTGCTCTTATGGGCATACCGAATCGGTTTACTGAACCGGAAAGAGCAGAATTTGGAACGATACCCATAGTTGACGCGAAGGACGTAGTGATCGCTTTTCCTACTCCACGGGCGTTGTCTGGACTCAACATATTGAATTTAATAAAGATAGTAGGAACCGACCCGCGTAAGCCCCCCTCGTTTTTCGATCACCCTTGGTACCTGGAAGAACCCTTTGCCCAGCAGGATTGCGAACCTGGTTGGCACTTTCTATGTACGAATGTCGTGCCCGATTCGGTATCGCAACCAATCCACTACATCGATAGTCTGCGTGATTCCGGCTTGGAACTACCGTCAGCAGTTGAAGTTGTCCTCATGCTCTTTTTGCATTTTGCAGGAACCGGCGAGCAACTCCTCCAAAGGAAGCATACATGGTGTAGAGACCGGGCCAGTCTAGATCGATTTGTGACGGTGGGAGCCTTCGGTCGAAACGGATTATTCCTGAGCGCTCATCCCGGTATGTATGCCAGCCGCGGGCTTGGAATTTGCGCGAAACTTATGCGCTAGCTGTGTGGTGCGCTTTTCGGGCGACTTGAATTCGGATCAAGGCCCGTTCGAGTGCCACGAGAGCGCGCCCGTAGTCCACGTCCTCGCCGCCACGCGCGATGCGTTCTTCCGCCCTCTGTTTTGCGCGCAGAGCACGATCGAGATCGATGTCGTGTGCGCGTTCCGCTGTCTCCGCCAGGATGCGAACGTGGTTCGGCTGAACTTCAACGAATCCCCAGGCAACGGCGAGGAAAGACCATCGGTCGCCCTTACGATAAGCGACTTCTCCAACCTTCAGTTCGGAAAAGAGCGGTGCGTGCCCCGGTAGCACGCCAAAATAACCCTCCGATCCCGGGATCTGTAGCTCGTCGACGGCTTCATCAACGACAGCGCGTTCGGGAGTGACGATGGTCAGCTCGATCGTCTTATCGGCCATGCTCATTTGACTGCAGCCAGCCGTTGGGCCTGTTCGAGAGCTTCTTCAATGGTACCGACCATATAAAAGGCCTGCTCCGGGATGTCGTCGTGTTTGCCCTCAACGATTTCCTTAAAGCCTTTAATCGTCTCGGCGATCTTGACGTACTTGCCTTCTCGGCCAGTGAATTGTGCCGCAACAAAGAAAGGCTGAGACAGAAAACGTTGGATTTTCCGCGCGCGCGCGACGGTGAGCTTGTCGTCTTCGGACAGTTCGTCGATGCCCAAGATGGCGATGATGTCTTGCAGGTCTTTGTACTTCTGCAATACTGCCTTAACCGACCGCGCCACGTTGTAGTGCTCGGCACCAACGATTCTGGGATCGAGAATACGTGAAGTTGAGGCTAGTGGATCGACTGCGGGATAAATACCAAGTTCCACGATTTGCCGCGAAAGGTTGGTCGTCGCATCCAGATGCGCAAACGTTGTAGCGGGTGCGGGATCGGTATAGTCATCAGCCGGAACGTAGATGGCTTGAACCGAAGTGATCGAACCTTTTGTGGTGGATGTAATTCGTTCCTGAAGCTCGCCCATTTCCGTTGCCAGCGTTGGCTGATACCCCACTGCAGAAGGCATTCGGCCCAACAGAGCAGAGACTTCGGAACCGGCCTGCGTAAATCGAAAGATGTTGTCGATGAAGAGAAGAACGTCCTGTCCCTCATCGTCGCGAAAATATTCGGCGGTGGTGAGAGCGGTAAGGGCAACGCGCAGCCTTGCTCCAGGCGGTTCGGTCATCTGGCCATAAATGAGCGCCGTCTTATTGATGACGGGCACGCCCTCACTCGTCTTCGACTCTTTCATTTCCAGCCAGAGATCGTTCCCCTCGCGGGTGCGCTCGCCGACACCAGCGAATACGGAAATGCCGCCGTGTTTGGTAGCAATATTGTTAATGAGTTCTTGAATGATGACGGTTTTCCCTACTCCCGCACCTCCAAATAGACCAATTTTTCCACCCTTCAAATATGGCTCGATGAGATCGACGACCTTGATCCCGGTCTCGAACATTTCAAGATTTGTATTTTGGTCAACAAGCGCAGGAGCCGGCTTGTGAATGGGATCACGCCGCTTTGCTTCGATCGACCCCAACTTGTCGACGGGTTCTCCAATCACGTTAATGACGCGCCCCAAGGTGGATTTGCCGACCGGAATGGATACAGGCCCCCCGGTGTCTTCAGCAGACATACCGCGCACCATCCCTTCCGTGGGCTGTAACGCCACGCATCGCACGCGGCCCTCACCGAGGTGTTGTTGCACTTCGACAATGACATCGATTGGGGCCGGCACGTTGAAACCCCTGCTCGTGATATGCAACGCCTGATAAATTGCCGGCTGCTTGCCTTCCTCGAATTCCACGTCAACAGCCGGACCAATTACCTGTGAAACTTTTCCGATGTTTGCCATTGTTATTACACTCCCGCTCCGCTGACCACTTCGATGATTTCCCGCGTGATCGCTGCCTGGCGAATGCGGTTCATATTGAGCGTCAGCATATCAATCATTTCACCCGCATTTCTTGTAGCCGTATCCATTGACGCCATGCGTGCGCCGTGCTCCGATGCGGCCGACTCCAGCAAAGCTCGATACACCTGTACTTCCACGTAACGCGGAAGCAGCCGATTAAAAATCTCTTGCGGAGGCTGTTCGAAGATGTAGTCAAGACGCGGCTCTGTTTCTTTCAGGTCAGCGCGACTCAGAGGCAATACTTTTTCCTCGACAACTCGTTGTTGGATGACAGATTTGAATTCGTTGTAGACCATGTAGACGGCATCCACTTCGGCGTTCGTATAGGCCTGAATAATCGCCTCGGAAATGTCCTTCGCGTGCCCGTAATCCAGCCGCGAAAAAATATTCACGAACTCCGATCGAATGGGTACCGCACGACGCCTGAAGAAATCGCGGCCTTTTCGGCCGACCATCACCAAATGGGTCGTTCGGGTTTGATGGTCCCGCATGAAGGCCTGCGCCGCACGGATGATGTTTGCATTGAACGCGCCGCACAGACCGCGATCCGCCGTAATGACGACGAAAAGAATCCGTTCTTCAGGCCTAATATCCAGAAGCGGATGCGACACATCTTCCAGCCGTGCCGTGAGGTTGCCCAGAACTCTCTTCAACTGTTCCGCATAAGGCCGCGCGCTAAAAACGCGCTCCTGCGCACGCCGCAGCTTCGCCGCGGAAACGGTTTTCATCGCTTTTGTCAACTGTTGCGTATTTTTGACCGACCGGATGCGACGCCGGATATCCAAGAGACTTGGCATAGCTTATGCCGCGCGGCTCGGCTCGTTCTTGAATCGTTCTTTCGCCTCTTTGATGGCCCTCTGCAGTTCGCCTTTGATCTCGTCGTCGATCGTTTTTCGGTTGCGAATTTTCTCGAGCAGCGCGGGATGGCTGGCATCCAAAAACCGGTAGAGGTATTGTTCAAATGGACCGCAATCCGCGACGTCAAGGTCATCAAGTAAGCCGTTGGTTCCGGCAAAAATAATCGCGATCTGCTTCTCAACGGGAAGCGGCGCGTATTGATCTTGTTTCAATACTTCGGTCAACCGCTGTCCGCGATTCAATTGCGCCAACGTCGCTTTGTCCAGATCCGAACCGAATTGCGCGAAGGCCGCGATGTCGCGGAATTGAGCCATGTCCAGTCGAAGCGAGCCCGCCACCTGGCGCATCGCCTTGATCTGCGCATTGCCGCCAACGCGAGAAACAGAGAGGCCTGTGTTCACTGCCGGACGAATACCGGAGTGAAAGAGATCGGTCTCGAGATAAATCTGCCCGTCCGTAATAGAGATGACGTTTGTTGGAATGTATGCAGAAACGTCTCCGGCCTGCGTCTCAATAACCGGGAGGGCCGTTAGTGAGCCCGAGCCGTTTTGGTCGTTCAATTTTGCTGCGCGTTCCAACAGCCGCGAGTGGAGGTAGAAAACGTCGCCGGGATAGGCTTCGCGGCCGGGAGGGCGTCTCAACAGCAATGAAATCTCACGATACGCGGCAGCATGTTTGGAAAGGTCATCGTAGATGCAAAGCGCGTGGCGCTTGCTATCGCGGAAATATTCGCCTATCGCGCACCCCGCGTAGGGAGCCAAATACTGCATTGGCGCAGGATCACTGGCGGAGGCTGCGACGACAACCGAATAATCCATTGCGCCGTATTCTTCTAGTGTCTTCACAACTTGGGCAATCGTGGACCGCTTTTGTCCGATTGCAACGTAGACGCAGACGACGTTCTGCCCTTTTTGATTGATAATCGTGTCGAGCGCAAGTGCTGTTTTCCCGGTCTGGCGGTCCCCGATAATTAATTCACGTTGACCACGACCGATGGGGATCATGGAGTCAATCGCCTTCAACCCTGTTTGCAAAGGTTCTTTCACAGGCTGCCGGTCGATGACACCAGGCGCGAGGCGTTCAACAGGCGTACGATCCTTGGAGACAATCGGTCCTTTGCCATCGATGGACTGCGCGAGAGCATTGACCACACGTCCGACGAGAGCCTCCCCGACCGGTACTTCCATAATGCGGCCGGTGCGGCGAACCTGATCACCTTCACGAATCTCTGTGTACTCTCCAAGCAAAACCACGCCGACCTGACTTTCCTCTAGATTGAGGGCGAGACCCATCACACCGTGCGGGAATTCCAGAAGCTCTCCGGCCATGGCCTTCTCTAGGCCGTAGACACGGGCAATTCCGTCGCCCACGGAAATCACGTTACCCACTTCACTGACATCGACTCCGGCACGGTATTCTTCGATTTGCTCGCGGATAATTTTGGTGATCTCGTCTGCTTTGATTTCCATGTTTCTTTTATTCCTCGACTAGACGGGTTTTGAACGCTTCGAGTTGCTGGCGAACGGAGCCGTCGTAAATTGTGCTCCCCACCTGCGCGACGACACCGCCGATCAGAGAAGGATCGACAGTTACTTCCATCCGGATCTGCTTTCCCGTGGCTTGCTCAAGCCGGGCTGCGAGTCTCTGCTGTTCGGAATGTTCCAATAAACATGCGGAAGTCACGCGCGCACGAACAATACCGAGTCGTTCATCCAGGAGCTTCTGGTAAGCCTGAATGATCTCCTCCAGAATTGGCAACCGATCCCGATCAACGAGGATGCCAACGAAATTGGCAACACGGCGTTCGAGATTCAACGCTTCGAAAATTTCCTTGAGTAATCGCGGGCGGCGCTCACCCGCCATCGTGGGATTCTCAAGGAAACGACGCGCTGCCTGTTGATCATTTAATAACGAAACAAATTCTCGCAACTGTTGAAGACCGGCCTCTGCGTTGTCGGGGTAGAGCACATCGATCAACGCTCTGGCATAACGGTTAGCGACTACAGACATCGAGGGACCACCATTGCTTGATCAATGACGCGCATTTTCTAAAATTACCGGGAAACGTGCCGTATGAAGCCGTTCGGGCACATGTGACAAAGGGATGAAAGTAACATCCGGTTACCGGACTGTCAACAGATGCTCCGCGCGGCGCACAACCGAACCGACCTCAACAGCATCCCCGCCAACAGACCGTAGGCTTTCCAGCAGTCTGTCGGTGTCTTGCGGTTCGGAAAAGATGAGAAGTCCGCCTGAGGTCTGAGGATCAAACAAAATATTTTGCTGATCAGGCGGGATGGAGTCATGAATATAAAGATTGTTTGAGAAGAATTCGCGATTGCTGGTCAGACCGCCTGCACAAAATCCCTCCCGGCTGTATTCGACCGCACCGGGCAGCAGTGGAAGTTTTCGATGATCGATTTCGATGGAAATTCCGCTCGCTTTGGCAACTTCGATAGCATGGCCAACAAGGCCAAATCCGGTAATGTCGGTCATGGCGTCAACTCGAAAGCGCAAACAGATCTCCGCCGCGTACCGATTGAGCTGCAACATGACCTTCACGGCCGCCAGAACATGTCGGGATGATGCTTTCCCGCGCTTCAGCGCGGTTGTGATCAATCCCGTACCAAGGGCTTTTGTCAGAATCAAACGATTGCCTTCACGTGCCCCTCTGTTTTGTTTGATATCCTTTTTTGCAATCGTTCCGGTTACAGCGTAACCAAACTTAATTTCGTCATCACGAACCGAGTGACCGCCAAGTAGCGCGACTCCGGCTTCATTGAGTTTTTGCAGCCCGCCACGCATGATTTCGCCAAGAACACTGAAATCCACACCCTTCGTGGGAAACCCGACAACGGAAAGTGCGGTTTTGGGGACTCCGCCCATCGCGTAGATGTCACTCAAGGAATTAGCGGCGGCAATCTGTCCATACGTGTAGGGATCGTCCACAATCGGAGCAAAGTAGTCCACGGTTTGAACCAGACAGATATCGTCTGTAAGTTGAAACACGCCGGCGTCGTCGGCGTGTTCAAATCCGACAAGAATCCCGGGAATATTCTGCCCAGGCATGGCTTTTAGTGCGAGGTCCAAATCCCGTGGGCCGAGCTTGCCTGCTCAACCCGCAGACTTGGCGAATTCTGTCAACCTCATCAGTTCCTCTCCCGGAGAGAGTTTTCTTGTTCTGCTACCGGCTGCGTAGCGACAGTAATTTCCTCCGGACCATCGGCTGCCATCTGGACGTGCCCATCGAGGAGTGCCCCAGGACTTACGATCAAGACCGGAGTTCGAAGATCGCCTCGTACGCGTCCGGCTGCCGAAACTTCGGCCCTGCGTTTGGCCTCGATGCTTCCAAAAACCTGGCCGTGGATTTCAATTTCGCCTGCCTTAATGTCGGCATGCACGTGGGCGTGCTCGCCAATGATCAACATATCAGCAGTGGAAATCGAACCGTGGAAGTTACCGTCAATCCGGAGCGTACCGGTGAATTCCAGCTCACCGGTCACGTTTGTTCCTTGGTCTAAGAATCCGAATACTTGATCGGATGTCTTGCGAATTTTCATTTCCAGCTCCCTCCCTGGATAATTTGTCCGGTGGATCGAGTATGGCATTGAGACCTGACAGAGACAAGGCACTTCCCCCGATTTCCTGGAAATTCAACCTATTTATACGGTAAGCCGGGTGGGTGGTTCGCATCGCAACATTCGACCTTGCACCGACGAAGGCCGACACCGCGGTGTTAGTTTGGGACAATCACACTGTTTCAGCAGTGCTGCTATCGGGCGGACAAATCAGTAAGGGGAAGTTGGAGCGTTACGCGTCCCTCCGTTCCCGTGACTCGGGTGATGTGGCCCTTACCCGTAGTGTCTTCGACGAGCTCGATGTGGCCTGGTCCGACCGCGATCTTTTTCCCACCGGCTACTTCAAGCTCGCCGTGACCGCTCAAAGTAATGACGTATTGGCGTCGCGGAGCGGTGTGCCAATCGCTGACTCTACCGGCCGGTGCGCGATGCAGCTCAGCTCCGGTTGTCGTCATCATCTTGAAGATATCGTTGCCGTTTCCCGGAATAAATTTGGCCTCTATCTCTTCGGCATGGGTCTGGCCGTCCGGCCCGGTGTAAAGCCGGGTTATGAACACACCTTTGTGTTTTTGAGAACTGTTCGTTTGCGCGACCGCAAGCGCAACGAAGCTTAGCAGCCCAGCAATGACTAACCACAGTCGAGTCGATCTCATTCGATGCCTCCTCGCAAGTGAGAGAAATCGACGATCATTTTAATTCTACTTCCGCAACTGGAGACAAAAAATTGAGATTTTTCCTCTGTTCAGAACTTCGTATGCAGCAACGCCTCATAAAGCCGATTCATTTCCTCGAAGGAAAAGAAATGTACTTCGATCCTTCCTTTGCCTCCGCTTTCCTGCACCGTTACTCTGGTTCCGAGGACCTGTTCTAAGGCATGAATAGCCGCTTTGACGTTCGGATCGACAACACTGGAACCATTGCCAGAAGCGGCCGGCTCCTCCCGCGAATAGCGCGACACCAACATTTCTGCCTGCCGGACGGAGAAGCCCCCTTGGATAATTTTTCTGGCGGAATCGACCATGGCACTGAGATCCGATAGAGACAGGAGCGCTTTCGCATGTCCGGTGGTGAGCCGGTCTTCGCGCAACCATTGCTGGACTTCAGGAGGAAGTCTCAGCAAGCGAAGCATGTTTGCGACAGTCGTTCGGTTTTTTCCAACTCGCCTCGCCACCTCCTCTTGAGTCATGCCAAACTCGGTGATCAGCCGTTCATACGCCTCAGCTTCTTCAATCGGATTCAAGTCTTCGCGTTGAAGGTTTTCAATAAGAGCGATTTCAAGCGCCGCATGTTCGGTGGCCTGCCGAATAACCGCGGGAATTCGGAAGAGCCCCGCTCGTTGCGCAGCGCGCCACCGGCGCTCGCCCGCCACGAGTTGAAAGAAACCGTCCTCAAGAGCGCGGACAACGATCGGCTGAATGACACCGTGTTCACGGATGGAGTCGGCTAACTCATTGAGCGCCTCCTCATCAAAGTTCTTGCGAGGTTGCTGTGAATTGGGAAGGATGCGATCAATATCGATGTCGCGGAGTTGATCGGAGTCCAGATCAGGCGTGGCCAATAACGCGTTCAAGCCTCGTCCCAAGGCTTTTCTCTGTCCCATGGATGATCTCCTTTGCCAGGCGGATGTAACTTTCAGCGCCCTTGGATTTGATATCATAGAGCAGAATCGGCTGGCCGTGGCTCGGCGCTTCGCCCAGCCGAATATTGCGGGGAATGACAGTTTCAAACAGCTGTGGCCCGAAGAATCCGCGAAGGTTCTCCATCACTTGATTGGAGAGGTTCGTCCGCTCATCAAACATGGTGAGGAGTACGCCTTCAATCGCTAGGTCCGGATTCCGTAACCGGCGGACCTGCCGTACGGTTTCGATGAACTCCGAGACGCCCTCCAGGGCGAAATATTCGCATTGAATCGGAATCAGTACACTGCGGGCGGCAATCAGCGCATTGACGGTAAGCAGGTCCAGTGAAGGTGGACAATCAATAAGGATATAGTCGTAGCTTTCAACCAGCGGATCGATGGCTACCTTAAGCCGATGATGACGGTCCGCCTCTTGAGCAAGCTCGACGGTAGCCCCGACCAGTTCCCGGCTGGCGGGCGCAACTAGAAGCGCCTCCAATTCCGTTGGTTGAAGTATTGACGTGAGGGGTTCACCATGAACCAGCGCATGATAGGTCGATCGCGAATAGGACCCCTTACGAATCCCAAGCCCGGAGGTGGCATTGGATTGAGGATCCACATCGACCAGCAGCGTCCGCATGTCGGCCGCAGCCAAAGAGGCGCCGAGATTGATGGCCGTTGTGGTCTTGCCGACTCCGCCCTTCTGATTCGCAATTGCGATGACCTTTCCCATAGCCGCCACCCTCGATGTTCCACGTGGAACAGATTCGCTTTAATGTTCCACGTGGAAACAGATTCCGTCCGGAGGTGGTCAGAAAAGGTCCAACTCAGATCAGAAACATAGCTTGAACCATGTGGCTGGAAGGGGGTCTTGATCGGCAGCTCATTCTTGTGGACCGTTTTCTCGGCGCCTGAACCATATCGCCCCGGCGCAAAGAACCGTGGGTTCGTCGCTGAGACACATGGGTCCCGCGCGGAGCGGTATCGGAATCTCGTAAAGCCACACGGCGCCGGGACAAGTTCAAACGTGGAAGACCGAGAGCGAATCGTCTCAGCTTGATGCGGAGCGACGCCGGCTCGAAGCGACATCGAAAGAGCCCATTCCCATGTAGGAATGGCTCATTCCTATAAGGTTTTTTTGCAGAAGCCGTTTAACGACCACGAGCTGCTGGCGATCATCGGCAAGCTAACTGGACAAAACCACCAACTTATCCGAGCCACATTTATCGCAACCTTTTAAGCTATCATCTTCCAGTTAGATGATGTTCGGGCGTGGCCGACAGACAATTTCCGATTTCCTCAGAACGTGTGTTACGCGGGGCGACGTGCCGTGCGTCGTCGCCTCAGTCGCCAATGCCAGGAATCTCTTGTATCTCGACGCTTTCGGCAAAAGTAGCGTGGCGGGTAATATCGACGCGACGCCGGACACAATCTTCCGCGTCGCATCTATGACCAAGCCGGTGACGTCGCTGGCCGCGATGATGCTTGTCGACGAGGGCCGGATTTCCTTGGACGATCCCATAACCGAGTATGTTGCCGATTATGTGCAACCACCGGTGCTCACCAAACTCAATCCCGACGGCACTCACGAATCGAGGCCGGCACGCCGACCGATCCTTATTCGCGACCTGCTGGCTCATACTTCCGGCATCTCTTATTCATTCCTGAATCCCGGCCTTGCGCGGCTGAGTGAAAGAGGGACACCGGAGACGGCGCTTCCTCTCCTAAACGATCCTGGTGCTGGCTGGACGTACGGCCCGAGCACAGCCATTTTGGGCCGTATCGTGGCGGGTGTGAGCGGCGAAACGCTCGACGATTTCTGCAAGACACGCATCTTCGATTCCCTTGGAATGGCGGACGCTGCCGCTCGACGCACCTTATCCGCGGGTCTGCGATCCGCATGATGATGTCGAATCAGATTGGCAACCTCGTTGTTGACGTGCTGCTGGCCACGAACCGGTCGCTCCCAAGGCCGTTTCCGCTCGGCGCCCGCAAGGACAAGTTCGGATTCGGCTTTCAAATCGAAACGGAACCATCGGATCCGGAAATGCGCAGTCCCGGAAGCCTGAGCTGGGCGGGCATTTTTAACACATACTTCTGGATCGACCCGCCGAAGGAACTGGCGGCTGTCGTGATGATGCAACTCCTGCCGGGCAATGATGTGAAGGCCGTTGATCTCTTCCGCGGCTTCGAGCGGCTCGTGTACGCTGACTGAAGGGCGCCGCATTCGAAAGACAACCTGCGGGTCGATGAGGCACTGCGTGTAAGCCGCTGGGTCATTCGGGATACAGATACTTTGAAGCAAAGAGGTGCGGAATGCGAACGATCTATCTTTTGGCCATTGGCTTTTTTGTAGGAGTCGGTTCAGCGGTACTGATGGCCCAGCGCGGTAACGCACTCTTTCCCGATGCGCTCACGGCCGATCCAGCCCACTACTCGGTCTCATTCGAGAACGAGTTGGTACGTATTCTTCGAGTCAGCTATCGTGCGGGGGAGAAATCGGTCATGCACCGGCATCCCGCAAGTTGTGCCGTTTTCTTTACCGATCAGACCTTCAACTTCACTCTTCCGGATGGAACGACCGAACCCGCATCCGTCCCGGCAGGCGCAGTCGGCTGCAGCGACGGTAATGTACATCTTCCGGAAAATATTGCCAGCGATGCGGACTTTGTCATATTTGAGTTCAAGGGTCGCGAGAAATTTAGAAACTAGAGGCCGTCCGCCGGATTCAATGCGCTTCTGGAACCGTAAAGCGTGATCAGGCCACGAGCGCCCGGGCCGCCATTCCAATAATAAAATGATCGGCGCGAGCCAGTAATGGGATGATTGTTGCACGACGCTGTCCTTCGTCTGAACAGCCTGCTTCTTCAACACCTCTGCCGAACCAGGAAAACTCTACCCCACTCTCTTGTCCGCTCCAATTTTAGGTAATATTTGCAAATGTGGCGGAGCGGTGTTCTCTGGGACTGCTGTTCCGCAACGCTCTTGAGGAGGTTTGATTGTGAAACATCAGACGACGATCGTCATAACCGTGGGCATGATTGTGTTTTCAATGGTTGCCTTAGCGTCTCAATCGCGAGATGGAAAATCATCATCAGCGATCCCTCGCCTTCCAGGCGGAAGGCCTGACCTGAACGGTGTTTGGGATCATCCGTTCGTTCAAAATATGGAAATGGACGGCAGGGATCAAAAGGGCGCCGGGCCGCTTCCATTCTCGCCTGAAGGTGCCGCAATTTTCAAAAGCTTCGATGCGGCGAATTACGATTACACGGGCCGCTGCCTCCCGCTCGGCTTGACTCGCTCGATGAATTCTCCGATGCCGATTCAAATTGTTCAGACGAACAAGGACGTGGTGTTTCTCTTCGAGGCCTGGAATATGTTCCATGTTGTACCTGTCGATGGACGTCCGCATCCGACCGATCTCGTGCCTCAGTGGAATGGGCTCTCCGTTGGCCATTGGGAGGGAGACACGCTCGTCGTTGAGAGCAGCCATTTCAATGATAAGAGCAATCTCGATACGATCGGTCATCCCCATAGCGATCAGTTGCGCGTGGTTCAGCGATTTACGCGGACCGACGACAAGCACATTGCCTACGAAATCACCATTAATGACCCGAAGATATTCACGAAGCCCTGGAAAAATGTGCGGACATTTACACTCAGGCCGGATTGGGAGATCCTGGAATATTCTTGTGAGGAGAACAATAAGGACTTCACCGAGGGTCACATCAAGTAAACGCCGGCTTCTGAGACGCTAAAAGCCAAATAAAAAGACGCTGTTTCCCGTAAACGGCACTTGAAGCGTTCGGAATGGCTGCTCCGGGGGTGTGGCATCGGGGGAGCTAATCCAAACTACGGTTGTCGTAGTAGTGGCTACGCGGCGAATTGAATTGAGAAGTTCTTCGGTGAAAGCCAACCCCTGAAGAGTGATCCAATCCACAGGTCTCAGTTCAGAGGCAATCTCCTCGAACCTGGATCGATGAACAATCACACCGGTCAACTCCAATGTGGTCGTGATGTGGCGTAAAAAAGCTGCTCTCCTGGCTCGGGTTTCGATCAGGTGCGCTTTGGAGAATTTGCATAAAACGTGAAGCGGGATTGCCGGTGAGCCGTTGCCCGATCCGATATCTGCCAATACGCCTTGCGGTTTCAGTTGACATCCGACCCAGAGCGGTCCCACGACGAGCCGCCGCACCAAGTCAGACCCGCCAAGTCCAGTTAAATTAATTTGTTTGTTCCAGTGAACTAATTCGTCACAATAACGGGCCAGTACCCGTTTTTGTTCCGATGTTAACTCGATTTGAAAGCTTCGAAGCTCGGATTCAAAAACTTCGATGTAGGACACTACACCACATTCTCCGGCTGCGTCTCATTGCGGCGCAGTTCGAGATGGAAGAGCAAAATCGAAATGGATGCCGGGGTGATTCCCGGAATGCGGCTGGCCTGCGCAATCGACTGCGGGCGAATACGGTTCAGCTTCTCGACGATTTCACGCGATAGGCCAGGCATGGCCGTATAGTCCAGATCCGGGGGGAGCCGTTTGGATTCGGCTTTGCGCAGTTTTTCAACCTCGCGCTCCTGTTGTTTCAAATAGCCTTCGTACTTGATACTCGTTTCGAGGGAAACGATATCCTCGCGGCGCAAGGTTTCGGTTTCGATGACGCCTTCGGCAATCAGGTCCGCAAGGTGAATTTCCGGCCGGCGCACCAGTTCAATAAAACTCGGCCGCGAACGAAACTCCAGGCTGCGCGATACGAAGAATGAATGCTCTGTATTTACACGAGAGGTTTGCACAAGCTCGCGTAGACGCACAATTCGGGCACGCCGCTCCAGAAACTGATTCCAATGCTCGCCGGTCACAAGGCCGATCCGCCTTCCGACCGGCGTCAGACGCTCATCTGCGTTATCAATGCGCAAATTGAGACGAAATTCCGCACGCGATGTGAACATGCGGTAGGGTTCATTGGTTCCCTTGGTCACGAGGTCGTCGACCATGATACCGACGTACGCATCGGGACGATTCAGCACCAACGGTTCTTCACCCTTAACTTTTAGCGCGGCATTGATGCCCGCAACCAGCCCCTGAGCGGCAGCTTCCTCATAACCGGTGGTCCCGTTAATCTGTCCGGCGAAAAAGAATCCCTCGACCTTTTTTGTTTCGAGCGACGGATGGAGTTCCGTGGGCTGAACGAAATCGTATTCAATCGCGTAACCCGGCCGGATCATCTGGGCAGATTCGAGACCTTTCATGCTGCTCAGAATCTCGCGCTGCACATCGATCGGAAGGCTCGTCGACATGCCATTCACATAAATTTCGTGTGTGTCGACTCCTTCGGGTTCGAGAACAATTTGATGTCGGTCTTTATCCTGAAATTTGACGACTTTATCCTCAATTGAAGGACAGTATCGGGGTCCAATACCCTTGATTTGTCCACTGTACAAGGGCGAACGGCGCATATTACTGCGGATAATCGAATGGATTTTTTCATCCGTATGAGTGATGTAGCAGCAAATCTTATTCTTGAGGGGCTGAGTCGTTCGAAACGAGAATGGCGTGGGCTCCGGGTCGCCATATTGGGGCTCAAAGACGGAGAAGTCGATCGTTCGACTGTCCAACCGCGGCGGGGTTCCTGTTTTCAGCCGGCCCCACTCGAAACCCAAATTGCGTATGCAATTTCCTAAAGCAATGGACGCCGGTTCCCCGTTACGTCCGGCCGTGAATCGCTTCTCACCAATGTGGATCAGGCCATTAAGAAACGTGCCCGTCGTCAGAACCACCACGCCGGATGCGACGCGGCGCCCGTCGAGAAGTTCAATACCAGCTACGCGGCCGGCTACAAAAAGAACCTCTGTGACTTCGGCCTGCTTGATAAAAAGATTCGGCGTGCGTTCCAGGATCCGACGCATGACGTATCGGTATCCTGCCTTATCCGCTTGGGCGCGGGGCGACCACACAGCAGGGCCGCGGCTCGTGTTGAGCAACCGAAACTGTATCCCGGCTTCATCAGCAGCGATCCCCATGACGCCGCCCAAGGCATCGATCTCACGTACGAGATGGCCCTTCGCAATACCACCGATGGCGGGATTGCATGACATTTGCGCCATGAGGTCGGCATTCATCGTGTACAACGCAGTATTCAAACCCATCTGCGCTGCTGCGTGCGCGGCTTCGCATCCGGCGTGCCCTGCACCTACGACGACCACATCATAGTTCTCGTCAAACATCGTCATTTTCCGACACAGAAAGTCGAGAAGATCCGATCCAGAATGTCCTCCGTTACAACTTCTCCCGTCAATTCATCTAATGACGACAATGCTGCGTACAAATCCAGCAATACCATCTCGTGCGGAATTTGCCGCTCTAAAGCTTTGACCGCAGTGTCGCATGCCTGCGCCGCGCGGACGACAGCATCATGCTGGCGTGCGTTGGTCAGCACTAAATCATCCGCCAAATCGGTTTTCTGTTCCAAAAGAAATGCGCGCAATGTATCGCGCAGATCCCTCAAGCCTTGGCCGGTTTTCGCACTTACACAGAGCTTCCTCGCGCCATTCAGCGTCTCACTCTCAATCTTTTGAGGAAGGTCCGCCTTGTTGATGACAATCAAATGCGGGATCGGCGCGGCTTTTTCAAGTACATGCCGGTCATCGTCGTCGATAGAGCCTGCGCCATCCAGCACGACGAGCGCTAAGTCCGCATCTGCCAATGTCTGCCATGTCCGGCTGACGCCCATCTTTTCAACCTGATCATTTGTTTGGCGCACCCCCGCTGTATCCGCAAACCGAAGCGGCACGCCGTCCATGTTGATCGTCTCGGTGAGAACGTCACGCGTAGTTCCGGGAATCTCGGTCACTATAGCGCGGTCGGCGGCGACCAGCCGGTTGAACAAGCTGGATTTCCCAACGTTTGGTTTCCCAAGAATCGCTAAGCGTAAGCCCTGATTCAGCATCCTTCCGTAATCAAAGGTCTGCTCAAGGCTGCGCAGATCCGCCGCCAGCGGGCGCAGGGACTCGGCGATGGCCGCATTTGCCGGAACATCCACATCGTCTTCCGCAAAGTCGATCCCGGCTTCCAGATGCGCGATGATATTGAGAAGCCTTTCCTTGATCGGCCGGAGACGCTTCGCCATGGAACCTTCCATTTGTCTCATGGCCATTTTGGCTTGCTGGTCCGTTTGGGCTTCAATAAAGTCGCGGATCGCCTCCGCCTGGACCAGGTCCAATTTTCCATGTGCAACCGCGCGTAAGGTAAATTCGCCGGGCTGCGCGATTCGCGCACGCATGCTGCGGCAGCTCTCGACAATGCGCTTCAATGCGAGCGGACTCCCGTGACCGCTGATTTCTACGACATCCTCGCCGGTGTAGGAGTGCGGCGCGCGAAAGAAGGTCACGACGACCTCGTCGATCTTATCGCCACGGAAATCTAGCCAAGTCCCAACAGCCGCCGTTCGATGCACTAAAACTGCGGGCGCGGAATGCAGGCTGAAGAAACGGCTCGCGATGGCCACAGCTTCAGCTCCTGAGATTCGCACGACACCGATCCCACTGCGTCCGAGCGGGGTAGAGATCGCCACAATCGTTTCATCGCTTGAAACGATTTTGTGCAATCCTTCGCGCATGCTTCAGCTCCCGGGCGCTTCTTTCGGTCTGGTTCGCGCGCCGAGTTTCGCCTCTGCGTGAGGTGACCAATACTTGTTGATGAACACTTGCTGGATGATGCCGATGAGATTACTGGTCAGCCAATACAGAACCAGGCCGCTGCTCTGTGACCAGAACATGAAGGTAAACATCAGCGGCATAATCATCATCATCTTCGCTTGAGTGGGATCTACGTTGGTTGTAGGAGTCAGCTTCTGCTGGACGAACATCGAAATGGCCATCAGGACAGCTAGAACAGGAATGCTGTATGTGCCAATCTGAATAATATAGTCCGGTTGCGATAAGTCCTTGACCCACAACATCCATGGCGCTCTTCGCAATTCGATCGAGTAAGACAGCGCACTGTAGAAGCCGAACAGCAACGGCATTTGTAGTAGAAGCGGCAGGCAGCCACCCATGGGGTTCACGCCGTGCTCTTTGTAGAGGTTCATCATTTCTTTTTGAACCTGCTCCCGCCGGGGGTCGGTTGCTTTAAGCTTCTTGTACTGGTCCTGCAGCCGCCGCATGTGCGGCTGAATCTTTTGCATTTTCAGCATTGAGACTTGCTGTTTCAGCCGTAGCGGAAACAACACGACATTCAGTGCGATGGTCAGCAGGATGATCGCCCAACCGAAATTGCCGATGTAGCTGTGGATCCATAGCAGGCAGAAAACCAGGGGGCGAGCAATGAATTCGAAGTAACCGTAATCAATGATGGTGCCGAGCTGGGGATCGGCTTTGCTCAACCAGTCCCGCTGTTTGGGTCCGACGTAAACGCGGACGGCTCTTCCCTCGGGGACCAACGCGGCTACAGACAATGTCGGCACCGGTGTCTTTGCGTCTGGCGCCGGATACTCCTGCTTGCGAACCTTGATCGGTGCAGGATTGTCGGGAAACAGAAACACCGCGAGAAAGTATTGATCTTCCACGCCCGAACGTATCGTCGCGAAATCCTGCTCCTGGTCTTTCAAGCTGCGAAGGTTCACACGCTTGTATGCACTGTCGGTCTGGTAGACAGCATTTTTCTTTGCGGGATCTGTTCGTTGGTTCTCTGGAAGGGATTGGTCGCCGAAGCCGCCACGCCAACTGATATACGATGGGATGTTCTTTCCGTCCTTTACGACCGCCACCTGCAGCGTAAATTCGTAATTTTCCCGATCGAATTGGAAAACCTCGCGCACATGCAAACCATTCGCGGCTTTTTCGAAAGAAAGAAGATCGCCATCTTTGCGTCCCACAAATGGCGCACTACTCAGTTCTTCGTCGAGAGTCTTATCGCCAGTTGTTACGGCCAACGGCCATCCGACCTTAGAACCGGCGGATTGATCGATCAGCTCTAAGGGATGCCCTTTGTCGTCCGCATACGCTTTGAGCTTGTAACTTTTAAGCACCGCCCCGACATTCGAGAATGTTGCGGTATAGAGCGGTGTATCGACTTCAAACTCTTCGGCCTTTTCTGCTCGTAAATCCTTACTCGAAGCCGCTAAGAGTTCGCTCTTTTCAGCAGGAGGATTCGGAGGAGCAACGCTTTTACTGGCCGGCTCGGGTGTCGGTCTCTGGACTTCCGAGGGCGTTTCCGTTGGGGGAGGCGGCGAAAACAGCGCACGGAACGCATATAGTACAGCGAAAGATAGGATGAAGGCGAGAATGACGCGTTTTTCCATTACAAACTTTCTATCTCACGGGATCGAATCCCCCGCGGTGCAGAGGATGACATCGAAGCAGCCGGCCGACGGACCGAACAACACCTCGAACGAGACCGAATTCTTTTATGGCGTCGCTGGCATATTCTGAACACGTCGGCGTAAACCGGCACGCGGTTGGCAGCCAAGGCGAGACAATAAGCTTATACACGCGCACCAGCTTTAATGCGAGAATTTGCACCGCCGCTGCCAGCCTCATCTGTTTGCTCGGAGCAGCGCCATCAGTTCCGCCTGCAGTTCATCAAACTTGCGATTCAGGGCTGCCCGCTTCGGATTTACAACAACGTCCACGCCACGCGGCAGTCCTGTCCTTGATGTACGTAGAATTTCCCTGACCCTTCTTTTGATCCTATTGCGCTCGTGGGCCTTGCCGAGCTTTCGAGGCGTGGTCAGACCGAATCGGCTGTAACCCAAGGTATTCGGCAAGACAAATACTAGAAAGGAACGTGACGTTTTCTTCACACCTTTTGTGTAGGTGTTCTGAAATTCAGCGGACTTTCTCAAACGAAAATCTTTTCGAAATGCGTTTGCCTTCGCGACAGGGGATCGCCAATTAAGTGTAGTCAACGTCAATAGTGCTCGACGGACACTCGTTTGCGGCCTTTATCTCGCCTGGCCTTCAGCACGAGCCGTCCCCCGCGGGTCTTCATGCGAGCCCGAAATCCGTGTGTTTTCGCCCGACGCCGATTGTTCGGTTGGTATGTCCTCTGCGGCATTCCTTGTACTCCTCGGAAACTTAAAATGTAGCACAGGGGCTTTCTAAAAAGCATCCGATTCATCGTTGAAAACGGAAAACGAAAGTGCTACCCTTTCGCGGTTTCTCACGCCAATTGGACGCTTTGTAAAAGGAAACCGAACAACACTGGCCTGGGTTTTCCACATCTGTGGAAATGTTTGTGGAAATCTTGCCCCTTCGTGCGTGGTAGATCATGGACACATGGCAACAAGTTCTCGACGTCATTGAAAAGAAGATCAATCCGCAGAGTTACAACACCTGGTTTAAGCCGACACAACTGATCAAACGCGATGACACAGCGCTATACGTACGGGTGCCGAACGCGTTTTTTCAGGATTGGTTGAACGACCATATCGATGTCGTGCTGGAAGCTGCCCAGTCTGCGGGAATAGGCAAAATCGATGTGATCTACATCACGGAAAAAAACCCCACAGAGGTTACTACTAATTCGCCATCGCAAGGCAAGTTAGATTTTGACTCTATCGACAATACGCTGAATCCGAAGTACACGTTTGACACATTTGTCGTGGGGTCGTCGAACCAGTTTGCACACGCGGCCGGATTAGCCGTGGCCGAAAAGCCTTCCAAAGCTTACAATCCGCTGTTCCTCTATGGCGGTGTGGGCCTTGGAAAAACTCATCTGATGCATGCCATCGGGCACAAGATCAAGCTGAGTAACAAGCACCTCCGATTAACTTACGTTTCAACGGAAAAGTTTACGAACGAAGTCATCAATGCAATTCGGTACGACAAGATGCTTAGTTTCAACGAGCGGTATCGAAATAATGATGTCCTGATCATCGATGATATTCAATTCATCGCCGGCAAGGAGCGTACTCAAGAGGTGTTCTTCCATACCTTCAACTCGCTATACGATACACACAAACAGATCATCATTTCAGCCGATTGTCCGCCACGCGAAATACCCACTCTTGAAGAGCGGTTGCATTCCCGCTTCGAGTGGGGCCTTATCGCAGACATTCAACCTCCCGATCTGGAAACCAAAGTCGCGATTATAAAGAAGAAGGCTGAGAGGCAAAACATCTTGGTTCCCGACAATGTCGCGCTCTACATTGCCAGTAAGATTAAATCGAATATTCGCGAACTCGAGGGCGCGTTAGTCCGATTAATTGCATACTGCTCGTTAAAAGACTCGGAGATTACTTTGCCGATGGCCCAAGAAACACTGCACGACATTCTCGGCCCTGGTGAGCGAGCAGTAACAATCGAGATGGTCCAGAAGGCAATCGCCGATCACTACAAAATGCGGGTCCAGGAACTCAAGGCGAAAAATAACTCTAAATCAGTTGCGTTGCCTCGTCAGATTTGCATGTACCTTTGTAAGAAACTGACGGGAGCGTCCTTACCTCAGATCGGAAGGGAATTTGGCGATAAGCATCACACCACGGTCTTACATTCAATCAACAAAATTAATCAGTTGATTCAGCACGACCGCGAACTTGGTAAACAGATTCAGGGTTTCATGGATTCGTTCAAATAGAGCGATCCCAGTCTATCCATGTGTCTTACGGTCGCCCGATTAAGCGCAATGGCGAAAACGGCGCAACAAAAAACAAAAACCCTATCGAAATTCCCCTCTATCAGTACGTCACGGCGTGAATCCCGTGTGAACCTTCTGTGGTAATCCTGAAGACTAGAATTAATCACAATGTATCCACATCATCCGCTGGCATCTTTTCAACAGGCAACCTCTCCATAAATAGCTGTTTCTGGGGGTGATGTTTCTTTTGTCACAGATTTGAACCGCGTTACAATTAAGAGAATATTAGTAACTTATGGAATTTACAGTCAGAAAGTTTGATCTTCTCCAAGAACTCATGTTGATTCAAGGAGTGGTTGAAAGGAAGACTACGATACCAATTCTGGCTAATGTTCTCGTTCGTGCAGAAGGGGGTGAGCTCGGGATTGCGGCGACGGATCTAGAAATCGGGCTCAAATCCGTGTGCGTTTCAAAGACAACGGTGCCAGGTGCAATCACTCTTCCCGCGAAACGCTTATATGAAATTGTTCGAGCATTACCGGACAAGGAAATCAACTTTAAGCGCGGCGAGGCCAATTGGGTAATGATAACGTGCGGTACCAGCCGCTTTCGAATTGCGGGATTACCTCAAGATGACTTTCCTACGCTGCCCGAAACAAAAAATAATGTTGGAAGAATCCCGGCAGATGTTCTTGCAAAAGTAATCTCAAGAACAATATGTGCCATCAGCACGGAGGATTCAAAATACACGCTCAGTGGGGCCCTACTTGTGCTCAAACCGGGATCCATCACGATGGTTGCCACGGACGGACACCGGTTGGCACACGTGGAAAAAACCGAAGCGATGGAGGATGTTCGGGAAGAGATCAAAGTGATTGTTCCCAGAAAGGCAATGGCGGAGCTGGTGCGAATCATTTCTGAAGCTGCGGATGCAGAAGGCGTTGGTTTGTCGCGCGATGATAATCACTTGTTCTTCGATATGGGAAAACGTCTCCTAATTTCGCGTATGCTGACTGGGCAATTTCCCAATTATGAAGCTGTCCTGCCGCGAAGCAACGAACGCATCGTTACTGTCAATCGTGAAGAGATTACGGCTGCGATTAAGCGCGTTGCCATTCTGTCCGATGAGCGTTCGCGAACAGTGAAATTGGCATTGTCAGATGGGACAATGGAAATAAGCGCGAGCCACTCCGACCTTGGCGAGGCCCATGAAACTTTGGAGGTTGACTACGGTAAAGATAGCCTTCAAGTTGGGTTCAATTTCCAATATCTTCTGGATTTCCTGACAACTGCAGACGAACCCGAAGTCAGTTTCGAATTCAAAGACAGTGAAAGTGCCGCCCAACTTCGAGCCCAACCGGCTGGTGACTACACCTATCGTTATGTGGTCATGCCGATGCGCATCTAGGAGCTATTGCATCACAGTAAAGGACTACAATATATCGCTATAGGAACTGGGACTCTACCCAAGATGATCGGCTAGGCGCACCAGTGCGTAACGAAAGTTTTCCCTCCGAAAGTGGTCCAAATCTTGCTAAAATAGTCGTTACTTTTCTGTCCGGGGAGACCCCTATTCGAAGCACGCTTTTAGAAGGGCTACTGCTCGTCACTAACGAAAGAAAAACCAACGGATTTTTCTCTAAGTGCTCTGAAGAAAAGAAACCTGAACGCCGCGATTCTTGCGGACGCCCAACGAGATGATGCATGACGGGACGAATTGAATACCCCGGTAATGGTGGGGTCGAACAACCGCTGCAAACTGAGGCGGATTACAGTGCCGAGCACATCAAAGTGCTCGAGGGCCTGGAAGCTGTCCGCAAGCGGCCGGCAATGTATATCGGGTCGACCGGCACTGGGGGGCTACATCATCTTGTATACGAGGTAGTCGATAACTCTATTGATGAAGCTCTTGCCGGTTTCTGCACGGAAGTTCATGTTGTTATTCACATTGACAATTCGGTTACTGTCATCGACAACGGCCGGGGCATTCCGACTGAAGTGATGCCCAAGGAGGGAAAGCCCGCCGCGGAAGTGGTGTTAACCAAGCTTCACGCCGGCGGGAAGTTCGATAACGCTGCCTACAAAGTCTCCGGAGGATTGCACGGCGTTGGTGTCTCGGTGGTCAATGCCCTGTCCGAGTGGCTGAACCTTGAGATCTGGCGTGGCGGCAAGGTTTACGTGCAAGGCTACAAACTCGGAGTGCCGACGGGTGCGCTTGAGATGACGGGACATACGGATCGCCGGGGCACCAAAGTCAGTTTCAAACCGGACGACAAAATCTTCGAAACGACCGAGTTCAGCTTCGACGTTCTTTCGCAACGATTACGCGAGCTAGCGTTCCTCAATAGGGGTTTGCTCATCACTATTGAAGATGAGCGTGATGAAAAAAAACACGAATTCCACTACACGGGTGGGATTGTTTCCTTTGTCGAGCACCTGAACAAAAATAAGGAACCTTTACACGACAAGGTCGTCTATTTCGAGGGAGTTCGGGAAGGCGTCGACCTTCAGATCGCAATGCAATACAACGATAGTTATCAGGAGCAGATCTTCACTTTCGCCAACAATATAAACACTCACGAGGGCGGAACACACATGATTGGGTTTAAATCCGCCTTAACGCGAACACTGAACAACTACGCCCTATCCAACAATCTCTTTAAAGAAGACAAGGAAACGCTCTCCGGTGACGACGTCCGCGAAGGGTTGGTCGCGGTGATCAGTGTGAAACTTCCCAACCCACAGTTTGAAGGACAGACGAAGACAAAGCTGGGAAACAGTGAAGTAAAAGGGATTGTCGAGACACTCGTCAACGTCGGATTGGGAGACTATCTCAACGAAAATCCGCCGGTTGCGCGAAAAATTGTCAGTAAGGCCATCGAAGCCTCACGGGCACGCGAGGCGGCGCGCCGCGCGCGGGAGTTAGTCCGGCGAAAGGGGGCCCTGGACAGTATGTCATTGCCTGGCAAGCTGGCGGATTGCCAAGAGCGATCGCCGGAACGGGCGGAAATTTTTATTGTCGAGGGTGATTCGGCTGGTGGTTCTGCGAAGCAGGGCCGCGATCGACGCACTCAGGCGATTTTGCCGATCAAGGGAAAGATCCTGAACGTGGAGAAAGCCCGCTACGACAAGATGCTCACGCACCAGGAAATCGCCGCGATGATTACCGCGCTTGGTACAGGTATTGGTCAGGATGATTTTGATGCAGCGAAACTGCGCTATCACAAAATCATCATTATGACCGACGCCGACGTGGATGGATCGCATATCCGAACTCTCCTGCTGACCTTTTTCTATCGCCAGATGAGTGAACTTATCGAGAGAGGCAACATCTACATCGCGCAGCCGCCGTTATTCAAAGTGAAGAAGGGCAAAAGCGAGCAGTACATCAAGGATGAACGGCAGATGTCACGATTTCTCTTGAAGAAGGCAACGGAGAATCTAGTTATCGAAGTTGGCGGGCATGAGCTCAACGGGCGGGATTTGACGAGTTTTCTGGAGAAGCTCATCGAACTCAACGGCGTCTTTACGCGGGTTGACCGCCATTTTCGCGATGCCCGAATCGTCGACCACTTGCTCAGCATGGATGCGGAAAGCCGCGCGTTTTTGGCCGACCAGCAGAAAATGAAAACTTTGGCCGAGAAGGTCGAGTCCTTCGGATACTCGGCCGAGATCCTGACCGACGAAGAACACAGCGTTCAGAAACTGCTTTACCGGCAGGGCAGCCAGTCCCCCAGACTGGTTGGATACCCGCAATTGTCGAGCCCCGAGTATCAACGGTTGCTCGTGCTGCACAAGGCCATTGGCAGCCTTGATCAACCTCCTTTTACAGTTAGGCTCGATTCCACAGCAACGGTGCTGAAGGATCGTCAGTCGTTGATCGATAAGGTCATGGAACTCGGAAAGAAGGATTTGCAGATTCAGCGCTACAAAGGTCTAGGCGAAATGAATCCGGAGCAACTCTGGGAAACGACAATGGATCCAGAAAAGCGGACGTTGCTTCAGGTTCAAATCAATGACGCCGTGATGACCGACGATATTTTTAGTGTACTCATGGGCGATGCCGTAGAGCCGCGAAGAAAGTTCATCGAAGACAACGCGCTGGAAGTGAAGAACCTCGACATCTAATCCATGGCAGACGAAATCACACCTCCCCCACCGCCGCTATCGAATCTCGTCCCGGTAAATATCGAGGACGAAATGAGGCGGTCCTACGTCGACTACGCGATGAGTGTCATCATCGGGCGAGCTTTGCCCGATGTGCGCGACGGCCTGAAACCCGTTCATCGCCGAATTCTCGTCGGCATGCGTGATATGGGCCTCGCCTCGAATCGTGCATACCGCAAGTGCGCGAAGATAGTCGGCGAGGTCATGGGTAACTATCATCCACATGGCGACAGTCCGATCTACGACGCGCTCGTCCGTATGGCCCAGGACTTTTCCTACCGTTACCCCCTTGTTGACGGCCAGGGCAACTTCGGTTCAATAGACGGCGATCCGCCGGCAGCCATGAGATATACCGAGGCGCGCATGGCGCCCTCTGCAGAGGCGCTTCTCGAAGATATTGACAAAGAGACCGTGGACTTCGTGCCCAATTATGATGAAGAGCGCGAGGAGCCGTCGTATCTGCCTAGCAAAGTGCCTAATCTTTTGGTCAACGGCTCCAATGGTATTGCTGTCGGTATGGCGACCAACATGCCGCCGCACAATCTGACGGAAATTTGTGAGGCCGTGATTCGTTTGATTAACAATCCTCAAGGCACGCTCGACGACATTATGACGCATGTTCCGGGTCCCGATTTCCCCACCGCCGGAATCATTCACGGCCGGCGCGGGATTCGGCAGGCTTATGAGACGGGCCGCGGCACCATCACCATGCGTGCGCGCGCCTCGATCGAACGCCAAGCAAAGGACCGCGACAGCATCGTCGTTACGGAGATTCCGTATCAGGTCAACAAGGCTCGATTGATCGAAAAGATTGCGGAACTGGTCAATGAGAAACGGTTGGAGGGGATCGGCGACGTCCGTGACGAGAGCGACCGGCACGGAATGCGCATCGTGATTGAGCTGAGACGCGGAGAGCCGGGTCTTGTCATACTCAATAACCTATACAAACTCACGCAGATGCAGACGACCTTCGGCGTCATCAATCTGTCTATCGTCAACGGCCAGCCTAAAGTTCTATCGCTTATTGAACTGCTTCGATCCTTCATCGAGCATCGCGTCGATGTCGTGCGCCGCCGCACACAATACGAATTGCGGCAAGCTGAAGCGAGGGCGCACATTCTGGAGGGTTTAAAGAAAGCGCTCGACCACATTGACGAGATCATCAAACTGATCCGTGCCTCAAAGACAACGGCGGAAGCGCGCGAGGGTTTGCTGGCACAATTTGAATTCACCGAGATTCAGGCCAAAGCAATTCTCGAAATGCAGCTCCAACGGTTGACCTCATTGGAGCGGCAAAAAATTGAAGATGAGATCAAAGAGCTTCGGGAAAAGATTGCCGAACTGAAAGAAATCCTCGCGAGTGATGTGAAATTGCGCGAAGTCATTGTTAAGGAACTCCGCGATGTTCAGAAGAAATACGGCGATGCGCGGAGGACCGAGATTACTGAGGAAGAGGCCGAGATCAGGCTCGAGGATTTGATCGCCGAGGAAGACGCCGTCATCACTGTCACACATAGCGGCTACGTCAAACGGACTCCGCTTTCGGTTTATCGACAACAGGGAAGAGGCGGCAAGGGCCGAATCGGCATGAAGACGAAAGAGGAAGACCCGGTCACGAATGTCTTCGTCGCGAACACCCACAGTTATGTACTCGTCTTTACCGATCGCGGGCGGTTGTACTGGCTGAAGGTTTACGAGATTCCTGATGCCAGTAGTACCGGGCGGGGGAAAGCCATCGTCAATCTGGCTAATTTGTCGTCCGAAGAAAAAGTGCGCGCACTGCTCTCCGTTAAGGACTTCGATCCTAACGTGTCAGTCCTCATGGCCACGCGTGCCGGACAGGTAAAGAAGACTTCGCTCGAGGCCTTCAGTAATCCGAGCGCCCGTGGGATCATCGCAATGGGCGTCCCCGATGATGACGAACTGATTGCAGCGGAAATCGTCTCGGCAAACGAAACAGTATTCATTGGAACCTATGATGGCATGGCTATCCGCTTCGCTCATGACGAGATCCGTGAAATGGGGCGGCAAGCATACGGAGTCATCGGAATCCGGCTCGAGGAAGGTGACTATGTAGTCAGCATGATCGCCACCAGTAATGAGAATGACATGGTGCTTTCTGTTACTGAAGGTGGGTTTGGTAAGCAGACCGCCGTCGAAGAGTACCGCACGCAAGGCCGGGGCGGCAAAGGCGTCATCAACGTCAAAACGACCGAAAAGAACGGGAAGGTCGTGGCCATCATGCGGGTGCGGGAAGATGCCGACGTCCTCGTGATCACTGCAAATGGAAAGCTGATCCGCGTAAGCTCACAGGATATTCGCGCAGTAGGCAGAGCGACGCAGGGCGTACGCTTGATTCAGCTGGAAGAAGACGACAAAGTTACTGCCGCCACACTGATCGAACCGGAAGGAAAAAGCGAAGACGAGACGGCTCCTACCGTTCACTGATGTTGTCCCTCTTCCCGGAGGAGAGGGGTTCTGATCTCCCTGTTATTAAGTCAATCCCGATTGACGGAATCGAGAAAACCAAATGCCGTTTGAGTGTTAGGTAGCTTTGATTCCCAGTTATCAGATTCCCAAGAATCGAACGTACTGTACGGCTTCGTCGGGAGATCTGTACAGTGCGCTTGCAGAAATCTGCTCCTAAGAAATGGCCCCGGTAAAAGCGCCTGTACATTCGTGCAGCCCGCGCCAGTTCCTGCCCGATTGCGCCTTTGACTCTAGAGGCGTACTCGTCCGGTTTGTCGATCGTTTCCGACAAGAGCTCCGCCGATTTGAGTGCGTAGTGGATGCCTTCGCCCGTGATCGGATCAACAAGTCCCGCAGCGTCTCCGATTAACGCCCAGCGATCGCCCGAAATGCGATTTGCTTTCCACGAATTCGGACTCAAGCACGGAACCGGAGCGCTAAAGAATTCGGCGTGCTTGAGGGGATCGGGGCCTAAGTCAGCAACGATGAAGTTGGTAAGCAGCGTCTTCGCATGGGCGGTCCAACCAGGTTCACTCCGCGTTATCAATCCATAGGAGATGTGATTTGGGCGGGGAAAGGACCAGATGTAACCCTCGAGGCCCGGCACGAAGTAAACCTTCATTTGCGACGGGCCGCTGCCAGGAATGAAATATCCCAGCGTTACAGCGAGTTCCTCGGGCTGCAAAGCAGTTGCTACGGTCCGCCGGACGAGGCTCGTCGCCCCGTCGGCGCCGATTAGGAAATCCGATTGCAATGAAGTCTCACGGGATGAGAGGCGCCAACCACCCACAACAATACGCTCTATGTGGTTGACACGGCTCTTTAGAATGGAAACCCCGGCATTTTCTGCAGCGTCTAAGAGATATTTGCCGAGTTCGCGCCGGGATAGTACAGCTATTGGTTTGGCGGGCGTAACGGTTACGGAGTTTTCATCGCCAAAATAGATGGTGATTTGGTCAATGTTCTTGCGCGGCAGGTTGGATGTAAAGACTTCAAAGTGGGACAGGGCTTTCGCAGTAATGCCTCCGCCGCAGGGCTTTTCCCATGGTGCTTGGGCATCAATTAGAGTTACGGAATGTCCGCGCCGCGCGAGAAGTACTGAAGCCCATGCGCCGGCTGGCCCTGCTCCGAGGACGGCTATGTGCATGAATTTTTAAAAGATCCACATTGGAAGGCCGCGTATGTTACCAGAAGGATTATTGCATGATTGACAGGAGCCAGCACGAAATTCCGGCCGACCATCCAATCCGAGGCTTTTTTAAGATATTAACCGAGCGTGGAATGGGCCAACTGAATTTGCACGATCGGGACACCATCCAGTACATCACAAACCTTCTGACCGAATTCGTGCAGATCGAAAATATGTATCGCATTAAGGATGACTCGGGACGGCGTCTGCAGTATTTGTACGAAATGCTCGAGCAGGCCAGCAACGAGATGTCACCAACGCTTCGTCGCGATTGCTACAAACACGTCGGCGATCTCACACTCTTCAACCTCGGACTCTTTCCCGAACACCTGAGTTACGGACGTCACACCGTCAGCCCGGACTATTTTGCTGAAACGGGTCGCCGGTCCTACACTATCGTCGCAGAAATCGATTCCTCAACGCGTAGTGTGACTATATACCGTAAGCTCTCCGAACAATTTGAGCAGTGCGTCATAGGTCTGAACTGGGTCAAAATGTACATCAACGACCCGTTCTACCAGTACATGTTCCGGGAATTCGACCTCACGTAGTAAACTCACGCATTCGCTCTCCCAGAGGGAGAGGAATACGTGAACATGGCTAAACCTAAAATTTCGATCGTCAAGTACCTCAATGCAGTCCCACTCGCATGGGGCATTTTGGAAGGTCCACAGCGTGACGTATTCGATTCCGTTTTAAGCACTCCGGCGGCGTGTGCTGATCAGTTGGCGCACGGCGGCGTCGATATTGGTCTCATTCCATCAATTGAATTCCAGCGTATTAAAGGCTGCCGCATTGTGCCTGGACCGGCTGTGGCTGCAACACATCGCGTGCGCAGCGTCATTCTTGTGAGCGTCGTTCCACTATGGAAAGTGAAGACTGTGGCATGCGACCGCGGGTCAAGAACCTCGGTTGCCCTCGCCAGGATTATTTTCAGTGATTTCTATCATACGCGTCCGGACTTCAGGCCTGCTGAACCGAATATCACCAATATGTTGGCGCAAAGCGACGCGGCATTGCTCATTGGCGACAATGCATTGAAGTTCATGGAAACCCACGAGCGTCCTAACATCGAACTACAAAAGCCTCTGGTGCGCCTGGGTTCGGAGCCGGTTCAGGTGTTCGATCTTGCCGAGCGATGGCGTTTCCTGACCGGATTGCCTTTTGTTTTCGCATTCTGGGCTGTCCGTGAAGGGTTCGAAGACGGCACCGTCGTTGATGTTCTCAAGCAATCGCGCGACTTTGGCGTAGCTAATATTCCAACAATCACCGCAAAGTACAGCGAACAGTTGCAGATCAAAAAAGAATTCCTTCAGGAATATCTCGAGCGCAACGTGCATTACTACATGGACCAAGCGTGCCTTGAAGCGCTGGAGTTGTTCTACAAGAAAGCTACGCATGCGGGCGCGCTGACGGCCGTGCGTGACCTGCAATTCATATGAGGAGTGTTGGGTCGATTTTGGAATCCGCCGCTGAGGGCGGTCGGATAAGTTCAGAAGAGGCCGTCCGTCTTTTCGAAGAGGCAGACTTGTTCGATCTGGCATCATGTGCGGACACTATTCGCCGGCGCCGGCATCCGGATAACGTCATCAGTTACATCATCGATCGCAATATCAATTACACAAACGTATGTAAGGAGTTCTGTACATTTTGCGCCTTTTACCGCGTCAAAGGCGATCCGGAAGCCTATGTTCTGCCGGACCACGTGATCCATAAAAAGATCGAAGAAACCATTGCGCTCGGAGGCACAGGGATCCTGATGCAAGGAGGAGTTCATCCGGATTTGAAAATCGATTACTACGAGCGGCTGCTTGCCGGCATCAAAGAAAGGTTTCAGATTCACTGCCATTGTTTTTCACCTCCGGAAATCTTGAATATTGCGCGTGTTTCGAAACTCTCGGTCGCGGAAGTCTTCGTGCGCCTAAAGACGTCCGGTCTGGATTCGATGCCGGGAGGCGGTGGTGAAATCCTCGATGACGAAATCCGCCAGTCCATCAGCCCCTTGAAATGCAGAACTGAGGAATGGTTGATGGTTCACCGCGAAGCACACCATTTGGGACTGCGGACCACCGCCACGATGATGATCGGTGTCGGTGAGGCGATCCATCACCGCATACGCCATCTTCAGCGCCTGCGTGAATTACAAGAGGAAACAAGCGGTTTTACGGCATTCATTCCATGGACATTCCAACCGGAAAACACCGAGCTTGCCGCACGCGGCGTCCCTGAAGTGACCGCGGCCGAATATTTGCGCTTGTTAGCGCTCAGTCGCATTTACCTCGATAACATTGAAAACGTGCAGGTGTCGTGGCTGACCGTGGGCCTGAAAGTTGGTCAGGTCGGTCTGCGATTCGGCGTAAACGATATGGGAAGCATCATGATTGAGGAAAATGTGATCAGTGCGGCGGGCGCGCGAAATCGCGCAAATGACGCCGAACTGCGACGGATCATTCGGGATGCGGGCTTCATTCCTCGCCAGCGCACGACGTTATACGAGCGTTACGTGAATTAGCGCAGGCCTTTTTGAACGAATGTGCTCAGCGCGAATACTCCGAACAGCATCGTATTGTAAGCAGTGTGAATGATGAACGAAGGGATCAAAGAGTTGGAGCGCAAGCGCACAAATGATAGGACGTAACCGACAATAAAAATAAGAATGACGCCTCCCCAGCTTCCCCAGAGTTGCAGAAGGTGCAGTAGTGCAAACAATATCGCCGTCAGCGAGACCGCCGTTCCAGGGCCCCAGATGTCGAACAGCACCTTAAAGAGAAAGCCCCTGAACATGATCTCCTCGAAAAGCGGGGCGGCACCGATTCCGAAAATTGCAAAAACATATACCGCAGTTGCCGACGAAAGCAGCCGTTCGATGGGGGGTGGTTCTCTAGGCGGGAAGAATGAAGAAACGAGCAATACACTAATGGCGAGCGTAGCACCTAAAGAAATGAGAAAGCCTGTACTGAATTGATGGTTTCGAAACCAATGAATCGTTTCCACAAAAGATTGCCGGTGCACAACCTTGATCAGGAAAGCAATGAAACCGATCAGGACCGAGTCCATCAATCCTTGAAGTATGACCACGGCCGTGAGATCGGTAACTCGAAGCTGGGGATTGAAAATGTGCCAGACGCGCAGTACAGTGAGGGGCAGGAATAACACCGTAAGCAAAGAGAACACGGCAAAAACGATAAGATCCACAATGCGCCACGTACTCTGCGGTGCCGGTTCGTCCGTTCGGAATTCGGAATCGGGCAATGGGAAGCTCATTGTTTTGTGCTTCTATTGAGCCGCGAAACGCGAGGCCGATCGGCCTCGATCGAAGCTTTGAGCGCCGCGGCAAGCAAAGGAACCATGATTTCGTGGTGCCCTGTGAGGGCAATCGCTTGGCCGGAATTTTGCGTGGGTCTTTTCAATACGTTTTGAGTGGGGCGGTAATGTTGGATAAAGTCGAGATTTGCGGTCGTGAATTCTTCCAGCCGGTTTCCAAGATTACGCGCGACCGACACGGCTTTCAGAAAGACTTCCGGCAAGACCACGGCTGACCCGATATTCAAGAACACGCCTCCGCCATCGAGATCTCTAGCCATGCTACAGAAGAGGCGAAAATCGTGATAGCTTACTTTACCGAGATTTTGTCCCGAGGCCTGGGGATGGGCATGGATAATATCGGTTCCCAATGCAACGTGAACAGTCACAGGAATTTTTCTGGAATACGCGACGGCCAAAACACTCATCGACTGGTAGGGGAACTCGATTTTCCGGTCCGTGCTTCTTGAAATAAAGTGTCCCAGTCCTTCGCCCATGCCGATTTCGCCGGCAGCAGCAGTGTCGACCGCCTCGTTCATGTATTCAGCGGTTTCACGTGCCATACCGAAACGGCCGCCGCGAATCTGCTCTTCGATCTCTTCTGAAGTCGCTCCGGCCAAAGCGACTTCGAAGTCATGAATGGCGGCTGAACCGTTCATCGCAATTCCGGTAATCAACCCCGCTTGCATCAGATCATTGATTACTGGCCCAAGCCCGACTTTGATGACATGTCCGCCCATCCCCCAAATGATTGGTTTGTTCGCCGAACGCGCGTATAAGATGGCGCGAATGAGGGCTCGAAGGTCATTCCCCGCGAGGATGTGCGGAAGTTTGGATATAAACCCGAGCACGTTTTCCGACCCGTCCATCGGTTTGCCGAACATCCCGGTATGCACTTTGCTTTTGCGCTCACGAAGCGGATATGTGGAGACGCCACTTAAATTCAGAGGTTTGGTCGAATATTGCGAATCCACAGTTAATCCGTGGGATAAATTTCGGGGAAGAGCTCGCGATCGACGAGCTCACAAAGTATATGACCGAGTAACGCGTGCGTTTCCTGGATGCGGGGTGTTTCGCGGCTTGGAACGCGAAACAAAACTTCGACGCGATCCTTCAATTTTCCGCCCGTCTCTCCGGTAAAGCCGACAGTGAACAAGCCCTTTGATCGTGCGACATCAATTCCTTCGACGACGTTGGGGGAGTCTCCACTGGCCGAAATCGCCACGGCAGTATCCCCGGACAGCCCTAAAGCTTCGATCTGCCGGGAAAAAACCTTGTCATATCCATAGTCATTCCCAACGGCCGTCAACACAGAGGTATCCGTCGAGAGCGATATCGCCGGCAACGCTGGCCGGTTCGGCCCGAACCGGCCCACCAACTCCGCAGCGAGATGTTGCGCGTCGGCGGCGCTGCCACCGTTTCCGAAGAAAAGAACCTTGTGACCCGTCCGAAGCCCATGGGCAATGATTTCGGCGGTTCGTGCTATGGTTTCTTTGTTTTCCCTGAAGAATGCGCTCTTCACTCGGAAACTTTCGCCGACGAAGTGTTCGATCAGTTGTGCGGCGTCTTTCATTACGTTCAATCCAATGTCAATTGTCGGGAGCTCGGCTTCGAAAGGACCTGTGCCAGGGCCTGACCTGTGTATGACTTCTTGGCCCGCGCGATCTGCTCCGGAGTCCCGGCCGCCATAACGCAACCGCCCTGCGCTCCTCCCTCGGGTCCGAGATCAATGACCCAGTCCGCTGTCTTAACGACGTCGAGATGATGCTCGATAATGATCACCGTGTTTCCAAGGTCTGTCAACCGACAGAGAACGTCCAGAAGCTTTTTAACATCATCGAAATGCAAGCCAGTCGTGGGTTCGTCGAGAATATAAAGAGTTTTTCCCGTTGCGCGCCGGCTCAATTCTTTCGCCAATTTAATCCGCTGAGCTTCACCGCCGGACAATGTGGTTGCAGATTGGCCAAGACCGATGTAACCCAATCCCACATCAACGAGTGTTTGTAATTTGGAATGGATTTGCGGAATGTTGCCCAGCACCCGCAGGGCATCTGCAACTGTTGAATTGAGCAGATCGGCAATCGACAGGCCTTTGTACTGGATCGCCAGCGTCTCGCTGTTATACCGCTTGCCATGGCAGACTTCACATGCCACGTAGACGTTGGGAAGGAAACTCATTTCGATTTTGCGAAGGCCGTCTCCTTGACATGCCTCGCATCGCCCGCCTTTGACATTGAAGCTAAAACGTCCAGGTTTGTATCCCCGGGCTCGGGATTCAGGCAACATGGCGTAGAGCTCGCGAATTGGTGTGAAGACGCCGGTATACGTTGCAGCATTGGACCGCGGCGTGCGTCCAATTGGAGACTGATCGATTTCGATGACCTTGTCGATGTATTCCAAACCTTCGATAGCTTTGTGGAGTCCGGGTTCGTCCAGAGCGCGATAGATATTTCTCGCCAGCGCCTTGTAAAGGATTTCGTTCACAAGGGTGGATTTACCTGAACCGGAGACACCGGTCACGACCGTCATCAGTCCAATCGGGAAAGAAACGTCAATGTGTTGCAGGTTGTGTTCGGCGGCGCCGCGAACCACAATCGCCTTTCCATTGGACTGACGGCGTTTGTGGGGTATCGGAATTTCGCTCCGGCCGGACAAATACAGGCCCGTCAAACTGCCGGAAGATTGCGCGAGGACTTCCGGAGAACCGCTGGCTACGACATGTCCACCCTCCGTTCCTGCCCCGGGTCCGAGATCGATGACATAATCGGCGCGGCGAATCGTCTCTTCATCATGCTCGACGACGATAACCGTATTTCCGAGATCCCGCAACTCTCCCAGAGTCGACAATAGTCGGGTGTTGTCCTTGTGGTGAAGTCCGATCGACGGCTCGTCCAGAACGTACAGAACGCCCCGAAGTCTGGAGCCAATCTGCGTTGCCAGCCGAATCCGTTGACTCTCCCCGCCAGAAAGCGTATTGGCTGCGCGATCGAGGCTGAGATACTTCAAGCCGACGGCATCCAGAAATTGCAATCGATCGCGGATTTCGCGAACGATACGTCCGGCAATCTGCTCCTCGCGGGCACCGAGTCTCAGATCCGAGAAGAACCGGAGAGTATCGGTTACCGGCCAAGAAACGATCTCCGCAATCGATCGATTCGCGACCTTGACGGCAAGGCTCTCCGGCCGCAGGCGGGCACCGCGACAGGCCGCGCAAGATTTGGTGACCATAAAATCCGAGAAGTCCTCGGAAATGAGTCCTTCCTGTTCGTAATAACGATTGAGAATATCGACAATACCTTCCACACGTCTGCCGCGTTCCTTGATTCCGTAAAAGACCGCATTCTGAACTTTTGAAGCTAACTGTTCGAAGGGGAGCGACAAATCTGCACCCAATTGCTGCGCAATCTTCGAAACCTGCACTTCAAATTCGTCGTCGAGCCAGCCGATAGCCATGCCGAGACCGCCGTTCAAAACGGGTCGAGTCGGATCGGTGATGATACGGGCGGGATCGAAATCAAATTTCATCCCCAGGCCGTTGCAGACCTCGCAGGCGCCATAAATGCTGTTGAAGGAAAACGTGCGCGGTTCAATGGCCGGGATACTCAGCCCACAGTCGGGGCATGCCATCTTTTCTGAGTACAGGCGCTCCTCACCATCCACAACGGCCACGAGGACGATGCCCTTTGCCAGTTTGGTGGCCTGTTCGATCGAAGCCTCGAGTCGTTTGTCGATATCCTTCTTTATCATCAGGCGGTCGACAACGATCTCAATGGAGTGATTCTTTTTCTTATCGAGGTCGATAGGTTCGTCGAGATTATGCAGAACACCGTCAATGCGGCCGCGGACATAGCCGGTCTTGGCCAATGCCTGAAGCTGTTTCTTGAACTCGCCTTTGCGTCCGCGAACGATCGGGGCAAGGATCATCACGCGTGTGCCTTCAGGCAGGGTCTTTAGATGGCGCACGATTTGATCGGGAGTCTGTTTGGCTATCGGCTTCCCACATTGATAACAGTGCGGGATTCCGATCGAGGAGAATAAGAGGCGGAGGTAATCGTAGATTTCTGTAACCGTTCCGACGGTTGATCGCGGGCTGCGGGCTGCCGTTTTCTGTTCGATGGAAATCGCGGGCGATAGACCTTCGATGGAGTCGACATCCGGCGGTTCAAGCCGATCGAGAAATTGCCGTGCGTACGCTGAAAGCGACTCCACATACCGCCGTTGCCCCTCGGCATAGATCGTGTCGAAGGCGAGACTGGACTTACCCGAACCGCTGAGACCGGTAATTACGGTCAATCGATTACGCGGAATTTCGACGTTGATGTTTTTCAGATTGTGTTGGCGCGCACCGCGGACCGTTATATTTTTAATGCCGCTCTGCATACAGCAGGGATCTGAGAGTGATAAAAACCTTACATTCTAGCGTATCCGCCAACATCACTATTCCATTAATTCCCAGTGCCGTGCCAAGTCTCCGTAGAGTTGTTCCAGCATCACCTTCAAATCGGCGTGTCGCCGGTGCGTGGACTCCCAGTCGGTTCCCGTTGTCGGGTTCTGAAAAGACAGCTCTAACTGGGCAATCTCGCCCTCCACGTCGGCGATTTTTCTCTCCATGTCCGCAACGGCTTTTTCCAGCTGGGCGCGTCTGTTTTTGGATAGCTTTTGCCTCTCCCCCTGGGAAAGGCCGTCGCCGCGAAGCGGCGGCCGGTGAGGGTCCCGGGACTGCTGGCCGGATGCTTCCAGCCACTCCTCAAATGCGGTCAGCCGATCAAAAACGTGCGCGTTTCCGTCCTCGATATACAGCAGGTGAGTTGCAATTTTTTCCACGAGGTATCGATCATGAGTAATGAACAAAATCGTTCCCGGATAGTCCCTCAAGGCCGCTTCCAATACTTCCCTGGATCCGATATCGAGGTGATTGGTTGGCTCGTCGAGCGCCAGGAGCTGCGGATTGGCATAAATGATTCTGGCGAGCATGAGCCGCGACTTCTCCCCTCCGCTTAATTTCGCGACGGTCTTGAAGACATCTTCGCCGCTGAAGAGAAACTGCGCGAGGAATGACCGTAGTTCTCCATCGGTGGCGCTAGAGTCCAATTCGCGAATTTCGTCTAACACGACGGCGTCGAGGTGTAGATCCTGTAATTGCTGATCGTAATACCCGACATCCAGAGACTGGTTCCACTCCAGCTCGCCTTCGATGGGCGAACGCGCGCCGATCAGGGTTCTGAGCAACGTCGTCTTTCCCGAGCCGTTGGGGCCAAGAATGGCCCATCTTTCCCCGCGCTGCACTTCAAATTGAATCGAATGAACAAGGGGACTCTCCTGGTAGCCAATGCTGAGACCCCGGGCGGCAAGAACATATCGGGCGCTGCGCTCCACTGGCAGGAATCGAAACTTCACTTTCTCCGCCCTTGATTTTGGTTTTTCCAGTGGCTTGACGCGGGCGAGGAGTTTTCTTCGAGATTGGGCCTGTTTTGTTTTTTGGCCGGCGATATTCCGGCGAATGTAGTCTTGCTGTTTTTCGATCCACTCACCTTGGAGTTCCCACTGTTTTTGTTGTCGCGCGAGGCGCTCCGCTCGTTCTTTCAGGTAGTAGGAATAGTTGCCACGGTAGTCCTGAATCGTTGTGCCGGCAATTTCCAGAATCCGTCCAGCGACTCGATCCAGAAAGATACGGTCGTGCGAGACGATGACGAGCGTCTTATCGGTCTCTCTCAAGAATTTTTCGAGCCATTCAATCGACTTGATATCGAGATGATTCGTCGGTTCGTCCAGCAGAAGTAATTCAGCATGCGACAGAAGAAGCTTTGCCAACGCGAGACGATTCTTCTCGCCGCCCGATAAACTGCGGCTGGCCTGGTCGAATGCTTTTCGGGAGAAGCCCACGCCGAGCAGTGCTGCTTCAGTGCGTGCGCGGTAACTATAACCGCCTTTCAGTTCAAACTCATGCTGCAGTTCTGAGTACCGATCAAGAGCATCCCTCGCCGGCGCCTCTGCGATGACTTGTTCCAATGCGCGCATGGTTATTTCGATATGTTGGAGGTGTTGGGCTGCGCGCAGCCCCTCCTCAAGGACGGAAGTGTCACCTTGAAAATCTGGAATTTGGTCCAATGTCCCGATTTCTAACTGAGCTTTGCGAGAAACCGAGCCCGTATCCGGTTCGTAAGTGCCGGCAACCAATTTGAGAAGAGTCGTTTTTCCGGACCCGTTCGCACCAATCAGACCGATTTTTTCCGATGGATTGATTTGAAAGGCAATGTCTCGAAGAATCTCCTGTGATCCAAACGACTTCGAGATGCCACTGAGTTGTACGAGCACGTGCCTTGTGTCGAGGGGTTCCCGGCCAAATGCGTTCAATGAGGCCGCCGCCCGAAGCATGAGCGCGCTAGAGCGAAACCTTAAGCAATAAGTACAGCCTCAAGAGAAGGCGGTGTACCAACTACGGCTGACCGGTGGACCCGACGACGAAAAAATGAATTACGCGGCCTTCTTCGTCGCTGAAATCTTACCCGGATCTTTCAGGATTTCGATCGCTCTATTGAGCTGCCGATCCTCTTCCTTGTTGGGCTGTTCCTTTGGGGGAGGCTGTGTATCTTGATCGTCAGGTTCCAAGGTTTCCTCCGGTGTCTGCCGGATTTCGACCGTAGGTTGGATTCCGGAGTCCTGGGGATCCACATCCTGGATCTCCTTGCCTGATGGAGTGAAATACTTTGCAACCGAGATCAGCAATGCAGACCCATCATCTAACGGAATCAACTTTTGGACCGATCCTGATCCAAATGTTTTCACGCCTACGATCTGGCCACGATGATTGTCTTCAATAGCCCCCGCCACGATCTCCGCTGCTCCAGCAGTCGCCTGATTCACGATTACTGCGACCGGAGCCTTCGTGAGCAACTCGTTCGCGTTCGCGCTAAATGTCTCCTTAGGAAACTTCTGCCCCTGCAGATAAGTAATCGTGCCGGATTCTAAAAAGAGATTCGCCAACTGAACAGCTTCTTTGTCATCTCCGCCCGCTGTATATCGTAGGTCGAGAACCACATTCGTGGCTCCCTTCTTCAGAAGTGCATCCAATTGTCTCCGAACCTCAGCGGTTTTGCCCGGAGCCAGATAGGGAATCTTCACGTAGGCAATATTGTTCTCCAGGATCTTGGCATCAATCGAGGGCGGCTGAGTGATTTCACGCGGTACGTTGATTGTATCGGGTTCCGAACGGCGGCTCTTGATGACGGCAAGTGCCGCGGGTTTGCCGATGGGGTTCGAAAGTATTCCATGCACCTGGACAAGATTCATTTCGCGCGTCGTTACGCCGTCAATGGATTCAATGATATCCCCGGGGTTCAGGCCGGCCTTGGCAGCCGGTCCTCCGGGAATAGTAGATATAACCACCGGATATCCGAGACGAGGAGGTTTCGCCAAAATCACCCCGATGCCGGGAGTCTTAAAGGGATCGTAGTTCTTGTAGAAAGCGACATCCTTGGCAGAGAGGTATCCTCCGTAGGGATCCACATTTTCGACCAGCCCACGGATCGCGCCATCTACGGCATTTTTAAGGGATGGGTCGTCGACATAGTCGTTTTGGATCCTGCTTAAAACCTCCATGAAAATGGACAGCTGCTGATACGATCCATTCTGCGCGCTGACGCGGCCGAGCATGCCGCCAATAATCGCGTAAACGACGAGGACCGACGAAATCAGCAAAATCGCGTACTTGCTCTTCGAATTCAAAATGTGGACCTCCAAGCGTCTATGTAGTACGGTCTGCTGACCGTTAGCCCGGGTTTAATTATAGCCCGGTGAAGTCTTGGCTGTATCATGAAATTATGCGGATTATGGCTCTCGACGTGGGCGAAAAAACCATCGGCGTTGCGATTAGCGACTCCCTGCTCTTGACCGCGCAAGCGCGGCCCACGATCCGGCGAAAAAGTCCTTCGTCGGATATCGAACTTCTCCGCCGCATGGCAGAGGAAAACGAAGTGCATCAAATTCTAGTCGGTCAGCCTCTGCACATGAATGGGAAAGAAAGCCGCCAAAGTCAGAGGATTGGCCGGTTCGCCGCAGACCTTAAGAATAAATTGGACATTCCGGTTCTTTTCTGGGATGAGCGGCTTACGAGTTTCGCTGCCGATCAGCATTTGGAAGAAATGGGGCTGAACTGGCGCCAGCGCCGTGAGCACATCGACAAAATCGCAGCCATGATCATTCTTCAAGATTATCTCGATAATCGTCCAAGCCGAAGCCCATGAGCAAATTTCTCGCGGTTCTACTCGTATTGATTCTATTGGTTGGCGGACTCAGATTGTACGTGCGCCGAGAGCTGCAGGTCCTTGGGACCCCGGCTGAGGGTTTAATTATCGAGATCCCCCACGGTCTCGGCGCCCGCGATATCGTTGGACTTCTGAAAGACAAAAATGTCATCCAAAATTCAAACGTGGCCTTCGCTTACATCTTGTTTAGCGGCACTCGAAATAAGCTTCAGGCCGGGGAGTATTCATTTGACCGTCCGCAGACCATTCCTGAGGTGGTCCACAAGATCGCGAACGGTTTGGTGTACCTTCATAAATTTGCTGTACCCGAAGGCCTGACGGTCGGAGCAACCGCCCAAAAATGGCAGGAACAGGGTTTCGGTTCCGCGGAAGACTTTAAGAAAGCCGCCAATAGCGCTGTTGATTTGGTGCGGCAATTCGACGGAAACGCAACTTCGGTTGAAGGTTATTTGTTTCCGGAAACATATTTGTTTCCGGCGCATACAATGCCTCGCCGCGTAATCGAAGCCATGATTGCACGCTTTCGGCAAATGGCGGCCAAGCTGCGGCAGGTTTTGCCTGAAGACAAATGGCCGCTGAATCTTCACGATACGGTGATTCTAGCTTCGCTTATCGAGACCGAGGCGGCTCAGCCAGCCGAGCGCCCGATGGTTGGGTCGGTGTACT
>Ga0209157_1000293_pt1 | contig 43557 bp, 49 predicted proteins | sample GraSoiAngelo_135_FD_185892 | JGI IMG/M metagenome (GOLD analysis project Ga0209157, IMG submission 185892) | Grasslands soil microbial communities from the Angelo Coastal Reserve, California, USA - 14_0929_05_40cm (SPAdes) (version 2) | ecosystem: Environmental > Terrestrial > Soil > Grasslands ...
GTCCGCGTCGCTGCGCGACGCTCCCCTCGGTTCGCCTCGCGCCGCCCACCGCGCTGAGACACGCGCGGCGGGGCCCCGGCGCTCGGTCTCACACGGCCGCGCGCGCAAATTCCCGCCCGCTCGCTCGATTGACCGCCGCGTGACCGGACGTTAAACTGCGCCCCACATGCGCCAGGAACGGATCGACGATGTCGTCGTCGTGGGCGGCGGGATCATCGGCTGTGCCATCGCGCGCGAGGCGGCGCGCGGCGGCCTGCGCGTCCGTCTCCTTGAGAAGGGCGCTTTCGGCCGGGAGGCCAGCGGCGCGGCCGCCGGACTCCTCAGCCCGCAGGCCGAGGCCGATCGCCCGGACCCTTTGTTTCGGCTGTGTCTGGCGAGCCGCGATCTCTTCCCCGAATTCGCGCGGCAGGTGGCGGAAGAAAGCGGGCTCGACCCGGCCGTCTCCGAGCGCGGCACCCTGGTGGTGGCTCGCCGTGGAACGGAGGCCGAAACGCTCGACCAGCGCGCGGCCTTCCAACGCTCGTTCGGTCTTGTGGCGGAGCGTCTGGGCGGAGAGGCGCTGCGCCTGATGGAGCCCGCGCTCCACCCGGACTGGAGCGAGGGCCTGTACCTGCCGCGCGACCGGAGCGTGGACAATACCCTCCTGGTGAGGGGGCTGGAGCTTTCGGCCGGGCGCCTGGGCGCGCGTCTGCAAGGCGGTGCGCGCGTCCTGCGGCTCATGGTGACGAACGGCCGCGTCGTCGGCGTCGAGACCGCCGAAGAGCGCGTGCGCGCGGGCGCCGTGGTGATCGCGGCGGGCGCATGGTCCGAGGAGATCGCCGGTCCGGGCGTCACGCCCCTGCCGTCGCACCCGGTGCGCGGCCAGATCGTCTGCTTCGGACCGACGTCCGTTCCGGTGCATCCCATCTTCACGCACGGCTTCTATCTCGTCCCGCGGCGGGACGGTCGGGTGCTCGCGGGCAGCACGATGGAACGCTCCGGCTTCGACAAGTCGGTCACCGGGTCGGGCCTGGCGGGCCTCAGTACTTCGGCGCTCGCCCTGGTTCCGGCGCTCGGGCGGGCGCCGTTCCACTCGGCCTGGGCCGGCCTGCGGCCCGCCACGCCCGACGAACTGCCGGCGATTGGACGGGCCCGGGCGCCGGGTCTCCTGTACGCCTGCGGACACCTGCGCAACGGCATCCTCCTGGCGCCGGTGACGGCGCGTGTCGTGACGAGCCTGCTGCGCGACGAGGACCCCGGGATGGATCTCTCACCTTTCGATCCCTGTCGTTTTCTGAGATGAGACGGGAGGGTCGCCGTCCGCGCCTGCGGACGGGGTTCAGCGGCCTTGCTGCGCCTTGACCATCTGGCGGCTGCGCCGCTCGTGCTCGGCGAGGAAATCCTTCCTTAGCTTCTCAACCAGCTCGTCGCGCCGTTCGTAGAGGCGTTTCAGCCGGCGCGGCTTGGCGCGCGACAGCGCGTAGGCGACGAGGAGCGGCGCCGCGATGGTGCTGTCGGCGTAGACCACGACGGAGTCGGTGAGCTTGTCCGGATCGACCTTGCCCCAGGAAACCGCCTCGGCCGGGGTCGCGCCCGACAGGCCGCCCGTATCGGGGCGGGCGTCGGTGACCTGGATGAAGTAGTCGTGGCCGCGGTCGGTCAGACCGAGGATCTCCTGGATCTGCGGCTCGGTCTGCAGGACGAAATTCTTCGGCGACCCACCGCCCAGCATCAGGACCCCGCTCTTGCCGTCCCGCTGCCTGGCGGCGTAGACGATGCCGGCGGTCTCGTTGACGTCGCGCGACACGTCGACGCGCGGACCGATGCCGCGCATCGCCAGTTCGGCGACGTTCATCCCGATCGACGAATCGCCGGGCGACGGGACGTAGCAAGGCACACCGGCGCGGTAGGCCACCGTGAGCACGCAGGTGTCCTCGACACCCATCTCCTTCTCGCGGGCCGCCAGGTACTTCCCGAGAAGGTAGTGGAGCTCGGCGGTGCTCATCTCCTTGTTGAAGGCCTTTTCCGCCATGACGGCGCGCAGATAGTTGTCGGTGTCGAGCAGGACGTTGTAGTCGAACAGGATGTCGTAGATGCGGATGACGCCCTCGCGGCGCAGGAGCGCGTCGTCCACCTCGTGCGATCCGCGGTGCAGCGACATGCCCAGTCCGTAGTGCGTGTCGTGATAGAGGTTCGCCCCGGTCGAAACGATCCAGTCGACGAAGCCGGCCTTGATGAGCGGGATGATGCACGATCGTCCCACGCCCGCCGGCGTCAGGGCGCCCGAGAGGCTCAGCCCGATCGTGACGTCCTCCTGCAGCATCTTCTCGCAGAAGAGACGGCAGGCCTTCTGCAGCCGCCCGCCGTTGTACGCCAGGAACGTCTCGTCGATCAGGCGATCGACGGTCACCCCGCCGAGGATCGGATCGGGGTAGATCCGCTGGCCCGAAAGAAAACTCTTCTTGTGAGCCATCTTCCGCCCTTGCTGTTCGGTGATCGAGAGCGAACTACGCGATGCTGACGCGGATGATAACACGCGCGATCCGCGGCACGCAATATCGGGCGGGGGTCCCGGGGCGTCCGGAGTCGCGGCGCTCGCGCACACCGGCGCGCGAACGGTCCACGGCTACGCCGAGAACGAAGTGCCGCAGCCGCAGGTCGATTTCGCGTTCGGGTTGAGGAAGCTGAACCCGGTGCCGTTCAGGCCGTCGGAAAAGTCGAGCGTCATCCCGTTGAGGAACAGGTAGCTCTTGCCATCGACGAAAATGCGGACGCCCTTCTCCTCGTAAACCTTGTCCTCCCCGGCGGGCTCCTTCTCGAACGCCAGCTTGTACGACATGCCGGAGCAGCCGCCTCCGATGACCGCGACCCTGAGGCCGTGGTCCAGGAGTCCCTCCTTCTGCATGATGGTCTTGATCTGCTCGGCCGCCTTGTCCGTGACGTGAATCATCGTTCCTCCTTTGAACCGTTCACCGCGTGGATTCTCCGGCACCGTCGCGCGCCACGGAGTACAGCGGCGAGATCGCGCGCAGCCTCTTCACCGCGCCGTCGACCCGGTCCACGACGTAGTCCACTTCGTCCTGCGTGTTGAAGCGGCCCAGACCGAAGCGGATCGACGTGACCGCCTGGTCGTCGCTCAGCCCCATGGCGCGCAGGACGTGCGACGGTTCCTTGCGCGCCGAGGTGCAGGCCGACCCCGACGAGACCGCGACATCGTCCAGCGCCATGAGCAGCGCCTCTCCCTCGACGTACGCGAAGCTCAGGTTGAGATTGTGCGGCAGCCTTTCGGTCGGATGGCCGTTGAGCCGCACGTCCGCGACCCGCTCGAGGATGCCGCGGTGCAGGCGATCGCGCAGGTCCCGAAGCCGCCTCGATTCTTCCGGCATCGAGGCGGCGGCGATCTCGAGAGCCGCTCCGAAACCGACGATGCCCGGAACGTTGAGCGTGCCGGAGCGCAGACCGCGCTCGTGGCCGCCGCCGTGCAGGATCGGCTCGAGGATGACCCGCGGGCTCTTGCGCCTCACGTACAGGGCGCCGATCCCCTTCGGCCCGTACACCTTGTGCGCCGACATCGACAGGAGATCGATGCCCTCCGCCTGCACGTCCACCCGGATCTTGCCGACCGCCTGGGCCGCGTCGCTGTGGAACAGGACGCCCTTCTCCTTGCAGATCCGTCCGATCTCCGCCACGGGGTGGATCGTCCCGACCTCGTTGTTGGCGAACATCAGCGAGACCAGGATGGTGCGCGCGGTGATCGCCTTGCGGACGTCGTCGGGATCGACGCGCCCTTGACGGTCCACCGGCAGCACGGTCACGCGCGCGCCCCGCGAGCCCAGCGACCCGATCGGATCGAGCACCGCATTGTGCTCGGTGGCCCCGGTCACGACGTGGTCGCCTTTGGCCCGGAGCGCTTCGAACGCGCCGAAGATTGCCAGGTTGTTCGACTCGGTGGCGCCGGAGGTGAAGACGATTTCCTTGGGGTCGGCACCGATCACGCGCGCGATCTGGACGCGCGCCCTCGTCACCGCCTCCTCGGCGCGCCAGCCGAAGGAATGGGTGCGGGAGGCGGCGTTCCCATAGTCGCGGTCGAAGCAGGGCAGCATCGCCTCGACGACGCGGGGGTCGACGCGCGTGGTCGAGTGGTTGTCCATGTACACCTGTGATCGCGTCATTCGCCCGTCCCCTGCAACAGCGCCAGGTCCCGGAGCGTGGTGCGCCCCAGGAGCTCCGCGATCTTCCTCTGCACGGCGCGCACCGGGCGGCGGCCGTCGCACAAACCCGCTCCGCGGCACTCCTCGGGAGAGGCGTGCCGGCAGTCCGGCGCTGTCATCGGGCCCTCCAGGGCTTCGATGATCTCCCACAGAGTGATCTCGGACGCCGGCCTCACGATCTGGTATCCCCCCTTGATGCCGTGGTGCGACGCGACCAGCCCCTTGCGCGCGAGCCGCTGAAGAAGCTTGGCCATCAGGGCCGGCGGGATGTCGTACGTCGCCGCGATCTCGCGCGCGCTCTTGTACTCGCCCCTGGGCGCCGTCATGAGGAGCTGGATTGCCAGGAAACCGTAGTCGGTCCTCTTGGACAGACGAATCACGCCGACCCTCGCGTCTTCAAGCCTAAATCCGACTGCTACGGTCCTATATTAGGTGGCGGCGGCCGTCGAGTCAAGGACCGGCCCCGCGGCCTGGACGGAGGAGACGGCCGACTCGGTATGGCGTCTGGCGTGATAGGAGCTGCGAACCAGGGGTCCGGCCTCGACGTGCCGGAAGCCGAGGCGGAGCGCCTCCACGCGGAGGGCCCGGAACTCGTCGGGATGGTAGTACCGCGCCACCGGCAGGTGGGCGAGCGAGGGCCGCAGGTACTGCCCGAGCGTGAGGATCTCCACCCCCGCGCCAGCCAGTCGCGAAAAGGTCTCGAGGAGCTCGTCCCGGGTCTCTCCGAGGCCGACCATCAGGCCGGTCTTCACCAGCGGGCGCTGCGCCGACCGTCGCCAGAGGAGGGCATCGCGCAGGAGGCCGAGCGAGCGCCCGAACGTGGAGCCCTGCCTTACCGTCGGGTAGAGCCGCGGCACCGTCTCGACGTTGTGGCTGAAGGTGACCGGGCCCTCCGGCAGAATCACGTCGAGTGGACGCGGCACGCCGCGGAAGTCGGAGGTCAGGATCTCGACACCGCAGCCCGGGTTCCGCCGGCGTGCGGCGTGGATCACCGCCGCCACATGGGCGGCACCTCCGTCGGGCAGGTCGTCGCGGTCCACCATGGTAATGACGGCGTGCTCGAGCGCGAGGTGCTCAATCGCCTCCGCCAGTCGTTCCGGCTCCTCCGGATCGACGGCGCGCGGGCGACCCGTCGCGACCGCGCAGAACCCGCAGCGGCGGGTGCAGACGTCCCCCAGGATCATGAAGGTGGCCGTGCGGTCGCCCCAACATTCATAGATGTTGGGGCAGCGGGCCTCCTGACAGACGGTGTGCAGCTTCAGCCCCTCGATCATGCCCCGCACCATGCGGTAGTTGCTCCCGGTGTCGAGGCGGATGCGCAGCCAGGGAGGCTTCGGTCCCGACGGAACCGGTGCCGCGCAGTCGGACATCAGCAGACCTCCCGCAGGACGCGTCGATCTTTCCCGGCTCCGCGCTCCGCCGCGGCCCCTTCGCCCGTGCCCGGGACCATCTCCCTGCCGAACACGGAGGCGAACTCGGGCACCAGGGTCGCCGCGACGTCCTGCAGGGGCACGCCCTGCCCGAGGACGCGCCCCATGGACGTGATGCGGCGCGTGGTCAACCCGCACGGCACGATGAGAGAGAACTGCGCCAGATCGGTGTTCACGTTGAGGGCGAAGCCGTGGGTCGTGATCCAGCGCGACAGGTGGACCCCGATGCTCGCGATCTTCTCATCGCCCGCCCACACTCCCGTGAGGCCCTCGATGCGCGAGGCGCCGACGCCGAATCGGGCGAGGGTGCGGATCAGGACCTCCTCGAGATCCCTGAGGTAGCGCCCCACGTCGCGCCGGTCCGGGCTCAGATTGAGGATCGGGTACCCGACGAGCTGGCCCGGTCCGTGGTACGTGACCTGCCCACCCCGATCGGCCGGTGCGATGGACACCCCCCTGGCCCGAAGCGCCTCGTCGCCGAACAGGATGTCCTCGCGGCTGGCGTTCCGGCCGAGCGTGATCACCGGTGGATGCTCGAGGAGGAGCAGGCGCTCCTCCCCGCCTTCCTTGAGGCGGCGGGCGCAGGTCGCCTGGAGGTCCATAGCACCGGCGTAATCCATCCGGCCCAGAAACGCGTGGATGCAGCGCCGCATCAGACGATCTCGGTGAACTTCCCTTCCTGGAGCGTCGCCTTGAGGTGCGCCATGAACTGGTCGGCGACGGCTCCGTCGATGAGCCGGTGGTCGAACGACAGGTCCAGGAACACCATCGGCCGGATGGCGATGGCGTCATCCACCACGACAACCCTCTTCTGGATGGCGCCGACGCCCAGGATCGCCACCTGCGGCTGGTTGATGATCGGCGTGCCGAAGAGACTCCCGAAGATCCCGGGGTTGGTGATGGTGAAGGTGCCGTCCTGCACCTCGTTGGGAGTCAGTCGCTTGCTGCGCGCCCTTTCGGCCAGGTCGGTCACGGTCTTGGCGATGCCGGAGAGGCTCATGTCGTCGGCGTGCTTGACGACCGGCACAATCAGCCCCCAGTCGAGCGCCACGGCAATGCCGATGTTGATGTCCTTCTTGTAGACGATGTTGTCACCATCGATCGAGGCGTTCACCACCGGATACGCCTTCAGCGCCTCGACCGCGGCCTTCACCATGAACGGGGTGGGCGTCAGCTTCACGCCGTGGCGTTCCATGAACGCCTGCTGGTGCTCCGCTCGCAGCTTCATCACCCGGCCCATGTCGACCTCGAACACGGTGGTGACGTGGGCGGACGTCCGGCGACTCATGAGCATGTGCTCGGCGATCTTCTTGCGCATCGCGCTCATCGGGACGACGGTGACCCGCTCGCCCGGTGCAAACACCGGGGCGGGCGTCGCGGCGCGCACCGCGGGTGCTGTGGCGCCACCCGGGGCCGGAGCCGCGGCGCGGGCGCCGCCGCCTTCGATCGCCTCCAGGATGTCCCTCTTCGTTACCCGGCCGCTGACACCCGTCCCCTGGAGACCCGAGATGTCGATGCTGTGCTCCTGGGCGATCTTGCGCACCACGGGCGAGGAGCGGACGCGCCGCAGATCCTCGACGGTCGCCCCCTGGCCGATGAGGGAAGCCGCCCTCGGGACGTTGCCCGCCCCGCCGGCCGGAGCCGCGTAGGTCGCCGGGGGAGCGGGCGCCGGCCGGGCCCGCTCCTTCCCGTCGCCGGGCGTCCCGGGCGCCACCGCGGCCGGCTTCGGCGCGGGCGGCGGGGCGGCGGCAGGCTTCGCCTCGGGCGCCGCCGACGGCGCCGTCTTGCCGGCGGCCGCGACGGCGGAAGCCTCCGTTTCGATCTGCGCCACGACGGTGTTGATCGGGACGGTCTGCCCCTCCTGCACCTTGATGTCGACCAGCGTTCCCGCGGCAGGCGACGGGATCTCGGCGTCCACCTTGTCGGTGGAGATCTCGAAGATCGGCTCGTCGCGCGCCACCTTGTCGCCCGGCTTCTTCAGCCAGCGGGTGAGGGTCCCCTCCGCGATGCTCTCCCCCATCTGAGGCATGATCACGTCAACCCGCATCGTGAGCTCCTTTGTCCGTGTCGACCGGATCGCCCGCCGCGGCTCAGCCGCGCGATTTCCAGCGTCGGCTGCAGCCGCGAGCTCTGAAAGGTGACGACACTTCAATAGGCCGCAAGCTGTCGCGCGGCCTTCAAAATCTTCTCCTTGTTCGGCAAAAAGAACTCCTCCAGCGGCGGGCTGTACGGCACCGGCGTGTCCGGCGCGGTCACCCGCAGGACCGGTCCGTCGAGGTACTCGAACACCTCCTCATTGATGATCGCGGCGATCTCCCCTGCGATCCCGCCCGTCCGCGTGTCCTCGTGCACGACCAGGACCTTGCCCGTCTTCTTCGCCGCTCCAAGGATGGTGTCCTTGTCCAGGGGCAAAAGGGATCGCAGATCGACCACCTCGGCCTGGATGCCGCCCTCACGGGCCAGAGTCTCGGCCGCCTCCAGCGCGTGGTACAGCATGGCCCCGTACGTCAGGATCGCCAGATCCCTCCCCTCCCGCCGCACGGCGGCGGTTCCGATCGGCACGACGTAGTCCTCCTTCGGAAGCTCCTCCTTGATCCGGCGGTACAGATACTTGTGCTCCAGGTAGATCACCGGGTCCTCGTCGCGGATGGCCGCCTTGATGAGCCCCTTGGCGTCGTAGGCCGTCGCCGGGGCCACCACCTTGAGCCCCGGCGTGTGCACGAAGTACATCTCCGGATTCTGCGAGTGGTACGGTCCGCCGTGCACGCCGCCGCCGCTTGGTCCGCGGATGACGATCGGAACGCCGGCGCCCCAGCGGTAGCGGTTCTTGGCCGCGAAGTTGGTGATCTGGTCGAAGGCGCAGGAGATGAAGTCGATGAACTGCATCTCGGCGATCGGCCGCATGCCCAGAAGCGCCGCGCCGATCGCCGCCCCGACGATCGCCGATTCGGAGATTGGCGTGTCGATGACCCGCAGGTCGCCGAAACGCTCGAGCATTCCTTCCGTGACCTTGAAGGCGCCGCCGTAGACCCCGACGTCCTCGCCCAGGATGAAGACGCGCTGGTCGCGCTCCATCTCCTCCCAGATCCCCTGCCGGATCGCTTCCACGTAGGTCGTCAACGCCACGTTCGCATCTCCCTGTTCGCCCCGCCCGCGGCGGGGATCCTACTCGTGATAGACCCCGGTGAGGCACTCCTCGGGTTCCGGATACGGCTGGCGCTCCGCCCAGGCGACGGCCTCGTCCAGCTCGCTCTCGATGCCCGATTCCATCTCCTTGAGCGCTAAGGCATCGACGAGCCGGCGGCTCTTGAGCTCGTCCTCGAAGAGCCGGATCGGATCCTTGCGCTCCCATTCTTCGAACAGCGTCTTCGGCACGTAGCCGGCGTCGTCGTGCGCCGAGTGGCCGGTCATCCGGAAGGTGACAAACTCGAGGAGGGCCGGTCCCTCTCCCCGCCGGGCCCGCGCGACGGCACGGCCGACCGCGTCGTAGACCGCGAGCACATCGTTGCCGTCCGCCGTCTCCCCCGGGATGCCGTAGCCCGAGGCCCGGTCGGAGACCCGCTCGACGCGCATCTGGCGGGAGACGTGCGTCGAGTAGGCGTACTGGTTGTTGTTGCAGATGAACACCACCGGCAGCCTCATCACCGCCGCGAAGTTGAGCCCCTCATGCCAGTCGCCACGGCTCGTCGCGCCTTCGCCGAAGAAGCAGAACGACACCTGGTCGGTGCCGCGCATCCGGAGCGTCAGCGCGCACCCCGCCGCCACTGGGATGCTGTCACCCAGGTGCGACACGAACGCGATCAGGCGGTGGCGAAGGTCACCCATGTGCATGTTTCCGTCGCGGCCGCGTGTCAGGCCGGTCTTCCGTCCCATGTACTGCGCCAGGATCCTCTCCGGCGGGACGCCCTGCATCAGGAACACCGCCATGTCGCGGTGGGAAGGCGACACGATATCGTCGTGCTCTTCGCCCGAGCCTCGCCTGATGTGCATCGCCGCACCGACCGAGATCGCCTCCTGTCCCCGCCCGACATAGACGCCGCCGACGATTTTCCCCTGCCGGTAAAGCTTGCGCTCGATGCGGTACTCGAGCGCCCGGGTCAGCTTCATGAAATGAAGCATCTTCAAGAGATCGGCGTCGCCGGGCACCAGGACCGCCTCGCCTCCGGGCCGACCCACCGGGCTCGCGGCCGCCGCGCGCGCCGTTGCCCTTCTCTCCCCGGTCAGCATGCGCGCTCACTCCGGCTCGAAATAGACGTTCCGCAGGGTCTCCTCCGGCTGCGGGTAGGGGCTGTCGAGCGCCACACGAGCCGCCTCGTCCAGGTCTGCTCCGATCGCCTCCCGGACTGCGCGCAGGTCCTTCTCGGTGGCGTGTCCCTGATCCACGATAAATGCCTCGAAGCGATCGAGAGGGTCGCGTGCCTCCCACGCTTTCAACAGCTCCTTCGGCACGTACCACATGTCGTCGTGCTCGGCGTGGCCGCGGCGGCGGAAGGCGCGGCACTCCAGGAGAGTGGGGCCGTCGCCGCGCCGTCCCCTGTCGGCGGCGCGACGCGTCGCCTCGTAGACCGCCAGGACATCGGTGCCGTCCACCGACTCCGACGCGATGCCGTAGGCCGGCCCGCGCTCCGCCAGGCTGTCGACCGCGAACTGTCTGTTCGTCGGGGTCGAGTAAGCGTAGCCGTTGTTCTCGACCACCAGGATGAGCGGCAGGCCCAGGACCGCCGCCAGGTTCAGACCCTCGTGGAAGTCGCCCGTCGAGGTGCCGCCGTCCCCGATGTAGGTCAGGGCCACCCGGCTTTCGCCGCGCATGCGGGCCGCCAGCGCCGCTCCCGTCATCACCGGGATGAGCGTCCCCAGGACGCTGATCGGCCCGATCAACGATTTGTCGAGGTCGTCGAAGTGGAGCGTCCCGTCCTTGCCGCCGGTCGGCGCGTCCCGGCGCGCCAGGAACTGCAGGAACAGGGTCAGCGGCGTGACGCCCCTGACCAGGAGCGATCCGATATTCCTGATCATCGGGCCCAGGAGATCTTCGGGCGCCAGGGCATAGGCGGAGCCGACCGAGATCCCCTCCTGCCCGAGGCTGCTGTACAGACCGCCGTGGATCTTCCCCTGGCGGTAGAGCGCCGACAGCTTGTCCTCGACCATCCGATTCATGCGCAGGTGGCGGTGGATCTCCAGGAGCTGCGTCCGCGACAACCCGGGGTTGCGGATCGGCTCCGGGGGCGGCGACCGGCGGTCCTTTCCCGCCGGCGGCTTCCTGTTCTTCTTGAGCACGGTGCTCATCGCCCCTCCCGGGCGCCTGCGCGCGATCGACCCGGGCAGGCTAGAGATGGATCCCCCGCGCGTGAAGGTTGAGCGCCGCCTCCGCGATCGCTTCGGACAGCGTCGGGTGGGCGTGGATGGCCTGGAACAGGTCCTCGACCGTCGACTCGAGCCGTAGCGCCAGTCCACCTTCACCGATGAGCTCCGTGGCCTTCGGGCCGACGATGTGGATGCCCAGGAGCTCGTCGTAGCGCTCGTCGCCCACCAGCTTGACCAATCCCTCCGGCGTTCCCTGGATACCGGCCCTGGCGACGGCGCTGAACGGAAACTTTCCGACGCGCACCCTGTGGCCGCGCGCCCGGGCGGCCTGTTCCGTGAGCCCGACGCTGGCCACCTCCGGCTCGGAGTAGGTGCAATTGGGCACCTGGTCGTAGTTGATCGGATGCGGGTTCCTCCCGGCAATCGTCTCGGCCGCGACGATCCCCTCGTGCGAGGCGACGTGCGCCAGGGCGGGGGTCGCGAGAAGGTCGCCGATCGCGAAGACCGCGGACTCGCCGGTGCGCATCTGCCTGTCGACCTTGACGAAGCCGCGCTCCAGCTCGACCCGGGTCCCCTCGAGCCCCAGCTCCTCGGTCACGGGTCTGCGCCCGACCGCGACCAGGACCACGTCGGCCTTGAGGGTCTCCTTGCCGCCCTTCTCGGAGCTCACCTGGACCTCGACCCCCTTGTCGAGGACCTTGACGTTTTCGACCTTGGTGCCGACCCGCACCTGGATGTCGCGCTTGCGAAACGCCTTCGAGAGCTCGGCCGAGGAGTCCTCGTCCTCGATCGGGAGGACCCTCGGCAGCATTTCGACGAGAGTGACGGCGCTGCCGAAGCGCTGGTAGATCGAGGCGAACTCCACGCCGACCGCCCCCGCCCCGAGGATCAGGAACGTCTTCGGAACGAACTCGAGTGTTAAGGCCTCGGTGCTGGTGATGACCCGCGTCCCGTCCGCCTTGAGACCCGGCAGCATCTTCGGCACCGACCCGGTGGCCAGGATCAGGTTCTTCGTCCCGACCACCTGCTTCGCGCCCTCCTTGGCGGTCACCTCCACCTTTCCCGGCCCCTTGAGGCGGCCGTGACCCGGAAGGACCGTGATGCCGTTCTTCTTCATGAGGTACTCGAGTCCTCTCGCCTGGCGCCGAATCACGTCGGACTTGTGCTTGTGCGCCGCCTGGAGGTCGAGCTTGACGTCGCCCGTCTTCACCCCGAAGCGCGCCCCGTCGCGCGCCAGCTCGAGCACCTCGGCGCTGTACAGGAGCGACTTGGTCGGGATGCAACCGACGTGCAGACAGGTGCCCCCCAGGGCGGGCCATTTCTCGACCAGGGCGGTCTTCAGCCCGAGCTGCGCGGCCCTTATGGCGGCGACGTAGCCTCCGGGACCGCTGCCGATGACGGTGACATCGAAGTCTGCCTGGGTGTCGGCCACCTTCACCTCCCGGCGCGCGCCGGGCGCGCGTCGATCCCGGCCCGCGGGCCGGACGAGCAAGCCTGCCTCTGCAATCGGGTTTCCCTAGGACGGCAGGGATTATAACCACAAGGCCGGGATCGGGACGGGGAAAAGGCCGCGGCGGCAGCATCGGCCCATGGTGCGGCCGGGAGGCCGCCGGCGCGCGGCCCGTCGCTCCGCGTTGATCGTTCCGGTGGGCCGCCGGTATAATCGCCGCGTGACCCTGCCTTTGGCCCGATCCGCGACGTCGCCTGACTCCGAGCGCGGCGGCCTCCGCTTCCTGTCGCCGCCTCCCGAGGTGCGCATCAGCAACGCCTTTGCGCGCGCCTTCGACAACGTGGTGGCGACGGCGCGTACCTGCTACTCAGGCAGCGGCATCGTGCGCGACGAGCAGGTTCTCGGCGACCCGGAAGCGCCGCACGAAAAGCGCGAGGAGCGCAGGAAAAGGCGCGACGCCCTGGCACGCGACCTGTACCAGGCGGGACACCACACGACGCTGCAGCACGCCCACTTCCAGTTCGCGCTCAGCAACGTCAGCCGGCAGTTCCTCTGGTCGTTCCTCCACAGCCATCCGTTCTACAACTCCGAGCAGGTCAGTCAGAGGTACGTCACCGTCAAGCCCGGGAATTACGCCGTGCCGCCGCTTAGCGGGCAGGCCCTGGCGGTCTACGAGGACACGGTGGCGCGGCAGCAGCAGGGCTACGAGGATCTCTGCCGGCTGCTCCTCGGTCCCGCCTCCTCGGCGTACTACGCCCGGTACCCGGCGCGGCGGCACTACACGATGAAGTACGACAAGGAGGTGCAGAAAAAGGCGCAGGAGGTGGCGCGCTACGTCCTCCCGGTCGCCACCTTCGCCTACCTGTACCACACCATCAGCGGCCTGACGCTCCTGCGCTATCACAGGGTCTGCCGCGAGCCGGATACTCCTCTCGAGCAGCGCATCGTGGTCGGCCGCATGGTGGAGGAGCTGCTCGCCCTGGAGCCTGCGTACGCCGGGATCCTCGAGGAGCCGATCCCGGAGGAGGAGACGCCGGAGTACCGGGCGATGCGCCTCGCCGGCCCGCGGGACGACACCGACCGCGGGGCGTTCCTGCGGGAGTTCGATCGCGATCTCGGCGACCGCGTGTCGGTCCTGGCCGATTACCCGGCGAAAAATGAGGAGACCCTGGCGCAGGCCGTCCGCGAGGTCCTCGGGCTCACGCGCGACCGCCTGTCGGACGACGAGGCGATCGAGACGGTCCTGGACCCGGGACGGAACCGCACTCTCGGCGAGGCGCTCAACCTGACGACCCTCAGCAAGCTGTCGCGCGCCATGGTCCACTGCCATTACACCTTCCGCAAGCGTATGAGCCACACCGCCGACTCGCAGAACCAGAGGCACCGCATGACCCCGGCGTCGCGGCCGATCCTGCACGCCCATCTGACGTCCGAGCCGGATTACGTGACGCCCCTCCTGGTCCTCGAGGACGGGGCCTGCCTGCGGCGGTTCCGCGAGGTCATGGAGTCGAGCTGGGAGGGATTCGCCCGCCTGCGCGCCCTGGATGTCGCGGATGAGTTCGCGTCGTACGTCCTGCCGAACGCCCTGGCGATCCGCTTCACCGAGTCGGCGAACCTGCTCGACCTGCACCACAAGCACGCCATGCGGCTGTGCTACAACGCGCAGGAAGAGATCTGGCGGGCGTCCGTCGACGAGGCCCGGCAGATCCGGGAGGTGAACCCTCGCATCGGCCGCTTCCTCCTCCCACCCTGCGGTCTCAGGCAGACGGCGGAGGCGCGCCCGATCTGCCCGGAAGGGAGACGATACTGCGGCGAGCGCGTCTGGACCTACCGCCTCGATGAGTATCGCCGCGTCATCTGAGTCGCCACCCCTCGAGATCCTCCCCGGCCGGGTGGCCGGCCCGTTCGACTTCCGTTCTCTCTTCGGGAACGAACGATCGGCCGAGCTCGAAATCGGGATCGGCAAGGGGCGCTTTCTCCTGGCGCAGGCCGCGGCACGCCCGGAGGTCAACTTTCTCGGGATCGAGTGGTCGCTCAAGTACCTTCGTCTGGCGAAGGAGCGCGCCCAGCGTCAGGGCCTGAGGAACGTGCGACTGTTCCGTGCGGACGCGCGGCATGTCCTCGCCGCCCTCCTGCCGGATCGCTCGGTTGTCCGCGTGCACGTGTACTGCCCCGACCCGTGGCCGAAGAAGAGGCACCGCAAGCGACGCCTGCTCACGCCCGCGACCGTGGCCCACATCGAGCGCGTGCTGGTGCCGGGCGGCTATCTCGATCTGTCCACGGACGTGGCTGAGTATTTCGACGAGATCCGCGAGCTGGTGCCAGTGGCATGCGGCCTGCGCGTGGCGGAGGATCCGCTCTTCCCGATCGAGAGCCCGGGAGGGAGAACCAGCTACGAGGCGAAATACATCGAGTCGGGCCGTTCCATCCATCGCGCCACCTACGTCCGGCCGGGTGACGCGGCGGAGCCCGGTGCAGTGCGCGCGGGCGACGTCAAGGGATCTCGACGATGATGTCGCCCGATTCGACGCGCACGCGGTAGCACGTCACCTTCATCTCCGGATCGATGGGTGACAGCCCGGTGCGCACATCGAAGGTCCAGCCGTGCCACGGGCAGGACACGACCGCGTTGTCCTCGAGGTAACCCTCCCCCAGGGGCCCTCCCTGGTGGGGACAGGTGTTGTCGATCGCGTGCAGCCGGCCGTCCACGTTGAAGATCGCGACGACGTGCTCGCGTATCTGCACCACCTTGCTGGAGCCGGGCGGAATCTCATCCGCGCGGCCGCAGCGCGCCGTGATCGGCATCGCCGAACCCCTCAGCGGATCAAGTACTCCTGGATGTTGGTCTTGCCATACGTTGCCCCCGAGGCCGTCCGGAGCCTCTGCGCCACCTGCGCGATGGCTCTGCGGACCCCGGGTGTCTTCTCGGGATCGGTCAGCGGCTCCAGACGAACGGTCAATCCGGAGTCCCGGGGGGAAAGCTGGATGAAGAATTTCTGCGTGTGACCCGCCTCGACGACCACCATCTCGATGAGCGCCGCGCGGCCGTCCGCCTCGCGGTAGAGGCGCTCGGCCTTCACGATGAGCTCCCCTTCGCGGGTCACGAACGGCTCGAAGATCCGCGCCGCGTCGTCGATCGTAATCCGCCCTTCCAGGACGACGTGCGGCACGGCGTGATACCCGGTTTCAGTCGAGCTCGCGCTGGATGAACCGCAGCACTTCCTGGGCGTGCTCGCGGACTTTGACTTTGGGGAACACGCCGCGGATGGTGCCCCGGCTGTCGATCACGAAGGTCGTCCGGTGGATGCCGAGGAACTCGCGTCCGAGGAAGCTCTTCGTGCCGAAAACACCGTAGGCGTTGCAGACCTCGGCGCCGGGATCGCTCAGGAGGAGAAAAGGCAGCCGGTGCCTGGAGGAGAACTTGTCGTGGGAATCGACACCGTCACGGCTGACGCCGAGGATGACCGTGCCGTGCTCCTCGAAATGCGGGTAGGCATCGCGGAAGCCGCACGCCTCCATCGAGCAGCCCGGTGTCGCGTCCTTGGGGTAGAAATAGAGGACGAGGTGTTTCTTCCCCAGGAAATCCCGAAGCCCCACCGTCTTGCCCCCGGTGCCCACCAGCGTGAAGTCGGGGGCCCTCGAGCCGATCTGGGGTATCGCGTCCGTCTCCATGCGGTGCCTCCTGTCGATCGCCCGGCCCCGGCGCTGTTCCGCTCCGGTCCCGGATGCTGTGGTGAGGCGAAGATTCTATCACAGCGCTCGCGCGCGCCCCTTCGGCATTGTCCACCGAGCGGGGGCTCTGCTAGCATGCCTCTCCTTCCGGTCACCGGAGGATCCATGAAACGCGGACAAGGACGCGGGGCCAGGGTGCGCATCGAGCGGGACACGCTCGGCTCGCTGCCGGTCCCGGCCGGCGCCTACTACGGCATCCAGACGCGGCGGGCGTTGCTGAACTTTCCGATCAGCGGCCGACACCTGCCCGCCCTCTTCATCCGCGCCTACGCCCGCGTCAAGCTCGCGGCGGCCACCGTGAACATGTCCCTCGGTCTTCTGGATCGCAGGCGCGGCGCCGCGATCCGCCGCGCCGCTTCGGAGATCCTCGCGGGGCGTCATCTTGATCAGTTCGTCGTGGACATCTATCAGGCGGGCGCCGGCACGTCGCAGAACATGAACCTGAATGAGGTGATCGCCAACCGCGCCATCGAGCTTCTCGGCGGCCGGCGGGGCGACTACTCGGTGATCCACCCGAACGACCACGTGAACATGTCGCAGTCGACCAACGACACCTTCCCGTCCGCGATGCGCCTCGCCATCCTTCTCGCCCTCCCCGGCCTGAGGCGCTCGCTGCTTGGTTGCGAGGCGGCGCTTCGCCTCCTCGCACGGCGCTTCCGCCGTACCGTGAAGACCGCACGCACGCACCTGCAGGACGCCGTGCCGATCATGCTGGGACAGGAGCTGGGGGCCTACGCCTCGATCGTGGGGCGCGCGACGCTTCGTGTGGAGGAGGCGGCGGCGCCGCTGCACCGCCTCAACATGGGGGCCACGGCCGCGGGGACGGGGCTGAACGCCCACCCGCGCTTCGCCTCGCTTCTGGCGCGCCGGCTGTCCCGGGAGACCGGCCTGCGCCTTCGCCCCGCGGAGGACCTGGTCGAAGTCGCGATGAGCAGCGCGGACTTCGCCTTGTTCTCGTCGGCGCTGCGCAACCTGGCGCTCGACCTCGGAAAGATCGCCAACGACCTGCGCCTCCTGGCGTCAGGACCGACGGCCGGCCTCGCGGAGATCGCCTTGCCGGCGGTGCAGCCGGGCTCGTCGATCATGCCGGGAAAGGTCAACCCGGTCATGTGCGAGATGCTCAACATGGTCTGCTTCCAGGTCGTCGGCTGCGACCAGACCGTCGCCTGGGCGTCCGGCGCCGGGCAGCTCGAGCTGAACGTGATGATGCCGGTCATGGCGCACAACGTCCTGGAAGCGATGTCCCTCCTGGAGGCGGCGGTCACCGTGTTCACGCGCCAGTGTGTCGCAGGGATCCGCGCCGACGCGGAGCGCTGCCGGCACTACTTCGAGAGGAGCCCGTCGCTCGCCACGGCCCTGACGCCGTTGATCGGCTACGCACGGGCGGCGGAACTGGCGAAGAGATCCCTCGAGACCGGCAAGACGATCGTGGACCTGGCCCTCGAGGAGCGTCTGCTTGACAGACGCGCGGCGCGCCGCGCCCTGGATCCCGTGCGCCTGACGCGTCCGGGGATCCTCGGGGCCGGCCCGGCGCGGCGCCTCAGGCCCCGGCGGGGCCGCGGCGGGCCGTCCGCACGATCGCGCCGAGGCTGATCACGGTCCACGCTCCCTCCAGGATGATAAACCCCGCCTGAGAGGCGTCGACCGCCACGACGCACAGGACGAAGCCGCCCAGCGCGTTGAGCGCGTGGTACAGCAGGGAGTCGCGACCGATGCGGCCCGCCTGGTGCGCCGCATACGCCACCAGGATCAGGACCGCCCCCAGAAGGGACGCAAGCTGCATCATCCGGTTTACGCCCGGCCGGCCGCTCGTCGGCCGGCAGAGGCGTCGGTTTCAGGAAGTCGCTTTGGAACTGCGCTCGACCCGCGCCTTGTCCTTGAGCTGCTCGACGTAGGCGTGGATCTTCTCGGCCCGCGCGCCGGCGACGAGCTTTGCCCGGATCGCATCCTTGGCCTCGTCGAACGGGATCGGACCTGCGGGCCGCATCTCGAGGACCCTGAGGATGTGGAAGCCGAGACGCGATTCGATCACGTCGCTCGTCTGCCCCGGCTGCAGCGCGAAGGCCGCCTGGACGAGGGCCGGGGGACCCTTGCCCCGCGCCATCCAGCCCGTGTCGCCGTCCTTGGCGGCCTCCGGACCCTCGGAGTACCTGCGTGCCAGATCGGCGAAGGTGCCGCCCGCCCGCACTTCCTTGAGGATCTCCTCGATCTTCTGGCGGGCGGTGGCGCGCGACTCCTGGGAGGCGGAGGGCGCCACACGCACCAGGATCTGCGCCAGGTGCACGGCCTCCGGGCGGTCCATCTCGACCGGGTTCTGGTCGTAGTAGCGGCGCACGTCCTCGTCGGTGACCTTGAGGTCACCGAGGACTTCCCGCTCGACGAAGCGGGTCACGACCAGAGTTCGGCGGACCTGTTCCTTGAACTCGGCCTCGGAGACGCCGCTTTGCCGCAGGGCCTCGGCAAAATCGCGGGGGGAGGGAAAGCCCTTTTTCAGGGTCGCGAACTCGGCCTCCACCTCCTTGTCCGGAACAGAGACCACGTTCCTCGACGCCTTCTGGTAGAGAAGCTCCTGCTCGATCAGCCGCTCGAGGACCGCATCGCGCGTCGCCTGCAGCTCTTTCAGCCCCACCGCGTTGCGCCGTCCGCGGAACTGGATCTGAACGGCCAGGTCGAAATCGCGCCTCAGGATCGGGCGTCCGTTGACCTGCGCCACCGCCTCGGAGCCGGACGAGGAGGCGTCGACTTTCTTTTTCCCCCCGGACGGCGGAGTCGAGGCGGCGGGCGGCGCCGCGAGGACAAGAATCGGCGCGAGCGCCGCGAGAAGCGCCAACCAGGGGCGGAGATGCCGTGCGCGGCCGGCGGGTCGGCTGGAAGCACGGGAGAGGTGACGGCGATCGTTCATCGTCTTCATGGTCGGGCCACGATCTCCTGCTCGTACTTCTTGAAGGTCTGAACGCTGATGATGGCGGCGAGCTTGTCGGCGATCTCCCTGAAGATCAGGGCGGGACCCGACTTCGGGTCGTAGACCACCACCGGACGCCCTTCGTCCCCTCCCTGCCGCACGCGCACGTCGAGCGGTATCTCGCCGAGAAAGGCCGCACCGAACGCCTCGGCCGCCTTACGGCCCCCACCGTGGCTGAAGATCTCGACGCGCTCGCCGCAGTGCGGGCAGTTGAAGAAGGACATGTTCTCGACGACGCCGAGGATGGGTACATTCACCTTCCTGAACATCGCCGCCGCCTTGCGCACGTCGAGGAGCGCGACGTCCTGCGGTGTCGTGACCAGGACGGCACCGGTGAGCGGGATGATCTGCGACAGGGTGAGCTGGACGTCCCCCGTCCCCGGGGGCAGGTCGATGAACAGGTAATCGAGCTTCCCCCACAGGACGTCGCCGAGGAACTGCTTCATGGCTCCGTGCAGCATGGGACCGCGCCAGACGACCGGCTCGTCGTCCTTCAGGAAGAAGGCCATGGACATCATCTTGATGCCGTGCACCGGAACCGGCACCAGCTTGCGGTCCTGGATCTCGGGTTTCCCCTTGAGCCCGAGCATCTGAGGGTCGTTCGGTCCGTAGATGTCGGCGTCCATCAGGCCGACGGTGGCACCGGCGCGCGCGAACGCCAGGGCCAGGTTGACGCTGACGGTCGACTTGCCGACGCCTCCCTTTCCGGAGCCAATCGCCACAACGTTCGCCACTTCGGGGATGAGATCGCCCTCCGTCTCGATGCTGCGGCGAACCTTCGCTCCCATCTTAAGATTGATCGAGGCGACCCCGGGAACGCGCGACAGAGCGTCCTTGACGTCCTTCTCGATCTGCGTCTTCAGCGGGCAGCCCGGTGTCGTCAGGTTCACCGTGAGCGAGACTTTGTCCGCGTCGACCTTGAGGTCCTCGATCATCCCGAGCGACACGATGTCGACATGCAGCTCGGGGTCCTGCACCGTCTTGAGGGCCTCGAGGAGTCTGGACTGTTCGATCGGGGACGCGCTCACGCTCAATTCTCCCGCTCTTCTGCCGGGGAGCGACGCGGCGGCGACAGCGGCGCCGTCGCCGCTGTCTCCTCCCCCCGCGCCCACGGCCGGGACAGACCCGCCAGATCCCGGGGAACGTCACCCACCCCGAGAACCAGAACGCGAAACCTTTCTCCCATCCTGCCTGGAAGAACCAACTCCTTGAGCGCCTCCCTGTCACGGATCGCCTCGACCGGATCGATCCCCTCGCGCGCCCCCTCGCCATCGGCCACGGATGGATCCGGCAGGAAGTCCAGCGCCCCGAGGGCGAGGAGGAAGCGCGCCTGCGTGGTGAGACCGAGGCACCGGGCGCCTCGGGACTCCGCCGCGCGCCTGAGGGCCGTGAAGTCGAGGTGCGCCGTCAGGTCCTGCTCCCCGGGGCGCTCGAGGAAATCTTCATGGGTACGGTGCAGGTGGTACGCCAGAAGGGTGCCCCGCCGGCGCTCCGGGACGTAAAGATCTTCCGCCTCATAGCCGTAGTCGACGACCACCACATGGCCCCGCTGCAGAAGCCCCACGGTCCAGGCGATCCAGCAGGGCGCAGCCAGGTTGATGTCCGCTTCCTGTCCCGGCTCGAGAGCGATCGCCGACTCGGCGAGAAAGCGCTCGAGCGCCGGGCCCGACAGAGGGAGAGGGGTCTCCAGGAACTCACCATCCCGCACCGCCACGTGGATCTCGCGCGGCCCCTCGGGGGTCCCGACCACGCGGTGGACCGGGAACGCGTCCAGGACCTCGTTGGCGAACAGGCAGCCGGTGAACTGCGCGCGCGCATCGAGCCCCGCCTCGTCGGCCCACGACACCGGGATCGACGTGCGCCCCTTCAACCGCGAACGCTGGCGCTCTTGCAGCGCCGGGCTCGCCTCGACCAGAACGTATCGCAGGGCCGCCGCGAACGCCGGGCTTCTCGTCGCCTCCCGCATGAAGTCGGCCGCGAACCGTCCCTCGCCCGGCCCGAACTCGACGAACTGGAAGATGTCCGGGCGTCCGCCGCGGCGCCACATCTCCTCGACCTGGCGCGCCAGAAGGGCGCCGAAGGCGCGGTGGATGCCGCTGCTCGTGACGTAATCGCGGCCTCCCCCTCCGCCAATCCCCCGGGTGTAATAGCCGAGGGTCGGATGATACAGGCACAATTCCATGAAGCGCGCGAACGGAATCGGGCCGCGCGTCGCAATCTCGGCGGCGATCTCCGACTTCAGGCGGTCGCTCGGGTGCGAGACGGGCATCGCTCAGCGCCCCGCGACAGCCGGCACCTCGTGCCCGGCGTGAGCCTTCTCACGACCGGCCCTCGCCCGCTCTTCCACCAGCTTCTGGACCAGCATGATCCCCTCGATCAGCGCCTCGGGCCTCGGCGGGCAGCCGGGGATGTAGACGTCCACCGGGATGATCTCGTCCACGCCCTGCACGACCGGGTACGACCGGAACATGCCGCCGGAGGAGGCGCAGGCGCCCATCGAGATCACCCACTTCGGCTCCGGCATCTGGTCGAAGATGCGCTTCACGGCGGGCGCCATCTTCTTGGTGACGGTGCCGGCCACGATCATCAGGTCGGCCTGGCGCGGCGAGAACCGCAGGGCCTCGGCGCCGAAGCGCGCGACGTCGTAGCGCGGCGCCACCATCGCCATCAGTTCGATGGCGCAGCATGCGAGCCCCATCGGCATCGGCCACAACGAGTTCTTGCGGCCCCACGCGACATAGTCGGCCAGCCGCGTCGTCATCACCCACTGATCGAGCGCGGGTGTCTCCTCCCTCTGCGGGCGCTCCGCCTGCGTCAATCCATTCTCCGTCATCGCGCTGCGTCCCTTCCGGCCCCCGTCATCCCGGGCGCCTGCGCTCCGGAGCGCGTCAGGCGCGACCACTTTTTGATCGGATCGGTCCGGGTCCCGCCCATCTTCAAGAGTCTCTCCTTGTCGTAGATCATCTCCTTGCGGCTGAGACCGACCGTCGTGTATTCCGGGGTCAGAAAAATCGCCTGCTCCGGGCAGACCTCCTCGCAGTAGCCGCACATGATGCAGCGCAGCATGTTGATGTCGAAGACCCGCGGCCCCTTCTCGACGCCCGTGTCGATCTCCTGCGCCTCGATGTGGATCGCCTTCGGCGGGCAGACATACTCACACAGGAAGCAGGCCACGCATTTGACCCGGCCCTGGTCGTCGCGCACCAGCGCCGGCAGGCCGCGGTAGTTCTCCGGGACCTGCCACCTCTCTTCCGGGTACTGCATCGTCACTTTGGGGCGGAACATGTGCCGCAAGGTGATCCACATCCCCTTCAGGATCGACGGAAGATAGGTCCTCCCAAGGAGCCCCGGCGGGCCGGGACGCTTTACGGGCTGGCCGACGGGCGGCATCGCGCGGTCTCCTCGTCCCTCTCCTTCTCGAGCGTCTCGCGGTGGCGCCGCAGCGCCGCCTGGATCGCCTGCTCCGCCAGGACGGAGCACTCGATCTTCGAATCCGGAAGGCCGCCCAGGGCACGCACGACGTCCAGGTTGGTGAGGCGCGCGGCCTCCTCGACGCTGCGCCCCAGGAGAAGCGTCGTGGCCATGCTGCCCGCCGCGATGGCCGCGGTGCAGCCGAAGGCCTTGAAGCGCGCCTCCTCGACCACGCCGTTCTGAATCCTCAGACTGATCTTGAGCACATCGCCGGTCGCCGGATCGCCCGCCTGGGCGACGGCCGCAGAGCCCTGGATCTCGCCGACATTTCGTGGATTCCTGTAGTGATCCAGGACCGCGTCGCTGTATCTGAGAGGACCGTCCATCGGGACACCCTGACCCCGGCGCATCCACCTGCGGGCCTGTTTCGGAAGGCGGACCGAATCATTCCGTCATCATCCTAGGGGGTGCGACCATCCCTGTCAAGGAGACGCCCCGCCGGCCGGAGGCTCCGGCGACTCGAGGGCCAGGCGCGCGGTCCTGCGGACGTCTTCGCTGCCCGCCGATTGCGCCGCGCGCGCGAGAGCGGCTCGCGCTGGTTCGTCCCGCAGCAGGGCCAGGGCGCGAACGGCGTTGAGCGCGGGTGATGCGTCCCGGGTCTGCGCGGCCGCTCCGGTCGGCGCGCCGTCCGGCGTGAAGCGCCCGAGGATCTCGATCAGGACAGGCTCGCCCGACGCATCGCCGATCCGCGCCAGGGCGATCGCCGCGTTCCAGCGCGCGTCCGTGTCGGGATCACCGAGCGCTCTGCGCAGGACGGGTGCGCCCTCCCGGTCGCCCAGCTGTCCGAGGGCGAAGATGGCCATCTTCCGGACTCCCGCATCGACGTGGGATGTGACCGCCTGCCGCAACACGCCAAGGGCCGGCGCGCCGCCGATCTGCATCAACCCCCACGCGCAGTTGAGCCGCGTCTCGCCGTCGCCGTCTTCGAGCCCCTCCGCGAGAACGGTTCCGGCCCGCGCGTCGCCCGTGCGCCCGAGCGCCAGCGCCAGGTAACGCCGCAGCTTCGGGTCTCCCGCGTGGCGGGCGTCATGGAAGGCGCGCATCATCTCCGGCAGGATCGCGGCGGTCGACACCCCGTCGCCGGAGCGCAGCAGGAGCGACAGGTCGTAGCCCGACTGCCAGCGCTTCGGGTCGCCCACCCACGGCAGGAGAAACCCTCCTTTGGACTCCAGGTCGTCGAGCGTCGTCCGGGGATCAGGATGGCGCGAGCGCAGGACCTGAAGCCCGAAGAAGACCGTGACCAGGACCGCCACCAGCGCCAGGGGCACGATGAAGAACTGCAGGACGACCTTCCAGTCGCTCCTGTCTCCCGCCTCGCCGGCGGGGCCCGCGCCCTCGACCTGCGTCTCCTTCGTCGTGAGCGTCATCGTCTTCTCAGGCCGTCCGCACGCGGCGGTCCACCGACTCCTGGATGTGGATGTCGAAGTCTCCGTGGTCCGGGTTCTTCCGGAAGCCGCGGTGCAAAGCACCGCAGCCGTAGCACAGCGTCGCGTCTCCCAGCGCGAAATAAAGGATCAGATCGATGATCGTCGCCGCCAGGAGGCTCAGTCCCCAGGTGGGGACGCTCAGGAGCGCCGCCACGATGAACACCCACAGCCCGGCCTTCTTGTTGAAATCCTTCTGGACGTAGAGCCGATCCAGGCCGCAGCGAAGACATCGCGACAGGAGCCGCGACGCGGGCAGGGCCCCGCCCGCGGGCGCCTCGAACCTCAGCCCGCATCCCGGACAGGTCGCCGGGCGCGCGTCCGACCCGAGCGCCTGCACGGCCTCCCGGCCGCAGCGATCGCAAAGGAACGCCACGCTCAACCCCCTTGCGGCGCGCCTCCCGCTGCTCACATCGGCCCCGCTCCGGCGAGAGCCAGGTAACGGGCCAGGAATTCTCCGTAGACCACGAAGATCACCCCGAGATAGAGGATGCCGGTCGCCGACTGGGTGGAGCGGATGCGCGCCGTCTCGTGCACCATGTAAGCGAACGCCGCGGGGCCCAGGAACCCGAAGAACACGCGTTGCCAGAAGAACACCCCCCGATCGATCGCGATCTCCGACAGGAAGCGCCCGAGCCCCAGGGGCGAACGTGCGCCGGTCCAGAGGAGGCCGGCCACGAAGAACGCGGCCCTGGCGACGAGGGAGATGGCGAAAAAACGAGCAAAGGTCTCCAGGTGGGACACGTCCAGCCGGGTCCTCACGAGGTACCAGTGACCCAGGAGCATGCCGACCGTGACCGACCCGAGCAGAGCCGCGGCGCACAGGGCCGCGACGCTGAACATCCACTTCGGTCCGCGCTCCCCCGCCGCCGCCCAGCCGTCCTCTGCCGTGGCGAGAAGTGCCGCGGCCGCGGCCGGGACCAGAAGACCCGTCCAGGATCGTCCCCGGCGCAGCAGCAGGAGCGCCGAGACATAGCCGATCAAAAGCGCCATGGCAACCGCCGCGAGAATTCGGCCGGCGGGAGCGGCGGACGGCGAGGACACCCGGAAAGGCGCCGCCAGACACAGCAAGAGGAAAGCCAGCCCGGCGTTGAGGACGAAGAAAAATCGCCCCAGCTCCCGGAAAGGGGCGAGCAGCAGCGCCGCCAGGATCCCCGCCGCGGCGCTGGTGAAAAAACCGATCGCGATCCCCGCCGACACCCTTCCCTCCGGAGCGTGGAAGCATAGCACAGCGGAAAGTGGGGGCGGTTTCGGCGCGGCGCGAAGGGGCTGGACGCCGCCGGAGAAGTCCCTACGGACCTAACCGCCGATCTGCCACATCTTGCGTGGCAGCCGGTCGCGGTAGAACTGGTGCAGATCCAGGCACCCTCCCGCACCCTTGGCGGCGACGGCGGCCCGCAGCGCGGCGCTGATGCTCTCGTCCGGACTGCCGTCGCGCAGCAGGGCGGCGATGTCGGTCTCGGCGCGCGCGAACAGGCAGTTGCGGATCTTGCCGTCGGCGGTCAGCCGGATCCGATCGCAGTCGCCGCAGAACGGCTCGGTCACCGGATTGATGAAGCCGATATCGCCGAGACCGTCCGCCAGCCGGTAGACGTTGGCCGGGGCCGAGGGCCGGTCGCGGCCGATCGGCAGGAGCGGCTTCATCGACTCGATCCGTCGCTTCACCTCGCGGCCCGGCACCAGCCTGTCCATCTCGAACGGCTCCCCGCCTCCCAGCGGCATCAGCTCGATGAAGCGGACCTGGTAGGGTCGGCGCAACGCCAGGTCGACGAAGCGCTCTATCTGGTCGTCGTTGACGCCGCGCACCAGGACCACGTTGATCTTGACGGGGATGGCGCCGAGCCGCTCCAGCTCGCTGAGGCCTGCGAGCACGCGTGGGAGGCCATTCCGCCGGCTGAGGGCGGCGAAGCTGGCCGGATCGAGAGAATCGATGTGCACGTTGAACCGACGCACTCCGGCCCTGAGGAGCGGCCCGGCCATTTCCTCGAGCAGCAGGCCGTTCGTGGTCACCGCCAGATCCTCGATCCCCTCGATGCGCGACAGCAGCCGCACCAGGACCGGAAGGTCCCTGCGCAGGAGCGGTTCTCCCCCGGTGAGCCGGATCTCCGCCACGCCCAGCAAGGCCAGGTGCCTTGCGACGCGCTCGATCTCCTCAAAAGTCAGAATTCGTTCCTTCGGAAACCAGGGGATCTCACCTTCGGGCATGCAGTACTGGCAGCGCAGGTTGCAGCGGTCGGTCACGGAGAGACGCAGACTGCGCACGACCCGGCCGAATCGATCGACGAGAAGGCCCGGCCTGTCGTCTTCCCCCCGAGTTACGTTCATGCGGTGATTATAGTCCCGCCAGGGTCGCGTCGGGCCCCCCCGGGCGGCAGTCCCGATCCCGGGAGGCCGGGGATTCTCAGGTGCGGGTGTCGTCCGGGACCGGACCGTCTTCGGGGTCCTGACCGTCAGGGGAATCGGCCGGCGCTGTCGCGGTCTTCCTGAGCAACAGGCGCTCGACGACTCGACCGCGCAGCAGGTGTTCGCGCACGATTTCGGCCACGTCCTGCGGCTTGACGCCGCTGTACACGACGCCATCCGGGTAGATGATCACATTCGGGCCAAAGCTGCACAGACCAAAGCAGATGCACGGCGTGTCCTTGACGGAGGTCGGCAGCGACTGGCGGACGAACTGCCTGCGGAACTCCTGGCGGATGCGCTCGGAGTGGCGCTCCCCTCCGCAGCGCGGGCCGGTGCAGATCAGGACGTGCTGCTTGAAGGGGAGGTTCACGCGGCGCTACTCGACTTCAAGAATCGCCTGCAGCTGCAGGCAGGCGTTGGACGGCAGCTCGGCCACTCCGACCCCGAGCCGCGCGTGCCTGCCGCGCTCGCCGTACACCTTCACGAAGACTTCGGAGGCGCCCTCGAGCACCTCGAACGCGTCCAGGAAACCCGGCGCCACGGCGACGTAACCGGTGACCTCGACGATCCTCTTCACCCGATCCAGATCCTCGACGGCCTGCTTGGCGGTCGCGAGAACGCTGAGGGCGGCGAGGCGAGCCGCGTCCTTCCCCTCCTCGACGGTCACCTCGCGCCCGATCTTCCCGGGGTACTTGAGGCGTCCGTTCTCCTTGGGCAGTTTGCCCGAGATGTAGAGGAAGTTGCTGCATCTCACGCTCTGAACGTACGTCCCGAGAGGCTTTCCGACCTCCGGGAGCCGGTATCCCGCTGCTTCCAGGTTTTTCTCGACCTCTCCTGCCATTCGAGGCCCTCCTGCCGGCGAGTGAGCCGTGGCCCGCGAAGCACGTCGCGGCGATCAACCGCGCGTCGCATAATATTAGCATCGCGCGTCGCGCTGTCCAGAGATTTCGCGCGCCCGCGCGCCGTTCCGCCCGCGCGGCACGCCTGCGCGCGCCGGGAAATTCCTTTGACTTGCCCGAGCGGCGTGCGCTAACATTCTTCGATGCGGCAACCGACGCCCCAGGCAGCCATGCACGCTGTCGGTGTCATCCCGGCCCGCTACCAGTCGTCCCGGTTTCCCGGAAAACCCCTCGCACTCATCGACGGCCGGACCCTCGTCGAGCGCGTGTTCGAGCGCGCGCGCTCCGCGGGTCGGATCGCGCGGCTCCTGGTGGCGACGGACGACGAGCGCATCGCCTCCGCGGTGCGCGCGTTCGGCGGCGAGGTCGCGATGACGTCTCCGACGCACGCCTCGGGCACGGACCGCCTGGCGGAAGTGGCGCGCTCTCTCTCCGCGGACGTGTTCGTCAACATACAGGGCGACGAACCGCTCCTTGATCCACGGGACATCGACGGGCTGGTCGAGTGCCTCGACTCGGATCCGTCGTCGGACATGGCGACGCTCGCGGACCCGCTTCTCGACGCGGAGGAGGCGCGCGATTCAAACGTCGTCAAGGTCGTCTGCGACGCCTCCGGGAGAGCGCTGTATTTCTCGCGGAGCCCGATTCCGTACGTCCTGGCCCGGGAGGGACGGGCGGGTCGGGCGCCGGCGGACGTCGCGGATCTGCCCGACGCCGCGGTCGCGGAGCGATCGCGCCCGTGGCTGCGGCACGTCGGCCTGTACGCGTACCGGCGCGGGTTCCTGCTCGAGTTCGCCTCCTGGAGTCCCGGCGTTTTGGAAGAGCTCGAAGGGCTGGAGCAGCTCCGCACGCTCGAGCGGGGCCGCACGATCAAGGTCCTGAGGGCGCGCGGACGCTATCACGGGGTCGACACCCCCGACGACGTCCGCGCGGTGGAGCAGGCGCTTCGGACGTCCTCATGAGGTGCTGAACGTGCCGACCAAGTACATTTTCATCACAGGCGGTGTGGTGTCCTCGCTGGGGAAGGGTCTGGCGGCCGCCTCGATCGGCCGCCTCATGGAGGCCCGCGGCTTCAGCGTGACGCTGCAGAAGCTCGATCCTTACCTCAACGTCGATCCCGGCACCATGAGCCCCTTCCAGCACGGCGAGGTGTACGTGACCGAGGACGGCGTGGAGACCGACCTCGACCTGGGGCACTACGAGCGATTCACTTCCTCCGTGAGCACGCGCGACCACAACTTCACGAGCGGCAGGATTTACGAGCAGGTGATCGCCAAGGAGCGGCGCGGCGACTACCTGGGCGGCACCGTGCAGGTCATTCCGCACGTGACGGACGAGATCAAGCAAAGCATCCGCAAGATCTCGAAGGGCGCGGATATCCAGATCGTGGAGATCGGGGGGACGGTCGGCGACATCGAATCGCTGCCGTTCCTGGAGGCCATCCGCCAGTTCCGACTGGAGGTCGGCCGCATCGACGCCGTCTTCGTCCACCTCACGCTGGTGCCCTACATCGGGGCGTCCGGGGAGCTGAAGACGAAGCCGACGCAGCACTCGGTGCGCGACCTTCGGGCGATCGGCATCCAGCCCGATGTGCTCATGTGCCGGACCGACCGGTTTATTCCGAAGGAGATCAAGAAGAAGATCGCCCTCTTCTGCAACGTGCCCGAGGACGCGGTCATCACCGCCAAGGACGTGGAGACGATCTACGAGGTCCCTCTGGTCCTCGCGCGGGAGGGTCTGGACGCCATCCTGCTCAAGCTCCTCGACCTGCCGTACCGCGACAAGAACATGGACGACTGGGTGCGCATGGTCGAAAAGATCAAGACCCCCGCGGCCGGGGACGTGGCGATCGGGATCGTCGGGAAGTACGTCACCTACGAGGACTCCTACAAGAGCCTGAACGAGGCTTTGTGCCACGGAGGCATCGCCAACGACGTGCGGGTCAAGTTGCGCTGGATCGAGGCCGACAATCTCAGCGATGGTCAGTTGGGGGAGGCGATCGCCCCGTGCCACGGGATCCTGGTGCCCGGCGGATTCGGGATCCGAGGCGTGGCCGGGATGCTCGAGGCGATCAGGCACGCGCGCGAGCGCAAGATCCCCTTCTTCGGCATCTGCCTGGGGCTGCAATGCGCCGTGATCGAATTCGCCCGCAACGTCTGCGGCCTGAAGGACGCCGATTCAGCCGAGTTCAACCCGGGAACGCCGCACCCGGTGATCTACAAGTTGCGCGAGCTCGAGGGGGTGGAGCGCATGGGTGGCAACATGCGCCTCGGCAAGTGGCCCTGCGTCCTGCAGCCGGGCTCGAAGGCCCAGAACGCCTACGGCAAGTCGGAGATCAGCGAGCGTCACCGTCACCGCTACGAGGTGAACCGGGAGTATCTCGACGCCATGGTGAAGAAAGGGCTGCGGGTCAGCGGCGAAACGCCCGACCGCCGGTTCGTGGAGATCATGGAGATCCCGGATCATCCGTATTTCCTGTCCTGCCAGTTCCATCCCGAGTTCAAGTCGAAGCCGATGCTCCCCCACCCCCTGTTCAGGAGCTTCGTCGGTGCCTGCAAACAATTCCGGCAGACCCAGCGCTGACCCGGGCGCCGGGCGGACCCGGCGAGTGGAGATCAGCCGCGAGCTCGCGATCGGCGACGGTGCGCCCCTGGCGCTCATCGCCGGCCCGTGCGTGATCGAAAGCGAGACGCACGCCCTGCGCATGGCGCGAGCGCTTTCGAAGATCGCCCGGGAGCGCGGCATTCCTTATGTCTTCAAGTCCTCATTCGACAAGGCCAACCGCAGCTCGATGGAGTCGTTCCGCGGTCCCGGTCTCAAGGAGGGGCTGCGGATCCTGAAGGCGGTCAAGTCGGAGGTGGGTGTCCCTGTGCTCGCGGACATCCACGAGCCCGGCCAGGCGGAGGAGGCCGCCGGCGTCCTGGATGTGATTCAGATCCCTGCGTTCCTCTGCCGGCAGACCGACCTGCTCGTGGCCGCCGGCCGCACCGGACAGCCGGTCAACATCAAGAAAGGACAGTTCCTGTCGCCCTGGGAGATGCGCCATGCCATCGACAAGGTGCGTTCGGCGGGAAACGAAAAGGTCATGGTCACCGAGCGCGGCACAACCTTCGGCTACCAGAATCTCGTGGTGGACTTTCGATCGCTCGCGGTGATGCGCGGCTTCGGATACCCGGTGATCATGGATGCGACCCACTCCGTGCAGCACCCCGGTGGGCTCGGAGACAGGAGCGGGGGCGACGCGGAGTTCATTCCGGTTCTCGCCCGTGCGGCCTCCGCGGTCGGGATCGACGCGCTGTTCTGCGAGGTACACGACGATCCGAAGGCGGCGAAGAGCGACGGGCCGAACTCCCTGCCTCTGGACGCGCTCGACCGGCTTCTGCGACAGGTCGCCGCCATCGACGTCATCGTCAGGAACGGCTGATGCCCCGGACGATTGCCCGCAAGGTCCTCGAGCTGGAGGCGCGCGCCATCCTGGACCTGGTGCCCCGCCTGGGCGACGCGTTCGACCGGGCGATCGACGCCCTGTACGCGTGCAAGGGGCGGGTCGTCGTGACCGGGATGGGCAAGTCGGGTCTCATCGGCGCCAAGATCGCCGCCACCTTCAGCAGCACCGGGACACCGTCCCTGTTCATGCACCCGGCGGAAGCGGTGCACGGGGATATCGGCATGGTCGTCCCCGGCGACGTCGTCCTGGCCATTTCGCAAAGCGGTGAGACGGAGGAGATCCTGCGGCTTCTCGAGCTCATCAGGCGGCTCGATGTCGCGCTGATCGCGATGACCGGCAGCCCCGGCTCGACCCTGTCACGCCATTCGCGCATCGTCCTGGACGTGCGGATCGAACAGGAGGCGTCGCCCCTGGGCCTGGTGCCCACAGCAAGCACGACGGCCGCGCTCGCGATGGGAGACGCCCTGGCGATGGCGCTTCTCGAGAGGCGCGGCCTCACGCCGGACGACTTCGCCCGCTTCCACCCCGGGGGCCACATCGGCAGGAAGGTGGTCACGGTCGCGCACGTCATGCACGCCGGAAGCGACGCGCCCCTTGTCCCGATCGGCACATCGATGCGCGACGCCATCAAGACCATGAGTGACAGGAAGCTCGGGATGACCTGTGTCGTGCGCGAGGACGGGACACTGGCGGGGGTCGTCACCGACGGCGACCTGCGCCGGCGTCTCGGGCGCGGGGAAAATCTCCTGACGATGACCGTGGACGGCGTAATGTCGCAGAACCCGGTCACCATCGGACGGCAGGAGCTCGCGGTGGCTGCGCTCAATATCCTTGAGGCGCGGAAGATCACCTCATTGGTCGTCGTCGACGCGCAGAATCGCGTCGAGGGCGTCCTGCACATCCACGACCTGTGGCGGACGCAGCTGTTCTAGGATGTCGTGCCCCGGGACCGGAGGGGGGACTCCATGAGGTGCCGACGGCCGCTCGTTCCGCGCGCGCGCCCGATCGCCCTGATCCTGATGGATGTGGACGGTGTTCTGACTGACGGCGGCATCTCGTTCATCGAGGGATCCGCGGAAGCGAAGACCTACGACGCCCGGGACGGCGTCGGACTTTCAATCGCCCGCAGGATCGGACTGCGCACCGGCGTCATTTCGGGCCGCAGCAGCGCCGCCGTCTCCCGGCGGGCCGAGGAGCTCGGCATGCACGAGGTCCATCTGCGGGTCAGGGACAAGCTCACGGCCTACGAGCGGATCCTGCGCCGCCAGAAGCTGACCGACGCGCAGGTCTGCTACATCGGTGACGACCTCACTGACCTGCCGGTCCTGGGCCGGGTCGGCATGCCGGTGGCCGTGGCGGACGCGCGTCCCGAGGTGCTGCGGCGGGCCCTGTTCGTGACGCGCGCGGCGGGGGGTCGTGGCGCCGTGCGCGAGGTCATCGACGAGATCCTCAAGGCCCAGGGCAGGTGGAGGGAAGTGCTCGCGTGGTTCGATCCGGCGTGGTCCGGGGGGCGCCGCGGCCGGGCCGCGCGCGCGGCGGAGGCTCATCGGTGAACATCCTGGTCTACCTCGTCGTCTTCTTCTTCTTCATCGTTCTGTTCGTCGTGGGCGTTTACAACAGCTCCGACGTGACCGTCAACCTCTTCGTCTGGCGTGTCGGCCCGGTGCCGATGGGCGCGGTGATGGCGACGGCCGCGATCTTCGGCGTCGCCTTCGCATGCACCATCGGCGTGATCGACGGGATCAAGATCCGGATCACGAACCGCCAGCTTCGGAGGCAATTGCGGCGTCTCGAGGAAGAGGCGGACGCGCTGCGCCTGCGCCTGGCCCGCAATGAAGGATCGGCCGGCGGGCCGGCCGGGACGGAGGGTGCCTCCTAGCTAGGCGCGGGGTCCATCTGCGGGCACAAAAAACCCGGCCTTGCAGCCGGGTTTTTTAGTCGTCGAGGTCGGTTCCTACTCCCTGTAAATCCCCGCGTGGCCTCCGCCGCCTCCGCCGCCGCCTGAGGGATTGTCTCCACCCGGAGGGGGACCGAAGAGCGGAGGGATCGGGTTGTCCATCAGGCTGGCAGCGCTCTGCACCAGGGACGCGGCCTGGTAATTCCTCGTCACGGGGCCGGCCGGCGTCTGGTAGCTGATGATCGCCGTCTTGCCGCTCAGCACAATCGAAGGCGCTCGACCGTCGACGGTCGCCTCACTGATCAGCAGCGCCGGAGTCCATCGACCCTGGATCATCGTGCTGAAGTACACCTTCGCCGTCTGTTCCGCCCGCGACCAGACGAGGTAGAGCGTGCCGGACCCGTCGATCGCAAGGGAAGGATCCAGGTCATCGTAGACCAGCGGGGCGCCCGGTGCTATCAGGGACGGCTCGGTCCATTTCTTGCCCGTACCTTCCCAGGTCGCTGAAACGAGGAGCTTGATGTTGCCGAAATTCTTAGGCCACACAACCCAGGGATAGCCGGTCACCGGGGAGACCTGGATGACGGGCGGCCGGTCGCCGAGGTTGTCCCCGAGGGGATTCAACACCAGGTTCTGTGGCAGGCGCGCCCGCATCTGGCGCCAGACAACGGCAGTGCGTCCCTTGCCGACCGTCAGGTACACAAAGCGCTTGTAGTTGCCGAGGCTGTCGACCTGCACGCTGACCTCGGCCAGCACCATGGAGGGGAAGAGCAGAAGCGCCGCGACCGTTGCCCAGGACCGAGTGCCGCGCAGCCTGTTCACGGGATCACCGACCCTTTCCTTGTTCGATGTACTGGTCGAACTTCTCGACCTCCTGGAACTGACGGTCGAGCTGGGAGCGCAGGAACTTCAAGCGGCCAAAGTACACTTTCTCCTGCACCTGGTTCCTGGACATCCGGGCCATTTCCCAGAGGTGGTAGGCCGTCTGGAACAGGATGTCGACGAATCTCTCTTCGCCGCCGTGCGCCAGAAGCTCCGCTTCCTCAAAGTAATCGCGCGCCCGGACGTGCTCTTCTTTGAGCATGTGGACCTGCCCGAGGTACAGGAGCGCGTACGTTGAGCACCGGCGGAAGCCTTCCTTGCCAGCGACCTGGAGCGCTTCCTTCAGCTCGCGGATGCCCCGGTCCAGGCGGCCCAGCATGGCCTGGCAGAAGCCGATGTTGATCCGGAGGAGCGTCAGATCGTAGCGGCCGGCCTTCCCCTCCAGAAGTACACGCGCTTCGCGGAAGCTCTCGAGGGCCATGTCGTAATTGGCATCGAGGAAGTGCAGTCGTCCGATGCGATGCAGGGCGTAGCCTTCATATTCGACGTTGACAGATCGACGGGCGATGGCGAGGGCCTTTTCCGACTCGAGGAGCGCCAGGTACCGGTCGCCCTTGTCTTCGTGGGCGTCGGCCAGGCACCCCAGGACGGCGCCCTCGGTCGTCGGCGAGATGTCCTTGTGGCGCCGCAGAATCAGCCGCAGCTCGGTCTCCGCGAGGCTGATCTTCCCCATGCGCAGGAGCGTGCGGGCCAGGTTGAAGCGCGCCCTGGCCAGGATCTCCGCGTCCACCTGTCCCTCGACGCCGTCCTCGAGGCGCGCCAGGGCCGTTTCGTAGATGGCATAGGCCCGTGCGTAGTTTCCCTGGTCCCACTCCCGGTTGGCCTCCGCCTTCAGGTCTTCGTAGGCGGCCGACGGAGCCGGCTCGAACGGATCGACCCTCTCGAGATCGAGCACGTCCGAGAAGTTCTGGATGGGGACGTTGAAAATGTTGGCCAGGAGGCACAGCTTGTCGAAGGACGGGTAACACTTGCCGCGCTCATAACGGGACAACTGGGAATTGTCGATCTCGCCGCCGCCGGTCTTGGCCTTGTCCTCGACCCTGCGCAACGAGAGACCGTATCCGATTCTGAGCCTGCGGAGGTAATTGCCCAGCCGGGTACTTCCCCGCAGCTCCTGTTCCATCTTGCCGTTCCCCTGGCACCGGTGCCCTGTGGTCGCGGACCTGACGTCCAGCCTGCCGCTCACTACTGCATCGACGCTTCGTGAGGCCTGTGAAGGTACGGGGAAGCGCCGACTACTGCAAGTGTGCCGTCATGCAAAAGATTCGTCAAGAAACATTTGTAATCGGCCTGCTGAGCGTTTGCAGCGACCCCTATCTTACTCCAGGGACGAGGGATAGTCGAATTTATTTCGCTTGCGAAGACAGTCATCGTCTCATTGACAAATGGCGATCCTGTCCCTACTGTACCGGGGGTCGATCGAGAGAGATGCCGAAGGACAGCCAGCCGCGCGAAGGAATTCTCTCCACCACGACGTTTCCGGGTCTGGTGTATTCCGTCCTGCGCAGGAAAGAGACCGGCGTGCTGACCCTGACCGGGGACACGATCGAGAAGTCGATCTACATCCAGTCGGGACGGCCGGTGTTTGCCACCTCCAACGATCGCGACGATCGCGTCGGGCAGATCTTCTTCAAGGCCGGGCTCGTGAGCCTGGAAGGACTCATGGGCGCCCTCGAGCGCGCCGCGGAAGAGGGCAAGCGGCTCGGCACGGTCCTCGTGGAGATGGAGCTGATCGAGGCGCATGACCTCGTGGAGGGGGTGCGCTGCCAAGTCCGGAACATCGTCTGCAGCCTGTTTCTGTGGACGCGCGGGCGGTATCGCTACCGCCCCGGCGATCTGCCCACCGACGAAGTCATCACGCTGAAGCTGAGCGCGGGGAACACCATCCTCGAAGGGATCCGGAGGATCGAAAGTTGGGAGAGAATCTGGGAGGCGGTCGGCGACCTGGAGATGCGTTACCAGACGGCACCGGGTCTCGAGGACATGAGCCGCGACCTCACCCTCTCGCTGGAGGAGTGGACGCTCCTGTCGCATTGCGAGCGGCCTACCACTTTGCGTGATCTGTGCCGCGGTTCGACGCTGAAGGATTTCGAGATCTGCCGGCTCCTCTGGGCCCTTCTGACGCTCGGAATCGTCGTCCGTCTTTCGTCCGCGACCTGAGCCCGGGGACGTCACTGACCGATGGCGTCCAGCAGCTCCTGCACCGTCAGCGTGGCGGTGCCTACCTTGCCGACCACCACTCCGGCGGCGCGGTTTGCGAGCAGAGCCGCCTCCTCCATGTCCGCGCCGGCTCCCAGGGCCAGGGCAAGCGTCGCCGCCACCGTGTCCCCCGCTCCCGTCACATCGAACACCTCACGCGCCGTCGCGGGGATCGCGAGCGAAGGACCGCCCCTTTTCAGAAGCAGCATGCCCCGCTCCCCGCGTGTGATCAGGACGCAGGGGCCGTCCAGAATTTCCAGGAGCCTGCGGCCAACCGTCTCGAACTCCTCGTCGGTGCGCGCCGACATGCCGGTCGCCTCCATGGCCTCCCGTGAATTGGGTGTCACGACGGTCGCCGGACGGTAATGCCGGAAGAGGCGGACCTTCGGATCCACCACGATGGGCAGGCGTCGCCGGGCCGCATCCGGCAGGAGCGTCGCCAGGAGGTCCGCCGAAACCCCGCCCTTGTCATAATCGGAAACCACCAGCCCTTGAACGCGCTCCAGGCTCGACAGGGCCCTCTCTGCGAGGCGACCGGCGACTCCCGCCTCGAGAGGTCCGTCCACCTCTCGGTCGACCCGCACCACCTGCTGGTTGTGCGCGATCACCCGTGTCTTGACCGTGGTGGGCCGGCCGGGGGCCAGGACCAGGGCCTCCGTCGGAATGCCCGCGTCGCGGCAGAAGGTCTCGAGGAGCTCGCCCTGACGATCGTCGCCGCGCACGCCCGCGGGAATGGCCCGCGCGCCGAGGGACACCAGGTTGTTGACAACGTTGCCTGCGCCGCCGAGCCGAAAACTCTCGCGCTCCAGCCTGACGACCGGCACCGGCGCTTCGGGAGAAATGCGCGACACCCCACCCCACAGGTACTGATCGATCATCAGGTCGCCGACCACCAGGAGGGAGACGCCGGGAAATCGGGCTGCCAGGTCGGCGGTGCGGGCTCGGTCGAGGTGCGGCTCCTGGCTCCTGGCCCGGCTCAGGGACGATCCTCGGGCAGGACGGTCGCCTCTTCCACGAGCATGATCGGGATATCATCGACGATCGGGTAGCGCCTGCGGCAGGACCGGCAGACCAAACCGGTGCCGTCCGGGGTCAGAGTGACCTCGGTCTTGCACAGCGGACATGCGAGAATCTCGAGAAGGCGCGGATCGAGGACCATGACTCTCCCGCTCACCGCCGCGACTTATAGCACCCACGCGAAAAACTTGTCAAACCTCGGAGACCCAGGCCTCCGCGGTGTAAGATTCGAGGGTTCATGGACGACCGTCCGCGCCGCCTGCAGGATCACGATCGCGTGCTCCTCATCCGCCTCGGTGCCGTGGGCGACGTCCTGCGGACGCTTCCCGCCCTGCACCTGATCCGCTCGACATATCCGACAGTGCATGTCACCTGGCTGGTCGAGGATCTATCCCACGATCTCCTGTGCGGCCACCCGGAGATCGACGAGGTCCTTCAGTTCCCGCGCCGTGAGCTTCGCGATGCCGCGACCCGACCGCGCCTCCTGGCCGGGCTCATCGCCGCATTCGCGCGCGACCTGCGCCGGAGGCGCTTCAGCGTGGTCCTGGACTTTCAGGGGAGCTTCAAGAGCGGCCTTCTGGCGCTGCTCTCGGCGGCGCCCCGTCGTGTCGGATTCGCGCCGGGTCACAGCCGGGAGCTCAGTTTCGCATTGACCAATGATTGGGTGCGTCCGCGGGGTCGTCGCTTGAATCGCGTCGAGCGCAACCTCCTCCTCGCCGAGGCGGTCGGCGCCCGGGGCGACACGATTGAGGTGATCCTGCCGGAACGCCCGGAGGAAGGGCGGGTTGCCGAGGAGATGCTGAGCGGTCTCAACCCAGGAGGATCGCCCGTCGTCATCCTGTCGCCCGGCACGAGCCGCCGACAGCGGGGCAAGCGCTGGCCGGCCGAGCACTTCTCCCGGCTCGCCGCCCTCATGGCGCCATCTTTTGGCGTCGTGCCCCTGGTCGCCTGGGGTCCCGGCGAAGAGGCGCTGGCTCGAGCGGTCGTCGCCGGGTCAGGCGGTCACGCCGTGGTCGCGCCGCCCACGTCCCTCCGTCTCCTGGCGGCCGTCCTGAGGCGGTCCGCGCTATTCATTGGCGCCGATACCGGACCGATGCATCTGGCCTGGAGTGTTGGATGCCCGGTGCTCGCCCTCTTCGGCCCCACCGACCCGGCTCTCAACGCTCCGCTGGGGGGCGCCCATATCGTCCTGCGTGCCGGGCGCTCCACCTCCGACATCACGCCGGAACAGGCGCTCGAGGCGGCGCGGCGGATCATGGGGCGGTCCACGCCCGGGGCCGCCGCTCCCCGGCTCCTGCGCTCCGCGCTCTTTCCGCGCTCCGCGGAGGCCGGGCGGTGACACCGATCGATCCCGGTTCTATCCGTCGTGTTCTGATCCGCGCCAACAACTGGATCGGCGACGTGGTGATGATCTCGCCCGCCGTTCGCGCCCTGCGCGCGCACTTCCGCGGTGCGCGCATCGCCATCGTCGCCAAGAGCTGGGTCCTTGAGACACTAACAGGCGATCCCTTCTACGATGACCTGATCGAGTACGACAGTGCCGGGGCGCACCGAGGCCTCGGCGGGCGACTGCGGCTGGCCGCAGCATTGCGGCGCGAGCGGTTCGACCTGGCGGTGCTGTTCCAGAAGGCCTTCGAGGCCGCGGCGCTGGCCTTCCTGGCGGCGGTCCGCTACCGCGTCGGTTACGCCACCGATCGCCGCTCCCTCCTCTTGACCCACGCACTCGACCCTCCCCGGGAAGACACGCATCACGTCGAGGCGTTCCTCGGAATCGCCCGGGCTCTCGGGTGCCGGATCGACGATCCCTTTCCGTCCTTTCACCTTCGGGAGGATGACCGGCGGCAGGCAAGAACGCTCCTTGCCGACGCCCGCCTGACCGGACACTCGCCGCTCCTGGCGCTGCATCCCGGAGCGTCGAAGGAGCCGCGCGCCTGGCACCCTGAGCGCTTCGCCGATCTCGGACGTCGCCTGGCCGGTCGTTATGGGGCCCGCGTCGTGCTGCTCGGAAGCGCGGCAGAGCACGATCGGCTGCGGCAGATCGCCGCCGGCATGCCGTCCGGATGCGCCTTCGTGCCGGGTCCGGGTCTGTCGATCAAGGTGACCGGTGCCCTCCTCGAGAGCTGCCATCTGTTCGTGGGAAACGACAGCGGTCCCATGCACGTGGCCGCCGCCCTGGGCGTGCCGACCATCGGCATCTTCGGGCCCGGGACGCCGCGGCGCACTGCGCCGATCGGAAGCCGCGGCAGGGTCATCGCCGTGAGCAAGGACTACCCGTGCTCGCCTTGCCGGCAGAAATTCTTCCACGAGTGCCCGCCGTCGCCCGCCGGCAAGCCGTTCTGCCTGGAGGAGGTGCGGGTGGAGGACGTGGAGGTCGCAGCGGCAGATTTACTGCAGAGGGCCCGCGAGTCGGCCCTTTGACAGGGAGCCGAGGCGCCAGCGGAGCCGCCTGAGTCCGAGACGGGAACGATAACGGGTGAGACGCTTCGCCAGAAAGCGAGCGAGCTCGCGGTCGTGGCCGACGTAACATCGCAGAAAGTAGATCTCCTCGCGCGGCGAGAGTCGCAGCCTCCCGGCGATCCATTTCTCGTAGGATCGGAGCAGCCGCGTCAGATTGGCGAGGCGCTCCTCCGGCGTAACGACGAGGCGGAACCGTCCGCGATCGAGATCGACGACATGCAGCGTCTCGCCGGCGGGGCCACGTTCCATGACCAGGTTGCTCACGTTCAAGTCGGCGTGCAGGAACCCGGCATCATGCAATCGCCGCAGCAGGTCGGCGCACAGCCGAAGGATGTCGCGGCGCCGGTTGTGCTCCGGGGCGCCACCCGCCAGTTCGTACAGATTCCGCGCTCCCTCGAGCTGCCGGGTCACGATCGCATGTTCGCAGAAGAGTCCGAATGCGCGCGCCGAGCCGACCGCGAGGATCGCGGGGGTGGGGACCCCGGCCCGCTCCAGCCGGGCGGCGGAGAGGAGTTGGTCGAGAGCACGCCGATGCCCTACGTACAATCGGCCGAAAAGCCGCCCCAGAAGCCCGCCGTGCAGCGCACGCTTTCCAATCGCCGGCCGTCCCGCCAGCATGAAACGGGCCATCGGGCCGCGACCTGACCCCGCCTGGACCGGATCACCCGTCCGCCCGCCGAACAGGTCGTCGGCCTCTCCCCGCCCAATGGCCTCGGCGCACTCCCGCCTCGCAAACCACGCCGCCGCGGGCGAGCGGATCTGGACGTAGAACGGTGCAAGCTCGTCCGGCACCCTTCGCACGGACTCTAGGCTCACGCTTCTTCGGTGGCCGTCTGGGGGACCCGCTCGCGGCCAAACACGTGGGCTACCAGGATGCCGAACAGGTACAGGAGGATCATCGGACCGGCGAAGATGCACTGGGTGACGACGTCGGGCGTGGGGGTGATCACGGCGGCCACGATGAAGATGATCAGGACGGCGTACTTGAAATTGCGCCACAGGAATCCGGCCGTGATCAGCCCGAGGCGCGACAGGAAATACACCAAGGTCGGCAGCTCGAAGACGAGGCCCATACCGAGGATCATCTTGCTCTCGAAAGCGAACAGACTGCTGACCCGGAGGGCGGGCGTGAATCCCTCCGCCACGCTCAGGAGGAAGCGGCAGGCGGCGGGGAACGCCACGTAATATCCGAACGCGCCGCCCAGCAGGAAGAAAACCGTCGCGAAGACCACGAACGGCGTCGCGTAGCGGCGTTCCCGCGGATACAGTCCCGGCCGGATGAACGCCCAGACTTGATACAGGACGAGGGGCGCGGACAGGAACAGGGAGGCGAGAAACGCCACCTTCATGTACAGCAGAAACGGCTCCGTCAGGTCGAGGAAGACGGGCTGCGGCTTGCCCGGGAGGCTGCGGATCGGATCGATGAAGAAGTCCAGAATCTTGCGGGCGTAGGTCAGGCACACGGCGAAGGCAGCCGCAATCGCGTATACCGAGCGCAACAGCCGCTTCCGGAGCTCCTCGAGGTGCTCCAGAAAGCTCATCGTGGGGAGATCAGGGCCGTTCGTCCCGCGTCTTGGCATCGGTGGCCGTGGCTGGTTCCTGCTCTCCCCCACCATCGGTCAGCGTCCGTCCTTTGGGAGCCGAGGTCTCCGATCGGGCCACCTCGGCGTCGAGCGTGTCCCGCAGGTCCGTGGCCGCCTTGCGAAACTCCGCCACACCCTTGCCAAGGGTCCGTCCCAGCTCGGAGAGCTTCTTGGGCCCGAAGATCAGCAGGGCGATGACGAAGATGACGAGTAATTCGGGGCCCCCGATCGAGCCGAACATCGCCGCGATCGCCTCCTGCGCGTCCGCCGCCTTGCGCGTCCGGTTCCGGCCGAACCGGTTTCCGGCATGCGAGCGGTATGCGTCACGCGTCATCATCTTAGCACTATCGTCCGCGGCGATTCAGACGAGCGGCCGTCATTCCACCGACGGCCGATGAGCCGGGTCCTTCCACAGTTTCTTTACAGAGGCCGGATCGGGCACTATAATTGGTCCACAGCGCCTTCAAGGAGAGGTGGGTGCGCAGGAAGACGATTCTCGGGGGGTTGGCTTTTGTGATCGCGGGCGGCCTCGCCGGGGGATTGCTCGGCGGGCGCGCCGCGTCCGTCACCGAGCGCACGGGAGAGCAGCTCGCCACCTACACGCACCTGCTCAGTCTCGTCCAGGCGCGGGCGGCCGACCCGGTCGAGCCGCGGGTCGCGATCGAAGGCTCGATCCGCGGCATGCTGCGGACGATGGATCCCCACTCCAATTACCTCGACCCTGACGATTACAAGCACATGCTCGAGGAGCAATCGGGCAGCTTCTCCGGGCTCGGGATCGTGATCTCGAAGCCCTCCAACGACAAGCCGCTGACCGTGATCTCACCCCTCGAGGGCACGCCGGCGTGGAACGTCGGCATCCGTGCCGGTGACGTCATCTCCCAGATCGAGGGCGTGGACACGCTCGACATGACCATCGACGATGCCCTTCGGCGGCTCAAGGGACCGAAGGGAACGAAGGTGACGATTACCGTGACGCGGCCCGGCGACCCGGTGGTCCTGCACTTCACCATCACGCGCGACGACATCCCGACCTACAGCATCCGCCAGGCCTTCCTCGTCCGTCCCGGAGTGGGCTACGTCAAGATCGAGAATTTCACGCGCACCACGGAGCGCGAGCTGGACGAGCGCATACGCGCCTTGCAGAAGCAGGGGATGGCACGTCTTATCCTGGATCTGCGGCGCAATCCAGGGGGCCTGCTGGAACAGGCCGTGCGGGTTGCCGACCGTTTCCTGAGGAAGGACCAGATGATCGTCTACACGCACGGGCGGATCAACGGCGCCGACCAGGAGTACCGGGCGTCCGGCGGGGCCGAGCGGCTGGAGCTGCCGCTCGTGGTCCTGGTGGACAAGTTCAGCGCCAGCGCCTCGGAGATCGTGGCAGGCGCCATCCAGGACCACGACCGTGGTCTCATCGTGGGCGAGACCACCTGGGGGAAGGGCTTGGTACAGACCGTCTACCCGCTCAGCCAGGACGCGGCACTCGCGCTGACGACAGCCCGCTACTACACCCCGAGCGGGCGGTTGATCCAGCGCGACTACAACTCCCTCGAAGACTACCTCTCCCACGAGGAGAGCGACGAGCAACTGCTCAACGTCTCGAAAGACATCCGACGCACCGACTCCGGCCGCACGGTGTACGGCGGCGGAGGGATTCATCCGGACGTCGTCGTGCCCGATCCGACGCCGCCGTTCGTCGACCAGCTCGAGCGCGCTCGCGTCTTCTTCGACTTCGCGGTCGACTACAACGCGAGGCACAAGGGGATCCAGCGGACATTCGAGGTGACTCCGGCGGTTCTGCAGGAGTTCCAGGACTTCCTCACCGCGCGCAAGCTCAAGTGGGCGCCGTCCGACATCGAGGCCTGCGGGGATCGGCTGAAGGGGGAGATCAAAGAGGCGATCATCTCGGCGCTCTGGGGCCTGGAGGAAGCCTACAAGGCCCACGCCGAGATCGATCGCCAGCTCCAGAAGGCGCTGGACCTCTTCCCCCAGGCGCAGAACCTGGCCGCACTGGCCGGGGAGAAGGCGGCTCCCGCCCGCTAGAAGCCCGCTCGTTCCCGGGGCGGCGGCTTCCCTCTCCTGTCGCTCAGTTGTTCTGGACCAGGCGCAAAATCTCCGGAATAGTCCGCCTGTGGAAGGTCAGGATCTCGGCCCGTCGGTCCTCCGGCGCCAGGGCCTCGAGGATCCTGAGGTACCGGCAGGCCAGGCGCGCGGCCTCACGGTATCTCGCCTCGTCCGCGCCTTGTTTTCCGCTGTACCTCTCGAAGAGGTGGTGACGGGCCCATTGTCGCAAGGGCTCGGCGACGCGCCGGCGACCGGTCTGCTTCCCGAGAAAATGCATGACCGCGAGGTACTTTGTGATGTTGGCGTGGTGCTCCAGCTCGAGGAGGCTTATCGGACGCCTCTCCGAAGCCCGGCTGGCCAGGGTGAGGATGTGATCGATCTCCTCCACAAGGACCGCGAACGCCTCGATATTCACATCTCCCAAGCCCTTGAGGGGATTGAACGTTTCCAGATGACGCACGAGCGCATCGGGGCAATACAACGCCGCCCTCAAGGGTTTGCCCATATCACGCACCAGGATGCGTGCACCCGCGTCTTCTGGTTCCAGGTCGGGCTCGGCATAGAACATGCGGTACCCCTGGTCCCCCACGATGAAGGGCGCCAGTTCGCCGATGACGGCGGGTAGGCCGTAGGTCCTTTCGATCATCGACTTGAGGACGTCCACGAGGGACCGGGGGGGATTCATCGTCGCCTTGGCCCGGATGGCCTGGCAGATAGGGCCTTCCGGGTCTCTGTATCAAAGTATAGC
>Ga0209157_1000295_pt1 | contig 43498 bp, 46 predicted proteins | sample GraSoiAngelo_135_FD_185892 | JGI IMG/M metagenome (GOLD analysis project Ga0209157, IMG submission 185892) | Grasslands soil microbial communities from the Angelo Coastal Reserve, California, USA - 14_0929_05_40cm (SPAdes) (version 2) | ecosystem: Environmental > Terrestrial > Soil > Grasslands ...
GTCCGATGTTGTTCAGCGGATTGTTGAGCTCGTGGGCGACGCCGGTGGTGAGCTCGCCGAGCGTGGCAAGCTTGCCCGCCTGGACGAGCTGCTCTTGCTTGTCGCGTAGCTCCTGTTCGCGGCGCTGGATCTCCGCGGTGGTCTCTCGCAGGTCGCCCATGATGTGGATCATGGCCTTGCGGCTGCTTTCCAGACGGAGATTGGACTGGTGCGAGTCCTGAAGAATGTGCAGGAGGGCACGCCGCGAATTGTCGAGCCCGTCGGTCTGGCGGGCGAGCCGGCTGCGGTCCCGCTCGTAGTCGCCGAGGATGTGGAGCATGGCCTTGCGTTGGTTGCCGAGGCGCTTGTTGAACTCGTTGAGGTCGGTCATGATGTGGAGCATCGCGCGGCGCTGCTCGTCGCGCTTGCGTAGGTGCCGCTCGAGCGTTCTCACGCGCTCCCGCAAGGCCGCCTCGGACTCGAGCAGGTCGGCCGACGCGGTCGCCTCAGGCCTATGCTGGTCCGTCATGGGTCACGATTCAGGCCGTTCAGGCCCGGCGTCGTTCAGGCCAGGCGTCGTTCCGCCTTCAGCCGCTCCAGTTCCTTCCGTTGACTCTCCAGCTCCCTTTCCAGGGCGATCATCTTGAGCTCGCGGCCGACGACGACCTCCTCGAATTTCTCGAGGTCCAGGATCTTCTCCTGCAATTCCGTCTTGGACTTCTCGAGGTCGCGGACGACCTGCTCGTAGGCACGCATGTCGCGCAGGATGCCGATGGCCCCGATCACCCTTCCGTCGGGGTCGCGCAGAGCCGAGGCGTTGAGCGTCGTGGGGATGATTTCCCCGCTGGCGCTGCGGGGGTTGAGACGCGCGTTGCGCGTCACGCCCCGTGCCACCACCTCGCGCAGTGCGGCGGTGAACTCCCGTGTCTCCTCCGGGCTGATGAAGCGTGAGAGCGACTGCTCGAGGACCTCGTCCGTCCGGAAGCCCAGCAGCGTGGACACCGCGTCGTTGGCTTGGAGGATTTTGCCCTCGAGATCCGAGACGAACACGGGGTCCGGGGCGTTCTTGATCAGGCTCTCCGCGTACGCGCGGGCCTTGTCCAGCTCGCGCATGTCGCGCAGGATGCCGATGGCCCCGATCACTTTTCCGTCGGGGTCGCGCAGGGCGGAGGCGTTCAGGCTCGTCGGGATGACCTCCCCGCTGGCGCTGCGGGGGTTGAGGACGACGTTGCGCGTGATACCGCGATGATCGGCGCGCAACGCGGCCGCGGGTTGGCTCGCCTGGTCCGCGCCCGCCCGTGTGTCCTCGCGTTCGACGACCTCGCGCAGCGCGGCCAGGAACTCGCGGGTTTCTTCGGGCGAGATGATGCGCGAGAGCGACTGCTCGATCAGCTCGTCCGGGCGGAAGCCCAGCAAGGCGAAGACCGCGTCGTTGGCTTGGAGGATTTTGCCCTCGAGGTCCGAGACGAACACCGGGTCCGGGGCGTTCTTGATCAGGCTCTCCGCGTACGCGCGGGCCTTGTCGAGCTCGCGCATGTCGCGGAGCACGCCGATGGCGCCGATCACCTTGCGTTCGGGGTCGCGGAGGGCCGAGGCGTTGAGCGTTGTGGGGATGACTTGCCCGCTGGCGCTGCGGGGGTTGAGGCGCGCGTTGCGCGTCACGCCGCGCTCCACCACCTCGCGCAGCGCGGCGGTGAACTCCCGCGTCTCCTCCGGGCTGATGAAACGCGAGAGCGACTGCTCGAGCACCTCGTCCTGCCGGAAGCCGAGGAGCTGCGAGACCGCGTCGTTGGCCTGCAAGATTTTCCCTTCGAGGTCCGAGACGAACACCGGGTCCGGGGCGTTTTTGATCAGGCTCTCCGCGTAGGCACGAGCCTTGTCCAGCTCGCGCATGTCGCGCAGGATCCCGATCGCGCCGATCACCTTTCCGTCGGCGTCGCGCAGGGCGGAGGCGTTCAGGCTCGTCGGGATAACCTCCCCGCTGGCGCTTCGGGGGTTGAGGCGCGCGTTGCGCGTCACACCACGCTCCACCACCTCGCGCAGCGCGGCGGTGAACTCCCGTGTCTCTTGCGGGCTGATGAAGCGCGCGAGCGACTGCTCGAGCACCTCGTCCTGGCGGAAGCCGAGGAGCTGCGAGACCGCGTCGTTGGCTTGTAAGATTTTGCCCTCGAGGTCGGACACGAACACCGGGTCCGGGGCGTTGGCGATGATGATGTCGGCGACGAGCGCGCTGTGCGACTTGGTGCCGCTGTCGTACGCGTCAACCACCGGCGACGGGTCTTGGAAGCTCGTGCGTTTTGTCACTTTCTGACCACCTCCTTGCGGCGGATTAACAGGCTTCCGGCAATAGTCGTGCCATGGATTTTTCCTTACCAGGGATCGTTATCGCAGAGAGTTCTCGCTGGTGTAGGTCGGAAGAACCTAATGTTCTCTCGAAGAGGTGACAGTTTGCCACGATCCTGCCGCGCGCTCTGTCACTTGGATCTCGTCGCGACTGTGCGCGGGCCGCTAGTGGAAACACCTGAAGGCCAGTGACGTGTGTCAGCGCCGAGACGCTGGGCGGCTCTACCGTGCCGGGGGCCGCCACACGTTCCTGCAGCGGGTCTCGGTGACGAGGAGCGCGGCGACGAGCGCGCACGCGGCGAGGGCGAGGCAGACGACGAAGGCGGCCTGGTAGGCGGCCGGCGGATAGTGGCGGGCGCCGCCGGACATGAGGCCCGTCCACTTCGCGTCGAGGATCACGCCGGTCAGCCACTGGAGAAGCCCGAACGCGAGGAAGATGGGCACGTTGCAGAAGCCGATCGCGATCCCGACGCGTGCGGGGTCGTTGACCTCTCGGACGCAGCTCCACACGAGCACGAGCCCCGATGACGCCAGGCCCATGACGAGGAAGAAGGGGATGAGCCAGGGGACCGGCAGGCGCGCGTCGGCCGGCAGCACCAGCGGGATCCAGCACGTGACGTAGATCGCTGCGAACACCGCCATCGGCAGACGGCGCCGGCGGAGCCAGCGATCGGACAGCCAGCCGACGACTGGCGCGCCGATGGCGGTGCCGACCGCGAGCATCGAGACGACGGTCGCCGCGTCGAGCCGGGCGAGGCCGTACACCTGCGTCAGGTACGGCACGCCCCAGAGCCCGAGGAACGTGATGACGGTCGTGTACATGCCGCCTGCGGTGATGATGGGCGGCCACGTGCGCGGATTCCGCATCACCTCGGGCACGCCCCGCAGCACCTCGCCGAGCGCCGGCGCGCGCTGCGCTGTGTGGTCCGGATTGACCGGGGCGAGCCCCATCGCCTCAGGGTGGTCGCGGATGCAGCCGGCGGCGACGGCGGCCAACACGAGGGTGACACCGCCGATCACGACGAACGTCTCCCGCCACCCGACGGCCTCCACGAGGAGCGCCAGCGGGGAGGCGGCCAGGAGGGCTCCCACGTTGCCCACGGTCTGGGTCCAGCCGGAGATGGTCGCGAACTCGTCAGAACGGAACCACGCGGCGGCCAGGCTGAGCCACGCGATCAGCATGACCGACGCGCCGAGCCCGACGAGGAGCCGTCCCGCGTACGCCACGCCGAACGTCGGCGCGAGCCCGAAGAGCGCCGCGCCGAGCCCCATCGTGACGCCGCCGAGCGCGATCGTCCAGCGCGGGCCGAGCGTGTCGGCGAGGCTGCCGGCGACGAGCGCCATCGCGGCGAACACGTACGGGTAGATCGCCGCGAGGTTGCCGAGCGCTGCGGCGGTGATCGAGAAGGCGCGCATCAGGTCGGCGGCCACGACCGCGGGGGCGACGCGGTGGACCCACGAGAAGAGGTAGAGCGACGCCGGCACGAGCAGAATCACCCAGCGGGCGGCGCGGGTGTTCACGCGGAGGCCCTGCGCCGCTAGCGCGCGTACGCGGGGAAGACCCGGGCGACGACCGCCGGATCGTTCATGGCGAGCATGCCCAGGACGAGCCGGCGCGCGGCGCCGCGCACGACGACGAATGTGATGCGCGCGGATGCCACGAGAGTGCGATCCTCGGTCAGCGCGACGACCTCCGTGTCCCAGTAGCGATGGTCGGCCTGCGGTAGCGCGGCGGCGCGGGAGCCCGTCACCGTGAGCGGCGCGTCGAAGGGGACCGCCCGGTGGAGCGTGACCGCGAGATCGGTCGTCATGCCAGACTCGCCCGTCGCGAGCGCGCCGATCCAGAACGCCGTCTCGTCACAGAGCGTCGTGAGCGCGGCCGTCGTCAGCGTGCCGCCGGCCGTCCGGAACGGCGCTCGCGGCTTCCACGTTCCCCGGACCTCCGCGTCGTCGAACTCGAGCTGCGCGTGCAGCCCGAGCTCATTGGCGACGCCGCACGCGAAGCACGTGCGCGACACCGGCAGCGGATGGACCGTGGCGCCCCGGGAGCCTTCCGAGACCCGTTGCTTCTGGCCGTCGCCGGGCGCGACGCGTGTGAAACGTTCGACGTCGGGCCGGTTGCTAGCGTGGTCGAGGAGGGCTCCCGAGGCGCCGTGGTCCTGATCCGCTGCCGGCGCCGCACGACCATCGACGAGGATGCTGGTGTGATCGCGCAGAACGAACGTGTGCGTCGCCTCCGTGCGCCCGTGGGTGAGGGCGAGGGGCACGCCGACGGGGACGCGCTTTCGATAGACGCCACCGACGTGGCGCGGACCCGTCAGGCCCGCGAGCGCATCGAAGGCCGCGAGGACCGAGCCGCCGTGCGCGGTGTCGGGCAGGCCCTGGAACGCGGGATCGAGCGTGAGGATCAGGTCGCCGGATCGGTCGTCGAGCGACCGCCGCAGCACGGAGTCGATCGTCGTCATGCGATACTGGTTTGTGTGTCGCCCATTCTAGCCGACAATCCCCTCCTTCGGGCGACAGTCAGCAACTTCTTCTTCTTCCTGAGCCTGAACGGCTTCATCCTGCTGCCACTGTATATCGCGGCCCTCGGCGGGACGGAGGTCGAGATCGGCGCCGTCATGGGTCTCTACAACGCGGTCGGCATCGTCTGCCAGCCGCTGATCGGCCCGTGGACGGACGCCGTCGGCCGGAGGCCCTTCATGCTCGTGGGCGTCGCCCTCGTCATCATCGCCGCGCTCCTGGCCACCGCGGCGCCCTCGATTCCGCTGCTCGCCGTCGTCCGCGTGCTTCAAGGGCTCGGCTTCTCGTGCTTCTTCGTGTCGAACTACTCACTCGTGATCGACCTGGTGCCCCCCGCGCGCCGGGGGTGGGCGCTCGGCATCTACGGGGTCGCGGGGCTCACGGCAACGGCGCTCGCGCCCCTCCTCAGCGAGTGGGTGATCCGCCGTCTCGGCTTCCGGGCGCTCTTTGCGATGGCCGCCGCGGTGGCGACCGTCGCCGGCTCGATCGTGCTGCGACTCCGCGAGCCGGGGAGTGAGACGGCGCGCCCGGCCCCGGGATACCTCTGGGAGCGCGGCACACTCGGGGAGGTCTTTCGCCTCAGCATGGGCGTGACGGGTTTTTTCGGACTCGGCGCCGGCACGATCTTCGTGTTTCTGCCGACGTTCGCGGAGAGCCTGGGCGTGCGAACGCTCGCCCTCTTTTACACGGCGTACGCGCTGGCGGCGATCGGTGTGCGCGTCCTCGGCGGGCGGTTCATCGACACCCACGGGCGGCGGGCCGTGATCGTCCCGTCCATGCTCGTGCAGACCATCGCCACGGGGCTCCTGGCTGTCATGGGGTTTCTCGTCACCCGGACGAGCCAGACGCCCGTGGTGCCCGTGCTGTTCCTGGCGGGCCTCCTGTCGGGTGGCGCGCACGGGTTCCTCTATCCGGGGCTCGCCGCGCTCGTCACCGACCAGACGCCCGCCGAGCGCCGCGGCGTCGTCGTCGGGATCTTCAGCTCCGTTTTCCTCACGGGGCAGACGACCGGTGCGTTCGTGTTCGGCTACATCACGCACGGCATCGGCTACGCGTTCATGTGGACGTTGCTGACGTCGCTGCTGTTCGCGGGGTTCGCGCTGAGCCTCAAGCTCGACCACGCCTGAGATAGTCGGAGGGGGCCTCGACGGCCCCTGCTCCTCGGCGCCCTCGCGCAGCACGCGCCGACGACGGTATACTCTGTAGAGTCGCAGCGGAAACGGGGTGGCGGGCATGATCAACTGCCGGGTCGGACTGATCGCGCTGTTGAGTCTCGCGCTGCTGGGGGCTCCCGAGCGGGCGTCCCTCGCACCCGAGCCTCCGGACGTGGGCCCGCCGAAGGTGACGGGCCCGCAGGAGGTGGAGGTCGTCGCCGTGCTGATCGACCAGCGGACGCAGCAGCCCACGGTGCTGCTGCAGGGCAAGCGGGACAAGCGGTCGCTGTCGATGGCGATCGGTCTGGCGGAGGCGACCGGGATCGCGGTGCCGCTCCAGGGCGCGACGCCGCCGCGCCCGCTGACGCACGACCTGTTTCTGACGCTCTTCGGCCGCCTCAAGGTGGCGCTCTCGCGCGTCGTCATCACCGACCTCCGGGAGGACATCTACTACGCGACGATCTACCTCGCGGCGAACGGCGGCGAGATGCAGCTCGACGCCCGCCCCTCCGATGCGATCGCGCTCGCGATCCGCGCGAAGGTTCCGGTGCTCGTCGAGGATCGGGTCTTCGAGAAGACCAGCACCCGGCCGCCGCGCGGCGGGCCGTCCATCTGACCATGGCCGACCCCGAGAAGAGCAACGACCACGAGTGGGCGCTCCAGCGGCGTCTCGAGGACGTCTTCGCAAAGCTCGGCGAGAAGTTCGGCGACCTTACCGGGCGGGTCGAAACGCACCTCCGGCCCACGGTCACCTTCGAGGACGTCGGCGGCGTCCGGCAGGCGAAGGCGCAGCTCCGGGGGTTCGCGGTCGCGCTGACCGATCCCGATCTCTACGCGCGATGGGGGATCACGCCGCCGAAGGGCGTGCTCCTGTACGGTCCGCCGGGAACGGGGAAGACGACGCTCGCCCAGGCGCTGGCGACGGCGTCGGGCGCGATCTTCTATCACCTGAGGCTGACGAACCTGACCTCCAAGTTCGGCACGAACACGGCCGAGCTGCTCCAGGAAGTTCTCAAGATCGCGACGGGCGAGGGGAAGGCGGTGCTCTTCCTTGACGAGGCGGAGGCGCTGTCGCTCGAGCACCTCTTGCCGCCTCCGCAGGCGCTCGAGGCGAGCGCCCGCCTGGTCGCCACGCTCTGCGAGAAGCTCGACGCGATGGAGCCCGCGGCGCGCGTCCTCGTCGTGGCCGCGACGACGCGGACCGACGCGCTCGACCCGGCGCTCGTCGCGCCCGGGCGCCTGGACCACCTGATCGAGGTCGCGCCCCCCGACGCCGACGACCAGCGGGAGATCCTGGAGCTCATGCGCGTCCGGACGGAGAAGAACGCCGGCCGGCAGGTCTTCGCGCCGATCGACTACGACATCGTGCTTCCGGTGATGGGCGGCATGAGCGGCGCCGACATCGCGGTGATCGTCAGGCGCGCCCTCGAAGCCAAAGTGCACGCGGTCGGCGCGGGCGCCCCGCCCTCGCTCCTGACCACCGAAAACCTGCTCGAAGCGATCGACGGCTACAAGGGTGTGCGCGGGGTGGTCGAGAAGATCCGCTACGGCCAATACCTCTGATGACCCCGCGCCAGTGATCGTGTCGACCAGGGTCCGGGTCCGCTACAAGGACACGGACTGCATGCAGGTCGTCTACTACGGCAACTACCTCACCTACTTCGAGGTGGGCCGTGTCGAGTTCCTCCGCCAACAAGGGCTCCCGATATCCGACGTGGACCAGAAGGTCCACCTCCCCGTGGTCGAGGCGGTCGTGCGCTACGTCCGTCCGGCGCGCCTCGACGACCTGCTCGAGGTCCGCTGCTGGGTGAGCGAGCGCAAGCGCGCGAGCTTCCGCTTCGCCTACGAGATCGTGACCGAGGACGGCGAGACGGTCGCCACGGGCGCGACGCTCCACGCCTGCCTGGACCCGGCCACGAGCAAGATGATCGCGATGCCTTCCTGGCTGCGGGAGATCATGCCCGTAGTTCAGTCGTAGCCGAAGCCCGGTGTATAATCCGGCGGTTGGTCTCACATGATCGAAGTCGAGCGCCTCACCAAGTCCTACGGCCCGCTCACCGCGATTCGCGACGTATCGTTCAGCGTCGCGCCGGGAGAGATCGTGGGCTTCCTCGGCCCGAATGGGGCGGGAAAGTCGACGACGATGCGCATCCTCGCCTGCTTCATGCCCGCCTCGAGCGGCACGGTGCGGATCGCGGGGTACGACGTGTTCCGCGAGTCGCTGAAGGTTCGCAAGCGGATCGGCTACCTCCCGGAGAACGTCCCGCTCTACGTGGACCTCCGCGTGGCGCCGTACCTGGACTTCGTCGCCGAGGTCAAGGGCGTGGGGCGCGCCGAGCGCCGGCGCCGTGTGGCCGAGGCGATGGAGCGCTGCCTCATCACCGACGTCCAGCACCGGCTCATCGGCAGGCTGTCGAAGGGTTATCGGCAGCGCGTCGGGCTCGCGCAGGCCATCATCGGCGACCCCGAGGTCCTGATCCTCGACGAGCCCACCCTCGGCCTCGACCCGAAGCAGATCACCGAGATCCGCTCGCTCATCAAGTCGCTCGCCGGTCGGCATACCGTGATCCTCTCGACGCACATCCTGCCCGAGGTCTCCATGGTGTGCAGCGGCGTGGTGATCATCAACCAGGGGTCGATCGTCGCGCAGGGCCCCATCGACACGCTCGTCGACCAGTTCTTTCCCACGGCGCGCCTGGAGGTGGAGATCGCCGGGCCACCGGCGGCGGTGCACGACGGGATGCGCGCGATCCCGGGCGTGGTGGCGGTCGAAGGCCTGGGGGTGACGGACGGCGTCGGCAGGTTCGTGGTGGAGTCGGCGCGGGGACGCGACGTGCGCGGCGAGATTTTCGCGCTCGCCGCCCAGCAGCGGTGGAGCCTGCTCGAGCTCAAGCGGGTGGGGACGACGCTCGAGGAGGTCTTCATCCGGATCGTGGCCGGCGAGCAGGCCGCCGATGAGGCCCGCCCATGAGGGTGTGGCCGATCTTCAAGAAAGAGATGCGGCTGTACTTCACGTCGCCGATCGCCTATGTGGTCGTGGCGATCTTTGCGCTCATCGCCGGCTACTTCTTCTACAGCATCTTCGCCTTCTTCACGCTCGCGTCCATGCAGTCGATGATGAATCCGGCGATGGCCCGCGAGCTGAACGTGACCGACAGCGTCGTGCGCCCGCTGTTCTCGAACATCAGCGTGATCCTTCTCCTGCTGATTCCCCTCGTGACGATGCGGCTCTTCGCCGAGGAGCGGCGCTCGGGCACGATCGAGCTCCTGCTCACGTACCCGGTGCGTGACGGCGCCGTGCTGGCCGGGAAGTACCTCGCCGCGCTCGTGCTCTACGCGCTCATGCTCTCGCTCACGCTCCTCTACCCTGGGATCGTCGTCGCCTTCGCACGGCTCGAGTGGGGACCGGTGGCGACGGGCTACCTCGGGCTCCTCCTCATGGGCGGCACGTTCATCGCGGTGGGCCTCTTCGCCTCGGCGCTGACCGAGAACCAGATCGTCGCCTCGATCACGACGTTCGGCATTCTCTTGATGCTCTGGATCATCGGGTGGAGCGCGGACTACGCGGGCGGCGCGTGGGGCAAGGTGCTCCAGCACCTCTCGATCCTCGAGCACAACGACAACTTCGCCAAGGGCGTGCTCGACACGAAGGACGTCGTGTACTACCTGAACTTCATCGCCCTCGCGCTCTTCCTCACGCTCCGCGCTCTCGAAGCGCGCCGGTGGAAGGGATGATCCGGAAGATCCTGGATTGGGGCGGCTACGTTGGCCTGGCGGCGCTCGTGGTGGCAGCCGCTCTGAAGTTCCAATACCTTCCCGGGTGGGCGCATTACTGGGGCTTCTTCCTTCTCGCGGGCGTCCTGCTCGTGGCCGCATGGCTACTGTCCCAGATCGAGGACTACCGCACACTCCTCGGCCGCCGGACGACGCGCTACGGGCTGAACGCCGCGGTCATGATCCTGCTGGTGCTCGGCGTCACGGGCCTCGTCCAGGCGCTCGCGGTCCAGCACACCTGGCGATACGACCTGACCGAGAACAAGCGTTTCAGCCTCTCGCCCCAGACCATCCAGGTGGCCGGCAGCCTCAAGACCGATGTGAGCGCGATCGGGTTCTTCCGGACCGACCAGCCCGGCAAGCGGGTGGCGGAGGACTTGTTCAAGCAGTACGCGCACTACGCGGGCGGGCGCTTCACGTGGCGCACGGCGGACCCGGATCGCGAGCCCGGCCTCGCGCGCCGCTATGGGATCGAATCGTACGGGACGATCGTGCTCGAGACCAAGACGAAGTCGGAGAAGGTCCTCGACGCCGAGGAGGAGAAGCTCACGAACGGGCTCGTCAAGGTCACGCGGGAGGGCAAGCGCATCGTGTACGTGGTCCAGGGGCACGGCGAGCACGAGCTTACGAACACCGAGCGGCCCGGCTTCAGCGAGGCGAAGGCCGCACTGGAGCGGACGAATTACGAGGCGAAGCCGCTCGCGCTCGCGCGTGAGGGGAAGATCCCGGTCGACGCCGCGGTGGTGATTCTCCCCGGGCCGAAGAACGATCTCTTCCAGCCCGAGCTCGACGCGCTCGACGGCTACATCGGCCGCGGCGGCAAGGCGCTGATCATGGTCGACCCGTTCCAGAACGAGGGCCTCCGGAAGTACCTCCTGAAGTACGGGTTCGTGCTCGACAACGACCTCGTCGTCGAGAGCAACCCGCTCGGCCGGCTCTTCGGCATCGGGCCCGAGGTGCCGATTGTCCAGCAGTACGGGACGCACGCGATCACGCGCGAGATGGGCGGTGTCAGCACCCTCTTCCCGCTCACGCGCTCGATGTCCATGGTGACCCCGCTGCCCAAGGGCGTGAGCTGGGATCCGCTTGCACGGACGAGCGAGCAGAGCTGGGGCGAGACCAACCGCGAGGAGCTGCAGCGCGGCGTGGCCAAGCCCGACCCCGCCGATCCCAAGGGCCCGCTGACGGTCGCGGCCGTGGCCAGGAAAGACAAGGCGCGGATCGTCGTCTACGGCACGTCGAACCTCGCGTCCAACCAGTTCCTGAACCTCCAGGGCAACCGCGACTTCTTTCTGAACACGGTGAGCTGGCTCGCGGAGGAGGAGGATCAGATTTCGATCCGCCCCAAGGACGCGAAGCAGACGCCCGTCTTCCTCAACGCGAACCAGGCGCAGCTCGTATTCCTGCTCCCCGTCGTCGTGGTGCCGGGGCTCGTGCTCCTCGGCGGCATCGTCGCCGTCGTCCGCCGCCGCGCCCAGTAGCCCCCCGCGATGCGCTGGCAGACGACCGCGGTCGTGGCCGTCGTCCTCCTGGCGCTCGGCGCCTTCTACTACGTCTACGAGATCAAGGGCGGGCCCGCGCGCGCGAAGGTCGAGGCGCAGAAGGGGCGCCTCTGGACGGTGGACGCCGGCGACGTCACGGAGGTGGAGCTCAAGCGCAGCGGCGAGGTGGTCAAGCTCAAGCGCGAGGCCGACGGCTGGCAGATACTCGAGCCCGTGACGGCGCGCGGCGACCGGGCCAAGGTCGACGAGACGCTGACCACGCTGACGACCGCGCGGGTCGATCGCGAGATCGAGTCCGCCCCGAAGCGGCTCGACCAGTACGGGCTCGACACGCCCGCCGCCGACATCACGCTGCGGCTCAAGGACGGCCGGCAGCTCGGGCTCCAGCTCGGCGCCAAGAACCCGACGGGCGTCTGGGCCTACGCGCGCGAGGCGGGCAAGCCGGCGGTGTTCGTCGTGTCGGACATGGTCCTCCGTGACGTGACACGGCCGCTCGTAGACTTCCGCGACAGGACCGTCCTCGCCTTCGGCCAGCGCCAGGTGACCGCGTTCGAGGTGGCCACGCGCGAGGAGACGCTCGCCGTGGAGCAGGCGAATGATCGGTGGAAGCTGACGCGCCCCGTCGCGCTCCCCGCCGACGCCCAGGCGGTCACCGACTTCCTCGACAAGCTCCAGTCCATGCGAGTCAAGGAGTTCGTCGCCGAGGCGCCGAAGTCGCTGGTCCCCTATGGCCTCGAGCGCCCGATCCGTGTCTCGATCCACACGGGCAGAGACAAGGACCGCGCGACCAAGGCGCTCCTCATCGGAGAGATGGACAGGACGAAGCGGGGGGTCTACGCCATGCGGCCCGGCGAGTCGTCGGTGCTGCTCCTGCCCGCCGAGGCGTGGACGATCGTGCCGAAGAACGTCGCGGCGCTCCGGGATAAGGTCGTCGTGGAGGTCGACCGGGACAAGGTGACGCGGGTGGACCTCGAGAGCCCGAGAGGCACGGTCGCGCTCACCCAGGAGGGCAACCGCTGGCGGATCGTGGCGCCCGAGAATCTGCCGGCCGACCAGGTCGAGGCCGGCGCGCTCCTGTTCAAGCTCCGCGAGCTCAGGGCCCAGGGGTTCCTCACCGACGACGCGTCGGGCATCCCGCGCTACCTCGCCAAGCCGACCGTGCGCGTGACGATCACGGCCGAGGCCGCCGCGCCCACGACCATCCTGCTCGGCCCCTCGCCCGACCGGCGCGCCGGCAAGGCGATGGCCTACGCGGCGGTCGCCGGCCGAGGGCCCGTCGTCCTCGTCGACGCCGACGCGCTCGGCGGGCTCGCGCGCTCGGTCACGGAGCTGCGCGATCGGACGCTGCTCCCGGCGTTCGAGCCGCGCGACGTCCGGACGATGCGCGTGCGGGCGGGCGGCCAGACGGTCGTGGTGGAGCGCAGCGGCGACGCGGAGTGGAGGATGGTGGAGGGGGGACGGGGCGCCGCGAAGGGCGCAAACGTAGAGAGCCTGCTCTACACGCTCCGCGCGCTCAAGTGGAAGGCGATCGCCGCGCCGGGCGGCGAGGACTCCGTCCGCTACGGGCTCGACTCACCCGTCCTCGAAGTGACTCTGCTGCGCGAGGGCGGCGCCGAGATCGCCACCGTGCTCGTGGGTAAGCGTGAGGGCGACCACGCGTACGTCAAGCTCCGGGTCCTGCCCGCGATCTACTCCGTCGACACGAAGGCGCTCGGCGAGCTACCGAAGATTCCCGACGACTTCAAGGGCTAGACAATCGGAGGGGGCCTCGATGGCGAGCCCGGTGCTCTCGCCTAGCGCAGGGAGCGCATGCGGTACGTCGGGGGGAGACGGGGCGTCGACGACGCTCCCGTCACACCCGAGTCGACCAAGACCGAGTCGAGCCCGAACGCGCGGGCGCCGGCGACGTCCGTCTCGAGCTGATCGCCGATCACGATCATGTTCCGCGTCCCGCTGCGGCGGAGGGCCTCGGCGAACATCGCCCCGTGGGGCTTGCCGAGGCGGACAAAGCGCAGATCGGTCCGGTCGGGATAGCGCAACCGCATCGCGGCCTCGAAGATCAGGGCGATGCTTCCGCTCCCGATGCCAAACCCCTGCGCACTCGGATAGATCAGGTCGGGATTCGCCAGCAGCAGGTGGACTCTTTGCCGGCGGTCGAGCGCGTGAAAGAGCGCGCTGAGCGTGGCGTCCACGGTCTCGAGAAAGGGGAAACCGGACTCGTCGGCGATCACCAGTACGTCGAACGCGTCGGAAGGCGACACGATCCGTCCGCCCGCATCCTCGACGTAGCGGAGACTGTCCCCAGGACCAAGCACGGCGCAGCGAGCCCCGACGAGTCGCTGCGCGGCGAAATGGCCCTTGAGGAGGAGGCCCGACGTGATGATGCGGTCGGGATCGATCGTCAGCCCGCACGCCCGGTATCGCGCTGCTGCGGTCGTCGGCAGCCTCGAGGCGTCGTTGGTCAGGATGTAGTAGGGCTTCCCCGACTCGCTGAGCCTGTGCGTCAGCTCCGCGGCCCCGGGCAGGGCGCCGGAGCTGTTGACGAGCACGCCATAGGCGTCGAGAAGCAATACGTCGTATCGGTCGATCAATGAAGCGATGGTGATTTCGGGAATGGTGTCCATCGCCCGGCGCCGGGTGCGACAGCGACTAAATTAGTGGGCCGAGGCGGCCAGGCGCGCGCGGATCCGTGCGCGGATCCCGTCGATCAGCGTCTGGACGTGGTCGTCGAAGAACGCCGCGGCGAACCGCCCGTCCCAGTATGCGCCGTGGCTGTCCCGGCCGCAGAAGTCGCACAGCTCGAGGACTCGCGGGCGGCTCACGCGGACGATCCGGAGCCACGGCGCCCGGCCGGCGGTGCGCGTCGCAAATCCGTCCCACTCGGCGACGTCGTAGTAAGAGTCGCCTTCGTAGACGAAGATCGTCCCCTGTGCGCGCAGCCGCTCGGCGAGCTTTACCAGCTCCTTGGCTCGGCGCGCGCGCACCTCCGGCGGGTGCGGAAGCTTGCCGTGACACGTCGGCGCGAACGCGAGCACGCCGCCGATCGTCGGATACCTGTAGGCCGCCGCGTAGAGCGAGCCCCAACCGCCGCAGCTCTGGCCTGCGAGGATGATGTTCTCGATCGGCACGCCGCGCTCGGTATGGAAATGCGCGACGGCCGACTCGATGAACGCGGCGTGGTCCGCGGCGGTCGGGTTGGCGATGTTGCGGACCTGGGAGAACACGACGACGTCGGGGTTGCGGTCGGCGGCGAAGCGTAGAATAGGGGGCGTCGCCGGCCGATAGGTCCCCGCCTGGGCCCGTGAGAAGCCGTGGTTGTGGATCAGGACGATCGTCAGCGCCGGTTCTGCGTGGCCGTTCAGCGGACGGCCGGCGAAGTCGCCCTCGACGGTATAGGAGGCGCACGCGGCGGCGGTCAGCGCGAGTGCCAGGAGGAGGAGGGGCAGCGGGCGGGGCGTCATCGGCGACACTCATTCTAGCGCACGGCCGTCCGGTAGAATACGATGGAAAACGTGAACGCGAACACGATCTACCTCAAGCAGATGGAGCTCGGGCCGATGCAGAACTTCGTCTATCTCGTCGGCGACCCCCAGACCCGCGAGTGCGTCGTCGTGGACCCGGCCTGGGAGATCGACACGATCGTGGAGACTGCCCAGGCCGACGGCATGACGCTCACGGGCGCCCTCGTCACCCACACCCACCAGGACCATGTGGGTGGGAGCCTCGAGTCGTGGGGGATGCCGGGGCGCATCCCCGGCCTCGAGGAGCTGCTCGAGCGCGTGAAGGCGAAGGTGCGTGTCCACAAGGCCGAGTCTCAGTTCCTCAAGGGCTTCGGCTCCGACCTCGTGCAGGTGGACAACCACGACACGCTCAAGGTTGGCCGGCTCACCCTGACCTTCCTGCACACGCCCGGCCACACCCCGGGCTCCCAGTGCTTCCTCGTCGACGGGCGGCTGATCTCGGGGGACACGCTCTTCATCGGCTCGTGCGGACGCACCGATCTCCCGGGGAGCGACCCGACGGAGATGTACTACTCGCTCACGCAGCGGCTCGGCGCGCTCCCCGAGGACACGACCCTGTTCCCCGGCCACAACTATGGCGGTCTCTCCTCGACGATCGGCGACGAGAAGCGGCGGAACCCCTTCATGCGCTTCACCTCGCTCGGCGACTTCTTACAGACGATGGGCGGGGGCCGGATCATCCGGTCGTGACCGGCTTCAGCGTGATCTAGGAAATGGGGGGCCCCGACATGGCCCCCCAAACCCCCCAGCGCTCGGAGCACCCCGGCGAAGCCGTGGCGCTCCTCGATACTCCGAGAGGCTTGTAGAGGGCCGCGCCCGGGGGTCAGTCCACGTTGCGCACCCGGCCCGTGACGGCGCGCGGGCAGGTCGCGAAGAACACAACCGCGGCCGCCACGTCCTCCACCCCCTTTACGCGGCCGCGCGTGAGCCGCTTCCAGTGGGCAAGAGGGAAGCCCGGTGGCCGAAGCACGGCGCCGGGCGCCACGCAGTTGACGGCGATGCCCAGCGGCCGGAGCGCCGCCGCGAGCCCGCGCGTCAGCGCGGCGGTTCCCGCCTTCGAGAGCGTGTAGGGGATGTAGCCCGGCCACGCCTTCAGCGCGCCGACGTCGCCGATGTTCACGATATGCCCCCCGTGGCGCCCCATCACGCGAGCGGCGGCCTGCGCGCAAAAGAAGGCGCCCCGCAGGTTGAGGTCGAGGTGGCGGTCGTACTGCGCCGCGGTGGCGTGGAGGAACGGCGTGCGCTCGAAGACGGCGGCGTTGTTGACGAGGACGTCGAGCCCGCCGAGGCGCCGGGCGGCGTCGCGCACGAGTCCTCGGGCCGCCCCGGGGTCGGCGAGGTCGGCGCGGAGAGCGAGGGCGCACGCGCCCGCGGCCTGGAGCTCGCGGACCGTCCGGCGCGCCGCACGCGCCGAGCGGTGGTAGCCGATCGCCACGTCCATGCCGGCCCGCGCCAGGGCGAGCGCGATCGCCCGTCCGACGCGCACCGCGCCTCCCGTGACGAGCGCCCGAGGGCGATGTGGTGTTATCCTCAAGTCCGTCATGTCGTCCCGCGTGAAGAACTGGTTCAAGGTCCGCTTCATCGCGGGCTTCTTCTTCACGGTCCCCGTCTTCCTCACCGCATGGCTTCTCTGGATCTTCTGGAGCCGCATCGACGACGTGTTCTTCCCGATGTATGAGAAAGTCTTTGGCCGCGCGGTGCCGGGGCTCGGGTTCCTGACGGCGATAGCCATCATCTTACTCATGGGCACGATCGCCCGGAACGTCGTCGGCCGTCGCGTGCTCGCGTGGGGCGACAAACTCCTCCTGAGGGTGCCGATCTACCGGCGTCTTTATCCGTCAATCAAGCTGCTGATCGACTCCTTCTCGCCCGAGCGGCGGAGCGCTTTCCGGGCGGTCGTTCTCGTCGAGCATCCGCGTGTCGGCGAGTACGCGTTCGGCTTCGTCACGAGCCAGCTCCTGCTCGAGACGCCCGACGGCAAGCGCGACATGGTGACGGTCTTCGTCCCGACGAATAACCTCTACCTCGGTGACGTCGTCGTCGTTCCCCAAGACGACGTGATCGCCACGGGGCTCACGGTCGAGGAGGGGATTCGCATCGTCCTCTCGGCGGGCAACGCCACGCCCGCGCGGCTGCCCCGCGGCTAGATCATCGGAGGGGGCCTCGGCGGCCCCCTCCGAGACCTCCCCCAGGATTCGGTTGCGGCGGCAAAGCCGCCGCTCGAGAGCCAGCGCTCGAAAAGCGGGCAAAGCCCGCGCTCGAAACGGTGGCTATTCCGACGCACGGCTAGGTGCGCCCGCCGTGATCCACCCCCGCGCCCAGCCGCTCACCGCCTCGCCCAGCGGGTAGAGCTTGCCGAAGAAGAAGTGGTCGGCGCCCTCGATGACCGCCGGAGTCACCCACGCGAACCGCGCCGTGAAGCGCCGGAAGTCGCTCATCGGGCAATACGGGTCGGCGCTGCCGGCCACCGCGAGCGTCGGCACGCGCTTGCCCTCGACTCCGCCGAAGTCGTACATCGCGAGCGGCGGTGCGACCAGCGCGAGTGCGCTGACGCGCGCGTCGCGGCACCCGACGAGCGCCGCCACCCACGCCCCGAACGAGTAGCCGGCGATCGCGAGCGGTACCTCACCGGTCGCCTGCGCGAGCACGTCGAGCGCGATCCTGGCGTCGTCCTGCTCAGCCACGCCGCCGCCGTGAGTCCCGCCCGATCCGCCGACACCGCGGAAGTTGAAGCGCAGCGTGGCGAGCCCGAGCTCGGCGCACACCTCCTGGACGCGGACCACGACGGGGTTGTCCATGTCGCCCCCGTAGAGCGGGTGGGGATGGCAAATGACGACGCCGGCGCGCGCACCGGCTGGGACCGCGAGCCGGCCCTCGAGGACGATGTCCCGCGCCACCGCGACGGTCGCCGGCCGTTCGGATATCATGCCCGCATGAGAATACGGGTCGGGGGCCCGGTCGTCCAACGATCGTGCTGACCTGCTACCGCACGCGGAAGCGGATCGGAGCCTATCTCGATGGGGCCCTGGACAGGGCCCAGGCAGAGTCGGCGGCCCGCCATCTAGCCACCTGCACCGCCTGCCAGCGAGAGGCCGCGGGCCTGCGCGAGATGCGAGCACTGCTGCAGCAGGCCCTGAGCCCGGTCGGCACCGTACGGGAGCCGGACTGGACCGCGTTCTGGCCCGGAATCGTTCGGGGGATCGAGGAGGCGAAGCGTCGGGTCCCCGTCCAAGGGCGCCGGCGCGCGTGGCTCAGACCCCGTTGGGCGCTCGGCGGCGCGCTCGTGGCGGCCTTCCTGGTATCGATGATGCTCAGGACGTCGGCGCCCCCGCCGCCCGCCGTCGAGGCGCCAGTGGTCGTCAACTCGGCCAACTCCGACTATCCGGGCGCAAGTCTCATGGTCTACCACACGCCCGAGCGCGACATGACGGTCGTGTGGGTCTTCGGCGTCGACGACTAGCGCCGTCTATCTCTTCAGCCCGGCGAGCCGTTCCCTGGCGAGCGGCGCCTCTTCGGCCTGCGGGAAATTCTCCACGAGATATTGCAGTCGCGCCGCGGCCTGCTGGGGCTGCTTGAGCTCGATCAGCGCGAGCGCTTCCTTGTAGAGCGCGGTGGAGACCTTGTCCGCGCGCGAGTAGTTCACCAGGACCTTCCTGAACTCCTGCACCGCCTGGCTCAGGGCCTCGGCCTCCTTGTCCGCCTGCACCGCGTTGGCGTAGGCCCGCGCGAGGCCCAGGTACCCTTCGCCGAGCCAGTACTGCGCGTTGCCCGCCAGGTCGTGCGCGGGGTAGCGCCGCAGGAACTCGCGAAAGCCCGCGATCGCGAGCGAGTAGTTCCCTCTGCTGAAGTCGATGTACGCCGCCTGGTAAATGTCCTGGGGCTGAAGGGCGCCCGTCGCCGGCGGCGCGACAGCGGCAGGCACCGCGGGCGGCGCCGCCAAGGGCGCCGGGCTGGGCGGCACGGGAGCGGCGTTAGGCGGCGCGGGAGCGGGGCGCACGGGCGGGGCGGCCGCACCGGGCTGGCGGCCGGCAGCCTCGAGCTGCGCGGCGAGCTCGTCCACCCGCGCGCTCAGGGTCGCGAGCGTAGAAGACAGGCCTTCCATGCGCTGCATGAGCGTTGCGGTCTGGCGCTCGCCGTCCGACTGCTGCTCGCGCACGCGGCGCTCGAGCTGGGCTGTGAGGGTGTCAAGCTCCGCCCTCGCGCGCTGGGCGTGCTGCTGGGCCTGGGCGAGGTCGGCGCGCAGCTGAAAGACGTCCTGCTTCGTCGCCTCGCCAGTCACCTCGACGGAGCTGGCGCAGCCGCTGGCGATCAGAAGCAGGGCGAGGAGGAGGATCACGCCCCCCCTCCTCGCCGGAATATCGGAGGACGTCAGCGGGACTTGACCAGGAAGTGGGCGCGCCGGTTCTGGGCCCAGCACGTCTCGCTTTGCTCGGTGCACAGCGGTCGCTCCTCGCCGTAGCTGATGATCGTGATGCGGTTCGCCTGGACGCCTTGAGACACGAGGTAGTTCATCGTGGACTTCGCGCGTCGCTCGCCGAGCGCCAGATTGTACTCGTTGGTGCCGCGCTGGTCACAGTGCCCTTCGATGAGGACGAGCCGATCCGCGTTCGCCTTGAGCCACGCAGCGTTCGCGTCGAGCATCTTTGCGTCGTCCGGCCGGATGTCGTACCTGTCGAAGTCGAAGTGGATGTCCTGCAGGTCGCGGACCGCGACGAACTCTGAGGGCACCGGTCGCGCGGCGCCTGAAGGGTTGGACGCGGAGGACGAGCCTGGCGCCCCCGCGGCGGGCGCTGGCGCTGACCGTCCCGCCCCTGACGCCGCGGTCGTGGCGGGGCGCATCGCACAGCCGGCGACCATCACGCCGAGCAGCAGGAGCGATATCACCGCGAGGTGAAGCCCACGCGTACCCATGAAGCCTCCTTTTGGCCTCGACATCGAGTGCAGAGTCACAAAATTAGCCTATCACGGGAGTCGCGGCGACCACGAAGGACTTGTGCGATCCTCGGCCCCCTGCGAAATCTGCGTGGGCGGCGAGCCGTCGAACAGCATCGCGAAAAGCTGCCACCGCCCGAGGCGATTCGACTGGAACGCGAGGTGGCGCGCGTTGGGTGCCCAGCCCGCACCCTGATTGTCGCCCGGGCCGGCGGTGAGACGACGCGGGTTCGAGCCATCCGGGCTCACCGCCCAGAGGTCGTGCGTGCCCTGCCGCTGTGTGTAGACGATCGTGTCGCCCTTCGGCGACCAGCGCGGCTGAGTATGGAAGCCGCCGGAGGTGATCTCGCGGATGTTGGCACCGTCCGGATCCATCACGTGGATGTGCGGCTGTCCGTTGCGGTCGGACACGAACGCGATCTGCTGGCCCGTCGGCGACCACGTCGGCTCCGTGTCGATGCCGGCGTGCCTGGTGAGGCGGCGGAGCGTCCCCGTGGCGACGGCGAGGACGTAGATCTCAGGGTTGCCGTCCTTCGAGAGCGTCAGCGCGAGGTAGCGTCCGTCCGGGCTCCACGCCGGCGACGAGTTGATCCCCACGAAGGATGCGAGCGTCTGCACCGGGCGGCGCTCGAACGGGAAGATGCGGTAGAGGTCGGGGTAGCCCTGCATGAACGACGTGATGGCGAGCGACCGGCCGTCCGGGCTCCAGACCGGCATCAGATTGATCGAACCGTTGCGCGTGGCGGGCGCGGGGTTGGCGCCGTCATAATCCGACATCCAGACCTCCTTCGCGCCGGCCGGGCCCTGGACGTACGCGATCTTCGTGTCCGCGATCCCGAGCTCGCCGGTGAACTGCAGCACGACCTGGTCGGCGATCTTGTGCGCCAGGCGCCGCGGCTGCGCCGTCGCGCCCTCGAACTTCTTCGCCGCGATCAGCCGGTGCTCGGGCGTCGTGAGGTCGTACAGGCGCATCTCCGTCTCGAGGCGATCGCCGCGGAGCGCGAGCAGACCATGAAGGGCCGCATGCGCGCCCGCCGCGGCGAACTCGGACCACAACTGCCCGAGCGCGTCCGGGCTGTTCGGCGGGATCGCGCCCGTGCCCGCCACGACGCTGAAGAGACCCGAGAAGGTGAGGTCGTTGCCGGCCACCGAGGCGAGCAGCTTGCCGAGCCCCGCCGTGTCCGTGCCCGCGACCACCGTGAACTCCGGAACGGCGATGTTCAGCTTCTTCGCACCGCCTCCGGTGACATTGATGTAGACGTCCACGCCCTGGGCGCGGGGCGCCGGCGTGCGCGGCCACGGGGGATCCACCGCCGCGAGGACGAGGACGCCGATCACGACGATGACGCTCGTTCGTCTCACCGGGTTACCTCGTCGCGGTCGGGTCGTAGGCAAACTGCAGGCCGACCGTCAGCGTGGGCTTCTTGAAGTCCTCCGGCAGCGGCGGGAACGGGTTGGCCTGGGTGACGGCCCGGATCGCCGCCTGGTCGTAGTACTGGTTACCGGAGCTCTTGGCGACGACGATGCGCTTGAGCTCACCGTCGCGCGCGATCTCGAAGATCACCGCCGGCTGCTGGCCGGACAGCGCGTAGCCGTCCCACTGTTCTTTGATCTTCCGGTGGATCACGGCGATGTACCACGCGTACGGGAAGTCCGTGATGTCCAGTGTGAGCGCGCCGACGCCCTGGGGCGAGCCGCTGGTCTGGCCGAGCGGCGGTGCGGGTGGCGGCGCGGCGGGCGTCGGCGCGGCTGCGCGGGCAGTGGTCACGGTCGGCAGCTCCTTGTCGCTCGGCCGCGGCAGCCCCGGCGCGCGCGGCGGCAGGCCGGGGTCCGGGAGGCCCGGCGACTGGTCGCGCGCGGGGAGATCGCGTGCCGGAAGATCGCGCGAGGGCTCGCGCTGGGGCAGATCGGTCGGGGTCGGCCGGGGCGGCGGGAGCTGCTCGGGCTGCTGGCGCCCCTGCGGCACGCCGACGGCCGCGATGGCGGGGACGAGGTTGACGATGACCGGCTTGGGCTCGCTGCCGCCCCACACCGCGTTGCCCCAGAGCACCGCCGCGCCGAAGGCCGCGTGGAAGATGACGGAGACCAGCGTGGATCTGACGGGGAGCCGGAGCCGTCGGAGGGCCGGACCGAGGTGGAGGCGTCCACGCAGCCCCATGGAAGCGGTTGCCGCCAGACGTCAGCGCTCCCGCGCCGGCTCGGTGACCATTCCGAGTCGCTCGATTCCCGCACGGCGCACACGATCCATGGTCTCTATCACGGCGCCGTAGGCGAGGCCGGCGTCCGCCTTCAGGTAGAGCGTCTTGTCCCTCCGGTTGGCGAATGCCTGGCGCAGTGTCGTCTCCAGCGCGCCCGACCCGACGCGCTTGTCGTTGAGGAACAGCGAGTGGTCCCGGGTCAGCGTGAGGACCATGCGCTCCTCGACTGCGGTCGGCTTGGCCGAGGCCTTCGGCAGGTTGACGTCGATCCCGCGGTACATCATCGGCGCGGTCAGCATGAAGATGAGCAGGAGCACGAGCACGACGTCGACGAGCGGAATGATGTTGATCTCGGCCAGGCTGGTGCCGACGCGGCGGGGGCCGTCGGACGGCTCGGCGTTGAACGCCATCGCTAGTGCGCGACCTTGGGCGCGGGCCGGCTCAGGAGGTTCAAGAGGTCGAGCGTGAAGCCGTCCATCTCCGTCGCCCAGTGCTTCACGCGGTTCACGAAGTAGTTGTAGCCGATGACGGCCGGGATCGCGGCGCCGAGGCCCGCCGCCGTCGCGATCAGCGCCTCTGAGATGCCGGGCGCCACGACCGCCAGGCTCGCCGAGCCCTGCTGGCCGATGCCGTGGAACGCGGCCATGATGCCCCAGACCGTCCCGAAGAGCCCGATGAACGGCGCCGCGCTCGCGGTCGTCGCGAGGAAGGGGAGATAGCGCTCCAGCAGCGCGACCTCGAGCGCCGCCGCCCGGCGGAGGGCGCGGTTCACCGCCTCGAGCCGCTCGGGCGGCAGGCTCTCGTCGGCGTCGTCGACGATGCGGTCCGCGACATCGACGAGGCCCGAGACCTCCTGGTACGCCGCCGTGTAAAGCTGGGCGAGCGGGCTCTCGCGCGTCCGCCGCGCGACCGCGTAGATGATCGAGGGCCGCCGGCCGTCGCGAAAGACCTTGAGGAACTCGATCGTCTGGCGGCGAATGCGGCGGAACTGCCACGCCTTGTCCACGATCAGCGCCCAGCTCACGATCGAGAAGACGAGGAGAACGACGAGGACGATCTTGGCGATCGGCCCCGCGTTCCAGACGAGAGCGAGGATGCCGGTGTTCAGCGCATCGGTGGGCACGGGCCCTCCTTATGGTTTGCGTTCACGATGCTGCAAGCATTATAACCAGATAACGTGGCTGGCGCCGCCGTCCTCCTGCTCCTCCTCGCCTCGCTCGGCGTCGACGCCCCTCGCGGCGCGGCGCAGGACGCCAAGGCGGCGGTCGAGGCGTTCGTCGCCCGGCTCTCGGACGTCAACGTGACCGACCTGGTCATCGTCCAGAACCTCACGCTCTACCACCCCAATGGGCGCCACGCCCAATCGACGGGCGAGCAGCGGGTGCTCTTCAAACTGCCCCGGCGCCAGCGTCTGGAGCAGACCGTCGAGGGCCAGCGGGAGGTCCGGCTCGCCGTCGGAGACCGGCTCTTCGTCCGCCGGCCCGACGGAAAGGTCTACGAGGCACCGGCCCTCCCGCGCGGGAACGCTCGCACCGACCTGCTCGTGCCCTTCCGGCGAAGCGCCGCCGACCTGCTGACCGAGTGGCGTGCGCTCGGGGTGCGCGACGACGTGAGCCACGTCGTGCGCGTCGGCGGGCGTCCGGTCACCGTGATCGGCGCGATGCCGGGCGACCGCGACGTGCCGGCGGTCTGGCTCGACGCCGAGTACGGCGTCGTCCGCTTCGTGACGCGCGAGACGCTGCCGACGGGGCCGGCACTCCTCGACCTGGCGTTCTCGGAGCACCGCCTGCTGCCGGGCGGCTTCTTCTTTCCGTACCGCCAGGAACTGTTTGTGGGTGGCAAGCTCCTGATGCTGTTCGCCATCCGCTCGGTGCGCGTCAATACGAACCTGCCCGACTCGCTGTTCGACCCTGACGCGCTCCGTCGGGAGCCGTGACCCACTTCGCCTTCCTCGGCACCTCCGGCGCGATCCCGTCGCCGTCGCGCGACACGACCTCGCTCGTCTTCGTGGCGTCGGAGGGCGCCGTGCTCGTGGACTGCGGCGGGAGCCCCGTGCAGAAGCTCAGGCGTGCGGGGGTGGACCCGCTCGCCCTCGCCTACGCGATCGTCACGCACCTGCACCCGGACCACGCGTATGGCCTGCCCGCCCTGGTCCAGAGCCTGATTTTGCTGGAGCGCGAGACGCCGCTCGTGGTGCTCTGCCGGCCGGAGCACGTCGAACCCCTCGAGAGCCTGCTGAAGCTCTTCGGCGTCTGGGCGCGTCCCGGGATGTTTCCGTTGTGGGTGCGGGCCACCGGGCCCGGCCAGGGCGCCCACGCCTTCGATCTCGGCCCGCTCGCCGTGCGTACCTCGCCCGTGGAGCACGGCTCCATGCCTAACTTCGCCGTCCGCGTGGACGTCGAAACGCGCGGCGTCGTCTACTCGTCCGACACGAAGCCGTGCGATGCCGTCGTGGCCCTCGCCCGTGGGGCCGACACGCTGATCCACGAGGCGACGTTTCCCGACCGTGATCGCGGGCGCTTCGGCGTCCACTCGACGGCGGGCGAGGCCGGGGCCATCGCGGCGCGTGCGGGCGTGCGGCGCCTCATCCTGGCGCACATCGAGGCGGACTACCACGACGAGCTCGAGGCGATGGCCGACGAGGCGCGAAAGCGCTTCGGCGGCGTCGTCGAGATCGCGCGGGAGTTCGTGCCCTACCCGCTGTGAGAGGAGGGCCTGTGGATCCGCATCACGGGCACGCGCACGGCGTCGTCGATCCGTCGATCGCGTCGACTGCGCGTGGGCTCTGGACGCTCAAGTGGTCCTGCGTCGGCCTCACCGCGACCGCGCTCCTCCAGACGATCGTCGTCGCGTTCTCGGGGAGCATCGCGCTCCTCGCCGACACCATCCACAACTTCGCCGACGCCGCGACCGCGCTCCCCCTCGGTGTCGCCTTCTGGCTCGCCCGACGCGGCGCGACCCGTCGCTTCACCTATGGCCTCGGGCGCGCGGAGGACCTCGCGGGGCTGGCGATCGTCGTCACGATCCTCGCCAGTGCCCTCGTCGCGGCCTTCGGGTCGATCGCGCGCCTGCTCGAGCCGCGGCCCGTCGAGCACCTCTGGGCGGTGGTCCTCGCGTCGCTCCTCGGCTTCGCCGGCAACGAGGCCGTCGCGGTCTTCCGGATTCGCGTCGGAAGACAGATCGGGAGCGCCGCGCTGGTCGCCGACGGCCAGCATGCCCGCGTCGACGGCTGGACGAGCCTCGCGGTGCTCGTCGGCGCCCTCGGCGTGGGCGCGGGCTATCCGCTCGCCGACCCGCTCGCCGGCGTCGCGATCTCGATCGCGATCCTCGTCCTCGTCTGGCAGGCCGCGCGCGCGATCCTCCTCCGGATGCTCGACGGGGTCGAGACCGAGATTCTGGACCAGATCCTCCACGCGGCGAGCCACGTCGCGCGGGTCGAGGACGTCACCGACGCGCGGGCGCGGTGGATCGGCCACCGGCTCCATGTCGACGTGAGTGTGAGCGTGCGGGGAGGCTTGACGGTCGCCGAGGGTCACGGGGTGGCGAAGGAGGTGCGCCACCAGCTCCTTCATCACCTGCCGCACCTCGGGGGCGTGACCGTTCACGTCGATCCGCATGGTGAGGGCGGCGAGCGTCACCACCGGATCACGCCCCACGCGCACGACGGCCTGCCGCTCCACTCCCACGACTAGCTAATCGGAGGGGGCCTCGACGGCCCCCTTCCTATCCCCCCATTGGGGGGGCGCGGGCAAAGCCCGCGCTCGAACCGGCGGAGCCGGCGCTCGAACTGCGGTCACTTCGACGCGCTTCTGGGCGGCGACACGTAGGAGTTCCCGGCGATCCAGAACCTCAGGCGAAGCGCGACCGAGCGCGTGATCCCCACGCGCGGGCCCGAGGCGATCCGGAAGTCGCGCGGGCGGTCGGGCGGCTCGATCGTGAGTCGCCCCGCGGTGAGGTCGGCGCCGTTGTCGGCGAGCGTCACGCCGAGGGCGCGCGTGAGGTTCCCGGGCCCGCTCGCCGGGCGCGGCCAGGCGCGGGCGCCGCCGCGCCGCCGCGCCATCGTCGCGAGGCCGAGCGTGGGCTCCAGCGCCCGGATCAGCACGCACCCGGGACGGCCCGCTCGTCCCGCGATCGCGTTCAGACAGCAGTGGATCCCGTAGTTCAGGTAGATGTAGGCGAACCCGCCCTCGCCGTAGAAGAGCGCGCGGCTGCCGGGCCTGAACGCGGCGTGTGAGGCGGCATCCTCGGGGCCGAGATACGCCTCGGTCTCCACGATCCTCCCCGCGGTGATGGTGGAGCCGCGGCGCGAGGCGAGGACACAGCCGAGGAGGTCGCGTGCGACGGCGCGCGCCGGGCGCCGATAGAAGCGTCGGGGGAGTGGCATCGACCGACGCCGGGATTACTTGGCCGGGAGACGCTCGGTGACGAGGCGCCTGAGCGAGTCGTAGTCGAACGCGGCGCCCACGCGGCTCGGCACCTCCGCCTCGGTCTTGAGCCCCGTCTCGCTGATGATGACGCAGATCGTCTGCGCGGGCTCGAGCTGGCGTCGCGCGAGCAGGCGGATCAGCACGGCGAGGGTCGCGACGCCCGTGGGCCCTGCCCAGACGCCCTCGGTGCGCGCGAGCCGGCGCTGCGCGTCCAGGATCTCCTCGTCCTCCGCGTCGCCGGCGAGCCCTTTCTCCTCGCGCAGGAGACGGAGCACCCAGTCGCCCTTCTTGCCGGGGTTCCCGGCGGCGAGCCCCTCGGCCACGGTGTAGCCGATCTTGAGCGGCGTGATCGCGGTCCCCTCGCGGAACGCCTGCGCGATCGCGTTCGCCCGTGTCGCCTGGGCCGCGACCATGCGCGGCACGCGGGGGATCCAGCCAGCCTCGCGCATCTCGCGAAAGCCGCGCAGCATGGCGATGAACGTCTCGCCGACCGCGACCGGAGCGACGATGACATCGGGCGGGACCCAGGCGGTCTGCTCGGCGATCTCGTAGGCCAGCGTCTTCTTGCCCTCCTGCTTGTAGGCGTTGCGCGAGGCGCCGCAGTCGAAGAAGAGCTTCTCCTCGACGAGCCGGTCCCAGAGCGTGATCAGGTCGTCGTACACGCCCTTGTAGATGATGAGGTCCGCGGTCGTCGCTGCCATGTGCAGGAGCTTCGGCGCCGAGGCGCGCTCGTAGGCGAAGATCAGCGAGCGCAGGCCGGCGCGGGCCGCGTAGGCGGCGATCGACGAGCCCGCGTTGCCCGAGCTGACGACGGACGTCGCGCGATAGCCGAACTGGAGGGCGGCGCCGACGGCGGTGGCGGACGAGCGGTCCTTCACCGTGCCCGTCGGGTTGGAGCCGTCGAACTTCACGAGCACCCGGCGCACGCCGAGGTCCCTGGCCAGGCGCGGGCAGTCGAGGAGCGGCGTCCCGCCCTCGCCGAGGGTCACGCGATGCGCCGGGTCGGCGATCGGGAGGACAGGCGCGTAGCGCCAGAGCCCCGTTCCCGTGAAGATCGCGGGCCCGTCGCGCCGCAGGGGGTCGAGGTCGTAGGTGAGCTCGAGGAGGCCGTGGCACCGCTCGCACTGGAGCAGGTAGGCGAGGGGGTGAGCGGCGCCGCAGTCGATGCAGGTGAGGCGCCGGGCGAGCGAGTCGGTCACGCCCGCCTCCCGAGCCGCTCGCCGAGCGTCGCGATCATCTCCTCGACGCGATGGCGTAGCGTGTGCTCGGCGAGGGCGCGCCGACGGGCGTTCTCGCCGATCGCGCGCGCCTCGCCTGGACGCGCCAGGTAGAAGTCGAGCTGCTTTCTGAGCTCCACGAGGTCACGGTAGGTGACGACCTCCTCGCCCGGCTTGAAGAGATCGCGCAGGTCGTCCTTGAGATCCACGAGCTGACAGGCGCCGGCCGCCGCGAGCTCGAAGGTGCGCGTGTTCACGCCGACGATGTCGTTCATCGGATGATGGTGGTTGAGGGAGACGGTGGACGCCGAGTAGACCAGGAGCTTCTCGCGGCCGAACACGGGCGGCCCCGCGATCGCGCGGACCGCGTGGTCCTGCACGCGCGCCCAGCCGCCGCCCCATACGCGCAGCGGGTACTCGCGGAGCTCGCGCACGAACCGCTCGCGATAGGGGTAGCAGTTGCCCACAAAGGAGACCGGCGCGCCCCAGCGCTGCAATTCCTCCTCGGTCGGCGTCACGGGATGGTGCGCGGCGGGGACGCAGTACATGGGCAGGTACGCGAGGTTCCGGAGCCCGACCTGCCGCAGGCTCTGCATCGCGTAGCGCTCCTTCGTGAAGAAGAGATCGTACGCCTCGATCGCCTCGACGGGCATCATCCAGAGCGGGTTGTCGGGAAAGAAGTTCACGAACACGGTGTCGAGCCTTCCCTTCACGCGCCGGATCAGACCGGGGGCGATCGGCCCGCCCTTGATCACGAGGACGACGCCCGGACGCCACGCGAGGCAGGCGCGCTCGAGGCGGTGCAGGATCCAGAGCTGGTAGGCGGCCTTCGTGGACCGGTTCTTGTAGAGTGGATTGTCCTTGCGGTACCCGAACGTGCGCACCTCGCGGCCGAGCGCCCTGAGCTCGTCGGCGAAATCCATGCCCATGAGGCCCGGGCGCTCGAACGGGAGGACGATCAGCCAGCGCACGGGCCGTAGCGTAGCATACGGGCCGCGCGCTATCATGGGCGCGCCGTGACGGTCGGAGTCCTTCGGCGCTACGTTCCCTCACTCGCGCTGTTCGGCGCGTTGCTCCTGATCTGGCAGGTCGTGCCGCCGCTCCTCCGGATCCGCGAGTACCTGCTCCCCGGTCCCATCGCGGTCGTCCGCGCCGCGCTGAACTTCTCGATCCCCTGGCACGCGCACATCTGGATCACCACGCTCGAGATCCTCGGCGGCTTCGCGCTCGCCGGCCTCGGCGGCGTGGCGCTCGGCGTGGCGATCGCGTGGTCGGAGACGACGGCACGCGCGCTCGTGCCGTTCCTCGTGGTGGTCAACACGCTCCCAAAGGTCGCGGTCGCGCCGCTCTTCCTGCTCTGGCTCGGGTACGGCGTCGTGCCCAACGTGCTCATCGCGGCGCTGATCGGCTTCTTCCCCGTCGTGATCAACACCGCCGTCGGCCTCACGCAGATCGACGAGGAGCTGCTCGACCTCGGCCGCGTCTTCGGGGCGCCGAAGTGGAAGGTCTTCGTGAAGATCCGGCTGCCGAACGCGCTGCCGTACGTGCTCTCCGCGCTCAAGATCACGGCGACGGCGGCCGTCGTCGGGGCCATCGTCGGCGAGTTCGTCGCCTCCCAGGCCGGCCTCGGCATGGTCATCGTGACTGCCCAGACGAACCTGAACACGCCCGTCGCGTTCGCGGCGCTCGGCTGGATCTCGATCATCGGGTTGACGCTCTACGGCGCGGTCGGGCTGGCCACGCGCTGGTGGGCCCCCTGGGCGGATACGACGTGAGGAGGACACGATGAGACGCGTGGCGCTCGCGATGCTCGTGACGTTCCTGATCCTGGCGGCGACGCTCGGGGTGCCCGGCGCGCAGTCGACGCAGCGAGTCACCTTCGCCCTGAACTGGTTCGCCGTGGGCGACCACGCCGCGTACTGGGTCGCGCTCGAGAAGGGCTACTACCGCGCGCGGGGCCTCGACGTCGAGCTCCAGAACTCGAAGGGCTCCGGCGACTCGATCGCCAAGGTGGACACCGGCCGCGCCGACATCGGCCTCGCCGACGCCGCCGTCGTCATCCCGAGAGTCGCGCAGGGCGCCAGGGTGAAGATCGTGGGCGCCGTCTTCGACAACACCCCGCTCAACATGTGGATGTGGAAGTCGAGCGGCATCGTGACGCCGAAGGACCTCGAGGGCAAGACGCTCGCCGCGCCGCCCGGCGACGCCCAGCGCCAGCTCTTCCCGGCGTTCGCAAAGCTCCACGGGATCGACGCGTCCAAGGTCACGTGGGTGAACATCGAGCCCGCCGCCAAGTTCGTGACGCTCGCCGAGAAGCGCGCCGACGTCGTCGCCGACTATCTGACCGGCCTGCCGTTCTACGAGAAGGCGCTCGGCCGAGAGCACGTCGCCAGCATGCCGTGGTACAAGCACGGCTTCGACACCTACTCGATGTCGATCATCGCGAGCGAGAAGACGCTCAACGAGCGCCCGAAGGTCCTGCGCGATTTCGTCACCGCGTCCTACCTGGGCTGGCGGGACGTCATGGGCAACCCGAAGGCGGCGCTCGAGGTCTTCAAGAAGCGCGTGCCCGAGATCGATCTCGCGCTGATCGAGCCGAACATGATGCTCGGGCTCGAGCTGATGAAGACCGACCGGTACGCGACGAACGGGATCGGCTGGATGGACCGCGGCAAGATGTGCGCCACGGTCGAGCTCATCAACACCTACATGCCCGACATGCCACGCAGGGTCGGCTGCGACGAGGTCTTCACCAACGAGTTCCTGACGAAGATCGAGCCACCCAGGCGTTGATCGTTCTCGACGGCGTCGGGATGACGTACCGGGCGGCGTCGGGCGAGGTCGAGGCGCTGCGGTCCATCTCGTTCAGGGTCGAGGGAGGCGAGCTCGTCGCGCTGGTCGGGCCGTCCGGCTGCGGCAAGTCGACGCTCCTCAGGATCATCGCCGGCCTCCGCCCGGCGACGACGGGCCGCGTCGCGGTGGACGGTCGCGCGGTGGGCGGGCCCATCCCGGCCGTCGGCATGGTCTTCCAGGCGCCCGTCCTGCTGAAGTGGCGGCGGGTCGTCGAGAACGTCCTCCTCGCCGCCGAGCTCGCAGGGCTCGACCCCGGGCCGTTCCGCGCCCGCGCGCACGAGTTCCTGAGGCTCGTCGGCCTCGGCGACTTCGCCGACAAGCTGCCGCGCGAGCTGTCGGGCGGCATGCAGCAGCGCGCCGCGCTCTGCCGCGCGCTGCTCCTCGATCCACCGCTGCTCCTGATGGACGAGCCCTTCGGCGCACTCGACGCGATGACGCGCGACGAGCTCAATCTGGAATTGCTACGCGTGTGGGGCGAGGGGAGCCGGACGCGGAAGACCATCGTCTTCGTCACCCACTCGATCCCTGAGGCGGTCTTCCTCGCCGATCGGGTCGTCGTGCTGACGCCGCGGCCGGGACGCGTCGCCGCGATCGTTCCGGTCCCGCTCCCGCGCCCGCGGACGGTCGAGACCCGGGCCAGCCCCGACTTTGGCGCCCTCGCGCTGCGGATCCACCAGCGGCTCGCGGGGGCCGCCTAGCCCCGGCCAGGCGCGGTCCGGAAAAATCGCTGTTCGAGCGCCGGCTCTGCCGGCGCATCGGGCTCACCGCGGTTCGAGCGCGGGCTTCGCCCCCGCAACAAGCGCGTTGGAGTAAGCTCCGTTCGAGCGCGGGCTTTGCCCGCGCAATCGATCTCGGGGGGAGGTTTCGGAAGGGGGGCGAAGCCCCCCTCCGAGGATCTACGCGACGGCCGCTGCGCGAATCTGGCGAAACCGGATGGCAAGGAGCGGGTCGAACAGCGCCGCGGTGCCGACGAGCGCCGCGTCCACGCCCTCCCGCAGGAGATACTGGGCGCGCTCGACGGTCGAAATCCCGCCGACGGCGAGCAGGGCGCGGTCCCACGCCCCGGCCCGCCGCCAGGCGAGCATCTCCTCCACCTGGCGCGACGCGATCGGGAAGATATCGGCCCCGACGACGTTCGCGTACTCACGTCCCGACCCCTCGAACGCGGGGTTGCCCCGCTCGTCCACGACGCGGCGATGGACGCCGTGGACCAGGACGAAACCGTTGGTCCACGGCGCGAGCTTCGTCGCCGTCTCGTGCAGCGCGCGCGGGTTCCTGAAGACGCCGAGCTTGACCAGCACGGGCGGCGCGACGGTCGTTCGCACACGGTAGAGGATCTGCGCGGCGAGCAGGACGTTCTCGTAGATCATCTGCGGCTTTTCGGTAAACGGGTCGGGCGTCGCCAGGTGCAGCTCGACGGCGTCCGCACCGCTCTCGACCGCCCACGCCGCGCAGCGCGCGTAGTCGGCGATGAGGGCCTCGGCGTCGCTCCCGGGCTCCGGCGTGCCGGTGACGCTCACGATCAGCATCTGGCCCGGCCCGATCCGCTCCTTCGCGCGGCGGACGTCCTTACGCCAAACGTCCGGCTCGGTCGAGGGCTCCCCGAGCGACACGGCGAGGGTGGGGCAGACGCCCGGCCGGAGGCGTCGGGTGACGACGGCGGCCAGCTCTTTGTTCTCCACGCAGCGGATATTCGGGAGACTCCGCGCGGGGCGATACGCGGAGCGGACAGTCGCGTACGTCAGGATGTCGTAGCCGAGGCGGGCGTAGGCTTCGACCCACTTGGAGTTGAGCAGCGGACCCGATGCGATGCCGAGGGGCGAGTTGAGGGCGTGGTCGAAGAGCCGACCGCCCGGCCCCGCCGGGAGTCGCCGGACGCGGGGAAGGGCCGGGGCGTGGCCGTAGTTCCACTGGTACGACCTGTCGAGCCTCCAGGCTGCTTGCCGAATCACTCGATCACTCCAATTCTTCGAAGAAGAGCCCGCAAGCGCCTAGTATATCAAATACTTACGCGACACTCAAGCTGCGCGACACTCGAAGAGAAAAGTCGGGCTGACTCAGCGGGCCGACTCAGCGGAACGCCGGCATCACCTCACGGGCGATCAGGTCGAGCTCGCGCATGATGTGGGCGTGCTCCATCCCGGGGAAGAACGTGCGGCAGATCAGGTGGGTCATGCCGTACGCCTCGACGAAGTGGTGGATCTTGGCGACGCACGCCTCGGGCCCGCCGATGATGAAGCGGTCCTCCATGAGCCTGTCCAGATCGGTCGCGATGGACGCGTCGATGAACGGGTGGCGCCAGCCGCCGGCGTACTCCTTGCGGTAGGCGACCATGATGTGCCGCTCGGCGAGCTCGCGCGCCTTCGTGTCCGTGTCCGCGATGATGACGTCGCGGGTCAGCGGCCAATCGTTGATCGGCGCCGTCCGCCCGGCCGCGCGGCGGTTGTCGAGGAATCGGCGCTTGCCCTCGAGGAGGCGCTTGAGGTCGGCGGTCGGGCCCGGGATCCAGTTGTCCCCGAGCGTTGCGGCGCGCTTGAGCGTGAGCTCACCCCAGCCGCCGATCCAGACGGGCGGGTGCGGCTGCTGCACGGGCTTCGGCTCCAGGCGCCCCTCGACCGTGTAGTAACGGCCCTGGAAGCTCACCCGCCCTTCCGTCCAGAGCCCCTTCATGATCGCGAGCTGCTCCTCGAACCTGGCGCCCCGCTTCTCGAGCTCGACGCCGTAGAGCGCGAACTCGTCCGGCTTGTAGCCGATGGCGATGCCGAGCGTGACGCGGCCGTCCGACATGACGTCGAGCAGCGCGACGTCCTCGGCGAGGCGGACGGGATGGTGGAAGGCCGCGACGAGGATGTCGGTGCCGAGCGTCACGCGGGAGGTCCGAGTCGCGAACCCTGCGAGCACGGTCAGCGGTGACGGCCAGTAGTGGTTCGTCACGGAGTGGTGCTCCTCCATCCACACCGAGTCGAAGCCGAGCTCCTCGGCGCGCGTGACCTCCGCGAGCGACTCGCGGTAGTAGTGGCCGCCCTCGATCGGGATGAAGCCGATCTTCAGCCGCGCCATGACGCCTCCTCGCCCTTCGGGGGCACGAGTCGAGTCCCCGAGGATCGGCGGAAGGGGTGAACGGTCGTCACGAAAGCGTGTGGGCGATCGCGGTGACGATGTAGTCGAGGTGCGCGACGTAGTCGTCGGTGCCATTGATCGCACCGGGCGTCTGCGGCACGACGAGCACCTTTGCGCCGGTCTCGCGGGCGACGAGATTCGCGATATCGGGCGGATACCAGCTCTCGAGCAGGATGACCTTGACCTGCGCTTCCCGCATCCGGCGGATGAGCGCGGCGAGATGCTGCGGGGAAGGCGGGATGCCGGGCCGGTCCTCGATGATGCCACCCTCGACGAAGCCAAAGGCCCTGTACAGGTACGGCCAGCTGTCGTGATGGCTCACGATGCGCGCACCTCGAAAGGGCGCCAACAGAGCTTTCCACCGCTGATCGGCGGCGGCGACCTTCTCGAGGAAGGCGTCGCGATTCGCCTCGAAGACGCGGGCGTGCTCGGGCGCCACGCGGGCGAGCCCAGCGGCGATGTTGCGGGTCACGATCGGCAGGTTAGCGGGGTCGAGGGTGTAGTGGGGGTTCCCGGACGGATGGACGTCACCCATCGAGCGGTCGACGCGCCCGGTTGGCACCTTGAGGATCTCGACGCCTTGCGAGGCCTCGATGACGTTGGGCGAGCCGCGTTGAGCCTTCGGATTGTTGCTCCCACGCGCGATGACGTCGATCCAGGCGTCCTCCTCAAGGCCGTTGCGTACGAGCACGTCCGCGCGCCGGACGAGGAGCATGTGGCTGGGCCTCACCTCCATGTCGTGGGGGTTCTGGCCGAAGCGGGCGACGACGTCCACGGTCGCCGCGTCGCCAGCCACCGCGCGCGTCAGCACGTAGAGGTCTGGCAGCGTGGCGACGACGCGCAGCTGCGCCTCGCCGGGCCGCGGCACCAGCGCGACACCGACCAGGGCGGCGGCGAACATGGCGGAGCGCGCGAGACGGGGCGTGACGGCCCGGGCGCCTCCGACTACCCGCCGTAGCCCCAGTTCCAGCAAGGACGACGATCGAGCCAGAACCAGTCGTCGCACAGGTCCTCCGCGCAGCGTCGCCGGCAGTCGCGCTCGGTCAGACCGGCGGCACACGTGAGCTCTCCCGCGGCCCGGCAGTAGCAGGCGCCCGTCAGCTCCGCCCGCTCGGCGGCGGGCTCGACTGCGCCCGTCAGCACGAGCGAGAGCACCGATCCGACCACGACGCGCCGTCCGATCCGCGTCGGCCTCGACCCCGGGAGTTGTGATCGCCGCGCCACGGCCGCTATAGTCTCACGAGATGCATGCGCGTCGACTCTCCGCGCTGCTGGCGCTTGTCGCCGCGGTCGGCGTCCCCCGCAGCGTGGCCGCCGAGTCCCGGATCCTCCAGCGCGTCGTGGTCGCCGGCCAGCCGGCGCCAGGGGGCGGCGTCTTCGAGCGCTTCAGCATCGAGGTCCTGCCGGTCGTGGCCCCGGTCAACTCCCACGGACACGTGGCGTTCTTCGCGACGATTCTTCGGGGCCGCACCAGCGAGGGCTACTTCCGCGCGACGGGTCGACGCATCGACACGATCGCGGCCCAGGGCGACGCGGCGCCGGGAGGCGGCACCTTCTCGGGATTCGGCCGGCACCCGATCCCTGCGCTTAACGAGGCCGGCGACGTCGCGTTCGCGGCGGCGGTGTCGGGGGGGAAGACCGTGGAGGGGATCTTTGCGACCACGGGGCGGCGCCTCAGGGCGGTGGCTGTCGTCGGGGGCGCAGCGCCGGGAATCGCGTCGGGCACCTTCGCCAACCTCGATGCCCCGGCGCTGAACGACCGGGGCGACGTCGCGTTTCTCGCGACCGTGCGGCGCGGACGCGAGACCGTCGAGGCGATCTATCTCTCGTCGGGCGCCACCCTCAGCAAGATCGTCGCTCAGGGCGATCCGGCGCCCGCGGGCGGCGCCTTCGCGGGCTTCGGGGTGCCAGCGCTCAACGCGGCCGGCGCGGTGGCGTTCGCCGCCGTCGTCGAGGGACGCGCGGTGCCCGGCGGCGTGTTCGTCGCGAGCGCTGGCAGGATCCGGATGCTCGTCGGCGCCGGCGACGAGACGCCGATCGGGGGGATCTTCGCGAAATTCTCCGAGCGCGTCGCCCTAAACGGCGCGGGCGCGGTGGCGTTCACGGCCGCGCTCAAAGAGGCGCCGATAGCCCAGGCGGTGTTCGTGGTCGAGGGCGGGCGCCCGCGTAAGGTCGTGGCGATCGGCGACGCCGCGCCCGGCGGCGGTGTCTTCTCCCACTTCGGGCTCTGGCCGGCCCTGAGCGCTGGCGGCGCGGTCGGCTTCACGGCATCCGTCGATCGGGGCGTGGCCGAGGTGGCAGCCTTCGTCTCGACCGCGACGGATCTCGCGCGCATCGCCGCGGTCGGCGACGCGCTGCCGGGGGGCGGCACGCTGTCGTCGTTCGGGCTCTATCCAGCGCTCGCGCTGAGCCCCTCGGGCGGCGCGACCTTCGCCACGGCGCCGAGCGCCTCCGGCGGGGGCGTCGAGGGCATCTTCCTCGTGCCTCCGGCGCGCGCGCGCTAGGCGGCCCTGCACCTCAATTCATGTCGTACGGCGGGTACTCGACGAAAACATTCGCCGCCGTGATCAGCTTGTGGCGGGTGACGGTCCGGGGTGGGATCGGCTCACCACGAAGCATGCGCACGGCGAGGGGGAGGACGTCGTAGCCGTACCGGTCCAGGTAGAACGCGACCGAGCCGATCACGATGCTGCCGCGATTGCTCGGATCGATCTCCTTGCGCTCGCTCACTCCCCCGTGGATCGAGCGGTCGGCTCCGTGGCTGACGATCGCGCCGTCGGACAGCCGACCCGCCGCCTCGAGGGCGCTCTTGGCAGCCAGCGCCGACGCGTCGTCCAGGGCAGCGATGAGGAGCTTCTTGCCTGGCTGGCTCGCCACGAGCCGGCCGATGAGCTCGCCGACGCGCGCGGGATTGCCCTGCGAATCGACTGTGACAACCCGGATGGCCGGATGCTGGCGTTTGAGACCGTCGACGGCCCCCTGGACACGCTCGGGCACGCGGTCGTCGCGCGCGCCGACGTTGCCGACTATGATTGCGAGGAGCGGCTGGTTTCGCCATGCGCGCGCCCCGAACTCGCCGAGCGCCTCGCCGGCGATCCGGCCCGCTGCCCGGTTGTCCGCGGTGTAGAGCGGCGCATCGGGCACGGGGAAGGTGATCGCCAGCACGGGAATGTTGGCCGCGTGGAGCCGTACGCCGACCTCCGCGTTCGTCGTGGCGTCGTGATGGTACTGGATGTAGAGGTCGACCTTCCGGCGGATCGCGTCGGCGGCGTTGGCGAGCGCCGTCCTCGGGTCGCGACGGTTGTCGTAGAGGACGAGGTCCACGGGGAGGAGCCGCGCGGCGAGGACGAAGCTGTCACGCACCTCGCGGCCCGTGAACCCGGTCCCCTCGAGCGTCACGCCGGGCTCGTCCGTGAGGTTTGCGAACGCGATGGTGTACCGTCGTTCCAGCGCGTCGGACGCCGTCAGCCCGACGCTCGCCGAGGCCGCGAGCAGCGCGAGCAGCGCGGGTGCGAAAGCAAACCGCCGGCGCCCTCGCGGGGGCGCCGGCGGCGTGACAGCCGTGAGCAAGGGCGCGGTCGCCTAGCGAATGCCTTCGATGCCGACGAAGTTGCCCGTGAGGCCGACGGCCTTCGGCACGGTCATGCCGAAGAAGAAGGTCGCCCGGCGGGTCCGATCCGCCTCGGCGGCCATGAGATCGGTGCGCACGTTCTCGAGGATGTGGATGCCGGCATCCGTGATCAGGATGTTGTGGACGATGAACGCCTCCTTCGGATCCTCACCGGGGATCACCTCGACGGCCCACGTGTCGGCGCCGACGGCCACGATCTTCTGTCCCACGAGCCAGTGCGCGGCGTCCTTGCCAATCCCAGGCTCGCCACTGTTGTACGTTGCGTTCTGGGCCGGGAACTGCTCGAAGAGGTTGCCCCAACCCGTGTGCAGGATCAGGACGTCGCCCTCGCGCAGCGTGACGTTGTACATCTTGAGGCCGGCCTGGATGTCCGCCCCGGTGATCACCGTCCCCTTGTCGAGGCACTCCCGCTTGCACGCGCTGTTGCCCTTGAACTTCCCGGCCGCCTTGAACACCTTGACCATGTCGACGAGGACGCCGCGGGTCGCGAACGTCTTGATGTGCTCGAGGCCGAGCTTGGTCATGTTGTTCTGGTTGATGAACTTGCCCATCGGGATCTGGTTGAAGTAGCAGTCCTTGCGCCCGATGTGCCCGAGCCCGTCGAGGTGGGTGCCGACGTGACTCTGACTGAGCCACGTGTCTTCCATGTACGTGAGCTGGTTCTCGCCGAACGCGGCACCCGGGGCGAGGGAGGTCGCCGTCAGGATGCTCTTCGTGAAGCGCGTCCCGAAGAGTGGGATGCCGTCCGTCAGGGGATACGACATCGGAACGACCTGCCCCTCCTGGATCTCGGCCGCGGCCGCCTTCGTGACCGCCGGCGTGATGCGGTTGGTCGCGCCGGTCTGATCGTTGGGCCCCCAGGGCGAGGGCGGGACGATCTTGCTACAGTCGCTTTGGGCGAGCGCCACGGAGGTTGAGGCGAAGACGAGGAAGGCGGCGGCGAGCGAGCACGTGAACCTCATAGCGACCTACTCCTTTCGACGGTGAGAGGCACAGGGAACTGCCACCCGACACGCGCGGCTGATCGTATGACTCTCGCTCCCGATATTCAAGGGGGGTCCTCGGCACGGGCCACGACAGGCTCGCCGCCAGCCTCCTCATGAGGCGGAGGGCGCGGTTGTCCGTGACCCTCACCCGGGTGCCGGCTCGAGACGAGCTCCAGGGCGCGCTGAGACGGTGGAGGCGGCGCGTGACTTGACATCCGGGAGAGCGGGCGATTACGTTGGGCCCACGATACCAAGGGAGGCGCCCGATGCCGAGCATGAAGGGTTTCTACGCGCTCAAGCATCTGCCCGAGGAGAAGATCACCGACAAGATCACGCGCCGCGTGCTCGTCGGCGACAAGGAGATGGTCGTCTGGTGGTCCATGACGGCGGGTGCCCACGCCGCCGCCCACAAGCATCCGCACGAGCAGATCTTCTGGATGATCTCGGGGAAGATGGAGTTCCGCCTCGGCAACGAGAAGCGGACGTGCGGGCCGGGCGACGTCGGCGTCATTCCGGGCGGCGTCGAGCACGAGGCGTGGTTCCCGGAGGACAGCGAGGTCGTGGACGTCTTCTCGCCGCCGCGCGAGGACTTTCTCACGAACGAGGCTCCTGCCTACATGCGGAAGGGATGAGGGCCTTACGTCTGGGGTGCTAACATCACTGTCGAGATGGCCGACGAGTTCACACCGGACGAGCGCGCCGCCCTCGCCCCGTACTTCACCACCCTCGACGGTCCCGTCTTCGCGCTCGTCAACCTGCCGGAGGTCGTGAAAGGCGCGCTCTTCGCACGCTACTCGCGCTCGCCGAAGTCGCTGCGCCGGCTCTTCCTCGACGAGTTCCTGACGCCGGAACAGCGGGAGAAGGCTGCTGGGCACCGCGACGACGTCGAGCTCGGCGACGCTGGGACGAAGCGCGCCGAGCAGCTCTACGAGCGCGTCTTCTTCGAGTACGGCGACGATTCCGTCGCGCAGCTCGGCGGCGTCCACCTGGCGTGCGAGGGCGCGTCCAACATCCTGACCAAGGTGCTCGAGTGGGGACGCCTCATGGCCTACCTCGAGCAGTCCACGCGCTACATCCCGTACGACGACCGCCCCGGCGGTCGTTATCGCTACCACGTCCCCGACGAGCTCGACGGCCCGCTCCGCGAGCGGTACGTGCGCACGCTCGACCGCGCGTTCGACACCTACCGCGAGTGGCTACCGCGGATGCGCGCGCTGTACGAGACCAAGTACCCTCGGGACCCCGCGGAGTCGGAGAGTGTCTATCGCATGACCATCCGTGCGAAGGCGCTCGACACGCTGCGCGGCATGCTGCCGGCGGCGACGGTCTCCAACGTCGGGATCTACGGCACGGGCCAGGCGTACGAGCAGCTCCTGCTGCGGATGCGCGCCCATCCCCTCGCCGAGGTCCGCTGGTACGCCGACCCGATGCTGGCCGAGCTGCGCAAGGTGATCCCGGCGTTCCTCAAGCGCGTGGACCTGCCCGAGCGCGGCGGCGCGTGGTCGCGCTATCTCGCCGCGACGCGCACGGCGACGGACGACGTCGCGGCGCGACTGTTGGACGCCGCCGCGCCGGAGCCGCGCGAGGAGGTCACGCTAACCGACTTCGATCCCGACGGCGAGGTGAAGGTCGTGGCCGCGGCCCTCTATGCGGCCTCGACGCTGCCCGACGACGAGCTGCTCGACCGCGCCCGCAAGATGACGCACGCGGAGCGGCGGGCGGTTCTCGACGCGTACGTGGGCGAGCGGCTCAATCGGCGCCACCGACCCGGGCGCGCCTTCGAGCGGACGTCGTACCGCTTCGACATCCTGGGCGACTACGGAGCGTTCCGCGACCTGCAGCGCCACCGCCTGCTCACCCTCGAGTGGCAGCGCCTCACGCCGCGCCACGGCTCGGTGATGCCCGAGGCGGTCGCCGAGGCGGGGGCCGCGGGGGACTGGAGGCGCGTCCTCACCGAATCGGCGGAGCTCCACGACGCGATCGCGGTAGCCGGGCTCCCCGAGGTCGCCTCGTACGCGGTCGCGATGGCCTACCGCGTGCGCTTCTACATGGAGATGAACGCCCGCGAGGCGATGCACGTGATCGAGTTGCGCACGACGCCCCAGGGCCACCCCGCCTACCGGCGCATCGCTCAGGCGATGCACCGGCTCATCGCCGAGCGCGCGGGCCACCGCGCGATCGCCGCGGCGATGACCTTCGCCGACCACTCGGCGGTCGAGCTCGAGCGGCTCGAGGCCGAGCGCGCGGCGGAGCGGCGCCGCGCCGGCGCCTGAGCGCCTCCTCCCCCGGATCTCCGTCCGCCGCCGCCCGCTTGACGGTGGGGGCCGTCTCGATGATAATTGGTCGCCCAATCAAGAACCCAGCCCGGAGGCCACGCGCACGATGACGACAGCCCTGGCGTGGGACCACGCGATCGCCGATCGCGTGATCGCGCCTTGATCGAGATGGGTTCTCGTATGCTCGACTCCGCGCGCTCGCTGGCGGAAGTGCTCCAGCTCGTCACGGAGACGGCACGAGAGCTCATCGGCGCGCACCAGGCCGCCGCGAGCCTAGCCGTCGGGGGTGACTGGGCACGGGCCATCCATGCGGTGTCGCTCAGCGAGAAGTATGCGGCATGGCGCTCGTACGACCAGCCGCCCGACGGTTCAGGTATCTACCGACTCGTGTGTCAGCTGAATCGGCCGATGCGGCTTGGGCAGGCCGAGCTGGAGGGCCACCCCGCGTGGCGAGGGTTCGGGAAGGCGGCAGACCGACACCCCCCCATGCGGGGATGGCTCGCCGCGCCGTTCATCGGGCGCGGCGGTCGGAATGTCGGCGTGGTCCAACTCTCGGATAAGTACGAGGGCGACTTCACGGAGAAGGACGAGGTCGCCCTGACTCACTTGGCCAGGCTCGCGTCCCTCAGGATCGAGAACCTTCGTCAGTCAGCTCGCGCGAACCGGCGTCGCTCGACAGGGCCGTGAGCCCCAAGGTCGGCGTCGCCCCGCTCCGCCGGGAACAGATCGTGCGCGCCACGATCCGCTGCCTGGCCCGCGACGGCTACGCAGGCCTCACGATGAAGAAGGTGGCGCGCACGGCCGGCGTGAGCCAGGGGATCCTCCACTACTACTTCGCCGACAAGCGCGCGATCCTCGTGGCCGCGCTCGCCGCCGTGACGGCGGACCTCGACCGCCGCGTCGCGACGGCACAGGCGCGGGGTTCGCGCGAGCCCCGCACGCGCCTGCGCGCCCTCATCACCGCCTGCCTTCGGTTGGCGGTGGAGGAGCGCGAGTTCTGGATCGTGTTCGTCGAGTTCTGGGGCGAGATGATGCACGACCGGCGGCTGCGCGAGATCAACGCCGCCCTTTACGAGCGGATGCGCCGGCAGATCGGCACGCTGATCGCCCAGGGGATCCGCGCCGGAACGTTCCGCCGGGTCGATCGCTTGCAGGCGGCCGCCGTGATCCTCGCCCTCGTGGACGGCGTCTCGCTCCAGCTCACGTTCGACCCGAAGGCGTTCGGTATCGCCACGGCAGTCCAGTTCTGCGAGGACGCGCTGACGCGCTTCCTCGGGAAGGAGGCATCATGAGTCTCGACCACGAAGCGCAGGCGAAGGAGAAGGCGCGCGAGTATTTCAGAACGAAAGGCACGCAGCTACCGGCCCCGGTGATCCGCGAACGGATCGCCGACGCGGTCCGAGCCCTCGACGAGTTCCTGGCGCCGTTGTCGGCGGAGCAGGCGGCGCGCGCGACGGTCCCGGGCGAGTGGACGATCCATGAGATCGTGGATCACCTGATCGAGACCTACCGCCCGGGGCTGGACGAGCTCTGGTGTCTCCTCGCCGGCCGGCGGCCGCCCGGCGAGCCGATCCCGGCGGGGCTCCAGTCCAAGGCGCCGCTCCTGCGACCGTGGCCCTGGCTTCGCGACGAGCTGCGACGCGTCCACGCGGAGGTCCTCAAGACCCTCGACGCCGTCCCGCCCGATTTCAAGACCGACGCGAAGGCCCCGCTCGTGATGGTTGTCAACGTGAAGGACGCGCAGGAGAAGACGACACCGCTCACGTGGGTCGAGGACCTCGACTGGAAGTCGTACGCGATCGTCAGCTGGCGTCTGCACGCCATCGACCACCTGAAACAGGCTCGGAAGGTGCTGGGCCCGATGGGAGCGTGACGGCGATGGCGCTCGCGGTCACGGACACCGAGCTCCGGGCACTGCTCGCTGACGTCCCGTTCACGCGCGCCTACGGGTTCGCCCTCGCCGCGATCGCCGACGGAGAGTGCACGATCCACGTGCCCTTCCAGAAGGCGTTCGAGCGGCCCGGCGGGATCGTGAGCGGCCAGGTCTTCATGGCGGCGGCCGACGTCGCCATGTGGCTCGCGATCATAACCAAGCTAGGAGCGACTGACCCCTCGGTGACTGCCGAGATGACCACGGCCTTCCTCGGCTCGGCGAAGGAGGAGGCCTTCCGCTGCACGGCGCGGGTCCTCAAGCTCGGACGGCGTCTCGTCTACGGCGTGGCGGAGAGCGTGGGCACGGATGGTACACTGCTGGCGCACCACACGGTCACCTATGCCCGACCGGCAGCTTGAGTCCGAGCCATGACGACGAGCACCAGAGCCGAGGCGATCCCCGCCTCCACGGCCACCGCGGCCATCGCCGACGCGTCGCTCGCGTGGAGGCGCGCGGCGCTGTGGGGGCTCCTCGGCGCCAAGGTGGTCTCGAGCTGGGGCGTTCAGTGGGACATCCAGTGGCACACGGTGATCGGGCGCGACTCCTTCTGGATCCCGCCGCACGTCATGACCTACGCCGGCGTCGTGGTGATGGTGATGCTGAGCTTCGGCGTCCTCGCGGGGATGACGCTGCGCCCGTCGTGGCGTGGCGCCGACGTCGTGCGCGTGCTGGGCCTCGCGGGCACCCGCGGCTTCCACCTGGCGGCCGGGGGCATCGCTCTCACTGTCCTCGCGGCGCCGATCGACGACCTCTGGCACCGGCTCTTCGGCATCGACGTGACCCTCTGGAGCCCGCCCCACCTCCTGGGCCTCCTGGGCGCCGCGATCAACACGCTCGGCTGCTTTGTGATCGCCCGCGAGGTCTATCCCGCGTCGAGCCGCGCTGGCTTCGCTGCGCTCATTTTCACGGGCGCGACGCTCCTGATCGGGCTCAACTTCGCGATGCAGCCGACCTTCCGGTTCGCGTACGTCTATGCGGGCGTTCTCTTTCACTTCTACGCGATGCTCGCCCCGCTCGTCCTGCCCATCGCCTTCGTCGCGACGGCGCGTCTGTCCGGACGCCGCTGGGCGCCTGCCCTCGTCCTGGTCTCCACCGTCGCTCTGGGCCTCCTTGGCATGCGGATCGCGCG
>Ga0209157_1000299_pt1 | contig 43249 bp, 52 predicted proteins | sample GraSoiAngelo_135_FD_185892 | JGI IMG/M metagenome (GOLD analysis project Ga0209157, IMG submission 185892) | Grasslands soil microbial communities from the Angelo Coastal Reserve, California, USA - 14_0929_05_40cm (SPAdes) (version 2) | ecosystem: Environmental > Terrestrial > Soil > Grasslands ...
CATGCGCGGCTGGCTGTGGGTGATCATGACGGTCGAAGCGATCAAGCGCTCGGGCACCACGCTGACGGGCGAGTCGCTCAAGAAGTCGCTCGAGAGCCTGCGCGAGTTCGACACGTGGGGGATCACGCCGCCGTTCACGTACACGAGCGAGGACCATCGGCCGACCAACCGCGCGCGACTGGTCATGGTGAAGGACGGCAAGATCGTGCCCGTGCGTGAGGTCTCGGTGGACCGCGACATGAAGTGGATCGGCAAGTGACCGAGGAGCGCCACGGGTTCCCCGGGGCGATCCGAGCGTGGGGGGGCGTGGGGGGCCCTGTCGTGGCCCCCCACTTACATCGATGCTACGACTGAACAACGTCCAGGTCGTCTACAGTGACGTGATCCTGGTCCTCAAGGGACTCTCGCTCGACGTCCCCGAGGGCCAGATCGTGGCGCTGCTGGGCGCCAACGGGGCGGGCAAGACCTCGACGCTCAAGGCCATCTCGGGGCTGCTCAAGACCGAGGACGGCCAGGTGACCGACGGCAGCATCGAGTTCGTGGGGCGACGGATCGACGGCCGGGATCCGGAGGAGATCTGCCGGCTCGGTATCGTGCAGGTGATGGAAGGGCGCAAGGTCCTCGAGTCGCTCACCGTCGCGGAGAATCTGAGGATCGGCGGCTACACGCGCCGCGATCCCGACGGCGTCCGCCGGGACATGCAGATGATCTACGACTACTTTCCCCGTCTGATCGAGCGCAAGGACCAGCTCGCCGGGTATCTCTCGGGTGGCGAGCAGCAGATGCTGGTGATCGGCCGCGCGCTGATGGCCAAGCCCCGGCTCCTCTTGCTCGACGAGCCCTCGCTCGGCCTCGCTCCGCTGCTGGTGCGCGAGATCTTCGAGATCATCCAGAAGATCAACGCCGAGCAGGGGACCACCATCCTGCTCGTCGAGCAGAACGCTCAGATCGCGCTCGGCATCGCCCACTACGGCTACATCATGGAGAACGGCCGGATCGTCTTCGACGGTCCGGCCGACAAGCTCCGGAGCAACGACGACGTGCGCGAGTTCTATCTCGGCTTGAGCGAGGCCGGGCGGCGGAAGAGCTTCCGCGAGATCAAGTTCTACAAGCGCCGCAAGCGCTGGATGTTCTGAGCCGAGCCCAGCGGAGAGACGTCGCTCAGATCTTCTCGCAGATCCCCAGATTCGCGTGCCAGAAGAGGCCGTCTCGCTCGCACCGTGCCCTCGCCGAGAAGTCCGGTGCCACGCCGGGTGTGAACGAGGGAGAACCACTCGCGCAGGCGGAGAGCAGCGCGAGCAACGCGGCGAGCAGGACGCGACTCCCTACGGCGCTGACCTTCACGAGGCCTCCCCGGCGGACACGCGACACGCCGAAACGCCGACCGGTACGCCAGCACTCTATGGTGGCCGACGGCCAAGTTCAAGCCAGCGGCGAACCCGAGGCCTCGAACGTTGACAGCCGCCCGCGGGTGATGCTACAGGTCCGGGACATTACACGCTCGTTGCCGGTGGACCGTTGTCCACCGCGCGACCATCGACGCATCCTCGGTGCCCGACGTGACTCGGCAACACGAGAAATGAGCTCGAAGGGGAGGCTATGCCGCGGGAGACGAGTGAGACGACGGTGAGCTCGACGGTCCGCACCAGCACGCCCAGAGCCGATTCGATGAGCCCTCGCGACGGGCACGTTCCACGGCGGGGTCTGGGCGTTGGTCGCGCCGTGCTGGTCACGCTCGTCGCCGTCGTCCTCGTGGCGCCGACGCTCGGCCAGCACGTCATCGCGACGTCCGACGAGGCGCGCTTTCCGCTCCTGGCGCGCGACATGATGACGCGCGGCGTGTGGTTCGAGGCCTACGTCCGCGAAAAGCTCTTTCGCGAAAAGCCGCCGCTGTATCCCTGGCTGATCGTGATCTTCTCACGCCCGGGCGGCGTCGTGACGGAGACGACCGCTCAGGCACCGGTGATGCTGGCGGCCATCGCCACGGTGCTGATGACCGCGCAGCTCGGTGCCGCGCTCTTCGGTCCCGCCGCCGGGCTCGCCGCCGGTCTGATCCTGAGCACGTGCTGGGGATTCTTCGTGCACAGCCAGATGATCCTGCCCGACATGATCGTGCTGGCCTTCTCGACGGCTGCCGGCCTGGCCCTCTGGCGCGCCGTGAGCGACCCGCCGTCGCCGCGCGCGTTCGTCCTCTTCTACGCCGCGGTGGCCTTCGCCATGTTCGCCAAGGGACCGGTCGGGTTACTGCCGCTAGCTGCCGCGGCGGCCTGGCTGTGGACCGAGGACAGGTGGCGCGGCGTGCGGCGCCTGTGGCATCCCCTGGGTGTGGCAGTGTTCGTGATCATCACCGCCGCCTGGGTGGCGCCGTTTCTGGTGCTCGGCGTCGGCAGTTTTGCAGAAACGGTGGTCGTCGTCGATTGGCTGAACCGGTTTCCCGCAACTCCGCGGCCATTGGCCGTCGCCAATTTCCTCCTCGACATCATCGAGGGCCTGGTGCCGTGGACCCTCCTCGTGATCCTGGCGGCCGGGGCGGCCCGGGCCCACTGGCGCGTCGCCGCCGTCCGATTCGCAGCCCTGTGGGCCGCCGTGCCGCTCCTGGTCTTGCTGCTGGTCGAGACGCCGCTGGAGCGTTACGCGCTCGCGATCTATCCGGGAGCCGCGCTGCTGGCCGCGTGGTGGGCCTTCGCTCACGCGGGGCAGCGGTCACGAGCCGCCGCGATCACCGCCTGGATCTCGCTCGGGTTCAGCGCTGCCCTCGTCGCGACGATCCTCGTCGGCCCATCCCTCACTGAGCACGTCGCGTACATTCCGAATGCCTGGCCCCGACGCATTCCGTTGCTGGCCGCGGCGGCTCTCATGGGCGCCTTCCTCTTCTGGGGACTGTGCCGGGGCCGTCCGCGGCTGCTCGTGTACGGCGTGACCGCCTCGGCGGCGCTCTTTCTGGGGTACGGCAACCGGGTGCACGCGGAGTGGCTCAATCGGACGCAGGACTTCAAGGGGCTGGCTGCGCGGCTCGAGCGCTATGCGCAGGGGCGGGAAGCGCGCGTGTACGGTGGCCGCTTCTTCCAGATCGATTTCTATCTCGGCCGCCCGTTCCTCCAGATCAGGACCAACGAGGAATTCAACCGGTTCGTGCTTGGTCCCGACCATCCGGTCGTGCTCATCGACGAGCCGCGCGGGTGGCCGACCGTACGGCCCACGGCGCCGCCCGAGGTCGGCATCCTCGACCGTATGCGGGTCCGGGGCCGGGACATGCTGATCGTGGGGATCGCGCGTCAGGCTCCCTGATTACTTCACCAGGGCCGCGACGGTGACCTGGAGGGCGCGGGCGATCTTGTCCAGCGTCTCGACGTTGGGCGGGTGAGCGGCGGCTTCGAGCCGCGTGATCGTCAGCCGGTTGAGCCCAGTCTTCTCGGCCAGCGTCTCCTGAGAGATTCCGCGCTTCGCCCGAAGCTTCTTCACGCGAGCGGCGACGCGCTCCGTCACCGAGGCCATGTCTCACGTATGCTACAGATCGGCTGATCGGCGAGTCAACGGGAAATAGCCGGATCGGCGCGGCGGCCGCGAACCGTCCCGGGCATCGGACTCCGCCCGACCTGCCCAACCCGGATGCAATGGAAGGCTCCACGACAGGCGAGCGAAGATTTCATTTTGCGGTTTCGATGGGATGTGGCATCACAGATGGTGCTGTGCCGACACCCACGCGCTCGCAGCCCGCCTGGGTCAGGCCGATGGGGAAGGAAGTGCGCCGCCGCGTCCGGCGGCGTGTTTTGTTCATCATCAGTGGCGTCGTGATGGCCGTGATCGTGGCCAGCTTTCTGGTGGTCGTCATCGAGCGGCTGCTTCCGCACAAAAGATAGGCGGTGAGCCCGCCTCGGTCGGCTAGAACCGGAACGACATCCCCACGAACGGCCCCCTCAGTGTGAGCTGTGCGACGTCATCGTTCCTGCCGATGCCGATATCGAAGATCCGGTAGCCAGCCGACACGGTGAAGAACCGTATCGGGATGTAGCGCACGCCTACCTCAGCATCCACGATGTGGCCGAGACTGCCGGCCGGAAGACCCGAGACCTCCGCGAACACGTGCAGCATCGGGAGTGGAGGCGGGGTCACATCGAGCACCAACCCCAACGTGGGCACCACCAGCGGGAAGGACTCTGACTCGCGGATCTCGGGTGTCAGGCCACGCGTCTTCAGCGAGGCGTTGGCGACGAAGCCCTTGACCTCGAACATCCCGCCGAACTTGAGCAGACCCGGGATGACCAAGGGTTGCCAGATCCAAGCGCCCCGGCCATAGTGGATCTCCAGATCCGTCATCACCCGTGTGGCCGCCGTGAACGTTTGGCCCTGGAACGTGACCGCCGACGTGAGTACTTTGTCGGCGTCAAAGGTGAGGTGGGTGTAAGCCAGGCGAATCCGGCTGTTAGGCCCGGTGAAGACGCTCAGACGGCCCTCGGGGGAGCCGTTGGCCTTGAGCCCGAGGTCATCGTGGAAGTCGACGTCGTTGCCGGTGATCTCGTTGTCCTTGGTCTTGACGGAGCCGCTGTGGAGGTCGGTGATCCAGTACCTGGCCTCGAACTCGACGATCTGAGCGAACGCCGGCCCGCGAGCAAGCAACACCAGCAACGCCGCCAGCGCGATTCTCACGGGCACGCTCGCCTCCCTGACAGCATCGTCGGGTGAATGACCCAAGCCGATGGGGCAAGGAGCGTACCAAGCGACGGATGTCACCACGGCAGCAAATCGACGATTTTCGGTGCACGCGTGCCATGTTAGACAGACAAGATGGCGCTCGTGTCGCGGGGCTGACAGAGGATCAGCGACTCAGAGGATCAGCGGCTCGGCTTGATGTTCTGATTGAGGCGGAAGACGTTCTCGGGATCGTAGGTGTCTTTCAGCTTCACGAGTCGGTCGTAGGCGGGGCCGTAGGCCGCCTTCACCGCATCGGCACCCGCGTCCGCTCCGAGGTAATTCACATAGGCGGCGCCCGACATGAACGGGCGCATCGCGGCCGACGTGTCGCGCGCCCAGCCGATGTTCGCTTCCGTCGCCGAGGCCTCGAACCCTCCCGCGATCACGATCAGATCGAACGGTGCCTTGCGATGAACGAACGCAGTCGCGTCCGGAGGGACGCGCCCCATCGCGCCGCCGAGGTGCTCGATGTAGACGCGTGACAGCGGTGACGGCGAGGGGAAGTCGCAATGCTGAAGGAGAGTCTCGACGAAGCGGTCGCCTTCCATCGCGGCGCCGTCGAGATAGCCCGTCTTGTAGTACCAGGCCCCGGGCGGGTTGGTGGCATCGAACATGGTCTGCAGCTCCGCGTAGGCCATCGGGCGGACCGCGTCGATGATCGGTGTGCCGAGCTCCCTGAAGGGCTGCACCAGACGCTCGCCGTCTTCGATCGCCCCGCTATGGCACAGGACCACCGCCACGACGGGCCGGCCGTCGTGCCAGGTGGTGATCAGTACACCGAGCGTGAGGTCGTCGGGTGCACGCGGGGCCTGCTCGCGGAAGAGATCGACGACGTCGCGGGCCTGGCTCCTGGGAAAGAGCAGGAACCCCGCCAGCACGGTCGTGAGCGGATGGAGTTGGAACTCGAACGACGTGACGATGCCGAAGTTGCCGCCGCCGCCTCGCACCCCCCAGAAGAGCTCCGGGTTCTCGTCCGCGCTCGCGCGCAAGCAGCGACCGTCGGCGACCACGACATCGACCGCCGACACGTTGTCGCACGCCAGGCCGTGCTTCCGCATCAGCCATCCGTGGCCGCCGCCGAGCGTCAGCCCGGCCACGCCAGTCGAGGAGACGATCCCGCCGGTCGTGGCGAGCCCGTGGCGCAGCGTCGCGGTGTCGAAGTCTTTCCACGTGAGTCCTGGCGCTGCCGTCATCCGACGCCGCCGAGGATCGACGCGGGCCGACTTCATCGGTGACAGATCGATCATCAGGCCGCCGTCGCAGACCGCGTTGCCCGTCACGTTGTGGCCGCCTCCACGGACCGAGATCAGCAGGCCGTGCTCACGGGCGAACCGAAGGGCCGTCACGACGTCGTCGGTGCCGGCACAGCGGGCGATGAGGGCCGGGCGCCGGTCGATCATCCGGTTCCAGATGGTCCGCGCCTCGTCGTACCCGGCGTCGCCGCACACAACGAGCGGCCCGGACAGACGCTTCCGGAGGTCGCTGATCGCGCGCTCCTGAAGCTCGACGAACCCGGAGAGGGTGGTGGCTCGCAGCATGGTCGCGATGTCGAGATCGATCTACGGGTTCTTGCGCATGAAGTCAACCCCGCGGCGGTGTTAGACTCCCGCCAGGCTCGACGTCGACCAGCGAGGTGGCCCATGATCATCCGGAAAGATCCGAGCGGCGGACTCGTGCTCATCGGTCAGACCGATCATTCGCGCTTCGTGGGGCAACTCGCGGCGCACTGGGGCAACGGCAACTTCGAGACGCTGAAGCCCTACGATTCCGTCGTGCGGGCCGCCACGTTTCACGACTACGGCTGGCTCCGCTACGAGACGAGCCCGCTGGTCGCGCCGCAAAGCGGAGAGCCGTATGCGTTCCTCCAGGTCCCGATGACCGACACGCAGCTCGGCTCCTATCAGTGGGCGCTCGACTGGATGGCCGACATCGACCCCTATTCTGGCCTGATCGTCAGCATGCACCGCACCGGCCTCTGGAAGGGGCGCTACCAGACGATCAAGCACCCGGCCGGGCGCTACAACCTCACGACGCTGAGTCCCGAGGTTCAGGCGTTCGTCGCGCGCAACGAGGCGTGGCAGGAGCGCCAGCGTGCGTCGCTGGACGCGAAAGGCGTCTGGACGAACTACCGGCTCATGCAGGTGTGGGATCTCCTCGGTCTCTACTTCTGCTGCCAGGATCCCTACGACGATCACATCGAGATGGTGCCCGTGAGCTATGCCGCGGGTGATGACGACGGCGTCCGGCTCACCATGAAAGCGATCGGCCCCAGGCGGGTCGCCTTCGATCCGTACCCGTTCGACGTCCGGCCGTGCCGCGCTCAGCTCAGCTTCAAGCGCGTCGCCCAGCAGGCATTCGACGACGTGGAGGCGTTCCGGCGCGCCTGGTTCCAGGCCGAGGTCGGGCTGATGGACTTCGAGCTCGTGTAGCGTGTCGACTGAGGACGATCACATGGCGATGTACTGGAAGGAGATCACGGTCAACTGGGGAGAGTCGGACCCCTTCGGCCTCGTCTACTACCCACGGATCGTGGCGTGGTTCAACGACACTGAGCACGAGCTCTTCCGGATCATTGGCTACCCGATCGAGCAGATGATCAAGAACGACCGGACGACGTTCGTGATGGGCGAGATCCACTTCCGTTTCATCGGGCCCGCGGCCTACGGCGACCGGATCGTGACGACCATCACGCTGGCCGAGGTCGGCGAGCACACGCTGCACTGGAACTGCAAGGCCAAGAACGCGGTCAGCGGCGCCCAGGTCAGCGAAGGCCGGGCGACGCGCGTCTACGCCAGGATCAACGAAGACGGCACGCTCAAGGCCCAGGCCATCCCCGAGGAGATGCTCAAGGCCCTCCGCGAGCTCGGCGACCTCAAGCACCTGCGCAGCAACAGCGGCCCCAACCGGCTGGCCGCCGAGCGCTGACCGCGGCCCGGCCGGCGGCCGCGTCCGAGGCAGGGACGCCGGAAGTTCTATAACCAAACGTCTCTCTGAAGCGCCGCCCAGCTCGGGGAAATGAACGCCGACGGGATTTGCCCGTGGCGATTTCGACCAACCATCCAGCCAGTGGGCAGCGCAGCCGTCGACAGATTGCCAGGATTCCCACGCGTTATCCGTGACTTCCAAGGTCGCGGGCCAAGAATCGCCCGGGACGAAGTTCTGGCGCGGGCCTTGCTCATCACCCTGGCATCGTGACTTTTCCCTGCGGTGGGCGACGTGGATGAGCGAGGCCGCAACGATCGCGATCATCGCCGCCATCGTCACCACCATCGCCGCGATCGTCGTCTCGTTTCGGGTAACCCGGTCGAGGAGACGACGCCGTCGAACACATCGCCAGCCGAGGAGCTAGACGAGCTATGTTGGCCGAAACCGTCGAGGACTTTCTCTACTTTCGTCGTGGCGCCCGCTTTTGCTCCAGGTGCATCGGGAACGCGATCGGGGCGACACCAAAGGCCGCCTTCGCGGCGGCCAACACGGTCCGGGTCCACCGCCGACACCTCCACATCGACCTCGCCGCCTGCACGTCGTGTGGTGGGACGAAGGCGGTCTTCTGGACGGACGGCGGCTCCGTGACAGGGGCGGAGTGACGCAGCAGAGCCTGCCGTCGTTCACCGACCGCGGGTGAGCTGCTCCCGAGCCTTCGCCGCATCCCGCTCGGCCTCGTCGGCCTGACGCCGTTCTTCCGCCAGGCGTTCGTCGATCTCGTGAAGTCGCCTTCGGAGCGCCGCAGCGGCCGTCCCGGTCCGCTCGGCACGGCGCCGCCGGCGACGCGCCTCACGCTCCAGCGTTTGGAGACGCTGACGAGCGAGCCTGGCCTCGCGCTCGGCGGCACGCTTCTCCGTCGATGACTCGGTCGGTACGGCCTGCTTCGACCGCGTAGCCGGACGCGGTCGCGTGGCGGGTGCAACGGGACGCGTGCGTGGCGTCATGCCGCCGAAGACCTCGAAGCCTGGTGCCGACAGCTCCTCGCTCAGCCGACCTTGCTGCAGCAGAGCGCGGGCGCGCGAATCGGCCGCCGCTCCGAGAAGCGTGGCCGAGGCCCGACGCAGCATGGCGGGCGAGACACCGAGGCCGACGGACTGCAGCGCGGCCGCGGCTCGGGTGACGAGGTTCTGGAGCGCGTTACGCTGGCGGGTGCCGACCGCATCGACGTCTTTTCGGCGCCCGAGCTGCACCAGCTTGAGAGCGTCGGTAGCCTCGATGAGCTGCTTCACCTCGCCGGGCTGGTCGTGAGCGACGCGGTTGATGGCCCAGAGGATCGGGGTGGGGCGGCGGAGCCGGGCCACGTCTGCGGCTTCGGCCGTTCTGCCGGCCTTCCGGAGACGGGCCGCCAGGGCGTTGCGCTCGCGGACGAACGCGCTCGGCGGAACCTGGTAGAGCTCGATCACGTTAGAGTGGTGACTCGTCGACGACCGAGCAGTCCTCCACGGGGAACGCGTTGATCGCCCGCCAGGCGGCCTCCTGGACCGCCTGCCACGGTGTCGCGCACCACGTGAGGACCTGGCCGATCCACGGCTGCATCAGATGGCTACGGTGCAAGAACGTCGCCCGCCACCCGTCCCGGTCACTCGTGAGCGACAGGTCGTATCCTTGGCGCGCCATGCCCACCACGATCGAGCCGATGCCACGCCAGGAGTCGAGCCAGGCGTGAACCACGAGGAGCGCGGGCTCGCGGCTCGTCACACGGGCGGCGGCGAGGGCGGCGACGAGGAGGGCGCGACGCCTGTCGCTCATCCGGGCCATCACCGAGGCTCGGGCCCGGCCACGATCAGCTCAGGATTCGAGCTCCCAGGCGGCGAAGCACTTCGTGTGGACGTGAAGAACCTTGGCATGACCGCCCGCAACGAACTCGATCTCGAGCTCCGTGTCGTCGCGACGCACCGGCACGTCGCAGATTGCGCACGGCGCGCCACTTCCTCGACCTCCCCACGTCCGCTCAGGGCGGCGGGTGGGAAGCCTTCCGCTCTGGATGGCCGCACGGGCTTTCTGGCGCAGACCGTCGTCGTCCATCGACGTTGGAATGACGAGCACGACCGCCCCACGGTTTACCTCCGGCGGGACCCGTCGCTTACTCCACGGTGTCCTTCTCGAGGCTCTCCACGAACGCGAGCACCTCGGATTTCTCCCGGGCCGGGACCTTGAAGTGGTCGAGGGTCGAATTGACGTGGCCCAGGAAGATCTGCCAGTCGCGCTCGGTGATCCCGAGTCCGCGGTGGGACGTCTTCATGTCGCGTCCAACGTAGTAGAGCGGACCGCCTGCGGAGGCGCACAGGAAATCGATGAGGAGCTGCTTCTCACGACGCACGCCGTCTTCACTCCGATGCTTCCAGAAGCGCCCGAGCTGGGGATCCGCGATCAGCCGCGGCAAGAGGTTGTCGGCCACCGCGGCGATCGCGTCGTAGCCACCCAGGCGCTTGTACAGACTGTCGGCCACGTTCATGCTCGTCCGTACAGTCGGCGAGCGTTGTCGGACAGGATTTTCTTTCGCGTCTCGGCGCCGAGATCATCACGGGTGGCCATCTCGCGGAGGTTCTCGGGGTAATCGTTGTCCCAGTGGGGCACGTCGGTCGCGTAGAAGATGATGTCGTCGCCGAGCCGGCGCACCACCTCGGGCACCGACTTCTCGTCGCCTTCCGCGGCGAAGTAGAGCTGGCCGGAGCGGAGATACTCGCTCGGCTTCTTCCGGCAGAGGGGCGCCTCCACCGCGCCCCGCTTGGCCCACTCCTCGTCCATGCGATCCATCCAGAACGGGAGCCAGGAGCAGCCGCCTTCCATGAAGCCGATCCTCAGCCGCGGGTACTTCTCGGGCACGCCTTCGAAGATCATGCCGGTGAGCTGGATCATCTGGGCCACGGGATGCGAGAGCGTGTGTACCTCGACGAACTTGTCGAACCCGTCGGCGCCGAAGAAGTGCGGGCCCCTCACGGTGGCGTGAGACGCGACCATCGACCCCAGGCGCTCCGCCTCCGCGTAGATCGGATGGAACTCGGAATGTCCGAGCGGAAGGCGCAGTCCCACCGCCGGAGCGAAGGCTCCCACCATCCCCAGGTCGGTGACCGCGCGGCGCAGTTCCTTCACCGCCTCGGGCACGTCCTGGAAGGGCAGAAGAGCCACGCCCTTGAGGCGCGGGCTCACGGCCAGGAACTCCTGATGGAGAAAATTGTTGTAGGCGCGGCAGAGCGCGACCGCGAAGTCGGGTTCGCGCACCCATCCGATGCCAAGGCCGGCGGTCGGATAGAGCACCGTCGTGTCGAGGCCGCCCTCGTCCATGATGCCGAGCCACGTCTTGGCGTCGTTCACGTTGCTTCCGAGTCGCCCGCCGAGCGAACGGTCCCACCCGTCCTCGGGATAGTAGGAGCGGCGGCCCGCCCAGTGGCCGCGCTCACCCTGCCGCCCCTCGAAGTAGGGACGGAGCTGCTCGGTCGACTCTGTGATGTGGCCATCGGCATCGACGACGGAGATCGCTCGCCAGGGTTCAGTCATTTGATTCCTCGTGCGCGTCGGGGTATCAGCTAGGGCACGCCAGGCGGATTCTGGCCGAGTCCGAGACCGACGGCAAGGGGAGGGCAGTCATGGGGACCCACGGCAAGGTGTTCATCTTCGCTCCGGTCGACGAAGCGCGCGAGACCCACCGGAGACTCGAGGAGGAGGGGTGTGCCCTGGTGCTCGGCAAGGCTTCCTGGGACACGCCGCAGGGCAACAGCGAAGCCGAGATGGTCGTCCTGGCGAAGGACTGCGATGCCTTGATGGGGACCTCGATCCGGAACGCGCCGATCAGCCGCGCCATCATGCAGAGCTCGGACCGGCTTCGCATCGTCGCGAAGTACACGATCGGCACGGACGACGTCGACGTCGAGGCCGCGACGGAGCTGGGTGTCCTGGTCACGCACGGCCCCACGGAATCGAACTGGGGCGGAGTCGCCGAGGGCACGATCACCGCCATGCTCACGATGCTCAAGAAGGTGCGGGAGCGCGACCGTCATCTGAAGCAGCGCGGGGAGTGGCGGGACCCTGGACTTCAGGGCACGTATTTCGGCTCACGGGCCGACGGCTACGCCGGCATCACCCTCGGGTTGATCGGGCTCGGGCGGATCGGCAGCCGCATCGCCACGCTGATGCGCCCGTGGAAGATGAGAATCCTCGCGACGGATCCGTACGTCCCCGACGCGAAGTTCGCCGAGCACGGCGTGACGCGCGTGGATCTCGACACTCTGCTCGCGGAGTCCGACGTCGTCAGCCTGCACGTCGTGCTGACGCGCGAGACGCGGCACCTGATCGACGCCAAGCAGCTCGCGATGATGAAGCCTCACGCGATCCTGATCAACACCTCACGAGGTCCCTGCGTTCACGAGCCGGCGCTGATCGAGGCGCTCCAGCGCGGGCAGATCGCAGGCGCCGCCCTCGACGTCTTCGAGCAGGAGCCGCTGTCGGCGGACAGCTCGTTGCGCAACCTCGGAGACAAGGTGCTCCTCTCGCCTCACATGGTCTCGTCCAACGTGGGCAGCGGCCTCGGCCCGGGGATCCGCTGGGCGACCGAATCGGTCTTGCGGGCCATGCGCGGCGAGGTTCCGGACAACGTGTACAACAAGGAAGTGATCCCGCGCTGGGAGCGCCGCTTCGGAGGGACGAGCGTGTGGGCCAGCGGGAGTCGATGAGCGACGTGTCGGTCGTGGGAAATCTGGACGACGAAAGGCTACGAAGGCTTCGGCTTGGCGGCCGCGCGGCGAGCCGGGCGCGGCTCGTCCTGATCGGTCGAGCCCAGGCCCAGCATTTGCCGGATCGCCACGACCCGGTCTCCGCGAATCCGCCGTCGCGCAATCCGTGCCTGGCGGGCCGCCTCACTCTCCTGCCGGGCGAACTTCGCCGAGAGCTTCATGCGTTCCACTGTACGCAAAGAGGCCGCCAGGAGCCAACAATCATGATGAGAGCTTCGACCACGACTCGGGCTGGCCGCCGAGGTCACGGACGGCGCGCTCGGCAAACGCACACGTGGAGTCGTTGCCGGAGATGCCGGCGGCGCGAGAAACGCCTTGCCGGGTGACGTGGTGATGCAGCGCAACCGGAGCGTGCGATTCTCCCGGCTGCCTTCACACGTGTTCCTCGCCGGAATCGCGCTGCTGTCGATCCTTCTAGGGACGACCGACGCTCACGCGCAAGCGCGTGGCCAGCTCCGTGACAACGCCGGAGAATCGAATTTCATCGAGGCGCTCCGTCAAGATGATCCAGCCGCGGCTGAACGCTACGTGACGCTGCGGGACGCGCGGGCTAAGGCGATCGCAGAGCTGGAGCGCGCTCAGCAACGGTACGCCGCTGTCGGTCCCGAGCTTCGCGCGGTGGCGCTGCCACAACTCCGGCAGGCCCAGCGAAGCTACGCGGAGAGCACCCTGGCCGTCCTCGATTTCCTGGACGCGCGGGATCGACGCTTGCTGTCGACCTACCAGGAGCAGACCAACCGAATCAACAAGGCGTTGGAGGAACGCGCGCGCACGCGCGACGATTTGCAACGGATGCTCCGCGGAGACTGACAGCCGATCAGGATCTTGAGCGCCGCCCGCCGACGGTACGAGCTCGACGGGCGGCGCGAGTTCCACACAAGGCTGCACCGGGTCGCCCCTTCAACTTCACCCCACTGCAACCCCCGAGCGGTCGGCCTGTGGAAGTGCAAACGACCGGCCGAACGGCCAACGTGTTGATATAACGAACGGCCTACGTCAGCCGTCTTTGGCGGCGCGCGGATTCGTCAACTTTGCCGACAGAGACCGGATCGAAGATCGCGCCGAGGCTCGCGATCCGGCACCCGAGCGAAGAGACGCTTTTCCAGACAACCCGCTTTCGACGTAACAAGGTCGGTACGTCGTATTCGATAGTTGCAGAACGGCATTTCGATTGCAGAGTTACAGGGCACGGAGGAGTCGTCATGAGTGCGTGCCCTGCGTGTGGCCAAGCGTTTCGTTCGGAAGATGTCGTCACGTCCCGGCTCGGTCAGATCCTTCACAGTGGATGCGTCGAGCGCTGGCAGCGACACGACACGAACGACGCCACCGCCAAGTTCTCCGACTGATCAACCTTCCTCAGGCCTCTCGGTCGGGCGCCCCGCCCTGACCGACTCGCTAGTCGCGGCCGTCGTGCCAGTGCGAATGCCCGTGGTGTTCTTGCTGGGCGTGCCAGGGATGCGGCCCGACCACCTCGACGTGGGTCGGATGCATCCTGCTGTAAGCGTGCGGAAGCGCGAGCACGCGCGGTGGGACTCGATGCGGCGGCACGAAGAGCCAGGGGCCCTCGTACCCTCCCGCGACGAACCAGGCCCCGTTGAAGAACCGGAAGTACTGTCCGGCGTGGAAGTAGACCGGAGCACCGGGCTCGATGACGAGCACCGGCTCGGGCGCGATGAAGACCGGCTCGGGCTGAGGAACGACGACCACGGGTTGCGGCTGGGGAGCGACGACGATCGCCGGCCGCGGCGGTGCCGGCGTGCCGATGCGGATACCGATGCTCAGGTCACCGGCGGACGCGGGTGAGGAAGCGCTGAGCATCGCGACGGCGGAAAGTGTAACGACACCCGACAGCCTGGCGAACCCTTTCATGGCAAGCCCCCTTCGTCGAGTTCGCAGTCGGAGTGCAGGGGAAGTGCCAAGCGTTCAGGCCCAAGTTTCTCGAGTTTACGGGGGCATTTGACGCTCAGGCGCTCGATCGAGTGTTACCCGACGTGCCGCCACGACACCGAGGTGACACTTCGCAGGAGGACTTGACCGAGTGATCCCGCGGAACCATGCTCCCGGCATGGACGACGCGGAGCCTTATCTCCCTGCCACCGACATGCCGCGGTTCATCCGCGACATGATGGAGTTCGTCGAGCTGACCGAGCGGGACGTCGTCGCGATCCGGAGCTCGGCACCCGTCGTGCTCCGGCACGCCGAGGCCCTCACCGCCGCGCTCTACGAGAAGTTTCTCGCCCTGCCACGCTCGGCCCGCTTCTTCCTGCGTGAGGACGGCACCGTCGACACCGAACGGCTGGAGCGGCGCAAGCACAGCCTGGCCCGGTGGCTACGCGAGACCGGGGAAGCCGCCGTCTCGGCGGAGTTTTCCTATTACCTGCTCAACGTGGGCATCGCCCACAGCCACCGCGCCCACGGCCCGGGCGGGCAGATTCCTCCACACTTGATGGTCGGGGCCATGAGCCTCGCGCAGACGGCGCTCGCCGGTCTCTTCGACAGTGAGCTCGAGCGCTCGGAGGCAGCGGCGGCGAGCGCGGCGTGGAACAAGCTCCTGCTCGTCAACCTGAGCGTGCTGTTGCTCGGATACCTGCCTCCGCAGCGTATCCGCTGACGACGATCTCCTCGGCGCGACGCCTCAGTCCGGCGCGACGTCGACGACGATGTTGCCGGTGACCTTGCCGCTCTCCTGGGTCTCGTGCGCCTGGACGATACGGTCGAGGGGGAATCGCGCGCCGATGGCGTGAACGAGACGGCCAGTCTCGGCGAGATGGCACACGTCGCGCGCCGCTTCGTCCTTCGCGCGGTCGGGCATCGTGTAGATGAGCACGGGACGCATCGTCGCGTTCTTCGCCATGAGCGAGTAGAAAGGGAGCTTCGGCTCGGGATCGCCCATTGAGGCGTAGCTCGCGATGACGCCGTTTGTTTTGATGACGCGGGCGCTGACCGTCAGGTTCCCGCCGAAGTCGACGTCGACAATGCGATCGACGCCGGCGCCACCCGTGAGCTGTAGGATCTCCGTGGCCGCATCGCCCGTCTTGTAGTTCACCGTGTGATCGGCGCCGGCGGTCGTCGCGCTCGCAGCCTTGTCGGCCGAGCTGACGGTGGCAATGACCGTCGCGCCGGCCCACTTGGCGAGCTGCACGGCGTAATGTCCCACGGCGCCGGCCCCACCGGTCACGAGCACGGTCAGTCCGCTGATCGGGCCATCGGCGAACAGGCAGCGGTGCGCCGTCACGGCCGGGATGCCGAGACACGCGCCCTGAGCAAACGTCGTGTTGTTCGGCAGGGTCACGGCCAGGCGAGCGGGAACGACCGAGTACTCGGCGGCCGTCCCCCACGCGCGCTGCCACTGCACGATGTAGAGCCAGACGCGCTCGCCGACGCGCGAGGCGGGCACACCGCGCCCGACCTTGTCGATGACGCCGGCACCGTCCTGGTGGGGCACCACACGCGGGAAGCCCATCGGCCGCGATCCGGCACGTGACTTCACGTCGGTCGGATTCAGGCCCGAGGCGACGATCCGCACTCGTACCTCGCCCGGGCCGGGCTCGGGGACCGGCATCTCGCCCACGCGCAAGACTTCGGCGGCGGGACCGTTCTTTTCGTACCAGGCGGCCTTCACGATGGGAGGATGATACCGCGCTTCAAGGACAACAGGACGTCACGGCTCAGTCCGAGGACGGCGCCTCCGCCAGCACGTAGGACGTGACTCGCACCGCCACCGTGTAGGCCGTCCCGTTGGTCTCGACCCGTACCACCTTGCCGCGAGCTGCCATCCGCCAGGGATCGCCGCCCTGGAAATCGCGGAACACGAGTCTGAGGGTGACCGACTGGTCCGGGGCCAGCGGCTGATCGATCTCGAAGCGGACGCCGGACTCGTTGACGTCCTTGGTCGTCCCGGTCCCTCCGTCGAACTCCACGGGGACCGTGACGTAGTAGCGCGGCATCCGCCGGCGCTCAGGGCCGGCGAACCGCAATGACCGCTCCTGGTCTCGAGGTGAACGTCTCATCTTGTGTGATGGGACGCTGGGGCCCCCGAGTAGGCCCAGCGAGCATCGCAACGAGGAAATTGCAAAGACCTGACCAAGCCGCGAATCCTGCGATTTTCGAGGTGTTTTGGGGGCGCTCGATCAACGACCGGCCGCGCCGTGTAAGCGCTTCCGGCGGGGGCGGGTCTCAGTCGACGTGGATCTCGTCGACTCGAAGGGCGACGACGAACGTCTCGGCAACCTCTTCCACGCGGACCACCGCACCCGTGACGTCGATGTGGGTGTAGTCGCCGGCGATGTGACGGAACACCAGCCGCAAGGTCAGCACCTCGCCGTAGACGAACCGATGGTTGGTCTCGAAGCGGACCCCGTCCTCGTTGACATCGAGGGTGGCCCCAGTGCCGCGCGCAGACTCGACGGGAAGCTGAACGTAGTACCGCGGCGTCCGGCGGCGTTCAGTGCCGACGTACGGCGGCGGAGAGGCCCTGTCCACACGAGTATGAGGCCAGCGCATTGTCTTGTAGGACGCTGCGGGCCCCCGACTGGTCGGCAGGCGTCAGGGTGAACGAAGAGCAAGAAATCGACCAAGTCCACACTCATCGGTATTTTCGGGCCGGAGAGAGTCGCCCCGACACCTGAAATGTAAGCCGTTCCGGCGCACCTCGGAACTGCCGGTAAACCTTCCACTCGCATTTCTCGTCAATCCTAATCAGGAGGGAACGCTGATGCGCCTGGTCGTGCGGCTCCTTGCCGCGGCGTCGGTCCTCGCCGGGACCGCGAGCCTGGTTCGTCTCTTCCTGCAGAGTCCTGAAGGCGCCCTACCGGTCGCAGTCATGGTCTGGTGTCTGCTGATCCTCATCCTGACCGTCCTGCTCGTGGTGCGGAGCGGCTGGCCGCCGACGAGAGAAACGTCCCGTCTGCGTCTGCTGGCTTTCAGCCGCGTCTTCGTTGTGGTCTACGGCGTCGTCTTCCTGGGCGGTCTCATCCTGGTGATCGTCGCCTTTGCGATGATGTGACCGCAACCGGCCCGGGGCGTCCGGCCGGGTCGAGAGGAAAGTTAGCGGAGCACTCCGCTCGACCGCTGGAAAGGCGCCGGCTCGTGGATGACCTGACGGAGCGCCGCTGTGAGGACGTGTATCTGGACCGGCTTGGCGATGACCATGTCCACACCGTGGTCGATGCATTCCGCGTCCTCGAGGAGCAGGTCCCAGCCGGTCAGGACGACGACCTTCACGCCTGGCCGGTGCCGCTTGCACGCCTTTGCGACCTGAAGGCCGTTGAGCCCTGGCATGGCGAGATCGGTCAGCACGACGTCGAAGGTGCTCCAGCGAAAGGCCTCACGGCAAAGCCTCGGCCCTGGAGCGCATCGCGCACAAGTTCGCGGAAGTCCCGAGCGTCCTCCGCGAACAACACCCGGAGCCTCGGCCTCGGGTCAGTCACGAAGCCGCCCCGCGGGATGACATGGACTGAACATCAGCGTGGTGATCGGCTCCCGCCGGGCGTTTCCGAAGGGGGGTCGCCCTGCTATCCTTCGCCCGAGGAGACCGTGCATGACGACGAGCCTCGATGACTTGCTGCGCACGCGCGTGGCGCGATACGTGGACCGCACGCCAGACTGGGACGCCTTCGCCGACGCGCGGGTCGAGGGCTATCGGAGAGCGCAGCACCGCTACATCGGCTCAGGAGCCTCGGGCAAGACCGACACGCGCACGATCCCGGCCGAGCACTTCACCCTGAGCGTGATGTTCGTCCCGCCTGGACAGGGGAACGCCGCCCACAGTCACGAGGTGGAGGAAGTGTTCTTCATTCTCGACGGCAAGGTCAAAGTCTTCTTCGAAGACGGCGCGGGCGGCCGGGCCGAGGCGGTGCTCGGTCGCTGGGATTGTGTGTCCGCCCCGGCGAACGTGATCCACGGCTTCGAGAACGTCGGCCTCGAACCGGCGTACTTGCAGGTGATGCTCGGACGCGCCCGGCCCGATCTGATGACCTACGCCGACCCCGCGCTGCAGGCGGGCCGTGACGCCCACCTGGCAGAGCGGAGGTGACGGTCACTTCTCGTACTTGAACGACACGTTGACGCGCGCGCGAAACGCGGTGACCTTGCCCTTCTCGATCGTCACGTCGAGCCGGCTCACCTCGGCCACTCTCAGGTCGCGCAGGCTCTTCGACGCGGTCTGAATCGCGTTCTTGACCGCGTCCTCCCACGACGTCTTGCTCGTTCCGACCAGGTCGGTCACCCGATACACGCTCTCGCCAGCCATGGCCGCCTCCTCGTTGCGGGTTTCGTCCGAACGCTGCCGGAACGCCGCCGTCGACCCGGCGCGCCGTGCCGAGCGATGCGCTCGGCAGCGAGATAGCACAGTCCGATACCGGCCGCAATGCACGGCCGGTGATCGACACGCGCTCAGTAACAGACGATGTGTTCGAGGAGCGTGCAGTGGACGGCGGGCTCTGGCGTCCGCGCGTTCCACATCGCCGAGAACGTGGCGAGGATGACGGAGAGGACGCGGCGATCGGCTTCGCTGTTCCACTTCAGGAGGAAGGGCTCGGTGGATCGGACGAGCTCATCTTGCTGCTCGGGGGTGAGCGCCGTCCACTTCTGAAGACCGAGCGGTGGCAAGGCCCCGACGATCTCCCGGGCGCCTTCCCATGCATCCGAAGACTGCTGAGGCGGCGAGGACGCGCACCCGGTCAGCAACAGCCCGACGACAACGAGCGCGGCGCGTCTTATGGCCGCTTCACTCGCACGCGTTGCCCTTGATAGCCGAGGACGATGCTGTCTTCGTCGATGCGCTCGACGACGACCTTGCCGTCGAGCGATTGGCCCTCGACGAACTTTCGTCCGCTGAGGAAGACCATGCGGTCCCTCGGATCGGCCGCCCACACCAACACTTCGAGCTTGAACTTCGACATCGCGTCGCGGAGCTCGGGGCCGGCGTCGGATCCCGGTTGCGGTTGCGGGGGAGGCGGCGTCACCACGGCCGTGACGGGCGCCGGTTGATTTTGCGGCGCGACGGTGGCCGTGCGGTCTCCGGCCGGACGCTCCGCGGGCTCGGCGAGCGTCCGTTCAGCGGGCCGCGCCGCGACCCCTGGTGGTCGAATCGGCTCGACGGGCCTGGGCTCGACAGCCTTCGGCTCAACGGGCTTCGGTCGCTGAACCGGTGCCGCGGGCCGTGCGGGCGGTGGCATCGGTGTCACCGGAGCGTGCGCCACGATCCCGGGCGCCCGGACCGCAGGCGGCGGCGGTTGAGCGACGGTTCTCGGCGCGGACGGCGGAGCTGTAACAGAGCGGGGCGGCAGGACTGCCGCGGGCGGCGCTTCAGGGGCCATCGGGGCAACCGGTGTCGTGGGCGCTGCCGTGGTCACAGGTGGCGCCGTGCTCGTCGGAGACTGGGAGCCGAAGCGCGGCAGCACCAGGAGCAGCAGGAGCACGAGTCCATTCAACACGAGCGCGGCCGCGGCGATCCATCGCCACGGGATCTGCCGCGGGCGCTCCATGCTGCGCAGCCGCTGACTGGCCGCCGTGACCGGCGTGCCGTCGATGCTGCGACTTTCCTGAGCCTGCTTCAGCGCCTTGAGAATGTAGGACATCAGCGAGCGCTCGAGAGCAAAGGAGCTTCGCGTTCCAGTCGCGCGCCGATCCGGGCAAGCGTCTCCACGCCCGCGATGCCGTCAGCCTCCAGCAGCTCTTTTTGCTGAAAGGCCTGCACCCGCGCCCGCAGCTCGTCGTCGTAGAGGTCGGACTTCGCGGCCGCCTGAGCTCCGTCCAGCGCGTCGAGACGTCGCCGGAGCCACTCCACGTCCGGACCGCGCATCCCCGGGCTCAGCACGCGCTTGACGAACGGTGGCGGTTTCCAGACGAACGCGAACGTGCCGTCCCAGCGCGATTCGACGTCGGACACCGGGACGGTCACGACGCGGTCACCGAACTCGAGCGTCGCCGTCTCGCTGCCGATCGCGGTCACCGCCGCGTAATTGCGCTTGCCCTCGCCGCCGACCAGCTTGATGACGGCCGGCAAGTCGAGGCGCCGGATCACCATCCACGTGCCGCGCATCTCGACGCACTCGAAGCCGGTGCGCGTCGCCACGGTGCAGGGTCGGGTCTCGCTCTCCGGCACCACAACGTGCCATCGCGCGAGCAGGCGGCGGAAGGCCGAGGCCTGGTCCGCCGTCAGCGTCGCATCGGCCAGCACGGCCGCGAGTCGGGGTTTTGCAAGGGGGGTGGCGCCGCGGACCGGCTCGCGAGTCGCCGCGAGGGCGCCTGCCGGTGGGTCGGGCGCAACAGGAGCAGCCTGCGGGGCGGACGCGCCCATTGGCAGGAGGCGCCGCGGAGACAGCCCCCACACGTACGCGGCGGCACCGGCGAGCAGCAACACTCCGGCAGCCACGGCAGCGCTCCGCCACCATATACGGAAGCCGGCCTGGGGACCGAGCGCCTCGCGGGCCGCCCGGCGAATCGTCGCGACGTTGACGCGGGCCTGGCCCTGCGCGTACGCGCCGAGCAGCGCGCGGTCGCACACCACGTTGATGAGCCGCGGGATCCCGCGGGCAGCCCGATGCACCTGCCGCATGGCCGGATCGGAGAAGAGCTTCGCCGCGCATCCGGCAACGCGCAGCCGGTGGAGGATATAGGCGCACGTATCCGCCTCGTTGAACGGCAAGAGGTGATAACGGGCGGTGATCCGCTGCGCGAGCTGACGCAGATCCTTCCGAGCGAGCAGCGTGATGAGCTCGGGCTGGCCGATGAGCACGATCTGGAGGAGCTTCTGCTTCTCCGTCTCGAGATTGGTGAGCAGGCGCAGTTGCTCCAGTGACTCGGCACTGACGTCCTGAGCCTCGTCGACGATCAGGACGGTGCGCCGCCCTTGCTGGTGGGCCGTCAGCAGGTGGCCGTAGAGGGCGTCGACGTACACTTTCCGGCTCGGCGCTTCCGCGGGGTGGGGAACTCCCAGCTCCTCGCACACCGTGGCCAGCAGTTCCTCGGGCGTCAACATTGGATTCAGAACGAGCGCCACGTCGACGTTCGCCGGGATCCGATCGAGGAAGTAGCGGCAGATGGTCGTCTTACCCGTGCCGACCTCGCCCGTGATCTGAACGAACCCCCCGTGCTCCTTCACCCCGTACAGGAGATGGGCAAACGCCTCTTCATGGCGGGGGCTCAGGTACACGAACCGGGGATCCGGTGTCGTCGAAAAGGGCCACTCGGTGAACTGGAAGTACGACAGGTACATCAGGGCCCAGTCGTGGTCCGGGGGAAAGGCTGCAGCGTCACCGTATCACACTAGAGGACATCGCTGGCGAGCGTCAAGTTCTCGCCCGGCACCTACCTTGCTCTATTTCAACAGCATGTTGCGCATCGAGGCTTGCCATGAAAACTCTTAGCATCAGCGTGATCATCGCGATCGCGGCCGGTCTGGTCGCCTCCCACGGCGAGTCCAAGGCCCCGCCCGAGCCCCAAATCGTCGCCGTCGTGGAGAGTTCTGATCCGGCGCCTGCGGAGTCGATGCGAGCCCGGACGTCTCCGCGCCTGGCCCGTCGCCTCGAAGATAGGGAAAAGGATTCACTGGTAGGACTCACGCTGCTGCTTGCCCTGCAGCGCGGTGCACACTCGCGCTAGTTGGCTGACCACCGAGGCCAGCTAAAGGGCGCGATAGTGGTGCCGCGTCCGCTCGAGGAGCGTGTCGGCGATGCTGGGCGACAGATTGCGGACCGCGAACAGAGCCGCTTCCGACGCGGGCATCGACGTGGCGACGGGATAGCGGGTCGTGATGAGTTGTCGGAGCTCCGGTGCGTCCTGGCCGAACGTATCCCCGAGAGCGCGCTCGACAGCCTGATCCAGTCGGTCGTAGTCGTCCACGGGAACCAGGTGGGAGTGGCAGCGGCTGATCTGATGCAGGACGCCGCGATGCGCGTGCACGTCGAACGGGTCGATGCGGTACGCGCAGAGGAGCGAGACGCCCTGATCGGCCAGCACTTCGTTCCACATCTCCTCGAGCTGGACGGTGGCCTCGAGGTTGTGATCCCAGAGCAGGTTCACCATCTCGCCGAAGAGGCGAATGTTCAGGTACCCCGCCGCCCGGATGGTCTCCAGAATCGGCAAGACGGTCGCCAGGAACGCCGCCCGCTCCGGCAGGCCGTCCCTCATGAAGCGGGCGAGACACTGCTCGGCGTCGGCGATGACGAGCTGCCCGCGGCGCACGGCCTTGGGAATCTCGACTCCGGCCGTGTCGAGACGATCGCTGATCACCCGGACATGAGCCGGCGTTCCGATGATGACCGCAGCCCCGCCGTCCCGCAGGCCGGCTCCAAGAAAGTGGGCGACGGCGCGGCCGAGAAACTGCTCATCGGTATAGAGCTGCACGACGTGATCGCGGGGGTGTGGTGTGCGGAGCAAGCGTTCCCACGACTGCGGCGGACTCAACGACGAGGGTGGCGGAGTCATCCCGACTGTGAACAGCCTCCCACCAATCTTTAGACTCTTTGTCTCCCATGCTTCAGCGTCGTGCAAGAGGCAAAAGTTTTCACACTCACTCACCCTCGTCCCACGAACGGCATCTTCGTCGCCATGACGGTCAGGAACTGCACATTGGCGTCGAGAGGAAGACTGGCCATGTAGACGACGGCCTCGGCCACGTGCTTGACGTCCATCGTGGGCTCGACCTCGATGGAGCCGTTCGCCTGCGGCACCCCCCGCTTCATCCGCTCGGTCAACGGCGTCGCGGCATTGCCGATGTCGATCTGGCCGCAGGCGATGTCGTACTTGCGGCCGTCGAGCGAGGTGGACTTGGTCAGCCCGGTGATGGCGTGCTTGGTGGAGGTGTAGGGCGCCGAGAACGGCCGCGGGGCATGCGCCGAGATCGAGCCGTTGTTGATGATGCGGCCGCCCCGCGGCTGCTGGCTCTTCATGATCTTGATCGCTTCCTGCGTGCACAGGAAGGGACCGGTGAGATTCGTGTCGATCACGGTTTTCCACTGTTCGACGGTGAGGTCCTCGAGCGGCACCGGTGGGGCGCCGGTTCCCGCGTTGTTGAAGAGCAGATCGAGCCGGCCAAAGGCTTCCTTCGTGCGGGCGAAGAGCGCCTGGATCAACGCAGGGTCCGTGACGTCGGTGGGCACCACGAGTGACCTGGCGCCCGACGCCTTGCCCTCGGTCGCCGTGCCTTCGAGCGCTTCCTTCCGGCGTCCCGCCAGGGCGACCGCATAGCCTTCTTTCATGAGGGCCAGCGCGACAGCCTTGCCGATTCCGCTCCCTGCTCCCGTGACGATCGCAACCTTCTCCGTCGAGGCCATGAATGAACCCTCCGCCCTTCTCTAGGGCGCTTAGGCTACCACGAGCCGCGGGGCACCGTGTTCATCGAGCGGGACCTGGAATCGCAGGAAATCGGCGTGCTTTTCGAGCACGACGACGCTGACGCCAGCTCGGGCGAGGAGCGGCCCGAGCATCATTCCGGCGGGCCCACCCCCGGCGATGCAGCACTGCACCGGCGCGGTGCTATCATCTGCCCGCAAGGAGGCCGCCTCGATGCGCATCTACACCGACATCAATCTGGCCGACCGAACGATCACCAGGCGGGAGCTGCACGGGGAAGCCGTCGTCAAGGCAGGCCGGTATCTCATCGCCAGGACGCTGCTGGAGCTGGACGCCGCCACCGTGGATCCGCTCGGGCCGCAGAATCCGCTGATCTTCTCGGCCGGACCCTTTGCCGGCACGAGCTTTTCTAACGCCAACCGCACGAGCGTCGGCTGCAAGAGCCCGCTCACCGGCGGCGTGAAGGAGGCCAACGGGGGCGGCACCTTCAGCTACGCGCTCGGCCAGCTCAAGATCGCGGGCTTCACGCTCCGCGGAGCCGCGGCGGACTGGGTGGTTCTGCACTTCAAGAAGGACGGGTCGATCGCCTTCGACGACGCCCGGCCCTATCTCGGTAAGGGCAACTTCGAGGCTGGCCGTCTGCTGCAGGAGAAGTACGGCAAGAAGGTCGCCTACGGGCTGTGCGGCCCCGTCGGCGAGTATCAGGGCTTGATCGCGGGGATCGCGTTCACCGACAAGGACGGGCGGCCGTCGCGACTATCGGCCCGGGGCGGCGTCGGCGCTGTGATGGGATCGAAGAAGGTGAAGGCCATCGTGGTCGACCTCGACAAGATCCCGCCGTTCGACGATCCCAAGAAGGTCAACGCCGCCGTCAAGGATTACTCCAAGATGCTCCTGGCCGACGGCATCATCACGAATTTCTACGCCAAGCTCGGCACCATGGGCATGGCCGACGTCCAGAACTACATGGGCGGCTTGCCGACCCGGAACTTCAGCGCGGGGCAGCTGGCCGACGTGAAGGCGGGGGAGTCGTTCAAGATGGGCGCCGATTACATCGGCCCCCTCAACACGTCCCGTGGCGGGGAGCAGACTCACGCGTGCATGCCTGGCTGCGTCATTCAGTGCAGTAACGTCTATCACGACGCCAGCGGCAAGGAGGTGGTGTCTCCGGTCGAGTACGAGACGCTCGGCCTGCTCGGGTCGAACTGCGGCCTCACCGAACCCGACGACCTCGCCCAGCTCAACTTCGTCGCCAACGATCTCGGCGTGGACACGATCGAGCTCGGCGGCATGATCGGCGTGCTCATGGAGGCCGGTCTCGGCCGCTTCGGCGACGTGAAGTTCATGACGGACGTGCTCGCCGAGATTCGCGCGGGGAGCGACCGCGGCCGACTCTGGGCCCAGGGCACGGCGCGCGTCGGCGATCACTACAAGGTCGGGCGGGTTCCTGTCATCAAGAAGCAGGCGATCAGTGCGTACGACCCCCGAGTCATCGAGGCGACCGGCATCTCGATGATGGCCACGGCTCAGGGCGCGGACCACACGACCGGGAATCTGCCGCGGCTCAAGACGCGAGAGATGGACCTGGAAGCCCTGATCAGTCAGAGCCTCGTGGTACAGACGAACTGTGCGGCCACGGACTCGCTCGGCCTCTGCATCTTCGGCCGTTCGGTCACCGAGCCCAACACGCAGTTCCTCGCCGACGCAATCAATGCCGCGCACGGCACGGCCCTGACGAAGGACTTCTTCGCCGAGCTCGGCCGCGAGACGCTGCGGCTCGAGCGCGAGTTCAACCGCCGGGCCGGCTTCACCCAGAAGGACGACGAGCTGCCTGCGTTCTTCTATTCGGAGCCCGTGCCGCCGACGAACCACGTAGCGCGCTTCCATGCGGCGGACGTGCATTCCATGTACGACCGCCTGCCGACCTGAGCCGGCCCGAGCCTGCGAACACGTCGCGGCCCACGTGGCCGCCGTTACGACGCGTACGCGTAAAGCGGAGTGGCGACCTGGACGAACTCGGTGCGGTTCCGCTCGATCCAGTCGACGCCGCGACGACCATAGCGCAAGTACGGCAAGAGGGCCGGATTCGCCTGCGAAGGACGAAGTGGGCCGCAGCAGGCAACCACGTCGCCGTTACTCGCCGTCACAACACCCCAAAGCTTTCCCGTTCGGCGGTCACGCCAAAACCCCCAGGACGCGTCGGCCATTGTGTGTCTCCTCCATAGAGGGTCATAGGGAAGTGTCCTGTAGTAGCACCGGTCAGCAGGGCAGGACAACGGGAAAAGCGTTTCATAGCGCGGTGACAAGTTCCGTCAGTCCATCAGCTCTGATCCTCGCGTGCCGGGGGGTGATCGCGGTAATATCTGTCAGGCGAATAGGGGATAACCTCCTCACGTCGAAGGCATTAGCGAGGGACAGCCATGAAGAAGACAGCGACGGTTGCTTGCTTGTCGGTCGCGCTGTTGCTGGCCGCCGTGGTGCCGAGCCAGGCCTGGAACCGCTCCTTCCATCACGCTGGAGCTCGCGTGTTCGTCGGGGTGGGACCGGTGTGGTGGGGTCCTCCGTATCCTTATTGGTACTACCCGCCGGCGCCCGTCGTGGTTGCCCCGGCTCCGATCATCGTTCAGCAGTCTCCGCCCGTGTACGTCCAGCAAGAGGTCGCCCCGGCCCCCGCTGCCGCGCCGGCTCCTCCCGCGGCATCGCCGGAATCGTTCTGGTACTACTGCCCGAACGCGAAGGCGTACTACCCGAACGTGCAGTCGTGCAGTGAGCCCTGGGTTCGGGTGGCGCCTCGATGATGATGGTGACGCGGGGCGTAGTCGCTCCCGTCGCCGCGGTGCTCCTGCTGAGTGCGTGCGCGACGATCCCCACCGGCCCGACCGTCATGGTGCTCCCGGGCAACGGCAAGAGCTTCGAACAGTTCCAGGGCGATGACGTCATCTGCAGGCAGTGGGCATTGCAGCAGACGGGAACGACCACGGGCAGCGCGTCGACAGACAGCGCCGTGAGCGGCGCCGCGATTGGAACGCTGGTTGGTGCGGCCGCCGGCGCTGCGCTCGGTGCTGCCGCAGGCAGCCCGGCTACCGGCGCCGCTGCGGGCGCGGGTATCGGTCTTCTGGGTGGGACGGCCGTCGGTGCAGGCCGCGCCGAGGGCGCGAACGCGTCGGTTCAGCAGCGCTACAACGCTGCCTACATGCAGTGCATGTATGCGAAGGGTAACCAGATCCCCGTGGCTCGTGGCTCGGCGCCGTCGTCGTACACGTCGGCTCATCCTGCGCCGCCTCACGGGACGCCTCCACCACCACCGCCGCCGCCGGCTGCTCCGCCCGCCGGCACTCCACCGCCTCCGGCTGGAACGCCACCTCCGCCGCCGTCGGGACCGACGCGCTAGGCGCGCCGGGGCTCACTCGACGGCGAGGCGATAGCCGACGCCGGGTTCCGTCAGCAGATAGCGCGGCCGCGCAGGATCCCCCTCGAGCTTGTGTCGTAGGTGCGCCATGTACACCCGCACGTAGTGGGCCTGTTCGGTGTGGGTCGGGCCCCAGACGTCACGCAGCAGTTGCTGGTGGGTGACGACCTTTCCCGCGTGACGGACGAGCGTGGTGAGCAGCTTGTACTCGATCGGCGTCAAGCGGACCTCGGCGGCTCCCAGCACCACCCGACGCCGCAACAAGTCCACCTGTAGCTCGCCCACCTTGAAGGTCGCGTCGTCGGTCTCGTGGGACGCACGCGCCGTGTGCCGCAGGGCAACCCGGATGCGGGCCAGCAGCTCGCCAGCGCTGAACGGCTTGCCGACATAATCGTCGGCGCCCGCGTCGAGCGCGGCGACCTTGTCCCGCTCCATGCCGCGCGCCGACAACACGATGATCGGCACGTCGCTCCATTCGCGCATCCGCCGGATGACTTCGAGGCCATCGATGTCGGGCAGGCCCAGATCGATGATCACCACGTCGGGCTGGCGCGAGCTGATCTCGACGAGGCCGTCGGCGCCCGTCCCCGCTTCGAAGAGGCGGTAGCCCTGCCCGGTGAGAGTGGCTCTGAGGAAACGTCGGATCTGAGGCTCGTCCTCGACCAGAACGACGACAGGATCAGGCATTGAGCGGAACCGACGCCGGTGGCGTCCCGCTCAGTGGCAGCGTGAAGAGGAAGGCCACGCCGCCTTCGGGCAGGTTCTGGGCCCAGATGCGCCCGCCGTGCGCCTTGACCACGCCGCGACAGATGGCGAGGCCGAGGCCGGCGCCGCGGCCACCCGCGGCGTCTCCCTGGTAGAACTTCTCGAACACCTTTTCTTCTTCGCCGGCCGGCAAGCCAGGGCCGCGGTCGGCGACCTCCACGGTGATCGCCTGATCGGTCGCGGTCGCGATGATCCTGATCGGGCTTCCGGGCGGCGTGTACTTGAGCGCGTTGTCGAGGAGGTTCACGAGAACCTGCTCGACGAGCACGTCGTCGATGGGCACCAGGGGCAGGTCGGGCGGAATGCTGGTCGTGACTCGACGATCGGCCAACCGCTTTCCGAGGCGGGTCAGCGCGGCGCCGATCACCTCCTCGAGCGGATGCCATTCCTTGCGGAGCTGCAGCGCGCCCGACTCGAGCCGCGTCATCTCGAGAAGATTCTGGACGAGACGATTCAGGCGCTCGGCCTCCTCACGCACCGACTCCAGGAGCTCGTGACGCGTCTGGCTGTCGAGACGGGTGCCGCCGTCGAGGATCGTGCTGATCGCCCCCGTGATGGTCGCCAGCGGGGTCCGGAGATCGTGGGAGACCGAGCTCAGCAGCGAGTTGCGAAGACGCTCGGTCTCGATGCGCACCTGGGCGTCCTGAGCTTCGTTAGCCAGATTCGCCCGCTCGATGGCCAGCGCGATCTGGTTCGCGAACGTTTCGAGCTGGTGGAGCTGCTCGGGCGCGTCGAGCGCGTGGGGATTGGCGGGCCGCACGCCGAGCACGCCCACGGGGCCTCGCGAGGCAGCGAGAGGCAAATAGAGCGCGGACGCTCCCGGCAGCGTGCTGGTCCCGAGGCCGGCGAGCTGGCGATGCTCGTAAACCCAGCGGCCGACACCGAGCTCGTTCCCGTCCACTTCGTATTGCCCGCCCGGCCACGCCACCAGACGGTCATCGACTTCGGGCAAGAGCAGGGCGACGCCGCCGTGGAAGACCTCGCTGATGTGCCGGACCACGACGGTCAGGAGCGCATCGACACCGCGCGTGCTCGCCAGCTCTCGACTCATCGCGTAGAGCGCCGCGGTCCTCTGCTCACGCTCGCGCGCAGCGACCGCCTGGGTCCTGACCCGTACGGTGAGGCCGCTGATCACGAGGCCGACGAGGAGCATCACGGTGAACGTGAAGAGGTAGCGGACGTCGGAGACCGCGAAGGTGTAATACGGCGGCACGAAGAAAAAGTCGAACGCGGCCACGCTGAGCACAGAGGCCGCCAGGGAGGGACCGCGCCCCTGGCGCATGGCGACGAGGACGATCCCGAGCAGGTACACCATGACCAGATTCGACAGCTCGGAGAACGGCGACATGAGCCACGCCACGCCGGTGGCCAGCGCCACCGCCACGACGGCGCGAGCGTACGCAATCCAGTCGGTCGGGATCGCGCGCTGACGCACCGGCGTCACGGCCGGGGCGGGCTCGCGCTCGCCACTGATCACATAGACGTCGATGTCACCGCTGCCCTGGACGAGCGCATCGACAATGGAGCCGATGAAGATCCGTTTCCATAATCCTCGCGTGGGCTTGCCGACGATGAGCTTGGTGACGTTGTGGGTGTGGGCATACGCGAGGATCTCCTCGCTCATCCGCTGGCCGCTCAGGGTCATGGTCTGGGCGCCGAGCTGCTCGGCGAGCCGCATCGTCTGGATCACTCCGTCGTGGGCGGCCTGCGGAAGCCGTGTCTGCTGGGGCGTCTCCACGTACGCCGCGATCCACGGCGCGCCGAGGCGGTCGGCCATCCGCTTGGCGGCGCGCACGAGCCGCGCGGACGCGGGACTCGGCCCCAGGCACACGAGCAACCGTTCGCCGGCGGGCCAGGCCTTCTCGATCGCGTGCTCGCGCATGTACACGCGCATCTGCGCGTCGACGCGCTCGGCGGTGCGACGCAAGGCGAGCTCGCGCAGGGCGATGAGGTTGCCCTTGCGGAAGAAGTGACGGAGGGCCTCCTCGGCGAGCTCGGGAACGTAGACCTTGCCCTCCTTGAAGCGCTGCAGGAGGTCGTCGGGCGGAAGGTCGATCAGCTCGACTTCGTCGGCTTCCTCGAGAATCGAGTCGGGTACCGTCTCACGGACGACGACGCCGGTGATCTTGGCGACGACGTCGTTGAGGCTCTCCACGTGCTGGACGTTGACGGTGGTGTACACGTTGATGCTGGCGGCGAGCAGCTCATCGACGTCCTGCCAGCGCTTGGCATGACGCGAGCCCGCGGCGTTGGTGTGGGCGAGCTCGTCGACCAGGATCAACGTCGGCCGGCGAGCGAGGGCGCCGTCGAGGTCGAGGTCGTGGAGCGTCGATCCCCGGTACTCGACCGAGCGACTGGGAAGCACCTCGAGGCCCTGGAGCAGCGCTTCCGTCTCGACCCGGCCATGCGTCTCCACGAAACCAACGACGACGTCCACGCCGTCATCACGCTGTTCACGAGCAGCTTCCAGCATGGCGTACGTTTTGCCGACGCCGGCGGCCGCACCGAAGAACACCTTCAGCTTGCCACGGCGCCGCCGCGCCTCTTCTTCCTGGACCCGCACCAGGAGCGCGTCGGGATCGGGCCGAGCGTCCACGGCCCGTAGTGTAGCCCCCGCCCTGCGCGAAGCGTCAACTCCGCCGCAGGACCTCCGCGCGTACCAGTAAGTGGTCCTCGACTCTGGAGCAGCCAGGAACCGCGCGGGCCATCGTCACCATGTCCTCCGCGCGGACGCCGACGACGTCGCGTCGCATGATCTTCTCGACCTTCGTCACAGGTATCTTTCTCCTTCTCGGCCCGTCAGGCCCGTCGGCCGTTCTCGACGTCGAGCCGAGCCCGGTTGAGACGTCGCCACATCAACATCAGCCCGAACCCGGCGACCACGACCACGCTTTCGAGCGCTGTCCGCAATGCGCCGGGCGGTATCGAGACCTCGATGACGGCGAGCAGGCCCGTCTGGTGCAGAACGATCACATACAGGAGCGACCAGGCCGGCTTCGCATCCCGCCAGTCGTGTTTCACGGCTCTTTCCCCCCTCGCCTCCAGTGAACGGCTGGAGGAGGTCAAGCCGCTGTCAAAGTCTGGCCGTTCGGCGTTAAGGCGAGATCAAGACGGCCGTTGAGGCGTCTTCCCTTTTATGCGTCCTTAATGTCATCGATCGGAGTCTTGACGGCGTCTTAACGGGTACCGGGCACACACTCGGAGTGACAGGACGATGTTGACGGGATCGGAGGGTGCGATGGATTTTCTGTACGTGGGATTGGCCGTGCTCTTCTTCGGGCTGTCGTGGGGCCTCGTCAAGCTCTGTGAGCGCGTGTAGGAGGCCACCATGCCGCTCTTGTACATCGTCGGCGGAATCGTGTCGCTCGGGCTGCTGGTGTACCTGGTGCTCGCGCTCTTGAAGCCGGAGCTCTTCTCGTGACGGGCAAGCCGGACAAGCTGCTCGGCTGGAAGGCCTATGGTGTGGGCGTTGTCCTGTTCAACGTCCTGCTCGCGCTCTTCGTGTACCTCGTCATCAGTCTGGTGCAGTGGGGGTTCTTCCGATGACCGCGAACGCCATGTTCCAGCTCGCCATCTACCTCATCGTCCTGCTCGCATTGGCCAAGCCTCTGGGAGCGTACATGGCCCGGGTCTACGAAGGCCGGCCGTGCGGTCTCAACGGCGTGTTCGGCTGGCTGGAGCGGCTCATCTACAAGCTGTCCGGTGTCCGGCCCGCCGAAGAGATGGGCTGGAAAACGTACGCCGCGACGATGCTCCTGTTCAACCTGGCGGGGCTCCTCGCGGTCTATGGCCTGCAGCGCGTGCAAGGCGTGCTGCCGCTCAACCCCCAGCAATTTGGCGCCGTCTCGCCCGACTCCTCGTTCAACACCGCGGTGAGCTTCGCCACCAACACGAACTGGCAGGGCTATGGCGGCGAGACGACCATGAGCTATCTCACCCAGATGCTCGGCCTCACCGTCCAGAACTTCGTGTCGGCGGCGGCGGGCATGGCCGTGCTCGTGGCGATGATCCGGGGATTCGCGCGGCGATCCAGCGCCACGGTCGGCAACTTCTGGGTGGATCTCACGCGGACCACCCTGTACATCCTCCTGCCGGTGTCCTTCGTTCTCGCGCTGATCCTGGTCTCCCAGGGCGTCGTCCAGACGTTCGGCGCGTACGCGAAGGCCGCCGTCGTGCAGCCGACCTCGTACGACGAGCCGATCACGGACAAGGACGGCAAGCCCGCCCTCGACGAGAAGGGCCAGCCCAAGACGAAGAAGTCGACGCTGACCGAGCAGGTGATCGCTGTCGGCCCGGCCGCCTCGCAGATCGCCATCAAGCAGCTTGGGACGAACGGAGGTGGCTTCTTCAACGTCAACTCCGCCCACCCGTTCGAGAATCCGACGCCGCTCGCGAATTTTCTCGAGCTGCTCGCCATTCTCCAGATCTCTGCGGCGCTCTGCTACACGTTCGGCCTCATGGTGGGAGACACGCGCCAGGGCTGGGCCGTGCTCGCCGCCATGACCGTGATCTTCGTCGGCCTCCTCGCCGTGTGCTTCGTCGCCGAGCAGAACGGCCACGTCTTCGTGAAGCAGGGCGTGGATCACACCGCGAGCGCGCTCCAGGCGGGCGGCAACATGGAGGGTAAGGAGGTTCGGTTCGGCATCGCCAACTCCGCCCTGTGGGCCACCGCGACCACATCGGCGTCGAACGGGTCCGTCAACTCGATGCACGATTCGTTCACCCCGATCGGCGGACTGGTACCGATGTGGCTGATGGAGCTCGGCGAGGTCGTCTATGGTGGCGTAGGGTCGGGGCTCTACGGCATGCTGGTCTTCGCCATCATCGCGGTCTTCGTGGCCGGGCTCATGGTAGGACGCACGCCGGAATACCTGGGCAAGAAGATCGAAGCGTACGAGATGAAGATGTCTTCGCTGATCATCTTGATCCCGCCGGCGGTGGTCCTGATCGGCACGGCCATCGGCGTGTTGGCCCCAGGCGGCAAGGCGGGCGTCGCCAACCCGGGCGCGCACGGCTTCAGCGAGATCCTGTATTCGTTCTCGTCGGCCGGGAACAACAACGGCAGCGCCTTCGCCGGCCTGAGCGCGAACACGCCCTTCTACAACACCGCGCTGGGCTTCGCCATGCTGTTCGCGCGTTACTGGCTGGCGATTCCGACGCTGGCCATCGCTGGCTCGCTGGCCCGGAAGAAGATTGTCCCGAGCGGTCCGGGAACGCTGCCAACCCACACCCCGCTCTTCGTCGGCCTGCTGATCGGCGTGGTGCTTCTGGTCGGCGCGCTGACCTTTGTTCCCGCGTTGGCTCTGGGGCCGATTGTCGAGCATCTCACGCTGATTGCGGCCAAGTGAGGTGATGGAGCCATGGTCACCACGGTGAAGGCGCGGTCGCTCTTCGATCCGACCATCGTCAGACAGGCGATCATCGATTCGTTCCGGAAACTGACTCCCCGGCGCCAGGTCCGGAACCCCGTCATGTTCGTCGTTTACGTGGGGTCCATCCTGACCACGTTGCTGTGGATCCAGGCCGTCACGGGAAAGGGGGAGGCGCCCGCCTGGTTCATCTTCTGGGTGTCGGTCTGGCTCTGGTTCACGGTCCTCTTCGCCAATTTCGCTGAGGCGATGGCCGAGGGGCGGGGCAAAGCGCAGGCGGCCTCGCTGAGGAAAGCGCGCCGGGACCTGCAGGCCAAGCGCCTGGTTCGGCCGCAGCGTGGCGCAAACTTCGAGCTCGTGCCGGCCACGAGCCTCCGCAAGGGTAACGTGGTGCTCGTCGAGGCCGGCGACTTCATCCCCGTGGACGGCGAGGTCATCGAGGGCGTCGCTTCGGTCAACGAGGCTGCCATCACGGGTGAGAGCGCGCCGGTGATCCGGGAGAGTGGCGGCGATCGCAGCTCGGTCACCGGCGGGACCCAGGTGCTGTCCGACTGGCTCGTCGTGAAGGTCACGGCCGATCCTGGCGAGGCCTTCCTCGACCGGATGATCTCGCTGGTGGAAGGCGCCAAGCGGCAGAAGACGCCGAACGAGATCGCGCTCGACATCCTGCTCGCGGCGATGACGATCATCTTCTTGCTCGCGACGGCGACGCTGTTGCCGTTCTCGCTCTTCAGCGTCCAGGCAGCCGGGCAGGGGACGCCCGTGACCGTCACGGTGCTCGTCGCCCTGCTGGTGTGCCTCATCCCCACGACGATCGGCGCGCTGCTGTCGGCCATCGGCATCGCCGGCATGGACCGGATGATCCAGAAGAACGTGATTGCGATGTCCGGCCGGGCGGTGGAGGCTGCTGGCGACGTGGACGTGCTCCTGCTCGACAAGACCGGGACGATCACGCTCGGCAACCGCCAGGCAACCGCGTTCTTTCCCGCTGACGGCGTCGCCGAATCCGCCCTGGCCGACGCCGCCCAGCTGGCGTCACTGGCGGACGAGACCCCCGAAGGGCGCAGCATCGTCGTCCTGGCCAAGGAGAAGTACCAGATTCGCGAGCGCGAGGTCGAGAAGCTCGGCGCCACGTTCGTGGCGTTCACGGCCCAGACGCGGATGAGTGGCGTCAACCTGAACGGCCGCCAGATCCGCAAGGGCGCCGCCGACGCGATCGCCGCTCACGTGGAGCGACTGGGCGGCAGCGTGCCGCTGCAACTCCGCGGCATCGTCGACAGGATCGCCAAGGAGGGCGCGACGCCGCTCGTCGTCTCCGATGGCGCCACTGTCCTCGGGGCCATCCAGCTCAAGGACATCGTCAAGGGAGGCATCCGGGAGCGCTTCGGGGAGCTGCGTCGTATGGGGATCCGGACCATCATGATCACCGGTGACAACCCGTTGACGGCGGCGGCCATCGCCGCCGAGGCGGGCGTCGACGACTTCCTCGCCGAGGCTACTCCCGAGGCCAAGCTCAAATTGATCCGAGATACGCAGGCTCAGGGACGGCTGGTGGCGATGACGGGCGACGGCACCAACGACGCTCCCGCGCTCGCCCAGGCCGACGTGGCCGTCGCGATGAACACCGGGACCCAGGCCGCCAAGGAAGCCGGGAACATGATCGACCTCGACTCCAATCCCACGAAACTGCTCGAGGTCGTCGAGACCGGCAAGCAGATGCTGATGACTCGCGGCGCGCTCACGACGTTCAGCATCGCGAACGACGTGGCGAAATACTTCGCCATCATTCCGGCCGCCTTCGCCACGACCTATCCGGTGCTCGATACCCTCAACATCATGCATCTGGCGACGCCGCAGAGCGCCATCCTGTCCGCCGTCATCTTCAACGCGCTCATCATCATCGCGTTGATCCCGCTGGCGTTGAAGGGCGTGCGCTACCAGGCGATCGGCGCGGCGGCCGTCCTCCGGCGCCACGTCTGGATCTACGGGGTGGGCGGCATCATCATCCCGTTCCCCGGCATCAAGCTGGTCGACATGATCCTCGTCGCGCTCCACCTGGTGTAAGGGGGCTGATCACATGCTTGCTCACGTTCGCGCGGCGATCGTCTCGCTGGTTGTGCTGTCCGCGGTGACGGGAATTGCCTATCCGGCGGTCGTGACCGTCATCGCGCAGGTCGTGTTCCCGCATCAGGCCAACGGAAGTCTCATCGTGAAGGACGGCAAGGTCGTGGGCTCCGCGCTGATCGGCCAGCCGTTCGACGACCCGAAGTACTTCTGGGGACGCCCGTCGGCGACAACTCCGTTCGGATACAACGCGGCATCCTCGTCGGGATCGAACCAGAGCCCGACGAACCCTGACCTGATCAAGGCCGTCCAGTCACGGGTCGACGCGCTTCGCGCCGCCGATCCCGGCAACACCGCGTCCATTCCCGTGGATCTCGTCACGGCCTCGGGCAGCGGCCTCGATCCTCACATCAGCCCGGCGGCCGCCCTCTATCAGGTCCAGCGCGTCGCGAAGGCGCGAAACTTGGAAGTGGCAGCGGTGCGAGAAGTGGTGGAGGCCAACATCGAAGGTCGGTGGCTCGGCGTCCTCGGCGAGCCGCGGGTGAACGTGCTGGCCTTGAACCTGGCCCTCGACGGAAAGGGAGCTCGATGATTCGACTGGGAAGGATTGTCTGCTGCGCCGTTCTGCTGCTCGCGGCGTTGCCTGACTCGGCGTTCGCGCAGAAGTCGGTGGCGGACGTCCTCGGTCGCCCCGCGACACCCGAGGGTCAACTGAAGACGTATCTCGAAGAGCTCATGCTGTTCAGCTACGTCGAGAACAGCTACGTGTGGAATCTCGGCAAGTCCGGGCGTGGGGACGTCAACGAGCTTCGCTTCTACGATCACGACGCCGGCTACACGTTCAACGCCCTCGAATTCAGCGTCAAAAAGGATCCCTCCGAGCGCTACCGTCTCGGTTACGGCGTCGTCCTGACGGCGGGTGTCGACTCGCAGAAGAACCACTCGCTCGGAATCTTTCGTGACCGCGACGACCAGGGCCCGTTCTTCCGGAACACCGAGAAGATCGACCTGCCCGAGGCCTACGCGTCGTATCTCGTTCCGATGGGCAACGGGCTCACCGTGAAGGCGGGAAAGTGGGCCACCCTGATCGGCTACGAGGTGTATGAGAGCCCCAAGAACCTCAACTTCTCGCGGTCCTTCCTCTACACGCTCGGGACGCCCTATACGCACACCGGTCTGCTCGTTACGTACCCGGTCGCCCCATGGTTCAGCGTGACCGCAGGTTTCACCAACGGCTGGGACAACGCGGACAACAACAACGGCTACCTGAGGCCGATCGGGTCGTTCGCCTTCACGCCGAGCGACAAGCTTTCGGCCACCGTAAGCTACCTCTTCGGCCCGGAGCAGAACCGGGATCAGATGCGCGGAAGGGACATCAACAATCGCTGGGTCGTAGACACCACGATCGTGTACACGGGCATCGATCGCGTGACCCTGTCCGTCAACTTCGACTTCGCGGGCGAGGAGAACGACCCGGCGCTCGTCGCCGTGGGGCGTCAGAACGCCAATTCGAGCTGGGGTGGAATTGCCGGCTACGTGGGCTACGACTGGACGAAGGCGCTCCGCACGGTGCTCCGCCTCGAAAACTTTTACGACCCGCAAGGGGTTCGCAGCAGCGAGACGGTTCCGGCCGGCAAGAACGTCAACTTATGGGAAGTGACGGCGACCGCCGAGTACAAGATCTGGCGTGGGTTGGTGGGCCGGGTGGAGTTTCGTCACGACGAGGCCAATCGCAAGGCGTTCAGCCTTCAGGGCAACCCCCCGACGCCGACGTCGAATGCTCAGAACACGATCACGCTGGCCCTGTATTACTCGTTCTTCTAGCGGGCGGGCTCGGCGGGCCGATTGGAGTGCCGCCAGCGCCGCACGGCGATCATCGCCCAGATCGCCTCGACGACACCGAAGGGCCAGGCGCCCTGCAGAAAGCCGTAGACGGATCCCAGCGCACACGCGCCGGCAAAGGCGAGGACGAACCACCGGCTCCGCGGCTCGAGCGCATAGCACACGACCATGGCGGTGACGGCCGACAGCCCGAAGAGAGTGAGCCCATCCATGGCGGCTCGTTAGTATCGCGCTATCTTGTTGGACACGAGTGATGAACGAGTCTGAACGCCTCTCCGAAGCGATCGACCGGCTCGTGAAGGGCACGGCGGACACCCGCGACCGGGTGGCGCTGGACGAGGCCCATCCGGCCGACATCGCCGCCGTCGCCCGGCACCTGCCGTTGACCGAGCAGGTCGCGCTGTTTCGCCTGCTCTCTCAGGAGCGCGCCGGGGAGGTCATCAACCAGCTCGACGACGCCACGCTGCTCGAGCTGGTGCAGGTGCTCGAGGAGGGCGAGGTGTCCCGCATCCTCGACGAGATGCCGCCCGAGCACGCCGCCGACGTGGTCGAGGAGCTGCCCAGCGAGCAGGCAGAAAAGATCCTCGGGCTCATGCAGGAGGACAAGTCCGAGGAGGTCCAGGAGCGCCTCGATTACCCCGAGCATTCGGCCGGGCGACTCATGTCGCCGGATTTCGTCGCCGTCAACGACCACGCCACCGTCGAGCAGGCCATCGAGCACGTGCGGAAGTCGGTTTCGGACGAGCGGGCGTTCGAGCTCTATGTCGTGGACGATCACGCGCATCTCGTCGGTGTCGTCCCCCTCCGCAGGCTCCTCATTGCACATCCCGGCACGCCGGTGACGGCGATCCGGGACGTTAACGTCGTGACCGTGACCCCGCAGATGGACCGGGAGGACGTGGCACGGCTGGTGGCGAAGTACGACGTCGTCGCCGTACCCGTGATCGATGACCAGAACCGCCTGGTCGGAACGATCACGGTCGACGACGTCGTCGATATCGTCGGGCAGGAGGCCTCGGAAGACATCTTCCGCATGGCCGGGTCGGACGCCGCGGAGCTGGAGCGGCGGTCACCCCAACAGATCGCGCTGATGCGCCTGCCGTGGGTGCTGGCCACGCTCGTGATCGAGCTCGGGGCCGGCGTGGTGATCCACTATTTCGACCGCACGCTCGCCCGTGTGATCCTGCTGGCCTCGTTCATGCCCGTCATCCAGGCCATCTCGGGAAATACTGGACTGCAGTCAGTCACGATGGTCGTGCGAGGCCTGGCCACGGGCCAGGTTCAGCTCATCCGCTGGTGGGAGCCGCTGCGGCGGCAGATCCAGACGTCGATCATTCTCGGTGGTGTCTGCGGTCTTCTGGTCGGGGTCATCGGCGCCTTATGGCATTCGCCCGCCTTCGGCTTGATCGTCGGGGTGTCCATGTTCATTTCCGTGAATCTGTCCGGTATCGCGGGGACGACGATCCCGATGCTGTCGAAGCGCCTGGGCTTCGATCCGGCGCTGACGGCCGGGCCGTTCGAGACGGCGCTTCAGGACGTCCTGGGGGTGACGATCTTCCTCTCGCTGGCGACGGCGCTCCTGCACTGGCTCACGTGAGTACGACCTCGCGCTCTGGCTCGGCCACGCGCCCGCCGCTGGCCACGCGCTCGAGCTCCTCGTCGGCGAGGGGAGGCCGCTCGGGCTCCGGGCGGCGGGAGGGGATCACGCGCACGGTGATCTTCTCGGCCGCGCACTCGCACCAGTCCGCGTAGTCGAACGCTGCACGGTTGCCACGTATCCACAGGGCCATGGCCACGAAGGCCGCCAGCGCGATGCCCCCGCGCAGGGCCATTGTCGCCGAGCCCGCCGGACCGAAGGCCTCGATCGACGTCAACGCGCCCGCCATGACGGCCAGGATTCCGTAGAGGCGGCTCCAGCGCACGCGCGGTTCGCGCGGTGCATCCGTCCGCTCCCGGCGCTCGTCGCACATCTCCAGGCGAATCCTCCTGCTCCCAGGCTGACATGACGTGCCTCAAGCCCGCGTCAAGAACACAGGCGGTGGCGTAAAAAATCCGTAAAAATCTTCAGGAGTATCGGTCGAGCGGGTGTCACCGGAGTAGAGTCGACTGACGTGCGGGTCAGCTTTCTCAAGCGCGTGCTCGTCGGTCCTCCGATGCCCTTGGCGCAAGCCCGCCACGAGCGCCTCGGGAAGTCCACCGCGCTGGCCGTCTTTTCGTCGGACGCGCTGTCATCCGTCGCCTATGCGACCGAGGAGATCCTCCTCATCCTCGTGCTCGCGGGCGCCGCCGCCGCGCACCTGGCCAATCCCATCGCGCTGTCGATCGCGGGTCTGCTCATCATCGTGGCGATCTCCTACCAGCAGACGATCCACGCGTACCCGAACGGTGGCGGATCGTACATCGTCGCTCACGACAATCTCGGGACCGTTCCGGGGCTGGTGGCCGCGGCCGCGCTCCTCGTCGATTACGTCCTCACCGTCGCCGTGTCGGTCGCGGCGGGTGTGGCCGCCATCACGTCGGCGCTGCCCTCGGTCCAGAACCACAAGGTCGTGCTCGGCGTCGTCTTCGTGGCCGGCATCGCGCTGGCCAACATTCGCGGCGTGAGGGAATCGGGCCGCATCTTCGCCGTCCCGACCTACTTCTTCATCGTCAGCTTCGGCGTGCTGCTGGCCGGCGGCTTCTACCGCCTACTGACCGGCACGCTCGAGCCGCTCACCGAGCCGCCGCCCGTCGCGCTGGAGGCCCTCACGTGGTTCCTCGTGCTGCGGGCGTTCTCGTCGGGGTGCACGGCCATGACCGGCACCGAGGCGATCTCCAACGGGATTCCGGCCTTTCGCGCGCCCGAGTCGCGGAACGCGGCGATCACGCTGGCGTGGATGGCCGGCATCCTGGCCACGCTCTTCGTCGGCCTGACCGTGCTGGCGTCCGCGCTCCACGTGCTGCCGTCCGACACCGAGACCGTCGTCTCGCAGATCGCACGGCGAGTCTTCGGCTCGGGGCTGCTGTACTACCTCATCCAGGCCGCCACGGCGCTGATCCTCGTGCTGGCCGCCAACACCTCGTTCGCCGACTTTCCACGGCTCTCCTCACTCCTCGCCCGGGACCGCTTCGTCCCCCGCCAGTTCGCCACGCTGGGCGAGCGGCTCGTCTTCTCCAACGGGATCCTCGTCCTGGCCGGCTTCGCCGCGCTGCTGCTGGTCGTCTTTCGCGGCGAGACCCACGCCTTGATCCCGCTCTACGCGGTCGGCGTGTTCATCTCGTTCACGCTGTCGCAGAGCGGCATGGTGCGCTACTGGTGGAGGCGGCGCGGGCCGGGCTGGCGACACCGCCTCGCGATCAACGGCACCGGCGCGCTGGCGACCGGGATCGTCACGCTCGTCATCGCGGCGACGAAGTTCACCCACGGGGCCTGGATCGTCGTGGTCGTCATTCCGCTCCTCGTCGTCACGTTCCTCGCCATGCACCGCCACTACGAGGAGGTGGCCGAGGCGCTCACGCTCGAAGGCCTGGAAGGCCCACCGGAGTTCCAGCACACAGTCCTGGTGCTCGTCGGCGACGTGCATCGCGGCGTCGTCCGCGCGGTGCAGTACGCGCGGACGCTGGCCCCGAACGCCACCGTGCGCGCCGTCTACGTCGAGACCGACCCGGGCCGCACGGCGAAGCTCGAGGAGAAGTGGGGGGCCTGGGGGCTCGGAGTGCCCCTCGTCGTGTTGACCTCGCCGTACCGGTCGCTGCTTCGCCCCTTGCTCGACTACATCGACCACATCCAGGCGCGGGGCGACGACCAGATGGTGACCATCGTCGTGCCGGAGTTCCTCCCGCGACGGTGGTGGCAGCACGTCCTGCACAATCAGACCGCGTTGCTGGTGAAGGGCGCGTTGCTCTTCCGCAAGAACACCGTCGTCGCCGACGTTCCGTACCTGCTCAAGCGCTGATCGGATTCCGCCCGCTCCCGCAAATCGCTCAGGAGATTCTCCGCGTCGGCCCACCACGTTCTCCCGTGCGACCGGTCGCGAGTCGCGGCGCCGACGTCTAAGTCCGCGGCATCACAGGGCCGCGGCTCTGGCATGTCGCGTGCTCAGTTTCCCGTCCCGAGTGACCAGGTTGGTCGCTCGAGAGGGAGCGAGGATGGACGCGCTGCTCGCTGTCGTCTTCCTGATCGGTCTTCCCGTGTGGCTCGTCGTCGAGCAGATCCTTGCGCTCATACGCTCGCCCCTGCCGGCGGTTCGTCCGCGTCACGAGCACCTGGCCAGCAGTCGCCCCGCCGTGCCCTACGCCTACGCCGAGAACGAGCTCGCTGTGACGACCATCGACGCCGCTCGCGTCAGCAACCGCTGATGCCGGCGCCTCGGGGGAAAACACCATGACGAAGCGCACACTCACGCAAGCACTGGACGAGCGGGGAATCGCGGCCGTGATGTCGCTCATCGTGATCGTCGGCCTCAGCCTGCTCGTCAGCACGTTTCTGGCGGTCAGCGCCTTCGAGCCCCGGATCTCGCAAAACCTGGCCGACTCCACCCAGGCGCGCTACGCCGCCGATGCCGGGATCGAGTGGGCCTTCGATCAGCTCGTCGCCACGACCTCGTGGAACACCTTGCTGACCGGCGCGGCTGGCTGCTCGACCGGAGTCACACCGGCCGGCTGGACCAACGTGACCGTGCCCAACCTGGCGGGGTCCTTCACCGTCAGTCTCAGGAATGACTGCAGCGTCGGGGACGATGCCATCACCGGCGTCACCGTCGACAACGTGACCGGGACGGCGACCAACGATACCAACGGCATCCTCATCGTCAGCGCCACCGGCAGCTACCAGGGAGCGCAGAAGCGGATCCAGGTGGTCCTCCGTCGCGATCTGACGACGAGCGCTCCCGACTTCCCGGCGGCCGTCAACGAGCCCGGGGTGCAGTCGGACACCTTCATCGCGTGCAATGGCAATGGCGCCTGCGCCAACTTCGCGATCGATGGGCGCGACTATTCCTGCAGCACCTGCACCTCGGACGCGGCCTGGTACACCAGCGCGAACTGGTCGGCCAGCTCGGCGGCTCCGCAGAAGCTGGGCATCGCCACGCAACCGGGCGTCCAGGCGAACAAGTCACCAACGACGTACGAGCAGAACGTCGAAAGCGCGTTCACGTCGGGCACGTCGGGTCAGGTGACCGAGAAACAAGGCAAGGTGGCGGGTCGTGATCAGGGCACGGGCGTGCTGGCGACGGGCCTGACCGCGATCGCCTCGTCGACGACCCTGACACCGACGACGATGCAGACCTTCCTGGCCACGCTCACCGCCAATCCCAAGACACAGATCTTGCAGTCCACGATGGCCTGCCCGCTGCAGATCACCGGCGGCAGCGGATCCCCCACCTCGACGCCGACGCTGACCAACGGCTGCGGCCTGAGTCAGACGCTCAACCTGGGAACGCCAAGCAACCCGCAGCTCGTGTACTTCCGAGGCGAGCTCGACACCAGCTCGAACTTCACCGGCCTCGCCGTCAACGGCCAGATCCAGGGTGCCGGCATCCTCGTCGTCGAGGACGGAGATTTGAAGAATTACGGCGCCGTGAACTGGCAGGGCGCGATCCTCATCACCGGCCGCTACGTGGGCTCGGGATTCATGAACGGCAGCACGACCAGCATCAACGGCGCGTTCGTGAGCAACGAGACCGTTTGGAACGAGGCGAACGGGTATTACGAGGTCTACCTCGGGACGCAAACCGGCTCGGCCACGTTCCACTACAGCAAGCAGGCGCTCGACATGATGAAGACGATCCGATCCTTCCACACGGTGTACGGCTGGCGAAACTTCTAGACGAGCGAGCTGGAACACCGCAGGCATTCTCAACCGCACGCGCGAAAGCGTCCGCGAAAGGCGACTTCTGCTGGCCATGGGGGCCGTACATGTCGCTCACGAAGGTCTCCAGGCCTCCGCGGCACCGGCCGCCGAGCTAGTCTCTTTTGACCCGGCCGAAATCTGGCCACTGACAATTCCAGGGAGAATTGCCGCGTGTTGTGCCAGCTTGGCTCGCTCGTCGTCGCGAAACGCGGTACTGCGCGAGCGGGAAGGGGAGCCGTAACAAACCGATGATGCGAGAGTTTCC
>Ga0209157_1000300_pt1 | contig 43150 bp, 43 predicted proteins | sample GraSoiAngelo_135_FD_185892 | JGI IMG/M metagenome (GOLD analysis project Ga0209157, IMG submission 185892) | Grasslands soil microbial communities from the Angelo Coastal Reserve, California, USA - 14_0929_05_40cm (SPAdes) (version 2) | ecosystem: Environmental > Terrestrial > Soil > Grasslands ...
GGAGCTCCGCGTACTCGACGTCGATGAGCGCGAGCGCCGCCTCGGCGAGCTCGGGCGTCTCGGCGGCGACCGCGGCCACCTCGTCGCGGACCGAGCGCACCTTGCCTCGCTTGAGCGCGGTCTGGTCCTTGGCGACGCCGAACGGACGCGGCTCGACGTCGTCCCCGGTCAGCACGGCCAGGACGCCCGGGAGCGCGCTCGCGCGGCGCGTGTCGACCCGGACGAGGCGCGCGTGCGGGTGCCGCGATCTGAGGATCTTGCCGTGGGCCAGGCGCGGCAGGACGAGGTCGTGGAGGTAGCGCGTCCGGCCGGTGACCTTCTCCGCGCCGTCCCGCTTCGGAACCGTCGTGCCGATGACGTCGAAGGAGCGCGTCATGCTCGCGTCAGAACTTCACGGGCTCCTTGTGCTCCCCGAAGACGTCCTTCAGGGCGCGCGCGACCTCGCCGAGCGTCGCGTACGCCTTCACCGCCTCCACGATCGGGTCCATGAGATTGCCCGTGGCGCGCGCTTCGTCTCGGAGGCGCGCGAGCGCGCGCGCCACGGCGCCCCCGTCGCGGTCCCGGCGAATCCTTTCGAGCCGTGCGATCTGGGCGGCGGCGACCTTCGGGTCGAAGGCGTACAGCTCGACCTCGCGGTCGGCCGCGGCGGGCGTGTCGCCGACGTAGCAGTTGGCGCCGACCTTCGGGATCTCACCGGAGGCGAGCTTCTGCTCGAAGCGGTAGGCCTGGCGCGCGACCTCGGCCTGGAGGGCGCCGCTCTTCACGGCCTCGACGATGCCGCCCATCCGCTCGACCCGGGCCATCTCCTCGAGGATCTCCGTCTCCATGGCGCTCGTCAGCGCCTCGACATAGTACGAGCCCCCGAGCGGGTCCACCGTGTCTGCGGCGCCCGACTCCTCGGCGCAGATCTGCATGGTGCGGAGCGCGATGAGCTGCGCCTTCGCCGACGGGATCGTGTACGCCTCGTCGTAGGTCGGCAGGGCCATCGTCTGCGCGCCGGCCAACGCCGCGGCGAGAGCGATGTACGCGCCCCGGACGATGTTGTTCTCGGGCTCCTGGACCACGAACGCCGAGCCGCCGCCCCCGATCAGCGTCCGAAACATCCACGACTTCGGATTCGTCGCGCCGAACCGCTCGCGCAGCATGCGCGCGTACAGGCGCCGGCCCGCGCGAAATTTCGCGACCTCCTCGAAGATCTTCCCCCACGCCGTGAAGTTGAACGAGATCCGCGGCGCGAAGTCGTCGACGGAGATCCCGCGCGCGAGCATACGCTCGACGTACGCGGCCGCGATCAACAGCCCGTACGCCATCTCCTGCGCCGTCGTGCAGCCCGCCTCGCGGATGTGGTAGCCGCACACCGAGACCGGATTCGAGCGCGGATAACGCTTCGCCGAGAACTCGATGAGGTCGGCCACGAGCCGCAGGGACGGCTCGACGGGGTAGATCCACGTGCCGCGCGCAACGAACTCCTTGAGGATGTCGTTCTGGGGTGTCGTGACGACCCGGTCGGCCGCCGCGCCCTGCTTCTCGGCGACGACGTAGTACATGGCCGTGATCGGCGCCGCCATCCCGTTGATCGTGAGGGAGACACTGACGCGGTCGAGCGGAATGCCGGTGAACGCGTCCTCCATGTCGGCCAGCGTGTCGATCGCCATCCCGACCCTGCCCACCTCGCCCTCGGCGCGGGGGTCGTCGGAGTCGAGACCCAACTGAGTGGGCAGGTCGAAGGCGACGTTCAGGGCGTCCTGTCCGTGCGCCATCAAGTACTTGAATCGGCGATTCGTCTCCTTCGGTGTGCCGAAGCCGACGTACTGGCGCATCGTCCAGAGCCGCTCGCGGTACATCGTCGGGTGGATGCCGCGCGTGAACGGGTACTCGCCGGGGCGGCCGACGTCGCGCTCGACGTCGACGTCGGCCAGATCCTCGGGCCCATAGAGGGGCTTGATCGGAAAGCCCGCGTGCGTTCGTAGCTCCTTCATCTCTCTCTCGCCTCCTTCGTGAACGCGGCGACGATGTCCGACAGCGGTGTGCCCATGGGGAACACGCGCGCGACGCCGAGCTTCCGGAGTTCCTCCACGTCGCGCGGCGGGATGATGCCGCCCACGACGACCTTGATCTCCGCGGCGCCGTGCGCCCGCAGCCCCTCGAGCACACGGCGCGAGAGGAGCACGTGGGCACCCGAGAGCACCGAGAGCCCGACCACGTCCACGTCCTCCTGGATCGCCGCCTGTACGATCTCGTCCGGCGTCCGCTTGAGCCCCGAGTAGACGACCTCGACCCCTGCGTCGCGGAGCGCCTGCGCTACGACCTTCGCTCCGCGGTCGTGACCGTCGAGCCCCGGCTTGGCGATCAGGACCCTCACTGTAGCGAAGTCCGCGAGGCCGGCGCCATCGGTGGGTGGCCTGAGGCCAGGCGCGACCCGGCTCCGGTTCCCATGTCGTGTCTCATTCCAACAAGGTCCGCGAGGCCGGCGCCATCGGTGGGTGGCACGGAAGCTCGAGGATGCGGCCCCGCACGCGCCCATCCTCGACGGTGAGTCGTCCCACTGCCACGGGAAGCTTGAAGCGGCGGGGGCCGGCGCTTCCCGGATTGAAAAACAGCACACCGTCCCGCTCCTCCTGCTGCGGCTGGTGACTGTGACCGGAAATGACCGCGCCGAATCCCGCCGTGCGCGGGTCAAGACCCAACTCCTTCACGTCGTGCAGCACGTACAGGAGCACGCCCCCGATCTCGAGAACCTGAGTGGAAGGGAGCTTCTCCGCCCACCCGCCGCGATCGTTGTTGCCACGAACGGCCGTCACCGGCGCGATCGCGCCGAGCCGCTCCAGCACGTCCGGCGTGCCGATGTCCCCGGCGTGGACGATCGCGTCGACGCCCCGGAGCGCCACGACCGCCTCCGGTCTCAGTCGCCCGTGAGTGTCGGAGATGACGCCCACCGATCTCGCGCGCGAGCCGGTCATGCCGGGGTGAACGCCGGCAGCCATCGGGCGTTGCCCTGGGGGTCGTCGGCGACGCGAAGCGGCGCCAGCCGGACGCGCTGGCCGATCCTGAGCGCCGCCGGGTCGGCGTCGACGAGGGCCGTGAAGACCCGATGGGTGTCGACCTTCACGATCGCAAAGACGCGCGGCCCCTCGAAGCCCGCGGGGAGCCCCGCCTCCTGCAGCGTGAAGGCGTGGAGCGTTCCCTCGCCCGGGAGGTCCACCCATTCCAACCGGTCCGATGCGCACTCGCCGCAGAAGCCGCGGGGCGGCCACGCCGTCGTGCGGCAGTCGCGGCAGCGGGTGGTCATGAGCCGCCCCGACGCCAGGCGCGTGTAGAACTCGTGAAGCTTCGTGTGGTCCGCCGACTCCAGCGGGAACGGGTCGACCGCGCGGAAATAGGTCACGCGCCGACCACCGGCCACTTCGACTCGATGGGGAGTCCCGCGCGCGCGATCTGTCGCCGGGCGAGCTCCTCCACACGTGCGTAGAGCGCCTGCTCGTCGAGCGTCGTGAGCCGCCCCTCGTCGAGGACGATCCGCCCGTCGATCAGCACGGTCCGCACACTCGCGCCCGTCGCCGCGTAGACGAGGTTGTTCAACGGATTGAGGAGCGGGCGCCACTCGGGAGTGTCCAGGTCGTAGAGCACCAGGTCGGCGCGCTTGCCCTGCTCGATCGAGCCGATCTCCCGCTCCAGCAAGAGCGCCTCGGCGCCGTGGAGCGTCGCCATCTCGAGGACGCGCTCGGGGCCCATCACACCCACGTCGAGGCGCGCGTCCTTGGAGATCGTGGCGGTGAGGTACATGAGCCGCAGCATGTCGAAGTGGTTCGAGCCGTTCCCGCTGTCGCCCCCGAGTGACACCGAGACGCCGGCGTCGAGCATCTCGGGGAACCGGCCGTGGGCGACGAGCCCCTTCGTGTGCTTGAGCGCCGCCGACGGGCAGTGAGAGACCTTCACGCCACGCGTCGCGAGCAGACGTACGTCCGCGTCGTCGACATAGACCATGTGAGCGAGCTTCGTGTTCGGCCCGAGGACGCCGAGCGCGTCCAGCTCGACGAGCGGGATCCGGTCCGCGGTCTTTCGCGACGGGTGGGCCGCGAAGTGCATCATCCCCCACCCCACGCCGTAGCGGTCGGCGAGGGCCTTCGCCGCCCGCATCAGCTCCGCGGAGCACGTCCCGAAGCCGAGCAGGAGCGGCCAGGCACCGATCCGCCCCTTCGCCCGGCCGTGGACCGCGGCGAGCATCTCCTCGTTCGCGCGGAGCGCGTCGGCCGTGGTCTGGCGCATCCGTCCGGGTCCGCCGGCGAGGTCCCACGACCAGCGCCCGAGGATGGCGCGCATCCCGATCGCCTCGACCGCGTCGGCGACCGCCGCGACGTCGAAGAGCGTGCCCGCCTCACAGAAGGTCGTCGTCCCCGTGCGGATCATCTCGACGCACGCGAGCTGCGCGGAGACCTGCTCCTCCTCCGGGGTCATGACCGCGTAGAGCGGGATGAGCCAGTCGGAGAGGTAGCGGTCCACCGGGATGTCGTCGAGGAGGAGGCCGCGATTCAAGTGCTCCGAGAGGTGGACGTGCGTGTCGACGAAGCCGGGGAGCACGAGGCGTCGGCGACCGTCGATCACCCGGTCGGGCGCGCGCGGCGGCCGCACGTCGACGGCGCGGCCGACGTCCACGATGTCCCGGCCGTCCACGAGCACGGCGCCGTCGCGCAGGATGCGCCGCTCGCGGTCCACGGTGACGACGGTCGCGTGCTCGATGAGGATCACTGGTACGCAGCGTCCTCTCGCACCCGCCTGAGCTGCCGGAGGAGCGCACGGACCTTGGCGGTCTCGAACGTCTCGCGCCGGTCGCCCGCGTAGTCGAAGAACCCGCGCCCCGTCTTCGGGCCGAGCTCTCGCCGCGCGATCTTCTCCTCGACCAGGCGCGCCGGCTTGAAGCGGTCGTCACCGAGCGCGTCGGCGAGGAAGCGGCTCGCACGGTGGAGGATGTCCACGCCGCCCCAGTCGATGAACTCGAAGATCCCGACCTGCGCGTAACGGAAGCCCATCCCCGCCCTGAACGCCCGGTCCACGTCCTCAGGCGACGCGACGCCCTCCTCGACGAGGCGGACCGCCTCGTTCATGAGCAACGCCTGTAGCCGCGGCCCGATGAACCCCGGCGAGTCGGCGCACCGCACGGGGACCTTCCCGAGCGCCTCGAGGACCTCGATGGCGCGGTCGACGACGGCGGCCGCGGTCGCCTGGCCGGCGACGACCTCCACGAGCGGGACGATGTGGGCGGGGTTGAGCCAGTGCGCGACGAGGAAGCGCTCCGGACGCTCTACCGCGTCGGCGAGGTGCCTGGGCGCGATCGTCGAGCTTGTCGAGGCGATGATCGCCCCGGCGCCGACGCGGGTCGAGAGGCGCCCCAGCACCTCGCGCTTGAGGTCGAGCAGCTCCGGCAGCGCCTCCTGCACGAAAGCGCACGCGTCGAGGCCGTCGAGCCCCGTGCGGTCCTCGATCCGGTCGAGCGCCGACGCGACGTCGCCGCCCGCGATCACACCCTCCTCGGTCATGAGCCGGAGGTCGCGGGTGATCTCGCGCCGCGCGTCGGCGAAGACGGCGCGCCGCTCCTCGGGCGTGCGGGCCTTGACGTCGACGAGGAGGACACGGCGCCCGCCCAAGGCGAAGGCGAGCGCGATCTGGCGCCCGATCCTCCCGGGGCCGAGAACGGCGACTGTATTCATAGACTCGCCTCGCCGACGGCTGCGGCTCGTACGACCACGCTCATAGACTCGCCTCGCCGACGGCTGCGGCTCGTACGACCACGTTCATAGACTCGCCTCGCCGACGGCTGCGGCTCGTACGACCACGTTCATAGACTCGCCTCGCCGGCGGCTGCGGCTCGTACGACCACGTTCATAGACTCGCCTCGCCGGCGGCTGCGGCTCGTACGACCACGTTCATAGACTCGCCTCGCCGACGGCTGCGGCTCGTACGACCACGTTCACGCCGGTTCGCGCCCGTAAATCATCACGACGTGCTCGCCCATCCCGCTGTTGTTGTGCGTGAGCCCGATCGCCGCGCCGGGCACCTGGCGGGCACCGGCCTCGTCGCGGAGCTGGACGAAGACCTCCGCCGCCTGGGCGACGCCGGTGGCGCCGAGCGGGTGACCGCATCCGATCAGCCCGCCGCGCGGGTTCACGACCACGTCGCCGCCGTAGTCGCCGCGCCCCGCAGCGACGAACGCGCCCGCCTCGCCCTTGCCGCAGAAGCCGAGCTCCTCGCACGCAATGAGCTCCGCGATCGCGAAGCAGTCGTGTACCTCGGCGAGGTCGACCTCGCGCGGCGCGATGCCGGCCATCCCGTACGCGGCCTGCGCCGCACGCCTGAGCGCGGGCCACTGGGCGTAGTCCTCGTGGAGCGAGGTGAGCTGGAAGCCGTCCAGCGCCTGGCCCGTCCCTCGGATCCAGACCGGCTTGTCGGTCAGCCCGCGCGCCCGCTCCTCGCTCGCGAGGATCACCGCCGCGGCGCCGTCGGTGATCGGCGAGCACATGAACAGGCGCAAGGGCGTCGCGATCATCCGCGAGCCGAGCACCTGGTCGAGCGTGGCGCCCTTGTTGAAGTGGGCGTTCGGGTTCTTGGCGGCATGGGTATGGTTTTTCACGCCGACCATCGCGAGCTGCTCCTCGGTCGTCCCGTACGCGGCCATGTGGCGCTGGGCCGCGAGCGCGAAACAGGGCGGCGCCGTGAGCCCGAAGGCCGCCTCCCACTCGCGGTCCACCCCGGTGCCCATGTTGAGGATCGCCTCCTCGCCCGTCGGCGCGTTGAGCTTCTCGACGCCGAGCACCATGACGAGGTCGGCGAGCCCCGCGGCGATGAAGGCGTACGCGTAGCGGATCGCGACGGTGCCCGAGGCGCACATGTGCTCGGTCCGCGCGCTGAGCGCGCTCGGCTTGATTCCGAGCGCCTCGGCGGCGAGCGAGGAAATATGGGACTGGAAGGCCGTGCGCTCCGGCATCACGGAGCCGACGACGAGACCCTCGACGTCCTTCGGCTTCACCGCAGGGATCGAGTCGAAGCACGCCTTGCCCGCCTCCCAGATGAGGTCGCGGTAGCTCGCCCGGCGCACGCCGAACTTCGAGACCCCCGCGCCGACCAGCGCGACTCGTCTCATCTCATCCTCCCACATCCGCCGGCGTTTGCCCCTCGTGGTTCCCGGTCTGTGGATCCGCGCCCGCCGCGAGCAGCAGCCGCACGACCTCGGCGTCGCCGCCGAGCGCAGCCTCGTGCAGTGGCGTGTGTCCGCCGCTCTGCCGCGCGTTCACGCGCGCGCCCGCGTCGAGCAGGCGACGCATGAGCGCGGCGCCAGCGCGACCGGCTGCGGCCGCGTGCAGCGGCGCGTTGGCGTGGCCGTTGCGCGACGTCGCGTTCACGTCGACGCCACGCGCCAGCAACACGTCCACCATCGCCGTGTGGCGGAAGTGACCCGCGAGGTGCAGCGGCGTCCAGCCATCCGGCGCGTGCGCGGTCACGAGCGTCGGGTCGGCGTCGAGCAGCGCGCGCACGCGGTCGACGTCGCCCGCCGCGGCGGCCTCGAACACGTCGAGCGTGGCGCCCCGTGCGCGCAGGAGCGTCAGGACGTCGGGCGCCCGGTGGTAGATGGCGAGCAAGACCGGGGTTTCACCCGACACGGTGCGCGCGGTCACCAGGCTCGGGTCACGGTCGAGGGCGGCCGCCGCCGCCGCTCGATCCCGACCCCTGACCGCCGCCAGCAGTTCGTCCACCGGGCGCGTCACGGGCGCCTCCGCATGAGGACGCTCTCCTCGTAGCCGCACACGGTGTCGCCCCGCTGGTTCTTCACGACCGCACTCAAGATCACGACGCCACGGTCGGGCCTGGACGTCTCGCGGCACGCCGTGACGGTCATCTCGGTGTGCACGGTGTCGCCGAACTTGACGGGCGCGGTGAAGCGGACCCGGTCGAGCCCGAGGAGCGCGAGCGTCGTCCCCTCGAACCAGCCCGCGAGGTTCTGCGCGCCGTTGGAGACCGCGAGCGTGAGGATGCCGTGGGCGACGCGCGCGCCAAACGGCGTCGTCGTCGCGTACTCCTCGTCCGTGTGGAGCGGGTTGAAGTCGCCCGTGAGCCCGGCGAAGCGCGAGACGTCGCCGCCGTCCACCGTGCGCCGTCCGGTCACGAGCACCTCGCCGACCTCGAAATCCTCCCAGTAGCGTCCGCGTGGTCGCGGCGTCCCTCCCCGTGTCGTCGTCATCACGCGAACGCCTGACCACGGTCCCAGTCGAGGTCGCGGTCGATCACGACGCGCAGGATCTCCGAGGTCCCGCCACCGGGCAAGAGGAAGCGCGCGTCACGGAAGTAGCGCTGGATCGGGTACTCCATCGCGAGTCCGTACGAGGCGAAGATGCGCGCCGCCTCGTCCGTGACGCGCACCGCCATCTCCGACGCGAAGAGCTTCACCATCGCCGCCTCACGGGTGATCGCGCGTCCGGCGTCGAGCCGGGCCGCGGCCTGGTAGGTCATGAGCGTCGCCGCGTGCAGCCGGGTGAGCATGTCGGCGAGCTTGAAGCCGATCGCCTGGTGCTCGACGATCGGCTTCCCGAACGCGACCCGCTCCCGGGCGTAGGCGAGCGCGGCCGTGTACGCGGCGCGCGCGATCCCGACGGAGATCGCCGCGGTCATCACCCGGATCTCCGAGAGGACGGACCCGATCTTCTCGACACCACCCGTTTCACCACCGAGGAGATACTCGGGAGGAACTTCCACGTCGTCGAGCCGGATCTCCCCCGTCACGGAACCACGCACCGCCATCTTGTCGATCGACTTCCCGAGCGCGATCCCGCGCATCGCCGAGCGGTCCAGGAGGAAGAGCGCGATGTTCTTCATGCCGCGCTCGGCAGAGGTCTTCGCCGCGACCGTCAGGACGTCGGCCACCGGCGCGTTGGTCACCCAGGTCTTGCCCCCGCGGAGCACCCAGCGGTCGCCGCGCCGCTCGGCGCGCGTGGTGATGTTGGCGACGTCGGAGCCGGCGCCGGGCTCGGTGAGCGCGAAGGTCGCGACCAGGTCGCCCCGGAGCGCGGGCACGAGGTACTTCCGGCGGAGCCCTTCGGTGCCGTATTTGTAGATGAAGTAGGTCCCCATCAGCGACTGCATGGCCACCGTCGCGGCCACCGAGAGCGAGCCCCGGGCGAGTTCCTCGGCGAAGAGACAATAGGTGACCATGTCCGCGTCGGCGCCGCCGTACGCCGCCGGGTAGCGGAGACCGAGATAGCCGAGCTCGCCGAGGCGCTTGAACAGCGTCCACGGGAACTCCGCGCGCTCGTCGATCGCCTCTGCGGCCGGCACCACCTCGGCGTCGACGAGCCGCGCGACCGCCTTGCGAAATTCTTCTTGCTCTGGCGTGAAGGCGATCATGGTACCGGGGGCCGCGGGGCCGCCACACTCCGTGGGTGGCCTGAGACAAGGCGCGACCCGGTTCCGTTCCGTACCGGGGGCCGCGGGGCCGCCACACTCCGTGGGTGGCCGTCGGACCGACCGCCCTTCGAGCGCGGGCTTCGCCCGCGCCACCGATCCTGGGGGAGGCTCGGAGGGGGCCGTCGAGGCCCCCTCCGATGAGGTGGGTGGCCTGAGACAAGGCGCGACCCGGTTCCGTTCCGCACGCCGCGTTTCATTCCACCGGGCGCGGCACTCATGACGTCTTCCGCTCCGCTCTCATCGCGCCGCGGAGCTCGCGCGTGGCGTGCTCGTCCACACGAAGGTCGACCCCCGTCCCCGTGATCACGACGCCGTAGTCCGCGCGCGCCGCCGCGATCGAGACGTAATCGTCCAGGACGTCCTCGAGCACGCGCCGGGGGTCGCGCTCGAGCGGGTCACCGTAGCCCCCGGCGCCGGGCTGCTGGAACGAGATGACGTCACCGAACGCGAACTCGCGAGAGGCCTTCCCGTGGACGAGCTGTTCGTCCGGGCCGGGATTGATCACCGTTCGGCCGAGCGTTCCCGGCCGGCCACCGAACAGGCCGTATGGCGCGAACGTCTGCCGGTCGGCGAGATTCGTGAGCTTGCCGTCGTCGGCGAGGAAGCGCATGTCGCGGCGTATGCCGCAGCCGCCCCGGAACTTCCCCGCGCCGGCGGAGTCACGGAGCAGCTCGAAGCGCTCGACGATGATCGGCAGGTTCGCCTCCTGCGCCTCGACGGGGATGTTCGAGGCGTTGAACGCCCACGCCATCGCCTCGCACCCGTCCCGCGTCGCGCGCGCGCCCGTGCCCGAGAGCACCAGCTCGTACGCGACGAAGCGGCGCCGACGCGCGCGGTCCGAGCCGCCGAAGGTCGGATTCGCCATGTGCGACGCGGCCGCCGCCACTCGGTCGGGCACCGCCCGCGCGAGCGCGCCGATCACCGACTCGAACGTGCGGTAGCAGATGATCGCGCGCGGCCCCCCGCCCGCCGGCGGCCGCGGGTTGAGGAACGACCCCTCGGGCGCCGTCACGGTGATGGGGCGCAGCGCGCCGTCGTTCATCGGGCCGAACGGGTCGGTCAGGCACTTGACCGCGGCATACGAGTAGGAGCGCGTATAGTTGATGTAGGAGTTCATGCCCGACGCGGTCTGCGGGCTCGAGCCCCCATAGTCGATCACGATGCCGTCGCCCGCGACCGTCACCGCGACGGCCACGCGGAGCGGCGCGGTCCCCGGCCCCGAGTCGTCCATGAAGTCCTCGAACGTGTAGACGCCGTCCGGGACGGCCCGGATCGCGGCGCGCATGTTCGCCTCGGTCCGCTCGATGATCTCGTCCATCGCGCGGACGAGCACGTCGCGGCCGTAGCGCGCGCCGAGCTCTTGGAGTCTCAGCTCCCCGACGCGCAACGCGCTCCGCTGGGCGCGCAGGTCACCGAGGACCTTCTCGGGCGTGCGCGTGTTCGCGGCGATGATCCCGACGATCCCAGCGTCCTCCTCGTACGCCCTCCACACCTTGGTCGGCGGGATACGGAGCCCTTCCTGGAAGTAGTCGAAGATGCCCTCGACGCCCTGGCTGCCGGGGCGCTGGCCGCCGACGTCGGTGTGGTGGAGGATGTTCACCGCGAAACCGACCAGCTGACCCTCGTGGAACGCGGGCTGCGTGACGAAGAAGTCCGGCAGGTGCCCCGAGCCGAGCAGCGGATCGTTCATGAGAATGGCATCGCCCGGACGCAGCGACTCGACGGGGTGCGCGGCGAGTGCGTTCTTGACGGCGAAGGACATGGCCCCCATGTGCCCGGGACTGTACGGCCCCTGAGCGACCATGCGCCCCTCGGGGTCGAAGACCGCCACGGAGAAGTCCTGGCCCTCACGCGCCTGCTCGGAGTAGGCGGTCTTATGGACCGTCGTCCCGATCTCGACCGCGATCGACTGGAGCGCGCCCCAGATGACGCCGAGGGTGATCGGGTCCGTTGTCGCGGGGGCGGCGAGGCCGGCGCACTCCGTAGGTGGCGTGCTGTGGGTGCGGTCTGGCTCCGTCATTCTAACTCCACCAGGAGACTCGCGTACTCGTCCACGGCCGCCGAGGCGCCGGGCGGAAGGACGGTCGTGGACTCGCGCTCCTCCACGATCGCCGGCCCCGTGAGGCGCGCCCCTGCCGCGAGCGCGTAGCGGTCGTAGACCGGCGTGTCCACGTAGCCGCGCGCCTCGGGAAAGTAGGCGCGACGGCTCCCCTTCACCGCGCGGCCACGGTCCTCGGTCTGCGCCTTCGCGAGCGCGATGCGGGGCGAGCCGCCGACCGCCGAGAGCTTCCACGTGACGACCTCCACGGGCTCGCGCGGGTTCGCATAGCCGTAGCGGGCGGCGTAGACCTCGTCGAACGTCGCGCGCACCCGGGCGAGCGCGGCGGCGTCGAGCTCGCCCGACGGCACGGGAACGGTCAGCTCGTACCCCTGGCCCACGTAGCGCGCGTCGGCCGAGCGCGCCACGTGGATCTCACCGGCGACGGCGGACTCGCGGACGACCTCCGTCGCCTGCCGCGCCATCTCCGCGTACATCCGACCGAGCTGCGCGAGATCCACGGCGTCGAGCCGGCGGACGTAGGTGCGCGCCACGTCGAACCGGACCTCCGCGGCCAGCAGGCCGATCGCGGCCGTGACCCCGGCGGCCGCGGGGAGAATCACGCGCGGGATGCCGAGCGCCTGGGCGAGTCGGCAGCCGTGCACGGGGCCCGAGCCGCCGAAGGCGACGAACGTGAGGTCGCGCGGGTCGCGGCCGCGCTCGATCGAGACCACGCGGGTCGCCAGCTCCATGTTGGTGGTGACGATCGCGTGGATCCCCCACGCCGCGTCCTCGAGCGACAGGCCGAGCGGCGCCGCGACCTTCGTCTCGATCGCCCGCGTCGCCGCCGCCGGCTGGAGCTTGACCGAGCCGCCCGCGAAGTAGTCGGGGTTGATATAGCCGAGCACCACGTTCGCGTCGGTGACCGTGGGCTCGACACCACCGCGCCCGTAGCAGACGGGCCCCGGCACCGACGAGGCGCTCTCCGGGCCCACGGCGATCACGCCGAGCCGCGCGCGGGCGATCGAGCCGCCGCCCGCACCGATCTCGACGAGGTCGATCGCCTGAATGTTCATCGGCAGGCCGCTGCCCTGGGCGTTGTTGACGCGGTGGAGCTCGAACGCCGTCGTCGTGGAGGGCCGCCCGCGCTCGACGAGTGCGAGCTTGGCGGTCGTGCCCCCCATGTCGAACGCGATCAGGTCGCGGTGGCCGGTGAGCTCGCCGTACGCCGCCGCCATCAGGGCGCCCGCGGCGGGACCCGACTCGATCATCCGCACGGGGTAGCGCTGCATCGCCTCCGCCGTCGCGACGCCGCCGGAGGACTGCATGACGAAGAGCCGGCCCCGGTAGCCGCGCTCGGCCAGGGCGGCGGCGAGCCCGCGCAGGTACTCGCGCACGGCCGTCATCACGTAAGCGTTGACCACGGTCGTCGAGGTCCGCTCGTATTCGCGGAAGGTCGGCGACACCTCGTGCGACATCGTCACCGTCACGTGCGGAGCCTCTTCTCCGACGATCTCCGCCAGGCGCCGCTCGTGGAGGGGGTTCAGGTACGCGTGCAGGAGGCAGATCGCGAGGGTCGTGACCTCGCGCGCGACGAGCTCGCGGACGGCCCGACGGGCGTCGGCCTCGTCGAGCGGGCTCCGCACCGAGCCGTCCGCCAGGACGCGCTCGGTCACCTCGCCGATCAACCGGCGCGGGATCAGCGGCGCGGGCTTCTCGATCTGGAGGTCGTAGACCTGGTAGCGCTTCTCGCGCCCGATCAGGAGCACGTCGCGGAAGCCCCGCGTGGTGAGGAGCCCGACGCCTCGCGCCTTGCGCTCGATGACGACATTGGAGCCGAGTGTCGTCCCGTGGACCGCCTGGGCCACGTCGCGCCACGTGACGCCGCTCCGGGCGACGAGCTCGTCGAGCCCCGCGAGGCAGGCCTCGGAGGGGTCCGGGTAGGTCGTCAGCCGCTTCGCGATGAGGAGCTCCCCCGACGGCGACTGCAGCACCAAGTCGGTGAACGTCCCCCCGACGTCGAACCCGATCCGGTAGGGCATTATGGGTGGCCTGACGCGAGGTGCGCCCCGGCTCCGTTCCGCCAGCCGCTTCCCGTTCCAGCGAGCCGCGAGGCCGGCATGCTAGCTACGGCGTTCGGCTCGGGAGAGGACGAGACGATAGGGGTAGCGCCGGGGCGTCTGGTAGGTCATCGCGTACTCGACCGGCTCACCGCTCGCCGCAAAGTACGTGCGCTCGAAGAGGAGCAGTGGCGTGCGCGGCCGCACCTGGAGCAGCTCGGCGATCTGCCGCGGCGCGAGCGTCGCGTCGACCACCTGCTCCATGAGCTTGATCGGCACGCCGAGCACGCGCTCGATCGCGCCGATGAGCGAGGTCTTCGAGAGGTCCTCGTCGGAGAGCGCCGTGCCGATCGTGAGCGGCACGTACGCGGTCACGTGCTGGAAGGGTCCGTTGTCCGCGTGGCGGACGCCGCTGATCTGGTAGACCGACGAGCGCGGCGGCAGACGCAGCGCGTGCGCGATGTTTGCCGGGACCGGGACGATCTCGCGCGCCACCAGCTTGAACCACGACTCGTCGCCGAGCGCCATCATGTCGCCGACCGAGCCGATCACGCGGAGCTTCGGGTCGGCTCCCGCCGACGGCGTCGAGAAGGTCCCGCGCCCCGCGTGACGGTAGAGGAGCCCCTCCTCCACGAGGACGTCGAGCGCCTGCCGGATGGTCGGCCGGCTGACCTTGAAGCGCTTGCAGAGCGCGTGCTCGGAGGGGATGCGCTCGCCCTCCCCGCGCAGATCCTGGCGGATCGCGTCGGCGATCTGGAGGTACCGGGGAATCCCTGGACGGTAGTTCACGCGCCGAACCTCCCGCTGTCAGGATGTCTAGACATCTAGCACCCCGCCTCTACGTCGTCAACGACCGAGACGGATGCCACCGTGCGGATCACCCACACGCGAGCATCGCGCGCACCTCGTCGTCCGGCACGGGCGAGAAGTCGAGGTAGTACTGCCCGACGGCCTGGAACTCCGGGTCGACGACGAGGCTCACGAAGCGATCGGCGGCGCGCTCGAATTCTCCCGCGGCCTGCGCGGAGGCGCAGGGCACCGCCACGGTAACGTCGCGCGCCCCGTGTCGGCGCGCGTACGCGAGGGCGACGCGCATCGTGAGGCCAGTGGCGAGGCCGTCGTCCACCAGCACCACGCCGGGGCCCGGGAGGTGGGCGCCGAGGGACCGCGCGCCGTACGCCGCCATCCGGCGCTGGATCTCTCCGCGCACCCGGGCCTTCGCCTGCTCCACCTCCGCCGGCGAGAGCCCGAGCATCGCGACCGACTCGGCCTTGACGTACGCCTCGCCGTCCTCGTCGAGCGCGCCGAAGGCGAACTCGGGCGCGACCGCCGCGGTCAGCTTGCCCGCGTAAACGAGCGCGAGCGGCGCGCGGAACCGCTCGACAAGGGGCAGGGCGACCGTCACGCCGCCCCGCGGGATCGCGCCGACGACGAAGGGCGGCGCCGGCGTCGGGACCAGCGCGTCGGCGAGCGCTCGCCCGGCGTCGGCGCGATCCCGGAAGGTCATGGCGCCTCGGCGTTCATCGGCTCGCTTCGGACCGCGGTGCTAGGCGCGCACCAGCTCGCGCGCGATCACGACCCGCTGGATCTGGTTCGTGCCCTCGTAGATCTGCGTGATCTTGGCGTCGCGCATGAAGCGCTCGACGGGATACTCGCGCGTGTAGCCGTAGCCGCCGAAGATCTGCACGGCGTCCGTCGTGACCCGCATCGCCGCGTCGCCCGCGAAGCACTTGGCCATCGACGACTCGAACGCCGTGCGGGGAGCGCCGCGGTCCAGGAGCGCTGCGGCGTGGTGGACCATGAGGCGCGCCCCGTGCGTCTGCATCGCCATGTCCGCGAGCATGAACTGAATCCCCTGGAAGGCCGCGATCGGCCGGCCGAACTGCTGCCGCTCTTTGGCGTAGGCGACGGCGGCGTCGAGCGCGGCCTGGGCGATCCCCACGGCCTGGGCGCCCACGGCCGGGCGCGAGCCGTCCAGGACGCGCAGCGCGATCCTGAACCCCTCGCCCTCGTCGCCGAGACGGTTCTCGACGGGCACCTCGCAGTCGCTCAGGTGGAGCGCGACCGTCGGAGACCCGCGAATCCCCAGCTTGCGTTCGAGCTTGCCGAGGGCGAACCCGGGGAACGTCGGCTCGACCAGGAACGCGGTGACGCCGCGGTGGCCCTTGCCGCGGTCCACGGTGGCGAAGAGGGTGATGACGCCGGCGTGACTGCCGTTCGTGACCCACATCTTGGTCCCGTTGAGAAGGTAGCGGTCGCCCCGGCGCACGGCGGTCGTCGTGAGCGCGCCGGCGTCGGACCCGGCGCCAGGCTCCGAGAGGGAGAACGCCGCGGTGATCTCGCCCGCGGCGAGTCGCGGCAGGTAGCGCCGCTTCTGCGTCTCGCTGCCTGCCGTGACGATCGGGAACCCGCCGGTGTACTGGACGAGATAAATGACGGCGGTGGACGCACACGCCCAGGCAATCTCCTCGACCGCCAGGCAGAAGGCGAGCGCGCCGAGACCGGCGCCGCCGTAGGCCTCGGGGATGTAGAGCCCCATGAGCCCCTGCTCGCCGAGTGACGTGAGCTGGTCGGTCGGATACGTCTCCGTCTCGTCCACCTGCGCGGCGAGTGGGGCGACCCGTTCGCGGGCGAGAGCCCGGACGAGGTCGCGCACCTGGCGCTGCTCGTCGGTCAGATCGAAGAGGTCGCGCATTCCGGAAGCATTATCGGCCACACCGGGCCCGCTGACAATTCTCGGCACGCCGGCCGTGTAACTTTGGGTCATGCGCGAGGTGGCCGGTGCGGCGCCCTCGGGCAAGTGCTTGAGTTCCCGAACCCCCCATCGTTGGCACCGGCCGTGCATTTTTCGCCGACGTGAAATCAGACGCGAAGGTCATCGTGGTCATGCCCGCGTACAACGCGGGCCGCACCCTTCGGATGACGTACGAGGAGCTGCCCAAGGACGCCGTCGCTCGACATCGCCCGGCAGCTCGGGCTCGAGATCTTCGTCCACAACCGGAACTACGGCTACGGCGCCAACCAGAAGACCTGCTACGCGGAAGCGCTCCGCGCCGGAGCCGACGTCGTCGTCATGGTCCACCCCGACTATCAGTACGACCCGCGGCTCGTCCCCCAGATCATCGAGCCGATCCTCCGCGGCGAGGCCGACGTGGTGCTGGGCTCACGGCTCAAGACGGGCTCGGCGCTCCGGCAGGGGATGCCGTGGTGGAAGTACGTCTCGAACCGCTTCCTCACGGCGCTAGAGAACCGGGCGTTCGGCCTCCGGCTCTCGGAGTTCCACACCGGATACCGCGCGTTTCGCCGCGAGGTGCTCGAGCGCGTGAACTTCGTCCTGAACTCCGACGGCTTCGTCTTCGACCAGGAGATCATCGCGCAGGTCGTGGCCGCGCGCTTCCGGATCGCCGAGATCGCGGTCCCGACGCGCTATTTTCCCGGGGCGTCGTCGGCGAGCTTCTGGGCGTCGATCACGTACGGGCTCTCCATCCTCGTCCTGCTCGCGCGCTACGTCCTCCACCGTCGAGGGCTCCTGCGGACCCGCCGCTTCGACAGCCTCCGTGGCCGCTACACGCGCCTCGCGCCGCCGGAGCGCGTCGCGGCCCGCGCGCGCTCTTGACGATCCCCCGCCCCTAGACGATCATCGGGCGTCGCTCGGTCGTCCCACCCGACGCGGAGCCCGTGCACCTCCGGCAGGCCACCTGCCGTGGAGGTGGGCACCCGGCCCCCGCTACAAGGAGACGCGCCATGGCGCAGCTCGCGGCGACGAAGCGTCTGGTCACGACCCTCGCGATCCTCGTCCTCGTCCTCGCGGCCGGCTTCTATGCGGTCGCCCAGCAGATGGACGAGTCGAAGCGCGACCGCACCGTCCCCGTGCTCGGCGGTAAGTACCACGTGCTGCCGGCGACGCTCGAGACGACGCAGTGGGGCTGGCTCGACCCCAAGGAGCCGCCCAAGCTCGTCGTCAACTCCGGCGACACGGTCGCGGTCGAGACGATGATGCACGCGCACAACAAGATCCAGCCCGGGACGACGATGGAGGAGATCGTCGCCCTCCGCAAGGCGAACCCGGGGGGCGGGCCCCACTCCCTGACCGGGCCGATCTACGTGAACGGCGCCGAGCCCGGCGACGTGATGGAGATCCGGATCCTCAAGATCACTCCCAAGGCGTTCGGCGTGAACTTCAACCTCCCCGGCAGGGAGTTCCCGACGATCGGCGCGCTCGCCTCAGAGATGCCCGACGGCTTCGTCAGGTACTTCTACCTCGACTGGGACAAGCGTCAGGCGGAGTTCAAGCCCGGCATCGTCGTCGACCTCCAGCCGTTCCCGGGGACGCTGGCCGTCGGCATCGACCCCAAGGACCCCTCGCCGCGCAAGGGCGGCGCGACCGATCCGATGGCGCCGGTGTCGACGCTCCGGCCCTGGAAGAACGGCTCGAACATGGACATCAACGAGCTGCAGGAGGGCACGACGATCTACATCCCGATCTTCCTCAAGGGCGGCCTCGTCTGGACGGGCGATTCCCACTGCCGCCAGGGCAATGGCGAGGTCAACCTCACCGCGCTCGAGTGCGCCTACCGCGAGATCGTGATGCAGCTCATCGTGCGCAAGGACCTGAAGCTCGACTGGCCGCGCGTGGAGACGAAGACGCACTGGATCATGCTGGGCTTCGACGAGGACCTCAACCGGGCGATGGTGAGCGCCGTCCGCGAGACCGTCGACTTCCTCGCGAGCCAGAAGATGGCGCCGCTGACCCGCTACGAGGCTTACTCGCTCGTCTCGATGGTGGGCGACTGCCGCGTGACGCAGGTGGTGGACGTGCGCAAGGGTGTCCACTGCATGATCCCGAAGTCGATCTTCGTCAAGCCGTCGTAGGGTGCGCGCCGCGCTGCTGGTCCTGCTCGCGGCCGTCCCGGCCTGGGCGGGCGGCGCGCTCTCCGTCGTGACGACCTCGACCGACCTCCAGGCCCTCGTCGAGGCCGTCGGCGGCGACCGCGTGCGGGTCGAGAGCCTGGCGCCCGCCGCGCACGAGCCGCACGCGGTTGAGATCACGCCCGGGCAGTTCGAGAAGCTCAAGGCCGCCGCGCTCCTCGTGCGGATCGGGCTCGACCACGAGCCCTGGCTCGCCCGCGTCCTCCGCGCCGCGAACGATCCCCGCTTCGCGCCGGGGAGCGCGTACGACCTCGACGTCTCGAAATCCGTCGACCTGCTCCAGACGGCGACCGCGCGCGTGAGGGGCGAAGGGGTCGCCCACGTCCACGGCTTCGGTAACCCGCACTACTGGCTCGATCCCGCGAACGCGCGGCCGATGACCGGGGCGATCCTCGAGGCCCTCGTCCGGCTGGCGCCGGACGGCCGCGACGTCTTCGCCAAGAACCGCGCGCGCTGGCTCGCGCGGCTCGACGACGCGCTCGCCCGCTGGACACGGGCGCTGGCGCCCTATCGCGGCACGCGCGCCGTCGTCGTGCACGACAGCTGGCCGTACTTCGCCCGACGCTTCGGGCTCGTCGTCGTCGCCGCGGTCGAGCCCGCGCCCGGCGTGCCCCCGTCGGCGGCGTCGCTCGCTGCGCTCACCGCGAAGATGCGCCAGGCGCGGGTCCGGCTCGTGATCGGCGAGCCGTCGTCGAACGTGTCACTCGTGAGTCACGTGGCGGCGCGCGGCGGCGCCCGGGCGGTCGTGCTCGTCCCCTCCGTCGGGGCCGACCCCGAGGCGGGCGACTACGTAGCCCTCTTCGAGCTCGACGTGCGGCGCCTCGTCGAGGCGCTCGGACCGTGATCGAGTTCCTCGCGCTCCCGTTCCTCGCCTGCCTCGTGCTCACCGCGATCCACGTCTACCTCGGGCTCCACGTGCTCGCGCGTGGCGTCATCTTCGTGGACCTGGCGCTCGCCCAGACGGCGGCCCTCGGGATCACCGTCGCCCTCCTCGCGGGCCACGCGATCCAGAGCGACGCGGCGTACTGGTACGCGCTCGTCTTCACGCTGGCGGGCGCCGGGCTCTTCGCCGTGAGCCGGACACATCGCGGACGTGTTCCGCAGGAGGCCCTCATCGGTATCGTCTACGCGGTGTCGGCTGCGGCGGCCGTGCTCGTCGTGGATCGGGCCCCGCAGGGGAACGAGCACATCAAGCAGCTCCTGGTGGGAAGCATCCTGACGGTCACGGGGGACGAGGTGCGCGCGCTCGCCCTCCTCTACGCCCTGATCGGCGCCATTCATTGGGTCGTGCGCCGTCCGCTCCTCCGCATCTCGTTCGACCCGAACGGCGCCGCCGGGCGGCACGCGGTCCGCGCGTGGGACTTCGTTTTCTACGCCTCGTTCGGGCTGGTGGTGACCAGCTCGGTGCGAGTCGCGGGCGTGCTCCTCGTCTTCTCGTACCTCGTCGTGCCCGCGACGGTGGGGGCGTTGCTCACGGGCTCCGTGCGCGGCCGCCTCCTCCTCGGCTGGGCCGCGGGCGCCGGGGTGAGCGCCGCAGGGCTCGCGGCCTCCTACGCCTGGGACCTCCCGACCGGCGCCACCGTGGTCACGACCTTCGGCGCGCTGCTCGCCGTGGTCGGGCTGGCGCTCGCGGCGCGCGGGCTCGGCCGCGCGGTCCGGACGCGCGGCGCCTCGGCGCTCCGCTCGCTCGGCGCCGGCGCCTGCGCCCTCGTCGCGCTTGCCGGACTCCTCGTGGCGCTCTTCCCGCGAATGGACCATGTCTGGCTCGACTGGATCGAGGCGCCCCTGCCCGTCGTCGAGCTCGCGTTCCTCACGCCGCGGGAGCGCGAGACGTACCGCGAGAGCCACGCGGCCATCGCGCAGGCCACCGCCGATCTCGCGCGGCTACGCGCGCTGCAGCAGGAGGTCCTGTGGGGCGCCCGAGCGATGCCCGAGGAGACGATGGAGCGGCTCAGGCAGTTCGTGGCGGGCCGGAGCGAGCTCACGGCTGGCGACCGGATGGTGCTACGCACCCTGCGGACCAGGGCCCGCGAGCGCCAGCGCTACTGGATCGGCGTCCCGTTGCTCCTCGCCGGTGCCGTCGGCGCCCTCGTCCTCGCGCGCGCCCGCCGCGTCTAACCCGTGCGTCGGAATCACCGCTGTTCGAGCGCCGGCTCCGCCGGCGCAACCGATCCGGGGGGAGGCATCGGAAGGGGGGGAAGCCCCCCTCCGAGTTACCTAGCCCGTGTAGGCGTAGAAGCCGCGGCCCGTCTTCCGTCCGAGGTGGCCCGCGATCACCATGCGCTTGAGAAGCGGCGGCGGCGCGTAGCGAGGCTCGCGGAACTCCTCGAACATCACCTCGGCGACGTACATCGCGGTGTCGAGCCCGACGAGGTCCAGGAGCGTGAACGGCCCCATGGGGTAGCCACAGCCGAGCTTCATCGCCGTGTCGATGTCCTCGAGCGAGGCGAGGCCGCTCTCGTAAAGCCGGACCGCGTCGAGCAGGTACGGCACGAGCAACCGGTTCACGATGAACGCCGTCGAGTCCTTCGTCTGGACCGGGGTCTTGCCGACCGCGCGGACCCACTCGGTCGCCGTCGCGACCACCGCCTCGTCGGTCAGGATCGTCCGCGCCACCTCCACGAGCTTCATCAGCGGCACGGGGTTGAAGAAGTGGAGCCCGAGGACCTGGCGGGGGCGCGTGGTCGCCGCGGCCAGGGCCGTGACGTTGCACGACGAGGTGTTGGTCGCCAGGATCGCGTGGGGCGGGCAGATCCGGTCGAGCTTCGCAAAGGTCTCGTTCTTGAGCTGCTGGTTCTCCGTCATGGCCTCGACGACGAGGTCGCACCCCTTGAGGTCCTCGAGTCGCGGCGTGCCGCCGATGCGCGCGAGCGCGGCGTCCTTCGTGGCGGCGTCGAGCTTGCCCTTCGCCGCGAGCCCCTCGAAGACCTCGCGGAGCCGGCTGAGGCCCCGCTTGACCAACTCCGCACTCGCCTCGACGAAGAGCACGGGGAACCCCGCCTGGGCCGCGACCTGGGCGATGCCCGAGCCCATGAGACCACAGCCGATGACGCCGACGTTTTTGATGGTCATGAGCGTCTCCCGGGGCCGGCGGAGGCTAGTTGCGCGCGCGACGACCCGGCAGGGACGGCGGCTCGTAGTGGGCCGTCCCCGGCGGGCACGGATTCCGCACGGTGACCGCCACGGAGCCGGCGCCGGTGCCGCAACGGACGCTGCCATCGGCCTGCGGTGTGCACTCGGCGGCGCGAGGTGGCGGACCGTCTTCTCTGAGCGCCTGATCGAACGCCGACACGCGCGGCTCGATGGGCTGCGCGAAGATGCTCAGGATCATCGACGCGCTGACCGGCGTCTTCGCCTCCTCGGCGGAGGCGCCGGGCGCCCACGCGCCGAGCGTCAGGAGGGTGCCGGCCAGGAGCGTGGCGCCACCGCGCACGAGAGCGATCCGTGTCGAGATTCCCACCTGTGATGCCTCCTCAGTCGTAGACGATGAGGGAATGGAGCGGGAAGCTCTTGAGCTTCTCGCGGCCGTGGAGGAAGGCGAGCTCGATCAGGAACGCCACGCCGACGATGTGGCCCCCGAGCTGCTCGATCAGCCGGAGCGTCGCGGCCATCGTGCCGCCCGTGGCGAGCAGGTCATCGACGGCGAGTACGCGCTGGCCCGGCTTGACCGCGTCCTCGTGGATGGCGAGCGCGTCGCGCCCGTACTCGAGCTCGTACTCGACCTCGATGGTCTTGCCCGGGAGCTTACCGAGCTTCCGCACGGGGACGAAACCCGCGCTCAGCTCGTGGGCGAGCGCCCCGCCGAAGATGAACCCGCGCGACTCGACGGCGACCACGACGTCCACGCGCTCCTTCTGATAGCGGCCCGCGAGCACGTCGATCACGTAGTGGAACGCCGGACCGTCCTTGAGAAGGGTGGTGATGTCCTTGAAGAGGATCCCCTCGGTTGGGAAGTCCCTGATGTCACGGATCTTCGCCCTGAGGTCGGCGATGTTCATCGCGCGCCTATCTTACGCGCTCCATGTCGCAGCGCGCAAGACGCCGCATCACATCAAAATTTAGGTTACCGAGCGGGAGGTCGTACATCGGAAGTCACGGTTACCGACTCCGGGCCCAAGGAGGAGACCGTGACGCGAGCGAGCCTGAGGGAGTACGCAGCAGTGCAGCGGGAGCGTTACCTGACGGCCACGCGAGGCGAGAAGGGCGCGCTCCTGGACGAGGTCGTCGCGGTCACCGGCCTCCACCGCAAGGCGGCGATCCGCCTGCTCCGGCGACCGCCGTGCGCGTCGACGGCGCGATCCCGCGCGGGTCGGCCGCGCCTCTACGGGCCGGCCGTGGCCACGGCGGTGGAGGTCTTGTGGCAGGCCACCGGGCACATCGGGCCGCATCGGCTCCATCCCTTCGTCCCCGACCTCCTCGACCGCCTCACCCGCGACGGCGAGCTGACCCTGGCGCCCGAGGTCGACAAGCTCGTCCGTCACGTCAGTCCCGCCACGCTCGGCCGGCTGCTCGCGCCGGCGCGGCAGACCCGGCCGCCGCGCGGCGCCTCCAGTTGCCCGCGAGCTCGACGCTGCGCTCGACCGCCTGTGGACCCTCGCCGCCCCGGACCCGCGCCGTCCGCAGGGGGATACCGAGATCGCGGCCCCCGCCCCGGAATCGTCTCCCGGAGACGTGTCGGCGATGGCTTCGGTAGCCCTGACTTATGAGTCGACGAGACTAGAAGGGTAACCCTGAATTATGAGTTCCTACGGACGCCGCGCGACGGCGCCGACGTGCCCGCGTGACACCCAATGGACGGCCATCCGTCAGGTCACCGACGAGCGTCCGACGAGCGCCGCCGCTCAACCCACGAATTTCCTAGCGCCGATGCCACGTGGAGTTCTGCGTGGCACTCAACTTGCTTCGTTCGAGAGTGAGGCAAGTTTCGACACGAGACACCCATGCTGCTCCCGGAGCAAGTCCACCGGCTCTTCCAACTCGCCCTGGTCGAGTTCGCGCCCGACTGGGAGATCAGCGGAGCCTGCACGGAGCTCAGTCTACACAGGGCGGAGCACTGGGCTTCCGGCCTCGGGACATTCGGGCTCGTCCTCCACAACCGGGTGACCGGCGCCACGAAGGTTCTCGGCCGGCGGACGGGAGAGCTCCCGAACGCGACCTACCACCGTGGCATCTCGTATCGCGTCCTCGAGGCATACGCCGACCGGATCACGGACCCGATCCGGCGCTACTTCGAGGAGATCGGCGTCGTCGCCCCGCCGGAGGCGCGGTTCCAGAAGCCGCCGGCGGGCTCCGGCCTCAAGCACGCCTGACGCGTCGCCCGCGCGCCGACTTCCCCACCGCCCGACTGCCACGCTCATGACTCGAGCCGTGCGATCGCGTCGGGCAAGCCGCCGAGCCGCGGGATCGCGGCGTCGGGACGCCACAGGCCGACCGCCCGCGGCGCTTCGCTCGTGACGTGGATGACCCGCATGCCGGCGGCGCGCGCGCCCTGGATGTCGAGCACCTCGTCGTCGCCGACGTGCACCGCGCTCTCGGGGACGGCGCCGACGGCGCGCAGCGTGAGGGCGAAGATCTCGGGGTCCGGCTTGCGCACGCCCACTTCGTCCGAGAAGGTCGTATGCCGGAAGTAGCCGAGGAGCCCGAAGCGCTCGAGGAGCTTGCGCAGCGTGACGCCGGGCGTCCGCATGATGTTCGACACGACGGCGAGCGTGTACCCGCGCGCCGCGAGCGCCTCGAGGGCCGCGCGCGCGGACTCGTCCACCGCCGGCGGCACCAGGAGCGCGGGGCGCGCGTAGGCCTCGACGAGCATCGCCATCGTCTCGCCGGTCACCCGCCGGGGAAGTCCGGCATCGGCCGCGGCGAGGATCGCCCGGACGTGCTCCGTCACCGGCACGTCGCGGTTCCGACTCCAGACTTTCGAGAGGAACGCGCCCGACTCCTCGTAGCCGCGCTCGAGCGCCCTGGCCGCGACGCGCAGGCCCGCCGCGGCGAGGACCGTCCCGAAGTCGGCCATGCGGCGCTTCTTGTAGCGGTTGTCGCTCGATGGCGGGTCGTGGAGCAGCGTGCCCCAGAAGTCGAGCGTGACCGTCGTGATCTTCAGCGTCGGCTCCTGAACTTCGGCGGCCGCTTCTCGAGGAACGCGCTCATCCCCTCGAAGGGCTCGTCGGTCGCGTAGGCCGCGACAAACGCGTCGACCCCCGAGCGCACCGCCGTCCGCAGGTCGGTCGCGCGCCAGCGGACGATCAGCTCCTTCTGCAGGCGGACCGCCTGGGGGCCGCACGCGAGGATCGCGTCCACGCGCGCCTGCACGGTCGCGCGCAGGCGCTCGGCCGGCACGACGTCGTTGACGAGCCCCCACTCGTGCGCCCGCTCCGCCGTGATCGGCTCGCCGGTGAGGAGCAGTTCCGCGGCGCGGCCGGGACCGACCAGGGGCGGCAGGAGCGCCGCCTGGATCACGGACGGCACGCCCACGCGGACTTCCGGCAGGCCGAGGGGCGCCCCCGCGACGGCCACGCGCAGGTCGCACGCGAGCGCCAGCTCGAAGCCGGCGCCGAGGCACGCGCCGTTCACCGCGGCGATCACCGGGCACGGCGCCCGGTGCACGGCGTCGATCGCGTCGTGCAACGCGGTGATCAGCTCCATCGCCCGCGCCGCGTCGAGATCGCGCAAGACCCGCACGTCCATGCCCGCCGTGAACGCGCGCCCGCTGCCGGTCAGGACCACCACGCGCGTGGCGCGATCGGCGGCGAACGCGTCGAAGGCCGCGCGCACGGCGTGGATCACCCCGGGGTCGAGGAGGTTGAGCGGCGGACGGTCCAGCGTGCACCAGACGGCGACACCGGCCCGCTCGACGTGGAGCCCCGCGTCCGCCACTAGTCGCCTGCCGGGCTTGGATCTCGCACGGAGCGGACCCAGCGGTGTCGCGCCGAATGGCGAGCCAGGGGCCGCCCGAGGGAGGAGCCCGACACTTAATACCGGCGCATGGTCGGGTCGACCGTCCGCGCCCAGTGATCGAGGCCCCCGACGAGGTTCTTCACGTTCTTGAAGCCGAGCTGGCGCAGGTAGTCGGCGACCGCCGCGCTCCGCACGCCCTGATGGCAGTAGACGACGATCTCGTCGTCGGAATTGAGCTCGCCCGCCCTGACCTCGATCTCCTCGATCGGGATGTGCACCGAGTTGTCGAGGCGGCAGAGCCGCGTCTCCCAGTCCTGGCGCACGTCGAGCAGCAGGGGCCGGTCGTTCCGGTCCAGTCGCGTTTTCAGGTCTTGCGGCGTGATGCCGTCCATGACGATCTCCGCTCAGCGGGGCGCGGGCCGCCCGACCAGGAAGTCCACGAGCCAGCGGTTCACGGTCTCGGCCTGCTCGATCTGGGGGAAGTGCCCGCACTCGTCCACCCAGCGGACCGTCGCGTGCGCGAAGCCTTCGGCGACCAGCGCGCAGTGCGCCGACGGCACGACGCGGTCCTGGCGGCCGTGGATCAGCAGGACGGGGAGGTCGAGGGTCGCGATCGCGCGGCGGTAGTCCTCCGCGTGGACTTCGAAGTCCGTCCGCACGTGGCGGAGCGTGGCGAGGTACGCCGCGCGCGCCTCGGCGGCGGTCCGCGCCGCGAATCCGAAGTCGACGAAGAAGTCGACCTCCTCGCGGACCGGCCGGTGGAAGCAGCGCGCGAGCGCGGCTTTGTAGAGCGCCGCCGAGCCGCAGCGCGCGAGCGCCTCACCGATGAGCGGCAGGGCGACGAGCCGGTAGACCCATGAGGGGCGATAGCCGAAGCCGGGGACGACGCCGCCGACGAGGGCGAGCCGCTCGACCCGCGCCGGATGGGTGACCGCGTACGTGACGGCGACGGCCGCGCCGAGCGAGTGGCCCACGAGCGAGGCCCCCTGGATTCCGAGCGCTTCCATGAACCCGTGGAGCGCGCCGGCGAAGTAGGGCAGCCGGTAGCGCGTGCGGGGCTTCGCAGAGGCGCCGAAGCCAGGGAGGTCGAGCGCGTACACGGTCGTCCGCGCCGCGAGCCCGCGCAGGGTGTGGCGCCAGGACTCGGCGAACCCGCCCAGGCCGTGCACCAGGACGACGGCGGGCCCACGCCCCTCGACGAGGTAGTGGAGATCGAGCCCGTCGACTTCGCCGCCCCGAAGCCGGAGTTCTGGCATGAGGCTACGATTCTACCAAACCGCGTCCGCCCGACTCAGGACATCGGAGGCCCGCCGGCCGCCGGCGCGTTACTCTCTCAGGCGAACAGGTCAGGAGGCGAGGAATCGGCCGCCGTGCTGAGCGGCCGTCCGAGGAGCCGCCTCAGCATGAGCGCGTTCCGGACCGGGTAGTCGCGGTTGTTGTTGTTGAAGGAGATGAAGACCTGCTCGGCCTCCTCTCCGATCCGCCCGATCTCGGGGACGAGCTCCCGGAGCTCCGCCTCGCTGTAGAGGTAGTCGTACTTCTCACGCACGGTCGGCTCCTCCCCTCGGAGCTGGCGGAGCCATCCCTCGGCGTTCCGCCCGTGCAGACGGAACACGGCGCTCGGCGCGGTCGCGGCCGTCACGCGCGGCACCGCGCCGGCGGCGACCGGCGCGTCGACGATCACGTGGGCGAGCCGCGCTCCAGCGAGCGCCGCGAGCGTCTCGGCCGCGTGCTCGGGGAACCACGAGCGATGGCGGAACTCGACCGCGATCGTGAAGCCCGGCAGGCGCTCAACGAGGGAGGCGAGGTAGTCGAGCCACGCGGCGCCGAAGCGAACCCACGGCGCGAACTGGAAGAGGACGTAGCCGAGCTTCCCCGCCTCGGCCAGCGGTGCCACGGCCGCGCGGAAGAGCCGCACCGCGGCGTCCACCGCCTCGGGCGGAAAGCTCGTGGCCTCGATCTCCCCGCGCCGCGTCCGCCGGGGCTGCCGGGGCAGGAGGGCCACGAGCTCCGCCGGGAGGCTCTCGGGCTTCGGGTGGTGCCCCGTCAGCAGCGCGTAGGCCTTGACGTGGAAGACGAACCCGGGGGGCGTGCGCTCGACCCAGCGGACGGTGTTGCGGACGTCGGGAATCGCGTAGTAAGAGCTGTTCACCTCGACGGTGTCGAAGACGCTCGCGTAATAGCGCAGGCGCGCCTCCGCCGACATGGACCGCCTCGGATAGAAGCCGCCGCTCTCGATGAGCGCAGGATCCGCCCAGGAGCAGATCCCGACTCGCACGCGCTCGGTGGGGCTAGACGATCTTTTCGTAGATGCCGGGTGGGATGACGCGGTAGACGTGGATCGCCTGCGAGACGTTCTTGAAGGTCTTCTCCCCGATGCTCTCGAGGACGAAGTGATGACGGATGCGCTCGGCCGTCGTCGGGCCCATGACGATCTCCCCACCCTGCGCCGACCCGGCGAAGCGCGCGGCGACGTTCGTCGTGGAGCCCGTCGCCGTGAAGGTCCACCGCTGCGACGCGCCCACGCCGAGCTTGGTGGCGCCCACGAGCGCCTCGCCGGTGTTGATGCCCATGTGGAGCTGGATGGGCGGGAAGACGCCACCGTACTCCTCGTTGAGGCGCGCCGTCCCCTGGTGGATCGCGAACGCCGCGCGCGTCGCGTTCAGCGCGTGGTCGGTCCCACCGCGGTCGGACTGGAAGATGACCATGAGACCGTCGCCGGCGGTCTCGTTCACGTCGCCGTGGTGACCCTGGACGATCTCCAGGTAGCTCGAGAAATAGGTCTGGACGAGCTGGTTGAGGCGCTTGGGATCGAGCTGTTCGGAGAGCTTCGTGTAGCCCGCGATGTCGAGGAAGAGCACGGACACCTCGACGCTCTTCTTCTCCAGCTCGGTCGCGTTGGGATTCTGCTCCAGGAGCTTCTTGACGGCGTCGGGCACGAACTTCGAGAGCTCGCCCTTCAGCTGCTCGAGCAGCTCGAGGCGCGCGCGCGACTCCTGGAGGTCGTGGAGCGCCGACTCGAGCTCCGTGTTCTTGGCGCCGAGCTCCGCGTGCGCCTGCGCCAGCCGCGTGGTCATCTCGTTGAAGGCGGCGCCCAGCTCACCGATCTCGTCGCGGGCGCCGACGGATGCGCGGGCCGCGAAGTCGCCCTCGCCCACCCGACGCGCGGTGACGGCGAGCGCCTCGATCGGACGAACGACGACCGACCGCATCGTGACCGTCAGCACGACTCCCGCCGAGAGGATCGTGAGCACACCGATCAGGATCTGACCGTTGCGGAGCCGCCGGACTTCCGCGAAGACCGGTTCCATGGACGTCTCCACGCGGACGACCGCGCGCACCCGGTGGTCGCTCCCGTGGCAGCCCTGGCACGCCTCCTTGTTCGGGATCGGAAAGTGGAGCGTGAAGAACGGGACACCGTTGGGCGCTTCGATCGACTCCTGCGTCCGGAGCGTCTCGAGCGCCTGCGCGAAGAGCGGCCCGCTCATCGGCGCACCCGGCGCTCGTTGCATCTTCGAGATGTTTGCGAGGACCTCGGGCGCGAGGCCGGCCCTCCGTGCGACATCCCCCGCGGTGGCGAGGTCGGTGAACGCCTCGACGCCGTTGCGACGGTAGATGGTGAACCCTTCGACGAGCGACGAGGACTTGAGCTCCTGGATCATCGTGCGCGTGACGTCCGGACGCTCCTGGAGCATGGCGCCCTCGATGGACGCGACCACGGCCGTCGTGAGCCGGCGGGCCGCCATCTTGTTCTGGTCGATCAAGGCATCCGACTCGCGCCGGATCGTGACGATCGTCGAGGCGCCGAAGCCAAGGATGAGCACGATCACGATGAGCAGCCCGATCTTGATCGCGAGCCGGGAGCGGAACATCGCAGAGCGGTCAGCGCTGCGCGGCCTGCGCGATCGCCTGCGCGAGCTCGTCCGCCTCTTTCGGATCGAGCGGCCTGAGGCGCGCGAGCACCTCTCGCGCCTCCGCGAGCCGGCCCATCTGCACGTACGCCTCGCCGAGGTACTCGAGCGCCTGCGGGTACTGCGGGCGGAGTCGCAGCGCTTCCTGGTAGGCCTTCACGGATTCCTCGAACTTCCCCCGCTTCCGCAGCGCGTGGCCGAGCCCGCTCCACGCCTCTGGGAACGCGGGCCGGACCCGGGTCGCCTCGCGGTAGGCCTGCTCGGCTCCCGCCCAGTCGCTCTGGCGCGCGAGGGCCTGGCCCTGGTTGAAGTGTGACTCGGCGGTGACGGCCGCGGGCTGGCCGGGTGCGGAGGCGTCGTCGTCGGGGTTCGCCGCGACCCCGGTCGCCAGGAGGAGCACGAGCGACACGAGGGCGAGACGCATGGCCGATCCTACCATGAAGGAGGGTCCGGTCACGGACCGCCCGCCGCACCGACCCCGCGTGCGGCGCGCGCGGTGCGGCGCGCGCGGTCAGGGTCTGCTAGAATTCGTCTCCGATGGCGCGAGCCGACAACTTCGAGGAGTTCGAGGCGACGAGCCTCTTCTGTCCGCGCTGCCGGCGCGCGACGCCGGTGCGCAAGAAGCTGCTCCTCGTCCTCCCGAGCGGCAACAAGTACGACTACGTCTGCGCCGAGTGCGGTGCGACGGTCGGTGGCAAGACGGACAACGACGCGAGCGCGTTTCACACGACGATCCCTCCCGCGTCGTCGCGCGATTTCCGGTAGCAGCTAACTCCGCGCCAGATCAGTCGCGCAGGTCTCGGGTGTCAGCCCGTTGACACCGCCCGTTGTGGTCGTCGTCCTCATCTCAACATCCTGTTGCATAACACGACGCGTCTTGGCATACTCTCTCAACTTCATTCTTCTTTTTTCCTTCCCGCGTTCATCGAACAGCGGACTCCGTAGTCGAAATAGTAAGGAGGAACCGTATGAGTAGGTACGGCAAGGCGGTTCTCGTTTTGGCGTTCGCGCTCACCGTCGCGGTGGGTGGGCTCATCCTCACGCGCCAAGTCATCGCCGTCGCAGGAGAAGCCGACGCCGAGCGGCTCAGCCGCGCGGTGCTCGAGTACATCGCCGAGAAGAACCCGCAGGCGCCGATCAAGGCGTTTCAAAAGTTTCCCGAAGTGCTCATCGCTGAAGCCCAGCGCGCGAACATCGACCACTGCCTGGTGCTCGCGCAGGCGGAGGTCGAGTCCGAGTTCCGTCACGATGCGGTCGGCCGGGCCGGAGAGGTCGGCCTGTTCCAGATGCTGCCGTCCACGGCGGTGCTCTTCGAATCGACCGTCGGTCCCTTCCGGCGCCCGGTGCTCAAGGGCCAGCGCGATCTCGGCGACCTCGCCGACCCGCGGGTCAGCGCGCGCTTCGCGTTGGCCTACCTCCGCGACATCATGGGCCGCAAGCCGAACATCAAGGACGCACTCACCGAGTACAACGGGGGTCCTGCGGGCCGTCACCCGCACTACTATCGGATGGTCATGGGCGCGTACGTCGAGATCCTGGAGCGGAGTGAGCTGCGGTGCCGCCTGCAGCCCGCGCCGAAACGGCTCCCGGTCCTCGCGTTCCTGACTCGCGTCTGATCCGTGCCGCGCCCCCTCGCGCGCGTGATCGGGGAGCGCTCGCGCCCGCCGTCTACGTGCGGCTTCCGCTCGTGATGAACACGAAGCCGCCGCGGCCGGTCGCGAGCACCCGACTGCTCGAGAACTCTTCGATCCCTCCCTCGCCGTCCGCCTAGCGACCGTGATCGGCGACGAGCCGGGCGCGGCCGAGGGACGTCGCGACGATCCCTCCATGGGCCGTGCCCGGCGGGCCCCCGTACTGGCGGCTGACGATGGGCGAGACGCCGCGGTCGTCCCTGAAGGACCGGACGCGAAGTCCGACCGGGCGGCCCGGTCCGCAGCCGAAGCAGTGATAATAGAGGTCGGCGGGCGTGCGGTGAAACGCTGCGCCTCGAGCCCGGCGAGTCGCTCGCGGACGACGCGGAGACCGGTGAGCGCCGTACGGCCGAGCCGCAGAGACGCTCCGGCCTGGAGGGAGGCGAAATGCGAACCCGACGGTCCCTGACGCTCGTTCTCGCCGGTCTGCTGGCGCTTGGCGGGTGCGCCTCGAGCCAGTCGCCAGTGCTCTACCCCAACGAGAAGCTGAAGCAGGCCGGCCGGGAGCAGGCCGACCGCGAGATCACGGAATGCCGCAAGCTTGCGGACGCCTACGTGCAGAGCACCGCCGGCAAGGACGTCGCCAAGGGTGCGGCCGTCGGCGGAGCGGCGGGCGCGGCGATCGGCGCCGTCGGTGGCGCGGTCAGCGGCCGCGGTGCCGGAACCGGGGCGGCGGTCGGGGCCGCGACCGGTGCGACGGCGGGCGTCGTCCACGGCGCCGTCAAGCAGACGGCGCCGAGCCCGGTCTACAAGGCCTACGTAAACCGCTGCCTGAGGGAGCGGGGCTACGAAGTCATCGGCTGGCAGTAGGCGCTACGCCAGGACCGCGTCGATCTTGCGCGCGAGCGCAAAGTCCTTGGCGGTGAGACCGCCCGCCGAGTGCGTCCAGAGGGAGAGCGTGACCGCGTTCCCGTGGATCGCGATGTCCGGGTGATGTCCGGCGCTCTCCGCGAACGCCGCGACGGCGTTGACGAAGAACATCGCGTCTTTGAAGCTCTGGAACCGGTACGTGCGATCGATCGTCTTGCCCACCCGCGTCCAGCCCGGCGTCCGCTCGAGCTCGGCCACGACCGCCGCATCGCCCAGGAGGATCATCCGTCGAACCAGCCCCGGATCAGCGGCGCCCACGCGCTGAGGGGGCGGGCGGCTTTGCCGACCACCTTCGCGTCGTCGTCCCAGCGCCTGAGGGCGAGCGCGGCGGCGAGCCACGGATGCCCGGCGAGCCGCGCGATCTCCGCGGCCGCCATGGCCCCGCCCTGGAGCCGCAGCGTGTGCCGCGAGACCGCGGACAGCCGGCCGAAGTAGTCGGGCTCGGTCGCGCACAGGTAGCGTTTGGCGTCGGCGTGCATGCGCACGCACCACGCGACCCGCTCGGGCACCCACGGCGCGATCAGCTCGGCACCGACCTCGTGGTGCCCACGGGCGCCCGGTCCCGCGCGCGTCGGCTCGGTGGCGTCGGAGACGAGCGATTGATCCACGGCATAGCGGCCGACGTCGTGCAGGAGGCACGCGAGCTGGAGCTCGTCGTCGGCGCCCGCGTCCCGCGCGAGCTCGGCGCACTGGAGGGCGTGCTCCAGCTCCGACACGGCCTCGCCTCCATAGCCGCGCGCCGCGGCGCACGCCATGGCGTCGAGCAGCCGGTCGGCCATCGTGCTCACACGCGGATGAACTTCTGCAGCGAGCGGATCTCGCGCGGCGGCGTCTCGTTCCTCCCCTGCGCGGTCCAGGACACCTCGGCCACGTAGAGCGCGCCGCGCGAGTCGACGGCGCAGCCGTGCGGCGCCACGAACTCACCCGGCTTCTCGCCCACGAAGGGGCCACCGATCCGCCCCACCAGATCGCCCTTGAGGGTGAGGATGCTTACGCGCGCGCCGAGGTTCGGCACCTGGGCGTTCACGGCGAGGTGCGTCGGCAGCTCGCCGACGTAGAGCAGCCCGCCGTCGCGTCGCTCCGCGAAGAGCCCGCACGGGCGATGCAGGTTGCTGAGCTGCGCGAGGTACTGCCCCTTCCCGTCGAAGACCTGCACGCGGTGATTCTCACGATCGGCGACATACACCAGGCCGTCCGCGTCGGTGGCGAGGTTGTGCGGGACGTTGAAGCAGCCGGGGTCGGTGCCCGGCGCGCCCCACGAGTGGAGGTGCCGGCCCGTGGGGTCGTACTTGTGCACGCGCGAGTTGCCGTAGCCGTCGGAGACGTAGACGTCGCCGCTCTTCGGGCAGAGCGCCACGTGGGTCGGCCGGTTGAACGGCTTGCCGCCCTGGAGCGTGGACGGGGTGTCGGGATCACCGATCGTCAGCAGCAGCTTCCCCGCGGCGGTGAACTGGCGGATCGTGTGGTGCAGATCGTCCGTCAGCCAGAGCGTGTCGTTCGGGCCGATCGTGATCCCGTGCGGCCGGCGGAAGATCCCCTCGCCCCACGAGCGGAGGAAGTTCCCGTCCCGGTCGAAGACGATGACCGGGTGCGCGCCGCGGTTGAAGACGTAGACGTTGTCTGCCGCGTCGACGGCCACGCTCGTGGCCTCGACGTAGGACCACCCCTCGGGCAGCCTGCCCCACCCCGCCACCGGACGGTAGTTCATGACCGACCCTCCCCCGCTCGGAGCCCCATACTGCCACAAGCGGACCACACGGGCCATCGCCGGACGGAGCCGGAGTCACGCCGTCCGCTCGCGTAGAATATCCAGGATGCGGTGCCCCGCGTGTCGAACCGAGAACCGCCCCGGCGTGAGGTTCTGCGAGGAGTGCGGCGCGACGCTCGACGTGGTGTGTCCCGCGTGCGGCGCCGGCGTCCCGACGGGAAAGAAATTCTGCGGCGCGTGCGGCGCCCCGCTCGCCGCCGCCGCGCCCCCGGCGCCCGCCGTGGCGTCCCCGCGGTTCGAGTCGCCGCGTGCGTACACTCCCGCGCATCTCGCGGCGCGGATCCTGAAGGACCGCGCGGCGCTCTCGGGGGAGCGCAAGCAGGTCAGCGTGCTCTTCGCCGACGTCTCCGGCTTCACGTCCATCTCCGAGCGCCTCGACCCCGAGGAAGTCCACGCGCTCATCAACCGCGCGTTCGAGCTGATGCTGGCCGAGATCCACCGCTACGAGGGCACGGTCAACCAGTTCCTGGGGGACGGACTCATGGCGCTCTTCGGCGCACCGATCGCGCACGAGGACCATGCCCAGCGTGCCGCTCACGCCGCGCTCGCCATGCTGCAGACGCTCGCGCGCTACCGCGACGAGCTCCAGGCGACGCGCGCGATCGACTTCCGCGTCCGCATGGGCCTCAACACGGGGCTCGTCGTCGTGGGCGCCATCGGCGATAACCTCAGGATGGACTACACGGCGGTCGGGGACACGACGAACACGGCGGCCCGGATGCAGCAACTCGCCGAGCCCGGCGCGATCGTGGTGGCCGAGGCCAGCCAGAAGCTGATCGCGCCGTACTTCGCCACGCGGGCGCTCGGCGCAGTCCCCGTGAAGGGCAAGAGCCAACCCGTGGCCGCGTACGAGCTCCTCAAGGCGCTCGAGGGGGTCACGCGTCTCGACGCCCGCGCGGCACGCGGCCTGTCGCCGTTCGTCGGGCGTGACGACGCGCTCGAGACCCTGGCGCGCGCCTGGGCGCAGGTCCGGAGCGGCCGCGGGCAGGCCGTCTTCGTCGTCGGCGACGCGGGCATCGGCAAGTCGCGGCTCCTCTTCGAGTTCCGGCGGCGAATCGGGGACACGGTGACGTGGATCGAGGGCGACTGTATCTCGTTCGGGCAGTCGATCCCGTTCCTCCCGATCGTCCAGATGCTCAAGCGGAACTTCGGCATCGAGGATCACGACTCCGAAGAGCGGATCGTCGCCCGAGTCCATCACGGCGTCGCGTTCCTCGGCGAGGAGGCCGCGAGCGTCGAGGCCCTGCTGCGGTACCTCCTCGCCGTCGATCCGGGCGATCCGGCCGTCGCCGCGCTGGACCCGGTGCAGCGGCGTGCCCGCGTCGTCACCGCGATCCACCGGCTGACCGCGACGGGCAGCCGCCGGCGCCCGGTCGTGCTCGTCGTGGAGGACGCGCACTGGATCGACGGCGCCTCGGAGGACTTCCTGAAGTCCCTGACGGAGAATCTGCCCGGCATGGCGGTGCTGCTGATCGTCACGTATCGCCCGGTCTACGCGCAACCGTTCGGCGATCGCTCCTACTACTGGCGCATCGGGCTTCAACCGGTCGATGAGGACGCCGCGGCGCACATCGTGCGCGCGACGCTCGGCGTCGCGGAGCTCCCGCGCGAGCTGGCCGTCACCATCGCGGGCAAGGCGGAAGGCAATCCGTTCTTCCTCGAGGAGATCGGCCGCACCCTCGAGGAGACGGGCGCGGTCCGGGCCGAGAATGGCCGGCTCGTGCTGGCGCAGGCGGCGTCGACGATCACCGTGCCCGAGACCGTGCAGGACGTGATCGCCGCGCGCCTGGACCGACTCGCGGACTCGCAGAAGCGGACCGTGCAGACGGCGTCCGTCATCGGCCGCGAGTTCGCGCTGGCGCTCCTCAAACGCGTCTCCGATCTCCAAGAGCAGCTCGAGCAGAGCTTGAGCGAGCTCAAGCGAATCGAGTTGATCTACCAGAAGGGCGGCTTCGGCGAGCTCGAGTACGTCTTCAAGCACGCGCTGACCCAGGACGTCGCCTACGCCTCGCTGCTCCAGTCCGAGCGGCGTCGCTTGCACGCGCTGATCGGTGCGGCGATCGAGGAGGTCTACGCCGGTCGCCTCGAGGAGCGGACCGAGGAGCTCGTCTACCACTTCACCCGCGGCGAGGTCTGGGACAAGGTCGTCCGGCACGCGCGGGTGGCCGCCGAGCGCGCGGCGGCGCTCTGCGTGGACGACAAGGCCGTCGAGTTCTACGAGATCGCCCTCGAGGCGCTGCGGCAGACGGCAGAGACGCCGGAGACGGCGCGGGCCGGCATCGACCTCCGCCTGGCCATGCGAGCGCCGCTCTGGCGGGCCGGACGACTCGATCCGCTGTATGAACGGTTCCGGGAGGCGGAAGACCTCGCCACACGGCACGGCGTGGCGGAGGTCCTGGACACGATCTACGCCTATCTCGTCCAGTATCACTGGGCCAAGGGCAACCCCGACGAAGCCTTGACGTACGGGCGGCGCTGCCTCGAGCGGGCCGCGGCGCGAGACGATCTGGGGCTCGCGGTCACCGGGCACTACTACCTCAGCCGCACCTACCAGACGGTGGGGCGGCACCGCGAAGCCGTCGGTGAAGCCGAGGCGCTGCTGTCCCTGCTCGCCGGCCGGGAGCACGAACGGTTCGGGCTGTCCGGCCTACCCTTCTCCGGCGCCTGCGCCCTGGCGGCCTTCTCCCTCGCCGAGCTCGGGGACACGACCGGAGCCCTGGCGATGATCGAGCGAGGGAGGGCGGCCGTCGACGCGGCCGGGCACCAGTACAGCGCGGCCGTCATCGACGTCAATCACGCGTTCGTCCTCGCGCGGGCTGGCCGTCTCGAGGAGGCGGTTCGGATCGGCGAGTCGGTGGTCGCCACCTGCCGGGAGAAGAAATTCGCCGGTCAGTTCATGCTGGGCGCCTGCGCGTTGGCGCACGCCTACGCGGCGCTCGGCCGCGGGCGGGAGGCGGCCGCGCTGGCGGGCGCGGCAATCGAGCGACAAGACACGGCGCAGGCCTTCTCCGACCGCGCGTGGATGCACTCCACCAAGGCGCTCGGACACGTCGCAGCGGGCGAACTGGACGAGGCCGCCCGCGACGTGGCGCGCGGACTCGAGTTCGCCGAGCGTCACCGCGAGCGCGGCTGGGAGGCGTGGACGCGCTACGTCGCCGGACTCATCGCCGAGCGGCGTGGTGATCGTGCCGGCGCCGCGCGCGGCGTCGACGAGGCACAGGAGATCGCGGAAGAGCTCGGGATGCGGCCCCTCCTGGAGCGCTGCCGCGCGGCGCTCGCGAAGCTCGGTTAGAGCCCGGACGGAGCCTACTTCCCGTACGCCGTCGACAGGTACCTGACGATCGCCTTCGCGTCCTCGTCGCTGATCGAGGCGCCGAAGACCTTGATCATCTTCGTGACGACCGCTTCCCACTGCTTCGCGTCGCCCCGTGGCTGCATCACGATGTAGTCCGTCGAGTGGCACGAGCGGCACGCGCGCTGCGCCACCTCGACCCCCGGGCCGGGCGTGAGATCCCCGTACGCGTGGTCCGGCGGGAGCGTGATCGCCTTGGTCTGCGCCGCGGCCGTGAGCGGGAGCGCCGTCACGAGCGCCGCGAGAACGAGCGTGCGTCGCATGGCGCGCCTCCTAGCCCGCGTGAACGCCGCAGTGCTCGACGACGTTGCGCAGGTAGCCGGCGGGGTTCCAGAGGGGCTCGGACCCCTGCGACTCGCCGATCGCGTTGAGCGCCCGGACCATGAGCGTGTAGTCGCCCGCCCCGGGCGGCGTCCAGACCGCGCTCCACTCACGGAACGAGTACCGGCCGAGGTCCGGCCCGAGCTGTGCGCGCCGCCACGTGGCGCCGGCATCGTCGGAGACCTGGACCTCGCGGACGCCATAGCCTCCGTCGAACGCGATACCCTTGAGCGTCACGGGTCGCCCGGCGGCGACGCGCGCGCCGCTCGGGGGCGCGACGATGAAGGAGCGGACCGTCATGCGGTGGATCGGCACGGTGCTCTTCGGCGCCGTGCCGGGCTCGACGCAGCCGCACGGCGTGTCGGGAATCCGGTAGGCCGGTTTCATCCAGAACTTCTCGAACACGTGGTCGACGACCGCGATCTCCGAGAGGTTCTTCACCCAGTAGGTCGCATACCACCCGGGCACGACCAGGCGGGCCGGGAAGCCGTTCAGCATCGGGAGCTCGCGCCCGTTCATCTGGTAAGCCACGATGACGTCGGGATCCTCCATGACGCGCCGGACGTCGAGGCTCTTCACGAACTGGGGGACGCTCGGGAAGGCAGGCTTGTCCAGGCCCTCGAACGTCGCCTGCACGGCCCCCTGGCGGACGCCGGCCGCGGCGAGGAGATCCCTGAGGCGCGCGCCCACCCATTCGGCATTCCCCATGGCGCCGTCGCCCCACTCCCCGCCGAGGACGCGGGGCGAGAACCGTCCCCGGCTGTTGCCGGCGCACTGGGTGACCGCGGTCACCGCCGCCTTCGGGAACCTGGTCTTGAGGTCCTCGAGCGAGAGCTCGAGGGGCCGCTCCACGAGCCCCGTCACCCGCAATCGCCAGGTCCCGAGGTCCACGCCGGTCGGCACGGGGAAGGTGTGGTAGCGGACGAAGAACGCCTCGTTCGGCGTGATCGCCCGGTCGAAATACGTCATCGGGGTCTCGAGTTGCGGGGGTCTCGACGTCATGAGGATGAGGTCGGTCTTCTCGGGATAGCGGACGAGCGGCCGCCCGGCGAGGATCGGATCTGCCTGCTGCGAGAACGCCCGGGGCGCCCGCCAGAGCATCTCTGCCGAAACGGCGAACGCGCCGAGTCCGCCAACTGTTCTCAGGAAGTCCCTGCGAGGGCTCCGCGCCATGGCTCCCCTCCCGATCCGGGTGAACGCCCCCCGACTCTATCCGGACTCGAGATCGTCTTCCACCCCCTCGAATTCTCTCGTGCGTATACCCTTACAGCATGGACGAGCGCGCGTTCAGCCGTGTGGCCGAGGCGTACGCCGGCCGGCTCTACGCCGTCGCCTACCGGCTCCTCAGGAACCGTGCGGACGCCGAGGACGCCGTGCAGCGCGCCCTCATGAAGGCGTTCGCGGCGCGCGCGTCGTACTCGCCGCGCTGGGCGGTCTCCACGTGGCTCTACCGCGTGCTCTCGAACGTCTGTATCGACGAGCTGCGCCGGCGCCGCCCCCCGCCCGACCCGGCGCCCGCCCACGGCGGCCGTGACTCGGGCGACGTCGAGCGCCTGGACCTGGCCCGCGCCCTGGACGCCGTGCCGCGAGAGGCGCGGCTCCTGTTGGCGCTCCACTACGTCAACGGTCTCTCGTACCGGGAGCTCGCCCGGGTCCGCGGAATCTCGGTCAACACGGTCAAGAGCCAGCTCGCCCGGGGCAAGACGATTCTCCGGCGGGCGCTGGGGGATCGACGATGGATCTCGACCTGACGCTCAGGGAGTTCTTCACGGCCGCGGCTCCGCCACGCCACGCGCTCGCCCGCCTGTTTCGGGGGCTCGGGGATCGCTCGCCACGGCTCGAACCGCTCGCCGATCGATTCCGCATTGAGGCGAGCGACCACGGCGTGACGCGCCTCCGACCGGGGCGGGGCCTCGGCGCGGCGTCCCTCCGCGCCCGCGGCCACGCCGAGCAGGCGCGCGAGGAGCTCCGCGAATACCTCGCGGGCCGCCGGACGTTCTTTCGGGTCCCCCTGGACCTCGACGGGGTGCCCGAGTTCCAGGCCACGGTGCTGGCGGAAGCCGCGCGCATCCCGTTCGGCGAGGTCGTCGCGTACGCGACGCTCGCGCAGCGCATCGGCCACCCACGCGCCGCGCGCGCCGTCGGCAACGCCCTCGGCAGGAACCCGGTGCCCGTGATCGTCCCCTGCCACCGGGTCGTCCGCGGGGACGGGAGCTGGGGGCACTACGCCTTCGGCCACGCGATGAAGACGCTCCTGCTCGGGCTCGAGCGCGCGACGCCGCTCCTCGTCGGCTGCGCGACGAGCCGGATCGTCTGCCGGCGCGGCTGCGCACACGAGCGGCGTGTCGCCGAGGGGAATCGCGTCGTCTTCGCCTCGCTCCGCGACGCGCGGAGCGTCGGCTACCGTCCCTGCCGCGTGTGCCGGCCGGCCCGCGTCGCGTGATCGGCCGCATGCGAGGAGCGTGTCGGAGAAAGGGCCGCCGACTCTGCTAGGATGCCGACGATGACGGCCCGCCGCTCGCTCGTCTCGTTCGCCGCCGCGCTGCTCCTGGTCGGCGGCCCACGGCCGGTCGCCGCCCAGTACCCGGTCTTCGACGCCCACATCCACTACAGCCGCCCCGACTGGGACGCGTACCCGCCGGAGCGCGCGCTCGCCCTCCTCGCTCGGGCGGGTGTGCGTCGCGCGCTCGTGTCGAGCACGCCCGACGACGGCACGCTCGAGCTCTACGAGCGCGCGCCGACGGTGGTCGTGCCGTTCCTCCGGCCCTACCGCACGCGCGAAGACATGGGCGGCTGGCACGCAGACGCGGGCGTTGCCGAATACGTGGAGGAGCGACTCAAGCGCGGTATCTACCGCGGCATCGGCGAGTTCCACCTCGGTGGCGCCGACGTGGACGCGCCCGTCGTCCGGCGGATCGCCGAGCTGGCGGCGGAGCGCGACCTGTTCCTGCACGCCCACGTGGACGCCGACACGATCGAGAAGCTCCTGGCGCGCTACCCGAAGGTCCGCTTCCTCTGGGCCCACGCGGGCATGTCGGCGGACGCCAGGACCGTCGGCCGGCTGCTCGACCGCTTCCCGAAGCTCTGGGTGGAGCTGGCGCTCCGCAGCGACGTCGCGCCGGGGGGCCGGCTCGACCCCGAATGGCGCGCGCGCTTCCTGCGTCACGCCGATCGTTTCATGATCGGGACCGACACGTGGGTCACTTCTCGCTGGGAGGCCGTCGAGTCCTCCACGCGGGACGTCCAGGAGTGGCTCGCCGAGCTCCCGGCGGAGGTCGCCGAGCAGATCGCGTGGAAGAACGGCGCGCGTCTCTTCCCGGCGCCTTAGTTGAGGCCGGGGGAAGCGGCGCTGGCGCCCGATACGCTCAGCGGCCCAGAGCCTCGACGAGGTGGCGGTCCGAGTCGTAACGGAGCCGGCCGAGCGCCGCGTCGCGCTCGAGCCACGCGACTTCGTCCACCTCGTGGTCGTGCTCGCCGACCTTCTCGAGCGGTCGCATGCGGAACCAGCGCACCGTCTTCCGGATCCGCTGCCCGTCGCGCTGAAACCAGTACGTCGCGGTGTCCAGCTCGCGCACGACCTCGCAGCGGTACCCGGTCTCCTCGCGCACCTCGCGCAGGGCCGCGTCCGCGCTCGACTCGCCGGGGCCGAGCGTCCCTTTCGGCAGCGTCCACACGGGCTGGTTACGCAGATCACGCGCGCGGATCAGCAGCACCCGGCCACGCTCGTCGACGACCAGCCCGCCCGCCGAGAACTGCAGCACCGGCCGCGTCTGCTTCTCCGCCATACGCCCATGATACGATGCGACGCGAGACCCAGCTCGAAGGGAGAACGGACGCGCTCGACCTTCTCGCGCACTTCCCGGCGGGCGTGACGCCGCGTCCCGAGCAGGCGCGTCTGCTCGCCGCCGTCGCCGATGCGATCGCGGAGGCCCTGGACGACCCGGCGGCCGCGCGCGTGGTCCTCGTCGAGGGGCCGCCGGGCGTGGGCAAGAGCCACATCGCGATGACGCTCGCGCGGTGGAGCGGTGACGCCTACCTGCTGACCTCGCAGAAGCTGCTCCAGGATCAGTACGAGCGCGAGTTCGGCGCCGAGCTCCAGATCGTGAAGGGCCGCGACAACTACGCGTGCGACCGCTATCCCGGCGCGCACGTCCCGACCTCGCGCGGCGCCTGCCGCCGGCCGCGCGGCCCACTCTGCCAGTGCCCGTACGTCCGCGCCAAGACGGCCGCCCTCGGGGCGCCGATCTTCTGCGCCAACACCGCCTACTTCGCCACGCTCCGCCACTGGCACGCCGAGCGACTCCGGCGGCGCCGTCTCTTGATCGTCGACGAGGCGCACAACCTCGAGGCGCAGCTCGCCGGCGTCTACACCGCCGGCTTCCCGCCGGCCGAGATGCGCGCGTGGTTCGGCGGGCCGCTGCCGCACCTGGCCTCCGCGGACGACTACCGCGCGCTGCTCGTCGAGCACCTCGACCGGCTCGAGGCGCGACGCGCGGCGATCTGGCGTGAGCTGGAGGCGCTCCGTCCGCCCGAGCTCGCCGCCGACCTCTTCCTGCGCATGCCCCCGTCCCGGGCCGAGCAGGAGCTGATCGCGCAGCGCGATAATCTAGAATCGGCGTTCGCGCGCGTCCGGTTCTTCCTCGACGCCGATGCGGGAGAGTGGATCGTGCGATACCCACCCGATCCCGACGCCACGCTCGAGCTCGTGCCCCTCAGCGTCGCCGCGATGGCGCGCGAGCTGTTCGCCGAGTCCGCGGAGCTGGTCGTGCTCTCCTCGGCGCACCTCGGCCCGAAGAGCGTTCTGGCGGAGTGCCTCGGCCTCGACGCGGGCGGTGTGCGCGCCTTCGCGAGCCCCTCCCCCTTCCCCGTCGAGCAGCGCCCCATCGTGTACCGTCCGGTGGGCGCGCTCTCGCGCTCGAGCCTCGCCGCGCTCGAGCCCGCCCTCGTCGCGGAGATCGCCACGATCCTCGACGACCATCGCGACGAGAAGGGGCTCATCCACGCGCCCTCGTACGCCGCCGGCGCCCGCCTGGTCCGCGGCGTGGCGGCGCGCGCGCCGGCCCACGCGCGCCGTCTCATCTGGGTGGAGTCGACGGAGGCGAAGGCGCGTGCCCTCGACGCTCACCGCGCCTCGCCGGTCCCGACCGTCCTCGTCTCGCCGTCCCTGCGTGACGGCGTAGACCTGCCAGACGACTTCCTGCGCTTCCAGATCGTGACGAAGATGCCGTTCCCCGACCTCGGCGATCCGTGGACCGCGGCGCGGCGGGAGCGCGATCCACGCTGGTACGCGCTCGAGACCGCCAGGGCGCTCGTGCAAGCGTACGGGCGCTCGTGCCGCCACGCCGGCGACCACGGCGTCAGCTACGTTCTCGACGCACAGTTCGAGCGCTTCCTGGCCCGCTATCGCGTGCTCCTGCCCGAGTGGTTCCTGGACGCCGCGGAGGCCGCGCTCCGCGCGCGGGGCTCGTCGGACGGGACCGAGTGATAGCATAGGCGGTCGTGAACGCGCGCGACGTCGACGCGGTCCTCCAGGCGGTCCGCTTCGAGCTCTATCGGGAGAACGTCTCCGGCGCCCTCGAGCTGGCCGAGCGCGCTCACGCCGCCCATCCCGACCCCCGGTACGCCGAACAGGCGGCGCGGATCCGGTCGTGGCTCACGCACCTCGAGAGCCGCGAAGCCTATATCGCGGCCCAGGAGGCGCAGTACAGGCGGCTCCGCTGGCGGGTCGGGCTGAAGCTCCTCGAGCGGCGGATCCGGATCCTCCTCGGCCGGAAGACGCGCAAGATGATCGGGCGACGCGGGCGTGATCCCGAATTCCAGGAGCTCGAGCGCGAGGTCGCCAGCGTGCGGCCGCGACGCGCGCTCG